>CXWK01007277.1_pt1 | contig 18450 bp, 12 predicted proteins | sample 590851 | NCBI WGS metagenome assembly CXWK01 (sample SAMEA3498364, study PRJEB10139) | wastewater metagenome | biome: wastewater treatment plant; material: activated sludge | place: Denmark | collected 2014-08-01 | reverse complement strand
GCTTTCCGTATTCTCAGGCGTAACCCGTTAAGAGCCGGCTTGACGATGCTGGGCATTATCATTGGAATCGGCGCAGTCGTCGCCATGATCAGTCTTGGTCAGGGCGCGACGGCTTCGGTACAGGCAGAAATCTCGAGCCTGGGCACCAATGTGCTGATCGTCATCCCGGGAGCCACGACGGTCGGTGGTGTCCGGGGTGGGCTTGGATCAATTTCAACCCTGACGGTTGACGATGCAGAAGACATTGAAAAGAAGATCGCCGGTGTGACAACGGCGATGTACGGGACACGCTCGATTCTCCAAGTGATCAGGGAGAACAAGAACTGGAGCACGGTCGTCTTCGGAACCACTCCCGTCTTTCCGGATATCCGAAACTGGCCCATTGCACAGGGAAACTTCTTCACGCAATCAGATGTTGATTCTGCCGCCAAGGTCGCTGCCCTGGGGAAAACCGTCGTCCAGAATCTATTTGAGCCGGGAGAAGAAGTCGTAGGAAGTGAGATCCGTATCAGGAATGTTCCGCTCCGGATCATTGGGGTCCTGACATCGAAGGGCCAATCCATCACGGGGCAGGATCAAGATGATTTCGTTGTCCTTCCCTTCTCAACCGCAGAGCGCAAGGTCTTTGGGACGAAATTTCTGGGAACCGTCGGAATCATTTTAGTGGCGACTGTCACCCGCGACGACATTCCCGCCGCAGCCGACGACATCAAGGAACTGTTGCGGACGAGACATCGTCTGCACCCATCGGAAGAAGATGACTTCACGATCCGGACCATGGAGGACATCGCGAAAACCATCGCCGGCACGAGTAGAACGATGATGGTGATGCTGATGAGCATTGCATCGATCTCTCTGATTGTGGGCGGAATCGGTATCATGAACATCCTCCTGGTTTCCGTCACGGAACGGACGCGGGAGATCGGCTTGCGAATGGCGGTGGGCGCAAAGCGCGCGCACATCCTGCTGCAATTCCTCATGGAAGCCCTCATCATGACCGCGATCGGAGGAATGCTCGGCGTTGGGACAGGAATCGGGATCGCTCGGCTGCTCACCACCGTGATTGGATGGCCGACCATCATCAACACCCAAGCGGTGCTCGCCGCGTTTCTCTTCTCGCTCGTCGTCGGACTCTTCTTCGGCCTCTACCCGGCAAACAAGGCGTCGAAGCTGAATCCCATTGAAGCGTTGAGATATGAGTGAGAGTGCCGAACGATCGATAGGGACAGAGCTAGACGATGAGAATGACCTCTACCTCGCCGGTTCGGCGGGCTACTCTCAACGCCACTTCGTTCTCATGGCGATCAAGCACGAGATCAAGACGTGCGGTTCCGACTGAGAGGTTCCGAAGTTCGACCCGTTCGAGAAACGGTGGAAGAACAGGACTTACAAACTGCACGAGTCCTCGAGCCCCATCAATCTGCAATCCAAGACAAGCTTGCAAGGCTTGAAAACCGGCGCCGGCTGCCCAAGCTTGCGGAGCGCAAGCCACCGGATAGCGTGTGGGACTTTCACCCGGACGACGAGGGAAGCCGCAAAAGAGTTCCGGCATTCGATGGAGATCAAGAAAGAGGCTGGCATCGAAGAGTCCGGTGAGGACCTTCATCGCCCCTTCCCTATACCCGTAGGCCGCCATCCCTGCTGCAATCAGCGCGTTGTCGTGCGGCCACACCGACCCGTTATGGTAGGACATTGGGTTATACCGCGGCTCTGAGGTCGCCAGCGTTCGAATCCCCCACCCGCTGAACATCTCATCGGTCAAAAGCGTACGCGCTGTGCGCAACGCGCGTTTCCTCCCAGCAATCCCACCATAGAGACAGTGACCGGCATTGGAAGACCGCACGAGACAGGGTCGCCCCCGGCCATCCAAGGCCAAGGCATAGGAACCGAGCTTCTCGCACCAGAATGCCCGCTCAAAGCGCTCTTGAAGTGCGGCGGCTTCCTTCAGCAAGCGTTCAGCCTGATCAAGTTCCCCGAAGACTCGAGCCAGGCCTGCCGCCGCTTGCTTGGCCCGATAGACATAGGCCTGGACCTCGCACAATGCGATCGGGCCCTCTGCAGCCGTTCCATCGGCGTGGAAGACCGCGTCGTGGGAATCCTTCCACCCTTGATGCACAAGGCCATTCGCCGACTGCCTTGCGTAGGTGGTGAACCCCATGCCGCCAGGATCACCGTCTTGATCGATCCACCGAAGCGCGAGCTGAATATGAGGCCACAGCTTCTCCAGGAACGTGCGATCCCCGGTCCGCTCGTAGTAGGCACCGGCCAACACGATAAACAGCGGTGTCGCATCCACACTCCCGTAGTACTTCCCGAATGGGATCTCNNAACCTCCGTCGCCTGGGTAGAAGCCAGAAACCCCAGCACGCCACGAGCAAGCAATGGGTTCATCCATAACATCTGAAGCGCCGTGATGATCCCATCCCTCCCGAATGGGACACTGAACCAAGGAACTCCTGCATAGGGGTAGAGCCCTTCCGGCGTCTCCGAGATCAGCATGTGAAGGTCCGCGAGCGATCGGTTCAGCCAGTGATTGAATTGTTCATTTGCCGTATAGACATGGGCATTGTGGGATATGGCATCCTGGAGGGCACGATTGGCGTGATGGTACGCACGCTCGTAAGTGAGTCCTTTTCGGTTCTGTGGCCTCCCGATTTCACAGGAGATGGCAATCTCCCAGGTCAGGTCTGCATGTGGACGAAGGGACGATTCGATGATGAAGCCGTTTGATGTCACTCGCTTCGGGGTTGGAGTGCACTGAATGGAGGTTCGACGGACGATCCCATCCAGTCCCTTGTACCCAAACACGAGCCCGTTCTTTGAGCGAGCCGTCTTGAGTCGTACCCCCCGCCGCTCCCGTTTTCGGCCTCTCGCTTCGAAGAGATCGGCGAAATCTGCATCCAGCGCAATCGTAATCGCAAGCGGAATGTTCTGACTTCCATAGTTCTGAACACGAAAACGTTCGTACCACGTCCCTTGCCAGAGAAACCGCGTACGGCACAGATGGACGGTGCCACGTTGGACGACCTTCTGCCCATCACGCATCAGATCCGGGTTAGTGAGGTCGACCGTGAAGAGCGCATTGTCCTCCTTCACGGTGGCGCTGAGGAGCATCGGACGCTGACCTTGCATCAACAGTTCGGACTGTGACAGGAAGCGAGTCCCTTCATGATACAGACCCTGCGGGCCAGGTAGCACCTGGTGCATATCGCCGTATCGATCAAACACGGCAAAGGTCTCTCCATGTTTCAGGACCTCGGTTCGGCCCTCAGCCAGCGACGACGACGCAAGGATATAGTATTGTTCGTTCCAGCGGATGATATCGTTCATGAACGGTTCCCTTCATACTCGGCACTGGCTCGGCTCATCCGCGTGGCGACCAAGGCCGTGATCATCAGGACAAGTCCGATCCCGAGCACTCCTGTTTCTGGACCTTGCTGTTCCGTGATCCACCCAAACGCCGAGATTCCGCCGATGGCAGCGGTCATGGCACCGGTTCCATAGAGGCCTAGGACCCGCCCGATCATGTGGCTCGGGGCCAGTTCCTGAATGATCCCCCAGGCGATGGGAGTAAACACCCCCATCCCACACCCAATCAGTCCCATAAGAACGCCGGCAACATACGGATCAAGCGTCCAGGTTAAGCCGCTCAGAGCGAGACCACTCAACATACTTGCAGCCATAATCAGTCGCATACGATCCTTGACCATCCAATCGGTCACCCACAGGAGCGCGATCGACGTCACCAGCAACCCCATGCCCAGCGCGGACCATAAATATCCAACCTCGACCGGCCCCAGCCCAAGCATCTTTCTGGCAAAGACCGGGAAAAGTGCGGTCAACGCGCTGGTACCGAAGGTATACAGGGCAGCAGTACCGGTCAAGAGTAACAATGCCGGTTTCGTGACTACGCCGTACCGAAATCCTTCGATCAGATCTTGCCGCAGAGTCGGTCGCGCCCCGAGTGAGGGACTCGTCGCCGCCGTGTTTTTGAAACGGACAAAGGCGAGACATGCCGCTGAAATCAAGTAGGTTGCGGCGTTGATACAGAGCACCTCTTGTGAGCCATACGCAGCAATACCGAGTCCGCTGATCGCGGGACCAAAGATAATTCCCAAGCTCGTGGTGCCTTGCAGAAGCGCATTGGCAGCGGTGAACTGCGTTTTGGGAACAAATGCCGGTACCGCAGCCGTCAGGGCCGGGCCAAAGACCGCCGTGGACATCGCGTGGAGAAACACCAGCACATACAACAGCGATACCGTAAAGGATTCCACGGGGATGAGACAGGGGATCACCCCGATTAACAATGCGCGGAGAATATCGCTCGTGATCAGCAGGACTTTCTTTGGAAGCCGGTCGACGTATACACCGATGATAGGGCCGAGGACGATCGGAGGAATTGTTTGCAGCAGCCCGATGATGGACGTCTTGAGCGGTGATCCAGTGACGGCATAGACAAACCACAGGAGGGCCAGGCGGCAGACTCCGTCACCGATCTGTGAAATGAGCTGTCCCCACCATACCAGTCCGAAGTCCCAAGTCAGAAGGAGAGGGCGATTGTCGACCGAGAGTTGACGGGCATGCGCCATTCCAGAAGGAGCATCTGCCAGGGGGCCTGAGGAACCCTGCATCAGCTCTCACCCTCTAGGTGAATTTTTTCGGTATTGACCGCTCGAACGCCAGGCACCTGCCGAGCCGTTTCAGCAGCTTCGAGGGCAATGACTTGAAAGCGAACCGTTCCATTGAGCTGGACAATGCCTTCTTCTGTTTTGACATCAAAGTTTGCCGATTTCAAGGTCGCGCTTTTCGCAAAACGTTCCTTGATGAGAAGCGTGAGAATTTCATCCTGTTTTTTGAGCAACGCTTTCGCCAGATCTTTCTCCACATTGAGCTTGTTGGTGACGGTTTTCACCCCACTGACCGCCTGCGCAACTTCTGTCGCGGCAGCTTTCTCTTCTTCATTCGAGACCCGCCCGCTGAGTGTGACGACTTGTTTGTCTTCCTCGACCTCGATCTCATAATGGAACAGCCGTAGATCTCCCATGAGCGCAAGTTTAACGGATAGGATTAATGACCCCACCGGCTTCTTCGCCGCCGTCTCCTTTTCCTTGGGGTCGATATCTGGAGGAGGTGGGAGATCGGCCTTGAGTGCCGGAGCAGGTGGTCCCTGTGGCTTGGTCTCTCCTGACGGCTTGGACGCAGTGCCATGACCGTCTGTCACACCTGAGGAAGAGGAGGGACGTGCAGGAATCTTTTCGACCATACCTTCCTTGCGATCCGTCGCGGATTCAGCCCTGGTCGGCTTGGACTCCGCTGGTGATTTATGCGGCGTAGGTTGAGAATCGGAAGAAGCCGGTGACGGCTGCTGCCGTACTGCCGGTTTTTCCGGTATGACCTCCTTGTGCTCGGCTGCGGCCTCACCCTTCACGGCAGGGACAGCTGCTGGTTGTGACGAGCTTGAGGCCGGTTTTTCAGACACGCCTTCCTTGCGATCCGTCGCAGATTCAGCCTTGGTCGGCATGGTAGGCGAAGATGCTGGCTTGGTCTCCGTTGGCGACTTGTGCGGCGTGGGTTGAGAGTCGGAAGAAGCCGGTGACGGCTGCTGTCGTACTGCCGGTTTTTCCGGTACGACCTCCTTGTGCTCGGCCGCCGCCTCACCCTTCACGGCAGGGACAGCTGGTGGTTGTGACGAGCTTGAGGCCGGTTTTTCTTTTTCCGGCATGCCCTCCTTGTCATGCCCGTCGGATGCTTGCGAGCCTGTTCCTATCGGCCAGAACATGAGTAGACTGAGAACAATCACCCGTGGAAATTTCATGGCCATCACGCAAGCCCTCCCCCTGGGACCTATCCCCGTGAATATATCTGTGGAGTGTCGCGAGGCATTGTAACCCGCCCTCGGTCCTCTGTCATCTGCGCGGAGCTCAGAGCCCCCCCTGATTCTCAGGGGGGCTTCCGGCATATCAGACCTCAAACTTGGCGAGTATCTGCAAGGGTGTGACGAATGGTGCAGCAGTCTGCTACGCAGCAAAGGATCCGCGCGAAGGAACGACCAGGGTCTGTGCGTGCGACTTGTAGAAGCTGAACAACCACGCGCTCGCAGCAGTCATGAGGAGAATAAGGCTGATACCTCCAAGGCACGTCGCCGGACCAATCGTATCAGCCGCCCATCCAAAACCGGCCATTCCGGCCATCGATGCGGCCATACCTCCCGTTGCGAAGCTCGTAAAGACTCGACCGAGGAGATGCGTCGGCGTCAACTCTTGAAGCATGGTCCACACCAACGGAGTAAACATGGCCGTACTGCCTCCGATCACGGCGATCAGCGCCGCCGCAGCGACTGGAGCATCGAGGAATCCAAGTGCCGCTACGGCAAGCCCACCGATCGCCAACGCACCCGACATAAACCGCAGACGCCACGAGACATCTCCCTGCGTCACCGACGTCAGACTGAGAGACGCCAGCAACATTCCCACGCCGAGCGCCGACCACAGCCAACCGAGTTGGACCGGCCCCACACCCAGAACCTCCTTGGCAAATACCGGCAGTAGAAAAATGAAGGCACTGATACCGACGCTATACAACGTCGCTGTCAACATCAGCATCAAGACCGTCTTTTGCTCGACAAATACGAATCGGAACCCGGCCAGTAAGTCACTGGTAATACCACCCGTCAACCCATTGCCGGTTGCGCGGCTACGATCAAGTGTTTCGTGCATCCGAATGGGAAACAAACAGAGCGCAGAAATGAAGAACGTGGCGGCATCAGCATACAGCACGTTTTGCGCCCCAATCAGAGCAATCCCCAACCCACTCACGGCTGGACCAACAAGCAGGCCTACATTCGTCGTGGTTTGCAGAAGTGCATTGGCCGCCACCAACCGATCCTTTGCCACGATCAATGGAACAGCGGAGGTCAATGCTGGCCCGAAGACCGTTGAAAAGATCGCCGTGGCAAATACCAACACATAGAGCCGATCAAGCGTCAACGCCTCCATTGCGTAGAGCACTGGGATCAGGAGCACCATCAAGGTCCGAAGGAGATCCACACCGATCATGACCGGCTTTTTCCGGACGCGATCTAAATACACGCCGATCAGCGGCCCAAACAGCAAGGGGGGCAGCGTCTGCAGCAGTCCCACCACCGTCATCTTGAGTGCCGATCCGGTCATCTCATAGACAAACCAGAGCAGCGCCACCTTATTGAGACTGTCGCCGATTTGAGAAATCGTCTGCCCGGCGAAGAGAAATCCAAAGTTTCTCGTTTTGAGTAACTCCCAGCCATGGCTACGGCGAGTCGGAGAGTGAGCCTCTTGTGAGTCAATAGCTGCATCAGACATGTCGGCTCCCTCCGTTCACTTTTTGCGCCACCGCTTGCACGGGCGCGCCTTCGAGGATTCGCTCATACAACGCCACATAGTCACGCGCCATCCGGTCGGCAGTAAACCGTTCGTCGAACGCCGCACGACAACGTCGGCGCTCTAGGAGGGCTACCTGTCCCACCGCCTCGACCATCTCATCTACGGTTTCACACACGAAGCCGGTTGACCCATGATCGATGATTTCTGGAATGGATCCCCGTCGATACGCCAACACCGGCGTTCCGCAGGCAAGCGCTTCGATCAACACCAGACCGAAGGGTTCCGGCCAATCATAAGGACAGACCAACGCCATGGCGTTTCCAACAAAGTCGTTCTTTTCAGCATCGGATATCTCGCCGACAAACTCGATCAGCGGGTGATTGAGCAACGGCTCGACGGCGGCCTCATAGTACACACGATCCGCAGGATCGACTTTGGCGGCCATTTTCAATGGAATACCGGCCCGCTTCGCGATTTCAATCGCCTGATCCGGGCGCTTTTCAGGGGAAATCCGGCCAAGAAACGCCAGATACCCCTCACTCTTCGGATGGAAGTTGTAAAGATTGCGTGGCAGTCCATGGTGGATGGTCCCGGCCCAGTTAGCCCAAGGGAGCGGTCGACGTTGAGAGGCCGAAATGGAGACCAGCGGCATTTCGCTAAACTCACGAAAAATCGGCTCCAGCTCCGGGAGATCCAGACGACCATGCAAAGTGGTCACCATGGGGACGGCATTCCGACGTGCAACCGGGAATCCCAGAAAATCGAGATGGGAGTGCACGATGTCGAAGTTTCCGCTCACGCCAAGCGCTCGTTCCTGCTGCATAATCAGCGGAGCATCTCGATTGAAGATTCCGGTGTTCAACCGCAGCGCCTGCGGGCAAATTGCCTCCAGTTTGGCACTCGTTTCCGAATCGCCGCTGGCAAACAGTGTCACATCATGCCCCATTGCGACCAACTCTTCCGTAATGTACGACACAATTCGCTCCGTCCCACCATACAGTTTGGGCGGAACGCTTTCCCACAGCGGTGACACCTGCGCGATTCTCATGTCTTGTCCTTTCTTACACTGATCATCGACTGGATAACTGAGTCATCCGTCAATTTGTGAGGTGAATAGAGACCGGGTTGATTGTCAGAAATAGAATTTCGACCTGTTGTGTATCCATGAATCGCACATCATCCGCTGCTTCCCCTGACTCATGAAGGTCATGTTACTCAGCACCTCTTTACAGACTCAACGGACAAAAGTTCATGAGCTCCGCGCCAATATGTCCACTCTGGGCTCACTTGACTCCTCGTCGGTCCCATGGTTGGTCACATGACGATCTCCGTGAGACGTCAACGTGACGGTCACGACGAGCATCGACTTAGTGATTCAGTCGAGCCTCTTTGATGATCTTGTCCCCTTTGATTTGCTCCAAGAAAAGATCTGGTGGGACCGGGGGGGGAATGATCTGAACCTCTTGCCAGCCTTCGTTCAAGGATCCTTTATGCCCTTTCATCCCATTCACCCACTGATCGATACTCTCTTGACTCGTTCCTTCGCTGAAGGTAACCCAAAAGAGAAACGGTTGCGCCTGCGTGTTCTGACGGCTATCGGCAACGGGCACGAGTTGATGTTTTCTGGCAACATCAGCCTCACGCGCCACTACGCGTTCCGGATTCTGCTCAACAGCTTTCGCGACGTGCGCGATCGCCATCTGCAATTTGGCCGTCAGTGTTCGGTTGTGCTCCTCCAGGCCGGCGATTTGCTTGGATAAACGCTCGTTGTCTGCGGCGAGACCGTGAATCGCTGTTTCAAACTGCTCTTGATCCACTACCCCCCTGCCGACAGGAAGCTGGACCGGACGATCTGCCTCACGCTCAGTACTCTCCTGCCTCTTCTCGATCTCTTCCTTCACCATCACGACACTGGATGCCACAGATTCCTGTGTAGACGAAAGCCTGGCCATGGTTTGGTTGAGCAACGTCATCCCTTTCTCTTGAGACTGGAGCGCGTCTCCCACCTTCGTTTGCATCAACCTCAACTCACGGAGTTGCTTCGCCAACTGTTCTACTTCGGCGATGGAGGCCGTACGAAGCGCTTCCGCCTGCGCAGTCGGTGCCACAATATGCTCTGGTGCGATCCAGATCATCACACGGTCAGCCACGAGGCCGATGACGGCAGTCGCCAAGAGTACTTGCGTAAAGGCCACCGTTCGGATTCCATACGCCATCGTGGACGCCGGACGCCGGACCATCCATCTGTCCGCAACGTCGGCGAGGATAGTCCAGGTTCGATTCCAGAAACTTGGGGCCGGAATGAACACCGCACTGAGCGACCCGCCCTGCACCGTATTTTGCACGCAGAGTTCGACCGTATTAGCTGAACACTGCACCCGAGCCGTCCGAAACCCAGACTCGGGAGCGACCAGCCCCCCCAGCAATCGTCCGTCTTCGGTCCGAAGCTGTACCGTTTCAATATGATCAACACCGTGCACATGCAGTGTCGCCTCGATCTCCGCTCCTTTGAGTTCACCTACGCGCCGCTCATTGACATACACCTGTATAGGATCCAACAGACCACGAACCGAGTGGCTCAGTCGTTCGCTCCTCAAGTCAAGGAGTTGCGATCGATAGAGTTCCAGATCCTCTTCCTGAACCATATATCCTCCTCCGCTCCTCTTTCCTATTTGACGTATTCACGGGGACACGACAACCGTGGGACAGCCGGGCCTCATTCTTTACGGCCGCACCTGCAACTCCAAACGCGGTTTTTCAGCAGACGACTCGCTGGATCCCAATCCCCAGGCCGTCTGCATGCAGTCCAAACAAAGTGCCAAATGCCAAATCCGATAATCGCACCCGTATCCCTGAGAAAACATCTCGCCCCATTGTGATCGTGATAGACAGGGATAGTGATCCGGTTCGCTCTTTCGATAATGCCCCTGTGCCACGCGGATCAGCCGCTCGGCTTCGCTATTGAACCGCTGCCGCTGTCGCTGCCGCTGGCTCTCCAGTTCCACCAGCTCCGCCTTCGTCAAACCCATCTCATCCATCGTGCGCTGCCAGCCGCTCTCACGCCACCGACGAAAGTTCTTATAGATGCGTTGNNTGATGGTACAACGCAATCAAGGCATCTCGGCTGACCACCGCCCGTGCGACTAATCCATCGAGAAATCGCCCAAGCGGTTTCAACAGATCCGGGTGATAGCAAAACGGTTCGGGTTTGCTATGCTGTTTCGCGACCAACGAATCGAACAGGAATAAAGGCCGGCACGGGACTTCCGTTCGTCCACAGACGAGAAAACGTTCCAAATATTCAGATCCCCACCGTAGCGCAAATTTCTCATGTTCGATGTCGTCGTTCCACTGACCGGTTTCCCTCAAGAATCGCTTTGTATAACCTGCCGCCCGATCCAACAAAATCGGCAAGGCCTGCGCCACAACCTGATCGAACTCATCCGACGTCGCAACCACCTCTTCCAGGCGGCTCACCGTTGCTGTCCGATCAGCAATTATGTGGCTCTTCCTGAGCGTATTTTGCATCGTCGCCATACCTATTGTGCCTGCAGTGACACGCAGGGAGCATTGGACAAATATGTGTTCTGAGCGTTGGTTTTGTCCGTTGTACCCAACATCCTCATTCTGGTACAAAACTACCGTTTACGATTCTTCCGATTGAAGCTTTCCCACCATACGGTAATTCATCCCTTCAGTTTTCTGCAATCCCTCCCCTTTTCGGCCAAGAATGAATGCTTCGGAATCCGATATTGTTATACTTCAACGCACTATTTTCGGCACAGACCCGAACACCTCTCCGTTAGCTTGGTTACAGAGCGGCAACGAGATGATAGAGCGTCACGAACCTTGTTCTAAAGATACTGACCGAGGTGTCTGTACATTCATAACACTCCACAGCCTCATCAGACCTACGAACTGATGGCTCTTTTACGCCCGGGCGACGAATGATCCCAATGCCTTTTGCCGTCGAACCCACTTGACCCCTTCGACGACGGCCAGCGGGAGCAACCCCATGGCCACCATCAGCTCCCAATCCTCTATGGGTAAGGATGCAACCTTAAAAATGGGTTCCATGACCGGAATGGTCAGAATGCCAACTTGTAAGGCAACCGATACCCCCACCGCCCAGAGGAGGGCACGGTTGCTGGTCACCCCCACGTGGAATAACGACCAGCGGTCGCTCCGGCAATTGAAGGCATGCACTAACTGAGCAGCGACCATCACGGTAAACGTCACCGTTCGAGCCTGGTCGATCGGCTGCTTCCAGATAAACAAACTCAGCGAGAACGCGCTCAGAGCGATAACCGCCAATAGTAGCCCTTCTCCGGCGATGGCCCACAGCCTGCCACTTTCGAGTAGACGCGCCTCTGTCTTACGCGGCGGCTGCTGCATCAGATCCGGCGCTTTCGGATCGACCGCCAGGGCGAGCGCTGGGAAACCGTCCGTCACAAGGTTCATCCACAGAATGTGAATCGGTAGGAGCGGAAGCGGCAGGCCGAACAGGGTCGCAAACAGCATGACGAGCACCTCGCTCATATTGCACGACAACAGAAAATGTACCGTCTTCCTGATGTTGTCGAAGATACCCCGCCCCTCCTCGACCGCGGCGGCGATCGAGGCAAAATTGTCGTCCGTCACGACCATGTCCGAGGCTTCTTTGGTCACATCGGTGCCGGCAAGACCCATCGCCACACCGATATCCGAAGCCTTAATCGCCGGCGCGTCATTGACCCCATCACCGGTCATGGCGACAATCGCCCCGTTTCGCTTCCAGGCCTGGACAACCCGGAGCTTATGCTCGGCAGACACCCGGGCATACACCGTCACGCGCTCGACCTGCTGCATCAATTGCTCGTCGGTGAGACCATCAAGCTCAGCGCCGGACAAGGCTATGTCGTCATTGCGTTGCAAGCCCAGCTCGCGAGCGATCGCAACTGCGGTCTCCTTGTGATCACCGGTAATCATGGCGGTTCTGATGCCGGCTTGCCGGCAAAGACGCACGGCCTCTGTGGCTTCAGACCGCAAGGGATCTTTCATCGCGAGGAGCCCGAGAAAAATCAGATCGCGCTCAATGTCTTCATCCGCATGCACCTGTGAGCCGAGAGGCCTATAGGCGACGCCCAGGACCCGGAGAGCGTGCTGAGCCAACGACGCATTGGCGTCGCTGATCTGTTGCCGATGTGCTTCATCAAGTGCCTCGATCCGTCCTTCGCGCGTGATACGTTCGGCACAGCGTGTTAGTAAGACATCGGGTGCTCCTTTGCTGTACGCCTTACGGCCTTGCTCCGTTCGGTGGACGGTCGTCATCATCTTCCGCTCGGCATCAAACGGGATTTCCCTCTCCAGTGATCCTTGGCCCTCCAATTCAGCCTTCGTGAGACCGGCCTTTGCGGCGGCCACGAGCAACGCCCCTTCCGTCGGATCACCGATGATCCGCCAGGTCCCGTTCTCTTGTTGCAACGTCGCACCGTTACACAACACCGCCGCTTCCAACAACTGCCGCAGCCCAGACGGCAGGCGTGAGGGGTCTTCGGAAGTCGTTTCACGTTTCACGTTTAACGTTTCACGAATGTGTCCCACCGGTTCATACCCCTCGCCGGTGACCTCGAAGGTTTCTCCGTCGACCACTAACTTCGTCACCGTCATTTCATTTTTCGTCAATGTGCCGGTCTTGTCGGTGCAGATCACGGTGGCGGAACCGAGTGTCTCGACGGCAGGAAGTTTACGAATCAGCGCATGTCGCTTGGCCATCCGCGTGACACCCAACGCCAGTGTAATCGTCACGACGGCGGGAAGCCCCTCTGGCACAGCTGCCACCGCCAGGCTGACCGAGACGAGAAACATCTCTACCAGCGGTTCTCCCCGGAGGGAGCCGAGCACGAAGACGATTGCGACAACCGTGAGCGCAAGCCACAGGAGTGTCGAGCCGAATTGTTCCAATCGTCGCTGCAACGGTGTTTCAGTACGCTCCGCCTCAGCGGCCTTCTGAATCAGAGCGGCGATCCGACCAAGCTCCGTACCCAGACCGGTCGCCACCACCAGTCCACGAGCCTTACCGGAGACGGCCACGGTGCCCATGAAGACCATGTTGCGCTGATCGGCCAAGGGGACATTGGTTGCCTCAAGCCGCTCTGCCTGTTTCTGCACAGGTGTCGATTCGCCGGTGAGGGAGGCCTCTTGCGCTTGGAAATTCGTCGTGTAAACCAAACGTGCATCGGCTGGAATCCGGTCCCCGGCTTCAAGAACAACCACATCTCCCCTGACCAGTTCTCGAGCCGGGATGGACTGCAGTACGCCCTCGCGGATGACCCGGGCCAGAGACACCGACATCTTGCGCAGTGCTGCCAGCGATTGTTCGGCTCGGAACTCCTGCACAAACCCCAGCACCCCATTGAAAAACACAATGGCCAGAATCGCCGCTGCATCGATCCAGTCTTCCAACAAGCCGGAGACTATGGCAGCTCCAATCAGCACCCATACGATCAGACTGGTGAATTGGGAGAGAAAAAGGTTCAGCAAGGAGGGAGGTGGAGCTTCGGGTAACTCGTTGGGGCCGTCTTGCGCCAACCGGCGTGCCGCAGCATCGATCGGCACGCCACAATTGAGGTCCGTCTGGAGTTCCTCAGCCAGCACTTCCGCCGGCCGAGCATACCAGGCTCTCACGTTCACTCTCCCATTCGTTACCTGCGATGTCTTATCCATACGTCTCATCCCCCTCAGTTCTCAGCAGGGGGCATGCCAAGCGGAATGCAAACTAGGAGGCATCTTTCTGCTGTTCGCTGTAGCGTAATGCCACGTGAACGGAGCATCATGGTGGCCAAATGCAACAGGAAGAATGAGAGGTGCAAAGAGGGGTTATCGGTATGTCTTCTGAAATTTTATCGGCAAACACACTCTCTGGTACGTCGTTGTTCGCCTCGCTCCTTCGATCCTGAATTTCAGGTTTCACGTTCAACGTTTCAAGTTGCGCAGAAGTCAAAAACCTCGGACCTGAAACAGGAGACTCGAAACTTGAAACGGTTGGCCCCCTATGTTTCACACTTCACACGATTGAAAGCGACACGAGAACGCAGCTGGCAGGTCTTCTCAACAACCCGCTCATCACCCGTTAAAGAGCAGCCAGAGCCCCAGAATATAGACGATGATCATCAACAAGCTATCCGGCTCAATCAGTCTAAACCGTCGTTCCGCACGGTAGATGATTCCCATCAACCCAATGTTCATCATGACGATCGACCACAGGGCCGTGAGCGCATGAGTGGAGCTGACGGTACTCAAAAGTCCTCCCTGTTGATAGGCGAGATCAGCAAAGAAAAACGCCGCCATATTGAAGGCGTTGCTGCCGAAGAGATTACCGACGGCCAGATCGAACGCACCCAATCGTATCGCCGAAATCGAGACGACCAGTTCCGGCAATGAGGTCGTCATCGCCACCAGTGAGGTCCCGATAAAGGTCGCCGTGATGCCGCTTTCTTCTGCGATCCGCCCAGCAGACCAGGCTAAAATAGGGGCAGCAATCAACAGTGCCACGGCACCGATGGAGAATCCCCAGAGGGCCCGGCGAAGCTCGTTGCGGCGACTTCCCTCCATGCTCGGCTGCCCGGGATCAGCAATGGACTTGACGACGACTTGATGTTCAAGCTGACGACGGGTCATATCCTCTTGGCGAAAGACCAATCGCATACCCAAAATATAGAGGATCAATAGAACCAGGCTCTCAATCCCCACGCCGAGACGGATGACATCGATTCGTAGCAGCACACAAAATGCCGCGAGCCCCGTCAACACCATGGCGAGCGCCGCCGTCAGCGTATGCCCGAAGGCCGCCTGTTGCCACACGCGTTTGTGACGATAGAGGAGATCAATAAGCCCCAGTGTCAACATGTTGCTCATCCCGGCACCGAAGAGATCACCGGCGGCAAGATCCGGAGCATCCATCCAGGAAGCGCTCATGGTCGTCAACACTTCGGGCAGCGACGTGGCGGCCGCCATCAAGACCACGCCGACCCACAAGCGTCCCAAACCAGTTAATTCGGCGATCCGATCCCCATGGCGCGAGAGTCTTGTCCCCACAAGGACGATGGCCGCAGCGGTGACGGCAAAGACGAACACTGGAATGATCACGATGATTTCTCTGGATGGAGTTCGAGCAGAAGGACACACCTCCCAGTCGGGCATGTTCTACCCGGCAAGGCATGAAGGTCCGATCACAATGAGGCGTGCGGCTGACTGCCTACCATTGATCTCTGAAAAAGAGGAAGTATCCGATCGCGACCACAATCGCCTGGAGCAGGATAAACCAGCGCAGAAGTCCCCAATTGGTTCCTGCACGGCTCTCCACCATTCTCATGTTCGCCATCATCGACGGTTGTGAGAGAATGAATGACGCCACCAGTTCCCTGGCATCTTCTCGGCTGAGGTTTTGCTCACGCTGAACCTGTTCGATCGCTTTGTTGCGGTCGCCCTCGATCAAGGCCTCCAGGGCCCTCTGGGGAAGCTGGACATTCCATTGTAATTCGTTAGCCATAGTGGTACGGAGTCTACCAGAAAAGACTTCTTCCCGTCTCCATGATTTCCACCCGATATTCAGTGAGCCTCATGAATCGACTGCCTCTCGATTATCTCTTGGGGACATCCTATATAATGGATGTGGACGACCCAACCCCATAGGCCGCACCCTCGATGAGGGGATCAAAAAGGAGGACGACCATGAGTACCGTCACTGCAGAGATCCCTTTACACGAACAGGTTCAATCTTTTGTCCGTACACCGCGCAAAATGCTGATCGGCGGTCGATGGCTCAACGCCGAGTCTGGAAAAACATTTGCCACCTATAACCCCGCTACCGGCGACATGCTTGCTCACGTGGCCGAAGGCGATCGTGCCGATGTGAATCAAGCCGTCACGGCAGCAAGAACAGCCTTCGAGAATGGTCCCTGGCGGAAGCTCACCGCCTCCGAACGTGGCCGGTTGATCTGGAAATTGGCGGACTTGCTTGAATCCCATGCCGAAGAATTCGCCCAACTTGAGTCACTGGACAATGGGAAGCCGGTCGGCGTGGCCCGAGTGGCGGATATCCCGCTGGCCATCGACCTGTTCCGATACATGGCGGGTTGGGCAACGAAGATCGAAGGCAATACGATTCCCATTTCAGTGCCCTATACTCCGGGAGCTCAGTACCTGGCCTACACCCTCCGTGAGCCAGTGGGTGTCGTAGCTCAGGTCATCCCCTGGAATTTTCCGCTACTCATGGCAGCATGGAAACTCGGACCGGCTCTGGCCGCCGGTTGCACCGTGGTCTTGAAACCGGCCGAGCAAACGCCGCTCTCTGCCTTGCGGCTGGGTGAGCTGATTTGTGAAGCAGGCTTCCCAGACGGCGTCGTGAACATAGTCCCTGGTTTCGGTGAAACCGCGGGCGCAGCACTGGCCGCTCACCCGAATGTCGACAAAGTGGCCTTCACCGGCTCCACAGAGGTAGGCAAGCTCATCCTCGGCGCAGCGGTCGGAAATCTAAAAAAAGTATCATTAGAGTTAGGAGGGAAATCGCCTAATATTGTCTGCAAGGACGCCGATGTCGAGGCCAGCATCCCAGGAGTATCCAGCGCGATTTTTTTCAACCATGGCCAATGTTGTTGCGCAGGCTCCCGCTTGTTCATCGAAAAAAGCATCTTCGACAAAGTCGTCGACGGCGTGGCGGCAGACGCGAAGAAGATTAAAGTCGGACCGGGGATGGATCCCACGACTCAAATGGGGCCACTCGTCTCGGATGAACAACAGCGGCGCGTGCTCAGCTATCTGGAATCCGGATTTTCTCAGGGAGCGAAGGCCGTCACCGGCGGCGGCAGACTCGGCAACAAGGGCTACTTTGTCGAGCCGACCGTGCTCATCGATACCAAGCCAGACATGAAGGTCATGCAGGAGGAAATCTTTGGTCCGGTCGTCTGCGCGATGCCCTTCACGGATGTCGAGGAGGTCTTACCGGCAGCGAATAACTCCATCTACGGACTAGCAGCGGCGGTGTGGACCCGCGACATCGGTAAGGCCCACCGCATCGCAGCGGAACTGCGGGCCGGCACGGTGTGGATCAACTGTTACAACATCCTCGACGCCGCCTTGCCCTTCGGCGGCTACAAACAATCAGGCTGGGGACGAGAAATGGGACACGACGCGCTGGAACTCTACACCGAGGTCAAAGCCGTCACGGTACGGCTGTGAACAGTTAAAGAGCTTTCGGATCCCCGCGCAAAGGCATTCTTTATCGCTGCGGACGCAGTATCCAGGATGCCATGCCAACTGTCTCCCGGATTTGCGTGGAACTCTCACGCGCCATTAGAGCTTCGTCTCACCACACCGGGCCACCGATCTTTTCGGCTTCATAGTAATTATTTTCACCTTCATCGATATGCGTGCGGATCATGCGAAAACCCAGGTGCTGGAGAGCCCGCGTGTACGCGATTCGACCGAGTGACCAGCATTCGAGACCGGTGGTGACATCCCGCCAGGTTCCGGTTTCGACGGGCGCCGTGAAGAGAAACCGCCCGCGTGGCTCGAGAATCTCCGAGATCCGATGAAGGAGGGCCAACTGCTCGTCCTCCCGAAGAAAAGACACGAGACCAATCGAGAGGACCGCCTCGAATGTCCGCCCAAAATAGTTACTCTCCAGTGCCGACGCGCATTGTGTGGGAATTGTGGGAAAACGCAATCGAAATTGTCTCAGTAATGTGGGTGAGGTATCGATCGCCCATACGGCGAGCCCAGCCTCCACGAGGACTTGCGTAATGGGATACCCTCCGCCGCAGGCGATTTCGATGACGGGAGTCCCAAACGGGAGCGATCGTGCCCAACGCTCAACGAGCTCAACTCCGACACGGGATTGATCTCGATCGTCAAGATACTTCAGTGCTTGCATTTCGTAGAAACGGCCCGCATCGATCATACGGCAACTTCCTCCAAGTAAGGAATCATGGCTCAAACTGAGAGTCCCCACGGCTAGCTACCAGTACTCGCATCCACACGATTCGGAAATGAGACTTCCAAGATCAGACATCCCACATCCGTTTGAATGGGCCATGAGGCTCAGCAGGAGAGC
>CXWK01000254.1_pt4 | contig 18483 bp, 10 predicted proteins | sample 590851 | NCBI WGS metagenome assembly CXWK01 (sample SAMEA3498364, study PRJEB10139) | wastewater metagenome | biome: wastewater treatment plant; material: activated sludge | place: Denmark | collected 2014-08-01 | reverse complement strand
AACAGAATGGTCTTCGCCCACCCCTCGCCGGCGCCAAGCACGTCGCCGTACGAAAAACCTCCACACGCCGCCATGCCCTTGAAGGCACCCAGGTCAACCCGGCCCCCGAGGATGTCGCTCATGTGCACATCCACAGTCGAGAAGCCGGCGCGGTCGAACGCTGCGGCCATTTCGTACTGCCCGTTTACACCCTGCTCACGGAGGATCGCGATGCGTGGACGCACGCCGGTGGCGATGAAGGGCGCAGCATGGTCCTGGGTCGTCGGGAACGTCAGCGACGCCGACAGGCCCGGGTCGGCATCATCGAGCAGGGCGTCGTACTCTTCGCGCGCGCAGTCGGGATTGTCCCGGCGACTCTGCATCGCGAAGCTCAGCTCGCCCCAGGCTCGATGGAGATCCACGCGTGATGCGCTGTAAATCTCCTGACCGCCGGCTTTCACTCGCAGGGTCGCGCCGGGCACCGCAGTGCCGATGCGATGTGTCATCGCGCCCAGGCCCGCCGCCGCACAGCGTTCGAGCACAACCGGTATGTCGGCCGACCGCACCTGCAGGACGGCGCCGAGTTCCTCGTTGAACAACACCGCCAGGGCGTCGGCGCCGAGAGACGAGAGATCCACGTCGAGGCCGCAATGACCGGCAAATGCCATCTCCGCGAGCGTGGCAAACAGCCCGCCGTCCGACCGATCGTGGTACGCAAGCAGGTGGCCGTCGGCAAGAGAACGCTGGATGACGTCAAACAACGCAGCCAGCCGCGCCGGATCATCCAGGTCCGGCACTTCGCCACCGACGCGATTCCAGGCCAGGGCAAGAGCAGACCCACCGAGGCGGTTCCTGCCAGCGCCCAGATCGATCACCAACAACTCCGCAGGCACATCCGGGCGCAGGACAGGCGTCACACACGCCCGCACATCGAGCACGGGCGCGAAGGCCGAGACAATCAGCGACAGCGGCGCGGTGACGACGTGGTCGCGACCGGCTGAGTGCCACCGCGTCTGCATGGACAACGAGTCCTTGCCGACAGGAATAACCAGGCCCAGGGCAGGACACAGCTCCATGCCGACGGCCCGGACGGTATCAAACAGCGCCTGGTCCTCGCCGGGTTGGCCCGCGGCCGCCATCCAGTTGGCCGAGAGTTTCACGTCGCTCAGTTTCGCGATGCGTGCGCTTGCGATGTTGGTGATGGCCTCCGCCACGGCCATGCGGCCAGACGCCGGCGCGTCCATCATGGCGAGTGGTGTGCGTTCGCCCATCGCCATCGCCTCGCCGACGTACGCGTCGTAGCCGGTCAGGGTCACGCCCGCGTCGGCCACCGGCACCTGCCACGGGCCCACCATCTGATCACGGCTCACCAACCCGGTGACACTTCGGTCGCCGATGGTGACAAGAAAGCCCTTGCTCCCGACCGCAGGCATACGAAGCACACGTTCAACCGCGTCAGCCACGGTGATGCCGTCGAGCGACAGCCCATGGTCCGCGGTCGCCCCACGTGTGAAGGCCCGCCGCATCTTTGGCGATTTGCCAAACAACACCGACAGCGGCAGATCCACCGGCGTGGGCCCGAGCTGCGGGTCCGCCACTTCCAGGTGCGGAGCAGCCAGGGCCTCTCCCACCACGGCAAAGGGGCAACGTTCGCGTGCGCAAATCTCGCTGAAGGTCGCGAGGCTGGCAGGGTCAATGGCCAGCACGTACCGTTCCTGTGCCTCGTTGCACCAGATCTCCAAAGGCGAGAGTGCCGCGTCGGCGCTTGGAATGCTGCGCAGGTCGATCCTGCCGCCGCGGCCGCCATCCTTCACCAGTTCCGGCAGCGCGTTCGACAAACCACCCGCACCCACGTCGTGAATGAACCGGATCGGATTCTGGTCCCCACGCTGCCAGCATCGATCGATCACTTCCTGGCAACGATGCTGCATCTCGGCGTTGTCACGCTGCACCGACGCGAAGTCCAACTCGGCGTCGCTGGCGCCCGAGGACATCGACGACGCCGCACCGCCTCCGAGGCCAATCAACATGGCCGGCCCACCCAGGACCACGAGCAGCGACCCCGCAGGCATGTCGCGTTTGCGCACGTGCGGCTCGCGGATATTCCCCAGGCCGCCGGCAATCATGATGGGCTTGTGGTAGCCGCGGACCTGGCCCCGGTCGAACTGTTCAAGTGTGCGGAAGTATCCGCAAATTGCCGGCCGGCCAAATTCGTTGTTAAACGCGGCCGCGCCAATTGGGCCGTCGATCATGATCTGCATCGCCGAAACGATACGGTCAGGTTTGCCGTGGTTTTCCTCCCAGGGCTGCTCGTATCCCGGCACGCGCAGGTTCGAGACGCTGAAGCCCACCAGACCAACCTTCGGCCGGGCACCGATCCCGACCGCACCCTCGTCGCGAATCTCGCCGCCTGATCCGGTGGAGGCTCCAGGATAGGGCGCGATTGCCGTCGGATGATTGTGGGTCTCCACCTTCATCAGGATGTGCACAGGCTCGTCGTGAAACGTGAACTGGCCTGTGGCCGGGTCAGGAAACCAGCGCCGCGTGTGGTGTCCGCGAATCACCGCCGCGTTGTCGGAGTACGCACTCAGGACATCGGAGGCGTCGCCCCGCTCATAGGTGTTGCGAATCATGCCGAACAGGCTCTTGGCCTGCTCCGTTCCGTCAACCGTCCACGTGGCGTTGAAGATCTTGTGCCGGCAGTGTTCGCTGTTCGCCTGCGCGAACATCATCAGCTCGACATCCGTGGGATTGCGGCCGAGTTCGACGAATGCCGCGCAGAGGTACTCAATCTCATCGGGCACGAGGGCAAATCCGAACTCGCGATTCGCGCGCTCGAGCGCCTCCCGGCCCCCACCCAGCAAATCAATCGTCACCAGCGGGCGAGCCGGCTCATGCGCAAACAACCTCGCCGCATCGTCGAGCCGGTCGAGTACGTGCTCCACCATCCGGTCGTGCAACGACGCCGCGATCCGCAGGCGCGACGACGCCAGTATGCCCGCGTCGGCATCGACGTAGAACGCGATGCCCCGCTCGACACGTTTCACGTTCGATAGGCCCGTGTTGCGCGTGATGTCCGTGGCCTTGCTGGACCAAGGCGAGACTGTTCCAGGTCGGGGGACCACCAGAAAGAGCGCCCCCCGCTCCTCCACCTCGGCGCGCCGGGGGCCGTAGTGGAGCAGGCGTTCGAGCAGGTCGCGCTCGGGCGCGTCGAGCGTTCCGTCTACATCGACAAAATGCACAAATCGCGCATTCAACGCAGTGATGCCCGCGGTGTGGGCGCGCAGAGTGTCGAGCAGGCGATTGAGGCGAAAAGGAGAGAGCGCTGCGGCGCCAGGGAGTGTCAGCATGCCGAAGAGCTAAAGTGTACAGCAGCGCTACGTTTCAGACGAATCGTCGAGTTCCTGGCGCTTGCGCCGCGGCCGGATGTCGTACCGCTTGATCATCTCGTTCAGGGTCGTCGGCTTGATGTCCAGCAATTCGGCCGCCCGCTTCTGCACACCGCCCGCCGCCTCGAGCGCGGACTCAATCCAGCGGCGCTCGGCGTTCGCCAGTACTTCCTTGAGCGGAATGCCTTCGGGCGGAACAACGAAGTCCGCATCCTTGAACTCGCGGTTGAACCGCACCTGATCGGGAATCAGGTCCACGCCAATTTCCCGCTCGGGACACAACACGACGGCGCGTTCGATCACGTTCTCCAGTTCGCGCACGTTGCCCGGCCAGTCATAGGCCATGAGCAGGTCCAGCGCCTCCGGCGTGACGAACCAGCCCGACTTGCGGCTGTCCTCACCGTGTTTCTCGAGGAAGTGCTGCACGAGCAGCGGAATATCCTCCTTGTGGTCGCGCAGCGCGGGCATCTGAACGGGGATGACGTTGAGCCGGTAGAACAGGTCTTCGCGGAACCGGCCTTCAGCCACGCTCTTTCGCAGGTCCACATTCGTCGCCGCGATGATGCGGACGTCCACCTTGATGGTGTCCAGGCCGCCGAGGCGCATGAATTCTCGAGCCTGGATGACCCGCAGCAGTTTGGCCTGCGTCTCAAGCGGCACGTTGCCGATCTCGTCGAAAAAGATTGTCCCCCGGTCGGCCATCTCGAACAGGCCCTTCTTCATGGCCACCGCGCCGGTGAACGCGCCCTTGACGTGGCCAAACAACAGCGACTCGAGCAGGTCAGGCGGCAGGTTGCCGGAATTGACGGTCACGAAGGCTTTGTCCGCACGCGCGGAGTGGCGATGGCACGCCTGCGCCACCAGTTCCTTCCCCGTGCCGCTTTCTCCCTGGATCAGCACCGTCGTGCGGCTTGGCGCGGCGCGGGCCACCAGATCGTAAATGGCACGCATCTTCGGGCTGCCGCCGATGATCTGGTCGAAGCGGTGGCTTCCCAGCTTCAACCGGTTCCGCAATTCCAGGTTCTCGCGCTGCAGGCGCCGGCGCTCCACGGCGTTGTGCAGCACCACCAGCACTTCGTCGTTTTTGAACGGCTTGGTGAAATAGTGAAATGCGCCCTGCTTGGTGGCACGCACGGCCGTGTCGATCGTGCCGAACGCGGTAATCATGACCACGGGCAGTGTGTCGTCGCTCCGGCGAATTTCGTCGAGCACTTCAAGGCCGCTGCGATCGGGCAGCATCAGATCCAGGAGCACGGTATCGAAGTCGTTGTCGGCCAGCAGCGCAAGACCGTCAGCCGCGGTGGCCGCCGTGCGCACCGCACATCCGTCCATCGTGAGCAACGCATGAAGCGCCTCCCGGATGATTTCCTCGTCGTCAATAACCAGAACGTTCGCGGGCGAATCAGTCATCAGTGAGCCAGGGCCTCTTTTGCACCGGCGGGCGTCGCCGGCAGGGTCAACACAAACCGCGTCCCCTGCCCCACCACACTCTCACAGGTGAGCGTGCCGGCGTGTTCCTGGACGATGCCGTAGGTGACGGAGAGGCCAAGGCCTGTGCCGCGGCCGTCGGCCTTGGTGGTGAAAAACGGATCGTAGATACGCGAGATGTGCTCGGACGGGATGCCCGAACCGGTGTCCGCCACTTCCACGGTGACCGTGTCGCCGGAGGCGGCAGTGGACACCGACAGCCATCCACCCTTCGGCATGGCATCACGCGCGTTGAGAAACAGATTCAGGAACACCTGCTGCAATTGGTACTCGAAACCCCGAATCGGCGCCGCCGGAGCCAGATCCCGACGCACCTGGATCCGGCTGCCGCGGAACTGGTGCTCGAGCAACGACAATACGTCACTGATGACCGCATTGAGGTCGAGCGGCGCCGCCTCGCCCTCGGAAGGCCGCGCCAGGTTCAGCAGGCTGTTGACGATCTTGGCGGCGCGGAAGGTCTGCCGCTCGATCTTCTCCAGCAGCTGGGTCCTGGGATCAGCCGGGTCTGCTTTGTCGAGCAGCATCTGGGTGAAGCTCGAGATGCCCGTGAGCGGCGTGTTGACCTCGTGCGCCACGCCGGCAGCCAGCAAGCCGATCGCCGCCATCTTCTCGGAGACGCGCAGCTGTTCCTCAAGGCTTGCGCGGTCGGTAATGTCCTCGATCACGATGATCCAGCCGGCCTTGGCCCCGTCGGTGGTTTGAAAGGGCGCGATGCCGGCGTTCACAAGCAACGGCCGCGCAAGGCCGGCAGGACCGGATGTCAGCGATGCGCGCAGCAGCGTGGCGCCCTCGGGCGTCTCGCGCCGCGCAGACATCAGCAGTTCCACAAACGACGCCGGAAACAACGCCGAGATGCGGCGGCCGATGGCGCGGGTGCGATCAAACTGGAACATCTGCTCCAGTCGGCGGTTCCAGCGCAGCACCCGATCGTCGAGATCGATGACGAACAGGCCGTCGCTCAACGACTCCACGACGCTGTCGCCGAACTGGCGCAGGCGCTCGATTTCATCCGCCTTCACGCTCAATTGCCGATATAGCCGCGCGTTCTCAAGAGCCGTCGCAGCCTGGCTGGCCACGGCGCCGAGCAACGCCATGTCCTCACTCGAGAGGGGTTCGAAGCGGGCGCGCCGGCCCACGGCGAGCACGCCGATCGTGACCTGCTTGGTGACGCAAGGCACAAACGCATGCCACCCCGCCAGCCGCCACTCCTCCCCCTCATCGCCGATCAGGCGCCGCAGGGGCTGCGGGTCGTCCATGCTGACCGTCTGCCCGGCCAACAATCGCTGTCCGAGCGCGGAGTCGCGTGAGATCTCCACGGGCCCGTTGTCGGTGCCGCCTGTGGCCACAGCGACAAAGGCCCCGCCGGTTTCCGGGTCGGTCAGGAGCAGCGCCATCCGATCGACCACCAGCGTCTCGCGTACGCGTTCGACGAGCCGCGTACTGAGACGCTCCAGGTCCAGGTCGCTGTTGAGTTCGCGCGCAAACGTGACCAGCGCCCGGCGGTAGTCGTAACGGTCGCGATAGTAGAGCCGGTCGAGACCGCCTTGAATCACGTTCCACAACCGCGGCGCCACAAGCACCACGACCAACGTCGCAAACAGCGCCCAGAAGCTATTGTCGTTTTGCGGATGCGGCCGCAACAGGCCGACGATGGCGAGCGTGCCCTGATAAATGGCCACCAGCACCAAACCGACAAACGACACGACCAACGCGCGCTTGATGATGACCTCGACGTCCATCAACCGGTAGCGGACGATAGCCGATGCGAAGGCCAGCGGAATGCAGCCGAGCAATAGCGCAGAGTACTCGCCGTAGGGCACCTTATCTGTCCAGCCAAGCAGGAACGGGATGGCATACGCCGTCACGAAGGGAATGGCACCAATGCCAGAGCCCCAGACTATCCATCGCATCTGCCGCCGGGCGGTGATCGACCGCAGCCGGCCCAGTGCCTGAATCATCAGCGTGAGGCCACCGAGCAGACAGGCCGACAGATACACAAGCTCGATGTTCTCGATCTGCGCGAGACGGCGCACCATCTCATCGCCAGGCAACCAGCGCAGCGCCGCAACCCTGGCCGCCGCCAGCAGCAACGCCGGCAGATACAGGAGCGGCACCGTGCGACGGCCCAGATCACTGCGCACCCAGGCCTGCGGCCGCTCTGGAAACACGAGCGCGAAGTGCAGGAATAACGGCGGCAGCAGGACCATGGCCACCGCGTCAGACCAGTAGAAGAATCGATCGGTGCCCGTGTATTCACCGGTGGTGGTGAACGCGCACACCCCGAAGAAGGCAACGGTCAGCCAGAAGAAGTGCAGGGTGGCCGTGTCGTTGGGCCGCCGGAGACGAACTGAGGCTCCCACCAGCAGCGCGAAGATGCCGACTGCGGCGAGCGGGTAATACAGGCCGTAGGGTGGTCCCGGGGCCAGCGCCAGCCGCACCGAGATGAGGTCTTCGACCGCGCCTCGCGACACGGCGTACGTGACGGCGCCGCCGGCGGGCAGTCCCTGCAGGGTCCGCGCCACATCCGCTGCGGACTCCACCGGGATGTTGTCGATCGCCCAGAGGGTGTCACCCTTCCGTACACCGGCCAGATCGGCCGGTGACCCTGGTGATACTTCAAATGCCTGCACGGCTGAGCCGCCGTCGCTCGTCCAGAACACCCCATCGTCGATCGCGGCCTTTTCCTGGTAATCGCGTACGACGAACATGTTGACGAGGGCGACCGCGATCAGCGCGGTGGATACCGTGACGGGTACCGCGATGCGCAAGAGCGGACGAACGTGGGTAATAAGGCGGGACATTCAGCAGAAGGAAGCGCCCCAGCCGGGGCCGCGACGAGGCTGGAGAGGTTAGAACCTCACCTGCACACCACCGAGCACCCGCCGTGGCGTGCGGACGGTCAAAAGCTCGTCATAAAACGAGCTCGCGTTCTCGGGATCGCGGAAGAGGTTGCTGATGCTCACCATGAACTCGATCCGGCCGCCCCCGAGCGTCCGCAGAGGCAGCGCCTGCCGGAGTTGCACGGCGAAACGGCCGTCGAACATCGCCGCGAGTCCTTCGGTATCCTGCCGCGTGAACGCGCTGTTGACGCGATACGCCACCGACAGGATGGTCGACGTGTCAGGAATCGAGGCCTCAAGCGTGCTTGTGACATCGTGCAGGCGTTCGCGCTCTGCACGCACCGCCGACGGCATCACCCGGGCAATATCAGCCGCCTCAGCGCCGAACACCCAACGTGCGTGACTGATTGAGTACTCCACCGATGCCTTCACCAGCGGCGTCACGTTTCCGGCCGCGCGCAGTGCCCACCCGTCGAGCCGCACGCTGCCGGGGCTCGCCACGTAGTAGTGCCCCACGGCCTTCGACGCGTTCACACCGAACATCGTGGCCAGCTGATCGCGCGAGTCTTCGTGGAACCAGCGCACGCCGATGACCATCGGCTGGCCAATCGCACCCAGGTCGTGCTCAACGCCGGCTTCATAACGCCGTACGCGTTCGGATCGGAAGGGCGCTCCAGGCACCAGGCTGGCGAACGTCCTCTCGGGCGGCAGCCAGGGTCCGGACGTGGGCGGTGGCAGGAACTCATCTGCGCCGGGCGCGACCACCGAGTTCGAGACCAGGCCTCTGAATGAGGTCTGCGGTGCGATACCGAGACGGAACCCGACACGCGGGCTGATAAAGTCCTGCCCGGCGACGTAATCGTACCGGTCAAGGCGCAGGCCGTAATCAATTTCGAGGCCGGGCTGCACACGCCACCGGTCGTGACCAAACACACTCGCCACCGCGCGTCCGGCGCCGGGCGTCGTCAACTGCGCCATGCCGAAGTCGTCCACTGCGCGCTGCGCGCCGTAGGACATCCCCACGCGGAACGCGTGCGCCTGCACATCACGCGCCTCGTACTCGCCAAGCACCACCCACGAGGCCAGACCGCCCGTGCTCAACGCGCCGCGCAGCCGCCAATCCCCGTGTACGCCGATGGGCGCACCCACCGCCATGTACGCGATGCCGCGCGGGTCGCGGTCTGGAAGACCGCCCTGAGTGGTGGACATCGCCGTGGCGGTCAACACGTTGACCTGTCCACTGAAATGCGTGTCGGCAAAAAACGATGTCGCGGCGCGGGCAGACTCAACGACCGCCCAGTCAAGAAACGACGGCAGGTAGCGGAAGTCTGTGCGGCGCGGCCGCTGCCCCGACTCGTCGCGCAGGATCGTACGCGGCAGATGCCGGAGATACCAGGAGTGCAAGCTGCCTTTTTCCGGCGGCGCGGCTGCGGCGGTACGTGCGGGCGCGGCGCCCGGGTCGGTCAGACCCACCGACGCGATCAACACGCGCCGCTCGGGCAACTCCGGCAACTTCGTGATCATGATGTTCCGCTTGAGATGCATGCTCGCGCCCACACGCACCAAAGCCCGGTAGGGAGAGACGTAGCCCGCGTGGGTGGCCCGCAGCACATACTCGCCGGGCACCAGAGACAAATTGAAACTGCCGGTCGCATCCGTCCGCGCCTGCGCCTGAATGGTACCGATGGCCGACACCGCCACGCCCGCCACGATCTGGCCGAGGTCATCGCGCACCACGCCGCTCACGACACCCGATCGCACAGCCGCCTCCACGCTGACGGGACGCGGTGCGCGCGCAAGCTGCGCCATCGCCGGCGACGCACTAATCGTGACGACGGCGACGGCAGCGATTATTGATGCGGCAGGTCGGGGCATCCACCCTCTCATTTCAGGTTGCTTCAGACGTCATGGTAGGCCACGATCTGAGTCAAGTCAAACCCTTGATAGTCGGCATGTTACACTGCCGACGACCGTGAAAATACAGAGCATTTTTTCCCGTCAAATCCTCGATTCCCGCGGCAACCCCACCGTTGAAGTGGATGTGACCCTCGATACTGGGGCACTGGGCCGGGCCGCCGTGCCCTCTGGCGCATCAACCGGCAGCCGCGAAGCACTCGAACTTCGTGACGGCGACAAGGGGCGCTACCTCGGCCGGGGCGTGCTCAAAGCCGTGTCACACATCAACACGGAGATCGCCGCCGCGCTTCAGGGCGAAGCCCCGGACCAGCGTTCCATCGACGCGCAACTCGTGGCACTCGACGGCACGCCGAACAAGGCCCGCCTGGGCGCCAACGCGCTGCTGGGCGTGTCGATGGCTGTCCTGCGGGCCGCCGCTGCCGGACGCGGCATCCCCCTGTGCGAACACATCGTGTCGCTGCTCGATGCCCCGGTCGAAGGCGCGGGCACGCTGCTGCCGGTGCCGATGATGAACATCCTCAACGGCGGCGCTCACGCCGACACCAACGTGGACTTCCAGGAGTTCATGGTGATGCCCATCGGCCTGCCGTCCTTCTCTGAAGGCCTGCGAGCCGGCACCGAAACCTTCCATGCGCTGCGTGGACTCCTCAAGGCGCGAGGCCTCGCCACCGGCGTGGGCGACGAGGGCGGCTTCGCCCCGAGCCTCGCCTCCAATCGCGAAGCCGTCGAGCTGGTGCTTGAGGCCATTCACCGCGCCGGCTTCACACCGGGCCGCGACATGGTGGTGGCCCTCGACGTGGCCGCCAGCGAATTCTGGGATGCGGCCGAAGGCGCCTACGTTCTGGCGAAATCCGGCGAAGGCCGTCGCTCGTCCGACCAGATGATTGCGCTCTATGACGACTGGACCCGCCAGTACCCGATCGCCTCAGTGGAAGACGGGCTGGCCGAAGGCGACTGGCCCGGCTGGTCGCGCCTGACCGCCGCCATCGGCAACCGCGTCCAACTCGTGGGCGACGACGTGTTCGTGACGAACCCGGCGATTCTTCGGCGCGGCATCGACGAACGCGTCGGCAACGCGTTGCTCGTCAAGCTGAATCAGATCGGCACCGTCTCCGAGACGCTCGACGCCATGGCCATCGCCCGCCGCGCGGGGTACGCCTGCGTGATGTCCCATCGCTCCGGCGAAACCGAAGACAGCACGATTGCCGACCTCGCGGTGGGCACGGCCGCCGGCCAAATCAAAACAGGCTCGGCCAGCCGCTCCGATCGCACCGCCAAATACAACCAGTTGCTGCGCATCGAGGAAGCACTCGGCACCGCAGCCACGTACGCGGGCCGCAGCGCCCTCGCGCACCTGAGAACCGTCTGATGAAACGACTCGTGCTGCTCCGGCACGGCCAGAGCACCTGGAACCAGGAAAACCGCTTCACCGGCTGGACCGACGTTGATCTCAGCGAACTCGGACGACAGGAAGCCCTGGCGTCAGGACAACTGCTGCGCGCCGCCGGCGACACCTTCGACATCGCCTACACGTCTGTCCTCAAGCGCGCGATTCGTACGTGCTGGATCGTGCTCGACGAACTGGATCAGATGTGGATTCCGGTGGAACGCAGCTGGCGGCTCAACGAGCGCCACTATGGCGGACTGCAGGGACTCAACAAAGCCGAGACCGCGGCGAAACATGGCGATGCGCAGACTCACCTCTGGCGGCGCAGTTACGACATCCCGCCGCCGCCGCTGTCGCTCGACGACCCGCGTCACCCGTCACACGACCCGCGGTATGCCACACTCGCGCCGGCCGACTGCCCCGCCACCGAATCACTGAAGGACACCGTGGCGCGGTTCCTGCCCTTCTGGAACAACACCATCGCGCCCGCGATCCTGCAGGGTCGCCGCGTGCTCATCGTGGCGCACGGCAACAGCCTCCGCGCGCTCGTGAAGCACCTTGATGGCATCTCTGACGCCGCCATCGCGGACCTCAACATCCCGACCGGCATCCCGCTCGTCTACGAACTGGACGACAGCCTGGNNCGCGGTGGCGCAACAAAGCCGGACAAGTCCAAGCGGGGCCTGAGCCCTACTCGACTTCTTTTTCGGTGGGCTCGTCGGCCGAGATCCTCAACGACTTGAGGAACCGGCGATCGTTGGATGTGATTTCGATGGGCGGCCGCGCCGGAGGCAGGGCCTTCATGCCACGCGCCGCCTGCGCCCCATCGGCAGGCGTCCGGCTCGCAAACCCGATCGAGGCTTCAAGCGATACCTTCAAGTCGTATCCGGCCTCGCGCGCTTTCTCAAGACACGCTTCCACTCGCGCGTCGTCGGCCACTGCAGCCGAAATGGCTTCGACCATGTCTCGCGCAAGTTGGTTCACTACCGGATCCATAAAGGCCTCCCTGCCGCCGAAGCGGGAAAACTGGGGGGATTGTACCAAAACGGCAGCAACGTGTGGGACTGCTAGAATCACCTCGAATGCCTGAGGCCGAATTTCCCGGTGTGTTTCCGTTCACACGCGGGATTCAACCCACGATGTACCGGGGTCGGCTGTGGACGATGCGGCAGTATGCCGGGTTCGGGACAGCCGCCGAGTCCAATGCGAGGTACCGCTACCTGCTGGCGAATGGCGTCAGCGGCCTGAGTGTCGCGTTCGACCTGCCGACACAGATGGGGTACGACTCCGATCATCCGATGGCTGCCGGCGAGGTGGGCCGCGTCGGCGTGGCGATCGATTCGCTGGACGACATGGCGATGCTGTTCGACGGCATCCCTCTGGGTGACGTCTCCACGTCGATGACCATCAATGCGACGGCCATCATTCTGCTGGCGCTGTACGTGGCGGTGGCGCGACGTCAGGGCGTGCCGCTGGCGCGACTGGCGGGCACCATCCAGAACGATGTGCTCAAGGAATACATTGCGCGCGGCACGTACATCTATCCGCCGCGCCATTCGCTGCGGATCGTGACCGACATCTTCGCGTGGTGCGAACGGGACCTGCCCAACTGGAACACGATTTCCATCAGCGGGTATCACATTCGTGAAGCGGGATCGACGGCGGTGCAGGAGGTGGCGTTCACGCTGGCCAATGGCATCGCGTATGTGGAGTCGGCGATGGCGGCCGGCCTGGACGTCAACCAGTTCGGCCAGCGCCTGTCGTTCTTCTTTGCTGCGCACAACGACTTCATCGAGGAAGTGGCGAAGTTTCGCGCCGCGCGCCGGCTGTGGGCCCACATCATGCGCGACCGGTTTGGCGCCACGAACCCACGGGCCCAGCAACTCCGGTTTCACACGCAGACCGGCGGGTCCACCCTCACTGCGCAGCAGCCCGACAACAACATCGTTCGGGTGGCGCTGCAGGCGATGGCGGCCATCCTGGGTGGCACGCAGTCGCTGCACTGCAACGGCCGCGACGAAGCACTCGCGCTGCCCACCGAGGATGCGGCCCGCCTGGCGCTGCGCACCCAGCAGATCATCGCGGAAGAAACAGGCGTGGCAAACACCGTGGACCCGGTGGGCGGCTCCTGGGCGATCGAGGAACGCACCGACGCCATTGCCGACGAGGCGCGCGCACTCATCGCGCGCATTGACGACGCGGGGGGCACCATTGCGGCCATCGAGGCCGGGCAGATTCAACGCCAGGTGCAGGACGCGGCGTATGCCGCGCAGTTGCGGATCGATCGGCGCGAGACGATCGTGGTGGGCGTGAATCAGTTCAACACCGGCGAGCAGTCGCCGATTGAAGTCATGCAGCTCGACCCGGGCGGCGAAGCGCGGCAGGCGGCGGCCGTGGCCGCGGTGCGGGCGCGCCGTGACCAGCAGGCCTGCAGTCAGGCGCTTGAGGCCCTGGCGGCCGCGGCGAGAGGAACGATGAACCTGGTGCCGCCGGTGCTGGCCGCGGTGGAGGCCCACGCGACGCTGGGCGAAATCTCGGATACGCTTCGCGGCGTCTTTGGCGAACACAGTGAACTCCACGTCTGACGCCCCGCTCCTGCGCGTCGATCGACTGCGCACGGTCTTCACCCTGCCGGATGGGCGTGACGTGGCCGCCGTGGATGACGTGTCGCTGGCCGTGCGCGCAGGCGAAACGCTCGGGCTGGTCGGCGAGTCGGGCAGCGGCAAGTCGGTGACCGCCCTGTCGATCCTTCGCCTGGTCATGCCGCCGGGACGCATCACGCAGGGCGAAATCACCTTCGACGGGCGAGACCTGCTGACCCTTGAGGAAAACGAACTACGGGCCATCCGCGGACGCCGGATTGGGTTCGTATTCCAGGAACCGATGGTGGCGCTCAACCCGGTCTACACGATCGGTCAACAGATCGCGGAAACGTTGACCGTGCACGGCCTTGCCCATGGCCCGGCCGCCCGCGCGCGTGCGATCGAATGGCTTCGAGCAGCGCGCGTGCCGGATCCCGAGCGCCGGGCCGGCGAATATCCCCACCAGCTCAGCGGCGGTCTTCGTCAGCGCGCGATGATTGCGCTGGCACTGTGCGCGGAACCTTCACTGGTCATTGCCGACGAACCAACCACGGCGCTCGACGTCACGGTCCAGGCCGAGATCCTGGACCTGCTTCGTGAACTCCGCGCATCGCTCGGTCTCGCACTGCTGCTGATCACGCACGACCTGGGCGTGGTGGCCGAAATGGCCGACCGCGTGGCCGTCATGTATGGCGGCCGAATTGTGGAAGAAGGCCCGGTCGCCGATGTGTTCAAGACGCCGGCGCATCCGTACACGCGCGGCCTGCTGGCGTGCCTGCCGGGCTCGGCTGATGGCCGGCGCCTCACGGCGATTGCCGGCACCGTGCCGTCACTCGGACAATTCCCGCCGGGGTGTGCGTTTGCTCCCCGCTGCGTCGAACGCCTTCCGGTGTGCGACACCATTCCCCCAGCCGTGACCGCGCCGGTCGGCGTCGAAGGCGCCGGCCGCTCAGTCCGATGCTACCTGCACGGCCATGCCACGGGAGGCGGCGCGTGACAGCACTGCACGTCAGCACTCCCCTCTTGCAGGTCTCGCATCTCGTAAAGGAGTTCCGCCGCGGCGGATGGCTGCGCAGCGGCGGCACCGTGCGCGCTGTTGACGACATCAGTTTCGATGTGCGACCCGGCGAGACGTTCGGCCTGGTCGGTGAATCCGGCTGTGGAAAGACGACCACCGGCCGCTGCATCCTGCGGCTGATCGAGCCCACATCGGGACAGGTCATCTTCAAGGGCACCGACCTGGCAGCGCTCAACGCACGAGACCTGCGGCGCGCCCGTCGCGATCTCCAGATCGTCTTTCAGGATCCCTATTCGTCGCTCAACCCCCGCATGCGCGTCGGCGCCATCGTCGAAGAACCGCTCATCATCCATCGCATCGGCACCCGCGAGGAGCGCAAGGCCCGGGTGGCGGAGCTGTTCGGCCTGGTCGGCCTGGACCCGGCGCAGATCTCGAAGTTCCCGCACGAGTTCAGCGGCGGCCAACGGCAGCGCATCGGGCTGGCCCGCGCTCTGGCGCTGAACCCGTCGCTCATCATCGCGGACGAACCGGTCTCGGCTCTGGATGTGTCGGTACAGGCGCAGGTCGTGAATCTTCTGCAGGATCTGCAGGCGAGGCTTGGCCTCACCTACCTGTTCATCGCGCACGACCTGCGCCTGGTGCGGCAGGTCTGCGATCGAGTGGCCGTGATGTATCGCGGCCGCATTGTCGAAAGTGCGCCCGCCAACCAACTCTTCACCAGCCCGGCCCACGCCTACACGCAGGCCCTGCTCTCAGCCGTGCCACGCGTGGACCCGGCCGACCGCACGGAGAGGATTCCCTTCGCGCACGAGGCGTATCAGCCAATGGCGTTGCGCGAAGTTGCGACCGACCACTTCGCGGCAGTCTGAGAAGACTCGCGCCACGCAGGATCACACAGAGACACAGAGACGCAGAGTTTTGTGGTTCTGGCCAAACCCACTCCGCGCCTCTGTGCCATCTCTTGTGATCCGGCGTGATCTGAGGGCCTGCCAGACCTGCTCCCTGTCTCTGTGCCCCTTTGTTATCCGTCGTGATCGCGTTGTTCTCTCAGTGCATAATGGCGCTACGCTATGGCGCTCGGCACCGGCACTCGCCTCGGACGTTACGAGATTCTTGGACCGATCGGGGCCGGCGGCATGGGCGCTGTCTATCGCGCCCGAGACACCAGCCTTGGGCGCGAAGTCGCCATCAAGGTCCTGCTCGATGAGTTCACCGCAGACACAGATCGCGTCCGGCGATTCGAGCGCGAAGCGAAGGCCACAGCAGCGCTCAATCATCCCAACCTGCTGGCCGTCTACGACATTGGCACCCACGACGGCCTGACGTTCATCGTCTCGGAGCTGCTCGAGGGTCGGACGCTGCGAGAGGTCATGGCTGCCGGGCCGGTGTCTCCAAAACGCGCGGCCCGGTATGCCGCTCAAGTCGCCGACGGGCTCGCGGCCGCGCATGCGAAGGGAATCGTCCATCGCGATCTCAAGCCAGCCAACCTCTTCGTCACCCGCGATGATCGCGTCAAGATTCTGGACTTCGGCCTCGCGCGGGTCGTGGCCGCCGCACTGGACGATCAAGGATCGTCCCTCACAACGGAGACGTCACTGACGGCAGCCGGAACCGTACTGGGGTCAGCCGGCTACATGTCCCCTGAACAGGTTCGCGGCGCGGCCATCGATCATCGGGCGGACATCTTCGCTCTGGGGTGTGTCCTTTACGAGATGCTGGCCGCACGCCGGGCATTTCATCGCGACACGGTTGCCGGCACTCTTGCCGCGATCGTCGAGAGCGACCCACCAACCTGGAGCGGCGACGGGTCGATCGCGTCTCAACGCCTGATCCGCATTGCCAGACGTTGCCTTGAGAAGAATCCGGACCAGCGTTTCCAATCAGCCCGCGACCTCGGGCATGTGCTGTCCGATGAGAGTCTCGAGGAGTCAGAGGCTGTGCCCGTAAAGGCTGAACCGACTCGGTGGAGAGCCGCGGCGCTCGCCGCGGGCGTGGTGGCTATCATCGCGATGGCATTCGGCGCGTGGGCCTGGCAGTGGCCCGACCGAACCGTCACCGACGCTGCGGACTCCGCGGTCGCGCTCGAGGTCACATTGCCGGTGGGCGTCCGCCAAGTTGGCGCACCAGTCTTATCGCACGATGGACGGCAACTGGTCGTCATCGGGCGGCAGGGCGAAACAAACGCCCTCTTCGTGCGTGCGCTTTCGAGCCTTGCCATTCAACGCCTGGCCGGAACCGAGGGTGCGGTTCATCCCTTCTTCTCTCCCAAAGGAGACCGGCTGGGATTTTTCTCGGGCAGTACTCTGAAGACAATGGCCCTGGACGGAAGCCCTCCGGCCGTCGTTTGCCAGGCTGGGAATCCGCGCGGCGGAACATGGACGGACGATGGCTGGATTGTCTTCGCGGCCGATGCCGATGGGCCGCTCAGCCGCGTGCGCGCCACTGGAGGGGACCCAGAGCCCATGACGACCCTCAAAGCCGGCGAAGAGGGACACCGTTGGCCGCTGGCTCTCCCGGGCGCCTCAGGCGTGGTGTTCGTAGCGCAAACGGCGGACGGAAGCAGTGACGTTGTGGCCCAGGCCACGAGCAGCCAGGATCATGTCATCCTCCAGAAGCGTGCCCTCGCGCCGCGCTACGGCGATGGGTGGCTCTTCTTCGTCAACGGGGAAGAAGAACTTCAGGCCGCAGCATTCGATGTGGGCAGTCTGACCATTCAGTCACCAGCGGTGCCCCAGCCTGAGCGGTTTTCGATCGGCGTCAATCAGGGTGATTTTGCCTATGGCGTCTCGCGCAGCGGCACGATGGCGTTTGTGCCATTCGCATCGCAAGAAAATTCACTGAACGTTGTCGAGCCAGGTGGCCAGTTGCGCACGATTCCCGGGCCGGCAAGACCGTTTGACGCCCCGAGAGCTTCACCAGACGGCGCACGAATCGCCGTGACCATTCGACCGAAGTTGAGTCCCGGTGATGTATGGGTCGGAGATTTTTCGGGTGGGTTCTTGCCCCTGACCAGGGATGGCCGCAGCCGGTCGCCAGTCTGGAACGCTCGAGGCGACTGGGTCGCGGTTGAATCACAACGGGCCGGGCTCCGGGCACAAGTTTTCCTGCATTCAACTGACGGTCGGAACACGCGGCGTTTGCCAACCAAAGCGGAGGGGGCACTGTATCCGGTCTCATGGCTGTCGGATGACACGATGCTCATCGGCGCCTACAACATGCCGGGCCGTCCGAACATCGATGAACTGCAACTATTTCTGCCAGCCAAGACAACGGCCGAGCGGCTGCCGCTGCCCATTACCCGATCAGTCTACGGACGCGTTTCGCCGGATGGAAAACTGCTGGCGTACACCACGAACGAATCTGGCCAGTACGAAGTCTACGTGACGTCCTTCCCACAGCCTGGACACGTGTGGCCTGTGTCGAAGGCAGGGTTCGGACGCGAGCCTGTGTGGGCGAAGTCCGGCCGTGATCTCTATTTTCTTCGCCGCGACGGCAGCGTCATGGTCGCGAACGTTGCGCAGGACGGGAAGCCGTCCGAGCCGCGTTCCGCCGGGGTGGGCAAGTTCCCGACAAGTCCGAGGGGCGCCGGCTCGCCCTGGTGGGACACGCTGCCAGGAGGGCGATTCGTGGTGACTGTGGCCGTCTCGACTCCCACACCAGCGTCGATCAGCGTGATCGTGAATCGCGCCGCCAGCCTGGCGTCGAAATAAGCGCAAAAGCGTGATCTCGGGCTCTTTGCCAAGCCCTGCTCGGCGCCTCTGCGCCTCCTGTGATCCGTACGTGATCGTGATCAGGCGGCGCGGCGGACGTCTTTTTCGACTTGCCCGTCGCGGATGTGGATGGTGCGATGGGCGTGGGCGGCCACTTCCGGCTCGTGCGTGAC
>CXWK01030487.1_pt1 | contig 18490 bp, 18 predicted proteins | sample 590851 | NCBI WGS metagenome assembly CXWK01 (sample SAMEA3498364, study PRJEB10139) | wastewater metagenome | biome: wastewater treatment plant; material: activated sludge | place: Denmark | collected 2014-08-01 | reverse complement strand
ACTTCTATCGGTTCCGCCAGAATTAGAACCATCAAGATTTACAAAATCAACACCATAACTAACAAAAATTCCTGATGCCGACGATCCACTTATTTTTGAAGTTATACCGGTATTAGGTTTAATTGTAACTTTTTTGGTTGATGTCGGTAAATTCTCATTAGTGATACTTGCAATCAACGGGAAAGTTTCACCAGTTGAATATAACGTATCTGTTAAAAGGAAGTTGACATCAGCGCTTACACCTCTAAGATTTAGATCAGCGATAGCAGCTGTTAAGGTAGCATAGATACCTTCAATTCCGTCAGGTAAATTGAGAGATGGATCTTCAACTTTTTTAGCATATAGTGAACCACTATATGGGAATCCACTTTCTAACGGAATCCAAGTGATTTCCTCAACTGATACAGTTTTATATTCACCACTTTTTGGATCACCATATAAAATTGGGTTAGATAATGTTAATTTATTATCTGATTCAGGATTTGCTATCCAAACTTCTTTTTGAATAGTTTGAATTTGTCTTTCGAAGGAAATATTCTTTCCTGTAATCTTATTAAATAAAGCAACTCCAACCGTGTAATCACCTGCTAAAGCAAGCGAAGTTATAACATAACTGTTTGGCAAAGTTGGTGGTGTGGATACTGCAGGTGGATTTGAACTAAATCCGCTTGCTCCACTTAATGGAGAAACACCAACATTTGGAGTTGTAGCATTGTCTTGAGCTACAACATAGTATTTAACAGTATCACCAAGTACTACACCCGCTCCGAATGTAAATGAATAATCATTTCCACTAATATAAGTTCCCTGAGCAGAGGCAAATGATCCACTATTGATAGCCCAGTACAAAACAGGTAACCCAATGCCAGATGTTGGAACACCAGATGGATCACTAATACTAGCATTAAGTGTCCTACTGGATGTAGAGCCAGTATTAAGTAGTGCATCATATAAAATAACAGGAGGTGTAAGATCTAATCCAAGACCGTTAAATTCATCAGCACCAATATCCGGCGTAGAAGCATTTCTAACATCTTCTTCAAAATCTGTTGTAATACCTGAAATAGTTACACCGCTTGATTCAAGTTGTGTTGGAATAAGTTCATCAATCTTTAAACCAGCAACAAAGTTTGGATTTTGAGAAATACTTGCTACATCATTTGGTACTGCAGTTTGCCAAGCCGATAATGTGGTCTGGTTACCTGCAATCGTTCCCGTATTTGTTCCAAGCACTCCTCCCACTCCATCCGTAAAATAATCGTTATTACTTATAGAAGAATAAGTTGAATTGTTTGACATTATTGCCCAATGAGTACCAGTACCAGTTCCACCATCATTGGTTCTAGCATTGTAAAAAATATTGTTCCTCATAGAAATAAAATTACTAGCCTGTTTTCGATAAGCAGCAGTAGTATTGGTTCCGCTTGGAGCAACCCCGCCAATAAATACAGAGTTATAATCAATTTCTATTAAAGCACCAGAAACAGCATTTTCACGAATTCCATATACCTGCAATGGAGCTGCTGTTCCGGTTAAGTCAGACCCAATGGCTATTCTATTATTGTAATATTTACAAGCGTCTCCTGATGAATTGCCATTAAAAATATATAATCCATTTATTGCTGTTGAACCATTAGTTAAGCTCAAACTGTGGATATAATTGTTATAAATTTTAGTTCCTGAACTAACCGTTGATGAAAAATAAATTCCAGAAAATTCAGTTGTTGTAGGCATTGTAATAGCTTTAGTATGATAAATACTATTACCATAAACCTGAATACCAGGAAATCCTCCAGTAAGGTTTATACCACGGGCGTAAAAATCGGTTATCTCATTATTTCTGAAAACAATTCCGGTGTTCCCGACATTTGAAGCTACAGCAAGTGTAACTCCATAACCTCTTGTTCTTGTTGTCGTATCCGCAGTACTTGTGATATAGTTATCTTCAATAATTATATTGCTAATAGTATTTGTTGTACTACCTGTAATTTGGAAAACAGCCCCTGTTACATTTCCTGCTTCACCAATCATATTCAGATAACGAATATTCACCCCTGTCATACTTCCTAATGTATTATTTAATCTAACAGCCATTTGACCATTAGTTCCGGTTACCTTAACTGTCCAATCTTTCGAACTGCCTAATCCACCGGCACGACCGTCTAAAGTTAAATAGCTACAACCTGCAAGATTTAATGCATGTTGATTCGGAGATGCACCACCAACAATCTCTGTTAGTGCGGTATAACCGAGAGCAGGTCTAATTGTTACACCTAAAGTTGAACTAGCTCCTAGAATTGAAGGAATAGTAACCGGTCCAGCCTCTCCAATATATCCAGTTGAAAGTTCCAAAATTACTTCACCTGAACCTGTAACACCAATCGTATCCAAATAATTTGATGCATCTGTAATCGACGCAAAAGATGTTGGAGGATTGTTGGTTCCATTTATGGGGTAGGTATTTCCACCAACTAATTNNNNAATGGTATTACTTCTTTTCATTATATACCTCTTAAATAAGTTAATGTTAAGGAATTATTAGAATGTTTTAAGAATTGATTTTTCAATTTCAAGATATTTATGTTTTATTAACAATTATCGAAATTTTTCATCATTTATTTAGCAATTAAATTCATAAAAATCAAAATAATTACAGATTTTATAAAAATTTAATATATCATACATGCACTTGGAATGAATATTGTCATTCATTTATATTGCAATACGAATAAAATTTATTATGAAATCAATATTTAAATACCGCTCAGTATCCCATAGAAGCTATTTCGTTTCCAGCTTCGAAAATGTATTCTAAATTCTCTCCTCCTCTCTTGCCCTTTTTATCAAAATAATTATTTATTTAAATACATATTTCTTTTTATGGAGTAGAAAATGAATTCATTAATGTCTGATGAAAACAAATTATTTCAAGAATACAATCCAGCGATTAACGCTGGTAATGTTTTTTCAATCCTGTCAAATCACATGCTTGCAGATGGTTTTGAAATAATTTTAGACTTAGAAAAAAGTAATGGCTGTACTATTGTTGATGAAGTAACTGGCGATGAATATCTTGACTTTTTTACGTTTTTTGCATCTTCACCAATCGGATTAAATCATCCATATTTAAACTCAGATGAAGTTAGAAATGCTCTTGGAAAAGTTGCAGTAAACAAACCTTCAAACTCTGATATCTATACAACTTTTATGGCTGAGTTTGTTGATACTTTTGCAAAAGTTGCTAAACCTAATTACATGAAACATTTATTTTTTATTTCAGGCGGCGCACTTGCTGTTGAAAACGGACTAAAAGTTGCATTCGATTGGAAAGTTAGAAAGAATTTTCTTAAAGGTTACAAAGAGGAAAAAGGTCATCAAGTAATTCATTTCAAAGAAGCATTTCACGGAAGAAGTGGTTACACTATGTCCTTAACAAATACTGATCCTACAAAAGTAAAATATTATCCGAAGTTTGATTGGCCAAGAATTACAAATCCTAAAATTAAATTTCCTTTAGAAAATAATCTTGATGAAGTTTTAAAACTTGAAGATAGAGCTCTTGCAGAAATCAATTTAGCAATTAAAAAAAATCTTGATGATATTGCTGTAATTATTATTGAACCAATTCAAGCTGAAGGTGGAGATAATTTTTTCCGTAAAGAATTTTTAATGAAACTTCGTGAGATTGCGGATGAAAATGATATCCTGCTTATGTTTGATGAAGTTCAAACAGGTTTTGGATTAACAGGTAAATTCTGGGCTTCAGATCATTATGTAAAACCTGATATAATTGCTTTTGGAAAGAAAGCTCAGGTTTGCGGAATAATGGTTTCAGATCGAATCGATGATATAGATGATAACGTTTTCAAAGTATCAAGCAGAATTAATTCAACCTGGGGAGCAGATTTAACTGATATGGTTCGTTCTAAATTTATTCTTGATGTGATTAAAAATGAAAATCTTGTTGAGAACGCAAATAAAGTTGGTGAACATTTAAAGTTCCAATTAAATCTTATTCAAAATGAATTTCCAAATCTTATTAAAAATGTGCGTGGATTAGGTTTAATGTGCTCATTTGATTTACCAACAGCAGAAATTAGAAATCAGTTTAAAGATAATTGTTATAAAGAAAAACTTATGATTTTAGGTTGCGGTGAAAAATCAATGCGTTTTAGACCAGCGCTGAATATTACAGAAAGTGAAATCGATAAGGGCTTGACAATTATCCGAAAAGTTTTAAGTTTAATGTCGTCCAATAACTAAAATATATATTAACTACTTGCACAGTACGGCTCCAATGTTGGAGCCGTAACTGTTTTAAACTATTTTTATGTATGAAACTTTACATTGTAAGTACACCGATTGGAAATCTAAAAGATATTACTCTTCGAGCAATTGAAACACTTAAAGAAGTAGATTTTATTTTATGTGAGGATACCCGCACATCCGGCAATCTTCTAAATCATTTAGAAATTAAAAAAGAGCTTGTATCCTTAAATGCATTTAATGAAAAAAGTAAAATTGATTTTATTGTTAATAGAATTTTATCAAATCAAACTGCCGCATTAATTTCTGATGCTGGAACACCTCTAATTTCCGATCCTGGTGTAAGATTAGTCTCATCATGCCTAGATAACAATATTGAAGTAATTCCAATTCCTGGAGCATCAGCTTTACTTGCTGCGTTAAGTATGAGTGGATTACCAACCGATGCTTTTGTGTTTGAAGGATTTATCCCTCAAAAGAAAGGCAGACAAACAAGACTTAAAGAACTAGCAATTGAACCAAGAACAATTGTGCTCTATGAATCTATGTATAGAATAGAAAAGTTATTAAAGGAATTAACTGAGTATTTACCGGATAGATATATTGTCGTGTGCAGAGAAATTACAAAAAAGTTTGAAGAGACCTGGCGCGGATATCCGAAAGATTTATCCGAATCATTCTCAGAAAAAATATCTAAAGGTGAGTTTGTTGTTGTTATTGCTCCTATTAATTGGAGAGTTAAGACAATTAGTCAGAATTGATATGATTATAATCTTTAAGGATTGTATCTAAAAAGAACAAAGCATTCATATCACTCTGTACACCAATTTTATTCGAAATTCCCACTTTAGCTTTTTCCAAAATATTCTGATACGAAATTGCATCAGTATTTTTTCTATGATTGATTACATCTTTAATTATCTGTATATCATTTTCTGAAAGCAAACTTACTTGCGGGAATTTAACTTCATAATTCTGTGCAGTTTGAGGGATAATGATTTCCTCCAACTTTATATCCTGTTTCAGTTTTATAACAGTTGTATTAGCAGCAAGATCACCAAGCCTTTGCCCTTTTCCATTTATCAACATCGTTATAATACCAACTGAACCGTAAGTAAAAAAAACATCAATCGGTTTAATAAGCCATCTTAAAAAATAACTTCCAATTCCAGGTTGTGACCCATTAATCTTAACAACTTTAATTTTAAATATTTTCTTTCCAAGTGATTGACCATTTAAAAATACTTCGCAAATAAAATCATATAGAAATACAGGAAGGTAAAGTATGATAGAGATAGCAACTGGAAAATAAAATCCACTATTACTAAAAGTATCGATTACCATTGTCCATAAAACGATAGTTGCAAATAAATAGCCAAGAATAATTAAGAAATCAATTATTTGTGATACTACCCGATCACCAATGCTGGCAATACTATAATTAATATCTACATTTTGTGTTGTTTCAATTCCAATATTTTCCATTAAATCATTCCCCTCGCCTTAAGTTCTAAGTATTTATTAATTGTATTTATAGATAGCTGTTGCGGAGTTGTAAGTATGGATTGTATTCCGACAGCAGCTAATTCTTTTTGAATAACTTTTTTCTCATATGAAAATTTTTCTGCTATTGTTTTATGATAAATTTCCTCAAGAGAGTTTGCTTTTTTATTTAACAATTCATTAAGACCTGTATTGTAGAAAAATATAACAATCAACAAATGTGATGCTGTTAAGCTCTTAAAATATTTTAATTGTCTTTTTAATGAATTTGCTGATTCAAAGTTTGTATAAAAAAGTAAAAGACTTCTTTGTTTTAATTTGGTCTTTACAACCGAAGCTAATTTTTCATAATCAGATTCAAGATAATCAGTTTCTTGCTTATAAAGTAACTCAACAATCTTTTTCATCTGCAAGGAATTTCTTTCGGCAGGTAAAACAGAATTTACTTTATTGTTAAATGCAATAATTCCGGCTTTATCCTGTTTAAGTAATGCAATGTTAGAAATAACTAATGAAGTATTAATTGCATAATCTATCAATGACATTCTATCAAAAGGCATTTTCATCGTTCTGCCCATATCAATTACAGAGTAAATTTGTTGTGCTTTCTCATCAACATAATGATTTACCATTAATTGTTTTTTACGTGCTGTTGCCTTCCAATTTATTGTGCGATAATCATCACCTTGAACATATTCCTTTATCTGTTCAAACTCCATTGAATGACCAATTCTTCTAACTTTTTTAATTCCAACTTCAATCAATCTATCTGATACAGCCATTAACTGATATTTTTTCATTTGGATGTATGATGGATAAACAGCAACATTTTTATTCTGTTCAAATCGGAATCTTCTACTTACTATATTAAACATTGTTGAAACATAAATGTTTAGTGCACCAAATTGGTATTCTCCGCGTTTAACCGGACGAATGAAGTATGAAAATATTTTAGATGTGTTAGGTTCTAATTCTGATTTAATTTCAAAATCTCTTATCTGAAAAATGAAAGGTAACTCATCAATTATCTTTACCTTTATTTTAAAAGTATAATTACTAGTTAAAATAATTTTAACTTCATTCTCATCACCATTGGATAATCTATCAGCCAAAATCCGTTCAGCATATAAATTTCTTTTCTTGAAAAAGATGATAAATGATTCTGCTATCATAATTGTGATGAAGGCGATCAACACAACTTTTGCGACAAAGAAAAGCGGAGAATAAAAATATCCAAAGAAAAATAACAAAACGATCAGCGCTGTTATTAATAAAAATCTTGAAGTGAGGTAAAACCCTCTTAAGAAATTCATTATCTTGGAACCTCGATACGATTTAGAATCAATTGAATAATATCATCAGTACTTTTCCCTTCCATTTCTTTTTCCGGAGTTAAAATAATTCTGTGTCTTAATGCCGGATAAGCTATTTCTTTAACATCATCAGGAATAACAAAATCCCGACCATGGATTGCTGCTAAAGCTTTTGCGCCCATCATAATGGCAATTGATGCTCGTGGCGATGCGCCTAAATACAAATCACCAGAAGTTCTTGTTTGAGCAACAATGTTTGCGATGTAAGCTGCGATTTTTTCTTCAATATGAATTGAACGAATTATTGATCTGTACTTTTCTAGTTGATCTTTAGTAAAAACAGGTTTTATTTCATCAAGATTATTTTGTGATTTTCTTGTGTTGTATTCAAGAAGAATTTTAATTTCTTCTTCTAAATTTGGATATAACATTTCTATCTTAAAAAGAAATCTATCAAGCTGAGCTTCAGGCAATTTATACGTTCCTTCATGCTCAATTGGATTTTGTGTTGCAAATACTGTAAAAGGACTTTGCATTTTATAAGTTGTACCATCCATTGTTACCTGGCGTTCTTCCATTACTTCAAACAAAGCTGCTTGAGTTTTTGCCGGTGAACGATTTATTTCATCAATCAAAATAATGTTTGAAAATATTGGTCCGCGTTTAAACTCAAATTCTGAATTTTTCATATTGTAAACTGATGTTCCAAGAATATCTGAAGGCATAAGATCCGGAGTAAATTGAATACGGGAAAAATCAGCAGAAATTGTTTTAGCAAGAATTTTAGCTATCAACGTTTTTGCAATTCCCGGCACACCTTCAATAAGAACATGTCCATCAGCAAATATTGAAGCAAGCAGAAACTCAATAGTCTTATCCTGTCCAACAATAATTTTTCGTATTTCAGATCTAACATTTTCAATTGATTCTTTTAATCCTGATAAATCAGTTCGATTTGTTAATTCATTTTCCATAAACACCTGTTTTTATATAAAAGTTTTCAATTAGATTATTTAATTCAATTAGTGTATCACGTTTTATTGACTGTGATATATTTACAAGATTAATAATGTTAAACATTTTTCTTATTTCAGTTTTTTCAACCAAACTTTTGTCGGATAATTGTTGTATAGTTTCATCATTAAGATTAATCATTTTGATTGAATATTTTGTACGGATAAAATCCATAAAATACGTAATCTTTTTTTCAGCAATGTTTTTATGATTGGATTGCTTGAAGTATAAATTTCCAACTGTTCGGATAAACTCTAAAGTTGTATTTGCTAATGGTTTAATAACAGGAATTATTCTTTGATCTCTTTTACCTTTGAAAACAATAAAGAAGATGATTGCAAAAAGAAAAGTAAAATATCCCCATTTAAGTGAAGGTTGACTTAATATATATCTTATTGGAGTACTTTGATATTTATTAACCTCTTTGTAATACTCATCCCATAAAACATCACGAGTATTTAGATATGATAAACATTTATAAACATAGTCTCGATCAGATTTTAATAAATTGTAGTTTGTAAAAGCATTTGGCAATGTGTGTAATAATAAATTTCCTTTTCCGACTTTTACTTTTAAAAAGTTTACGAAATTATTTCTGTTTACTCCAAGAACAGTAACTTTATTTGTATCAAAACTTGTTATATAATGGTCATAACTTCCCTGAGAAAACTTATAATATTCACTTCGTTTAAGTTTTGTATTTACAAAATTTACTTCAGCAGAATCAAACCCACCAAAGAAATTATAATTTGTTTGAAGTTTTAATGAATCATTTATCTGTTTACCAAAAGAATTAGCAGCAATAAAAATATCATTACCATTTTCCAATAACTCTCTCAACACTTTTGCATCTAAATCATCAGGAGAAAAATGACTGCAAACAAATATTATATTTTTATTAACAATACTTTTTTGTTTTGTAATGTTGTAGAAAGGAAGATTTGTTGTCTCTACTTTCCTTTCAGGAAATAAATCCGGCAATATTTCATACAACAAATATGAACCGTAAGGTATTTTATCATTCTTCGAGTAACTTGGTGTCCAATCTGTTGGTTCCGGAGTAAAAAGTTTAAGTAATACGAGTAAAGCAAAAACAATTAACACAGGAATGATAAATTTTAGATTTTTCATTACTGGTTTTTCTCCAACAATGATGATACATCTGAATAATTCAAAAGTAATTCTTTGTAGTCATTTTGATTCACTTCAATTCCACCATACCAGATTGACTCAAAATCCAGAGTAATTTTTTCAAATTTAATTTTTAATGTTGATTGTTTGATCTCAGAAAAATACTCGTGGTTAGTTTTATCAATTTTCCAATTAATTATTTCTTTATCTGAAAGAATCTTTAGAGTTCTAAGATAATTAAGTCTGATTGCGTATCGATAATTTCTATTCTTTATAGCTTCTTCAATTAATTCTTCAAAATTAATTGAATGAATATCCTCAATAACTTCAAATGAATTAATCTCATTTTTTTGATTTGAAAAAAATAAACCTTTTAACTCCGACTTATAAAGACCAAAAATGATAGCAATAACCGCAAAGGCAATTAAAATGTATTGGAATATATCCCACGCAGTTCCTTCTGAATCCAAATCTAAAAGTTTGTCAAATTGTTTGCTAATCCAATCTTTTAGCCTTTCCCACAATGTCATCGTAAATTCTGGATCTTCAAAGTAACTAAAGCCTTTATCTTTTAGATAGGCTTTAATTTTTGTTGAATCTACAAATCGTTCAGTAACATCAGAAGAATCATATCTTATACTGTTTATATAATTGATTTTAGAAATTAAATCAGGTAAGGAATCAACAATAGTATTATTAAGATTTGTTGAGTCTGAGATTACTGTTTGTGCCTTTATAGAATTACTGTTTTGTGGTTTAATTACTATCAAAGTAAAAACAAAAAGAATTATAAGAAGCAATATTTTATTTTTAAATTGATTCAATCTTTTCTAATAATCCTTTTGCTTCTTTTTGTTCAACCAAACTGAAATAATAAAATGCCAATGCAATTATCGAAATAAAATACAGCAAATACTGAAAAGCTGATATCACAGATGTTACTATAATTATTATCTCTGTTACTCCATCAACACCAGTTCCATCCATAGAATTAAACATTGTTGCAAACATTACAATGTACTGAGGGATTTGAAAAACAAATCCCATAAAAGCTTCGATTAAACCAAGCACAAATACCAATCCAAAAGTAAACCACCATTTATTTTTTGTTAAGTAAAAAGATCTTTGCATTGATTGTATAACTCCTGATTTTTCGTAAAGTGATATCATATAAATCAGGGTTAGTTTTACCATCAAATATCCGAAAGGAATCATCCACAATAAGAAAAGTAAAAAAACTAAGAATGGATTTGATGTTGCATTAATTGAAATGATAACTAATACTCCAAAAACAATTATTGCAACTATTGATAGCAAGATTAAGAAAAATGTTATCCCTAATACTTTAAGAAAGTTTTTTTTTACACCTTCCCAAACTTCCTCAATTTGAATTACAAAGAATTCTGATTTTTCGAGATAAATAAGAATAAATGAATATGAAGTTACCAGTAACATTTGCACAGTTAGAAAAACAGAAATTATTAACAGCACAAATACAATTCCCATTTCAGAAAGTGAAGTCATATTATAAATAGAAAAAATGCTCTTCTGATAGAAACCTAACAATATTCCTGTTACTAGTAAAAATGGTCCAACAATAAATATTAATGATTTTAACAAAGAACCAAAATTCTGTTTAATAAACTCAAAACTTGCATTTATTATTTGTCCAAAATCCCTATACTTTTGAAATTCAATTTTCTGCTGATTCATTTTTACCCTTTCGGTTTAACTTTATTGGATAAATAACTACATACCAAATTATAAAACTCAATGAACCGCCAATAATTAGAATATTAAAAATGATTGGCATACCTGTATATCGTGTTACAAATGATTCAAGAAATCCTGCTGTAATAAAAAGTGGAATCAATCCTACAATTATTTTAACTCCATCTTTTGCTGAAATTAGGAATGATTGCCTTCTTGAAAAAGTTTTTGGAAACAAAATCGAATTACCTAAAATTAAACCTGCTGATCCTGCAATTACTATCGAGGAGATTTCAATTGTACCATGAATCCAAACTATGGATAATGACTTGAACAACAAATCGTGTGTAAAGAATAAATGATGGAATGTTCCAAGCATAATTCCATTATAAATTAATAGTAATATTGTTCCAATAGAAAAAAGCAAACCTGCTATAAAAGCATAAAATGAAACACGAATATTGTTGAATGTTATTCCCATGAACATATCAACGCCATTCATCTGCTTGTAAACAGCAAGTGGATCACCTTTATCAATATTTTCTAAAGTCATATTAACGTAACTATCACCAAGAATTAATCTTACAAAACCAGAATCACCGGATGATGACACAACCCCTATTACAACTGCAATAAAGAACACAACAAAAGAAATTAAAAGCTCATTTCTTCTTTGATAAAATATTTCTGGTAATTCATATTTCCAGAAAGTTATAATTCTGCTGCGTTTTTCTTTTTTATTTTTATAAACAGATTGATGAAGTTTGGATGTTAAACTGTTAAGATATTGTGTTGTTTTGCTTTGCGGATAAAACGTTTTTGAATATGATAAATCATCTGTTAACTGAATAAATAACTCAGCTAATTTATCAGGATCATTAATCGATGTTTTTTTTGATAGGAATAATTCAACTTCCCGCCATCGTTCAGAATTATTTTTTATGAACTGTACTTCTTTCAAGTTTTTCCAATAAACTATTTTTCATCTTCGTAATTAACAATAGACCGAACATCATAAGGTTTTAACTTATCTCGTCCATTTAAGAATGATAGCTCAACAATAAATGAAACCTGAACAATTTCACCACCAAGTTGTTCGATTAATTGACACACAGCATTCATAGTTCCACCGGTTGCAAGTAAATCATCGTGAACTAAAACTTTATCGCCGGGTTGAATAGCATCTTTATGCATCTCAAGTCTGTCTTCGCCATATTCAAGTGAATATGAGATTGAAACTTTTTCGGCTGGTAATTTACCTGGTTTCCTAACTGGTATAAATCCGCAATTAAGTTTATGTGCAAGCACCGATCCAAAAATAAAACCTCGTGATTCTATTCCAACTACTTTATTAATTTTTTTATCTTTTACAAAATCTAATAGTTGTTCAAGTGTGTAATTATATGCTTCGGGATTTTTCAAGAGAGTTGTGATATCTCTGAACATTATGCCGGGTTTAGGAAAATCTTTTACGTTTCTGATATGCGCTTTTAAATTCATTTATTTATCCTTATTTAGAAAAGAGTCAATTCCCTTTTTAAAATCTGCTGTCGATCTGCTAATTGTGTTTAATCCAATACAATGGTTTACAGCTTCTTGTACTGAAAGATTCGAAATCGTGTTTATCATTTGTTTTATTGATCTAATACTTTCAACGGAATTGTCATTTAATTTTTCAGCAAGCTTAAGTGATTCATCAATTACATCTTCAGCAAGATTATTTACAAATCCAATTTCAAAAGCTCGCTTTCCAGAAATGATTTCCCCTTCTAATAACAATTGCTTGGCCAAACCTTCACCAACTTTTTTGATCAAAAAGATTGATACAATTGCAGGAATGAATCCAATTTTTACTTCACTATATCCAAATTTACTTTTTTCCGGATGAGCAATAATAAAATCACAAACTGAAGCAACTCCGCAGCCACCTGCAATTGCAGATCCATTAACTGCCGCAATAGTAGGTTTAGGGAAATTGTAAATCATTAAAAATAAATCTGCAAGGGATTTTGAATCCTTATAATTTTCAACTGATGTGTTCTGGGATATTTGTTGCAGATATTCAAGATCAGCACCAGAACAAAACGTATTTCCTTCGCCAGTAATGATCAATGATTTTACAGAATCATCTTTTTCAAACTCAAACAGTTTATTCTTTAGTTGTTGAACAAGAAATGGATGAAGTGCATTTCGTTTTTCCGGACGATTTAGTGTAAGGATGGCTGTGTTATTTTTTATTTCTGACTTAATCATTACAAAACTCTATTTACTTAAGTATTTAACTATTATACTCATCTGAATATAAACTGAAAAAGAAGCTAATAAAATTCCAGCTAATACTTGCGTAAGTTTATGACATTTTAATTCTATTCTTGCCCAACCAACTAAAATTACAATTGGTAATAATATTATTCCGATCCAACCAAATACAAAAACTAATGCTGCAAAAGGTCCGGCTGCTCCCATTGCGTGAGCGCTAATTTTCCAGAATTTATTTATAAAAATTGTAATTATTGTATTTGAAATATAGCAAAACCAAAATGCGATTGAAATAATGTTTAAATCATATTTTGTCATAACCCATAAACCAATTAGATAAAAAATGATGGCAATAAGAAATGGGATTGTTCTTTCTTCTTTGATCGATGCATCCTGATCAGCGAGCCTACCTTTTTTTCTAAGTATCAGAAATAGCGCAATCGGTGCAATGAATCCAAATACCAATGCATTTAAAATAGTTACAATTTGTTTACTCGGCTCTGATTCTAAAGTAAAAGCAAATATCGTAAAAATGATTATTGTAAATGATGGCGGGACAAATAATGTTGAGATAAATCTTGCAAATTTATGTGAAGAGAATAAATTCAATACAGTATAATAATTATTTTAATCTTTCAAAAAGATAATTCTGATTTTTTAGCTCATCCAAATAGCTTAATAAAGTATCTTTAACAGGAATGTAATCCAGAAACTGCATCAATTCATTTCTGATTTTTGAAGCGTGATGCATTCCTTTAAGATAACCGGAATAAAATTTTCTATGCTCAATTACTGCTCTTCGCTCACCTTTAATACCGATAGCTAAATCAAGATGACGAAGGCAAGTATTGATTTTCATTTCATCATCAATCTTGGTATGGATATATCCTTTTTCTAGAATTTCTTTTGCTTCAAGAAATATCCAGGGATTTCCAATCGCACCGCGTGCAATCATAACTGCATCTGCATTCGTTTCATTAAAAGCTTGTTTAACATCACTTGCATCAAGAACATTTCCATTCAAAGCAATTGGAATTGAAACAGCTTCTTTAACTTTTGGAATCCAGCTCCAATCAGCATCACCTTTATGTCCCATCACTCGAGTTCTGCAATGAACTGTCAGTGCTTTTACTCCAACATCTTCAAGTCGTTTAGCTACTTCTACAATTTGAATTGAATTATTATCCCACCCAATTCTTGTTTTTACCGTAACAGGAAGATCAACTGCATCAACAACAGATTTTACAAGTTGAGTTAGATAAGGAATATCTTTTAACAATGCAGAACCTGCTCCGCAGCCAACAACATTTTTTACCCAGCATCCAGCGTTAATATCAATCATATCTGGATTTTCAGCTTCCGCAATTCTTGCGGCACCAACCATCGAGTCTATACTGCTGCCGTATATCTGAATACCAACTGGTCTTTCCTCTTCAATTATTTTTAGTTTAGTATGTGTCTTAGCATTCGATCGCACTAATCCTTCGGAGTTTACAAATTCAGTATAAACAACATCAGCGCCAAGTTCTCGGCAAACCAAACGAAAAGATATATCTGTAACATCTTCCATTGGTGCGAGTAAAATCGCTTTATCTATTTCAACTTTTCCGACTTTAAACATTTATAAATTTTATCTTGAATAAGGTTTTATTTGATTTAATTCTTTACTGATATATTTTGAAACATAATAAACTTCGTACTGAGTTTGCAGATTGAGCCATAACTCCGGTGAAGTTCCAAAATACTTAGAAAGTTTCATTGCCATTTCTGAACTTAAATTTCTTTTTTCATTTACTAATTCATTTATACTTCTAAAAGAAACGCCAATTGCTTCAGCTAATTGTGATTGTGATATTTCTAACGGTTTAAGAAATTCTTCATTAAGCATCTCGCCTGGATGAGTTGGTTTTCTTTTTAATTTTAACATAAAGTACCTCAATGATAATCAATAATTTCGACCTCAAAAGCATCTGATTGTTCAAATCTGAATACAATTCTATATTGGTCATTAATTCGTATACTATATTTCCCTGAGAACTCCCCCTTTAATTTTTCTAGTCTATTTCCAGGTGGAACTCTTAAATCTGTAATTATTTTTGCAGCATTTAGATAATCCAATTTTCTTAAAGCTACTTTTACAATGGCATTTGAAAGAGTTACAGATTTGCCACTTGTGAATAAGTTTTCTGTTGCTTTATCTTTAAATGATTTAATCATACTATAACGCTTAACGTTATACGCAAGTTAATGATATTTAGTCTCAATTTCCAAAGGAATAAAAAGAGATGTGGCAGAATGATTCTAATCTAACTTAATTTTTTTGGGTAAATAAAAAACAGTTAATAAAAATATAACAAACGTAAATAGTGCTCCTGTTAAAAAAGGAAACGGGTAACCTAAATATTCAAACGCAAATCCACCCCAAAGCGGGCCTAAAACCCTTGCGAATGAGGAAAGCGATTGATTTATTCCTAACGTAATTCCCTGCTCTGTTTCCGAAGTAACTTCTGAAATTAAACTTAAAACTGTTGGTTGAAATGTTCCTGTTCCATATGATAGAACAATTGAAACGATTGCTAATCCTAAAAATGTTCCTGCGTAAGGAATCATAGCAAGAGATAGCATCATTAAAATTGAACCAATAATTAGAATCAATTTTTTAGACATCAACTTATTTATTCTGCCGATCAATCCACCCTGAATAATTGCAGAAGATAATCCAACGATTCCATACATATAACCATTCTGCATATCCGTAAATCCGTAAACTTTTAAACCAAGCAAAGCGAAAGTGCCGTAGATGTTAGCAAACGAAAATGTTAAAATGAAAAACAGAAGAATAAGAACTGCTAAATCCGGTTTCTGCAAAATCTTTTTCATGGCTGCAAAATCAAATAATTTTCTTCTTTGAGGATGAGCAGATAAATCTTCGAATTCTTCTTTTTGCTTAAGCGATTCCGGTAAATAAAATATTGTAAGAGTAAAAGCTATCAGTGAAAATCCTGCTGCAACATAACCTGTAACTGCGTATCCGTAACTCGATAACAATCCTCCAATTAAGGGACCAAAAACAAATCCCAATCCAAATGCTGCACCAATTAAGCCCATTCCTTTCGAACGATTTTCACGCGTTGTAACATCAGCAATGTAAGCTTGTGCAACACCGATACTGCTTCCGCCAATTCCTGCAATAACTCTGGATATCAAAAGCATTAAGTATGAATGTGTAAATGCAAAAACTATGTAGCCCATAGCATTTAGGAATAAGCAAACAACAATTACAGGTTTTCTTCCGTACTTGTCGGATAATTTTCCAAGTACTGGATTAAATAAAAACTGTACAAACGAATAAATCGCTATTGCAATTCCAATTGCAGTCTCATCGATATGAAGTTCTTTTACTGAGAATGAAGGAAGAATCGGTATTAGAATTCCAAATCCAAGTAAATCTATAAAAACAGTTAAAAATATTAACACCAGTGACGATCTATTTTTCAAATCTAATCTCTTTGCTCTCTGAGTTTTACATTGTTCGTGTACTTTGTAATTATATTACGTGTATCTTTAAAAGCCTGATTCATTTTTTCATTTTCAGTTTTAGTTAGCCTGATTGTTGTATCTGTAATATTTGTTGATGGCATTATGAGATATTCTTTTCCGTTTGATGTGTTACCTTTAAAAACCCACGTTGGTAAATATTTAACTTCAGTTATATCAAGTGTATTTTTTACAAATTCCTTTTTGATATTTATTGTTAAAATCATTCCTGAATATTTGTATCTGTCTTGTTGGTTTGAAAAGAAATTACCCATAGAGTATGCAACAAATCCTGAATCAAGTTTTGCGTTATTAGTTTTATAAAAATTAACCGGCTGCAAAACGTGTGGATGTCCGCCAATGATTATATCTGCGCCAAGTTCAATCGTTTTGTTTACAACATCTTTTTGAAACTGAACCGGTTCACGTTGGTATTCTTCCCCAAAATGAAAATGAACAAGAACTAATTCCGCTCCATTAACTTTTGCGGATTTAATATCATTTTCAATCAAATCGTAATCAATAAGATTGATTAAATAATTTTTCCCTTTTGGAATTGGATTTCCATTTGTGCCATAAGAATAAGCAAGTACCGCAATCTTAATCCCCTTCACATCAAAAATACGAATTGAATCTCTATCTTTTTGTGATGTGTATGTACCAACGAATTTAAGATTTCTTTTATTGATCTCATTAATTGTTTTAAGAATTCCCTTTTCACTTCTGTCTAAAGAATGATTATTTGCTGTTACAAGTAAATCAAATCCAACATCTTTTAATGCTGTTATGTAAGATGTTGGAGTATTAAAAAAAGGATAACCAGTATATCCGCCGCTTTCTTTGCCAGCAGTAACAGTTTCTAAATTTCCAAAAGTTAAATCTGATGACTCTAAGTATTTTTTAACGTTTCTGTAAACAGGACTAAAATCAAAACTATCTTTCCCAACTTTTGCGTATTCAAACTGGGGACCATGACACATCAAATCACCAACAACAGAAATGCTAATGGTAACAGAACTATCTGAATTGATAATGCCGTTACTTTCTTCAAATCTAAATGTTGATGGAGAATTGAATACAAAGAATGATAAAATCGATATTGTAATTATTGCAATTTTCATATTATACAAATAAGGCTGAGCTATTTCTAGCTCAGCCTTAGTAAGTTTTTGCTACAGAATACTCTTATGGTTTTGGAGTTTTTCTTGCAGCTTTAACGTCTTGAACGTCATTTCGGACTTCCTGACATAATTTTCTGAGATCGCTCAAGCCTTTGCGCACGCGTGTACCTGCAGCAGCTTGTTCTTTCACATAAAATTTTTGGAAATCGCCTTCCAAACTTTGAACGAATTGTACGAGTTGATTGAATTTTTCCATGAGAACCTCCTATGAATGTGTGAATGAATTAATTAATGTTTTCCAGTATTATTTCTGCAATATCTTTTACAGTTACTTCTTCTGTTTTTTCTGGGAATCCATCACTATGTGAAAAATGTTTTACGCCGTCTGTCATCATCGTCATACAGAACGGACAAGCTGATGCAATTGTATCAACATTTGTGCTTAATGCTTCTTTGGCGCGCTCCTCATTTATTCTTCCGCCCTCTTCATCTTCTAAGAACATTCTTCCGCCACCAGCACCGCAACAGAAACCTTTGCTTTTGTTTCGTTCCATTTCGACTAAATCTAATCCGGCAACACTGCTTAATGATTTACGCGGAGAATCATAAACATCATTATATCTTCCAAGATAACAG
>CXWK01006434.1_pt1 | contig 18494 bp, 9 predicted proteins | sample 590851 | NCBI WGS metagenome assembly CXWK01 (sample SAMEA3498364, study PRJEB10139) | wastewater metagenome | biome: wastewater treatment plant; material: activated sludge | place: Denmark | collected 2014-08-01 | reverse complement strand
CGCGCCGCGGCCCCCATCGTCAACGACCAGACGATGACCATCGCTGAGAACAGCGCCAACGGCACCTCGCCCAGCCCCAGCAAGATTGCCGCGTTCGACCCCGAAGGCCAGGCGCTGACCTTTGACGCGCTCAGCGGCGACGGCACGGCGGCCTTTATGGTCAATCAGTCCACCGGTGTCATCACCGTCACTGACAGCAGTCTGCTGGACTTTGAGGTCAAGAAGACGTTCACCATTAATGTGCGTGTGACCGACTCGGGAGTCCCGGCCGAGAGCGACGAGGCCACGATTACGATCAATCTGATCGATCGGGCCGACCAGGCGCCGGTGCTGAACGACCAGACCTTCAGCGTGCCGGAGAACAGCACGGCTGGGACGACCGTGGGCATGCTGGTATACAGTGACCAGGATACCAACGACTCCCACACTTTCGATATCACCGGCGGCAGCGGCGACGGCGTTTTCAACATTGACAGCCTGGGCAAGATCACCGTCGCCCCCGGCGCGCAACTGAACTTCGAAGCCACGCCGTCCTATAACATGACGGTCGAGATCGAAGACGAGGGCAATCTAACCGACACGGCGCTGATCACCGTCAACCTGACCAACATCAACGAGAACCCTACCGTCGCGCCCGCCACGTTCACCATCTCCGAGGCCGCCGGCAATGGCACGGTCGTCGGCACGGTAACGGCGACCGACCCGGAGAACCAGACGCTTAGCTTCTCCATCGTCGGCGTCTCCCCCTTTGCCATCAACGGCAGCAGCGGCCAGTTGACTGTGGCCGACAGCAGCCAGCTCAATTACGAAAGCGACCCATCGCTTGAGATTACTGTTCAGGCGTTGGACCCCGGCGGCAAGAGCGGCAGCGCCACGATCACCATTAACCTGACCGAAGAGAACGACCCGCCCAAGACCACCGGCATTCCCGACATCGTTGTTAATGAGGGTGCCGGGCCGCGGGTGATCAATCTGTGGCAATACTTCTCTGATGACGAAGACCCGGACGCGGCCCTGTCGTTCCTGGTGCAGGGCAACAGCAACCCCGGCCTGGTAACGGGGGCCGTCATCAACAACAGCGCCGGCACACTCACGCTGACCTTCGCCGCCAGCGGCAATGGCGGCCAGGCTAACATCACCGTCCGCGCCTTCGATACCGAAGATGCCCACGTTGACGATACCTTCCTGGTAGACGTGAACGACGCGCCCACCGCGCCGGCGACGCAGACTGTCACCGTCAATGAGGATGCGGCCACATCGCAGATCGATCTGTATGACGTGTTCGACGACGCCGAGGACGCCGACGCCGACCTGACCTATGCCATCGTCAGTGTCAGCAATCCGGCTCTGTTCGAGCCTGATCCGTCCATTAGCAAGCCCACTCTCGCGCTCGACTACGCTGCCGACGTGAACGGCAAGTCGGACGTGGTGGTTCGGGCTACCGACAGCGGCGGCCTGTCGGTGCAGACCACCTTCAAAGTGACGGTCAATGCCGTCAACGACCCGCCGACTACCTCCGGCATCGCCAACGTCAATGTGTCCGAAGATGCGCCCAACACCGTAATCAACCTGGGCGCGGCCTTCGCCGATAAAGAAGACGCGGATAGCGAACTGGACTACACCGTCACCGACAACAGCAACCCCGGCCTCCTCGACAGTGTCACCGTCAACGATGCCGCGGCCACTCTGACCTTGGACTACAAGGCCAACAAGTCCGGCACGACCAATCTGACCGTGCAGGCCAAGGACACCGATGGCGCGGCCGTCGAGACGACCTTTACTGTGACTGTCGGCGCGGCCAACGACGCCCCGACGCTGACCAACATCACCCTGACGACCAACGAGGATGAGCCGGTCAACTTCACGGCCAACGTTTTCACCTCCCACTATGAAGACGCCGACAACGACCCGTTGGTTAAGGTGCGCATCGAATCGCTGCCGTCCGACGGCACGCTGAAGCTCAATAGCGCGAACGTCTCGTCGGGCACGGAGATCGCTGTCGCTGAGTTGGGCAATCTGACTTTTATCCCGGCGGCGAACTGGAACGAAGGCAGCACGTCGTTTGAGTGGAACGCCTCGGACGGTAGCGGCTACGCCGCCGCGACGGCTCTGGTAACAATCACCGTCCAGGGCACCAACGATAAGCCAACGATCGCCAACTTCGAGAAGACGGGCGACGAGGGGGTGAACATCCTCTTCGAGGCGGCCGATTTCATCAACGTCTTTAACGACGTGGACGGCGACACGCTGCAAAGGATTCAGATCACCAAGCTGCCGACGCACGGCACGCTGCGGCGCAACAACGCCGACGTTGAGCTGAACGCGCAGATCAACATCGGCGATCTGTCGGGCGCGGGCCAGTTGCGCTTTGTACCCGACGCCGAATGGTCGGGCACGGACAGCTTCCAGTGGAAGGGGTATGACGGCAGCGTCTACTCCGACGTGGCTACGGTCACGCTGACCATCAACGCGACGAACGACCGGCCCACCCTGGACCTGAACGGGGGCAACCCGGGCACGGGTTTCAACGCCACCTTCGCCGCCGGCGGCGCGGCTGTGCGTATCACCGGCGACGGGCTGGACATCAGCGACATTGATAGCGAGTTGATGCAGAGCGCCACGGTTGTCATCATCAACCGCAAGAATGGGGCCAAGGAGATTCTGGCCGCCAACACCAGCGGGACGAACATCGAGGCCAGCTTCAGCTCGGCCAACGGCGCGCTGACCCTGGAGGGGGCGGATACAATCGCCAACTACGAGAAGGTCATGCGCACCGTCACCTATCGTATTGACCCGGACGTGACCAACCCCGACCCGGCTGTGCGCAGCATTCAGTTCAACGTCTATGACGGCACGGACATCAGCGACGACGCCTTCGCCGCGGTAGACGTGATTGTGCCACGTATCGAGATCACCATCACGCCGCCCTTGCAGACGGTCATTCCCAACACCAGCGCGTTCTTCTTTGTCGACGTCAAGAACACGGGCGATGTCGCCCTGAACAGCATTCAGGTGACCTCGGCCTCCGTGCCCAACTGCAACCGCACCTTCAGCACGCTGGCCGCGGGCGCGAGCGTCACTCGCTATAGCTGTTCCGTCGCCAACGTGACGCAACGCATTGACAATCTTGTATCGGTCACGGCTGTTGATGCTCTGTCCAACACGCAGGTATCCGACGACGACGAAGCCAGCGTGCGCGTTCTGCGCAACATCACCATTGACGTATCGCCCGACCCGGCCGTGGGCGACACGCTGGTGAAGGGCCAGAACGCGGTCTTCAACGTCACTGTGGTTAACCCCAGCCAGGCCCGGCTGCTCAACGTCGCCGTCAAGGCGTTTGTTGACTACGACTTGCTGCAGATAGCGACCGGCACCGAACAGCCGGCCGAGAACGTGCCCGCGCCGGCCTGTGACTTTACGGTTGGCACGCTGAACGCCGGTCAGGAGAAGACCTACAGTTGCACCATTGCCAACGTCCAGGCCTCTTTCGCCATCGAAGTGCGCGCCACCGGTATGATTGAGGGGATCACGCAGACGGAAGACTTCGACATCGCTGAAGTGGGTGTGATTGACCTGACGTTGGAAGCGTTTTCCGACCCATTCCAGATTCTGGCCGGCCAGCCGACGCAGGTTGAGTTCAGCATGACGATGACCAACGTCAGCAACGTGCCCATGACCCTCAACAGTTTGCAAAGCTCGGTGCATGGCAATCTGCTGAACGCCAACAATAATCAGGTCAGCGCCAACAGCTGCCCCGGCCTCAATATGTCTATCCCCGCGGGCGAAGTGCGCACCTGTTCCTACAAGGTGATGCTCATCTTGCAGCCGCCGGCCTTCACCAACATGATCACCGCCATCGTTGCCGACAACGAAGGCCACGAGCTGACCACGACCGACGAGGCCATCGTCAGCGTGGCCGACTTCACACCGCTGCAAGTGGTGCTGAGCGCCAACCCGCCCAGTCTGGTCGCGCCCGGCGGCGAGGTGAACCTGACGGCGCAAATCACCAACAATATGTCCACCGAGTTGACGCTCGACGCGCTGAATGACTCTGTCGTCGGTAACGTCAACGGCAAAGGCAACTGCGAACTGCCGCGCACGATCATCGGCAACGGCAGCTACACCTGCACCTATCCGGTGACGATTGGCAACAAGCGGCCCGGCGACCGCGTGACCCACACCATCACCGCGCGCGCCGATGGCGAAGAGGACAGCGACTCGGTGACGATCAACATCACCAGCAGGTCGTCGGCGCGCCTCATGTTGCCGGCAGTGTCCAACTTGCCCGTCCCCGGCGAGCCGAACAACGGCCCGTGTGATGCGTTGGCCTTGTTGACCAACCTGAACTACTACTATCTGCCCGACGATGCCAGTGACTGGTACCGGTTCACGCTGGAGTCGACCGCCCGCGTGCGGGTGGTGATGGCCAACTACGTTGCCGACGGTCAGATCGTGGTCTACCGCGGCAACTGCACCAGCCCGACCATTCTGAAGAACAACGGCGACAACCAGACGACCAAGGTAGTCGATCTCGGCCCATTGGAGCCGGGGACGTACCTGGTCTGGGTCATCGTTGATAGCCGGTTTAGCAGCACGGTGCCCTATAGCCTTCGCGTCGAAACGCAAGCGCCATAGAGCTGCGGCGGCACAGCCGTAGAAGTCGAATCTGCTTGTAGGTATAGAGTCGGCATTCACCAGGCCTCTGGTGAATGCCGACTCTGAGGAAGTCCGAAACGTGAGTCGTCTCAACAGGTTTCTTGTCGTTTTCCTGGTGGCGGCGGTCATGATGGCAGCGCTGGGCGTGGCCTGGGGCAGCGCGCGCCGGGTGCAGGCTCAGGCGGGGGGCACATCGGCCGACGCCGGGCCGCTCATCCTCGTTGGTCAGAAGCCCCGCCTGCAGGAGTTCTTCGCCGGCGACGATGCCAACTTCACCGTCACCATCACCAACACCGGCACCGTCGCTCTGCAAGGGGTCTCGGTCAGCAATGCCACCACGTCGTCTTGCAACCGCTCCGACCTCGGCCCTCTGGCTCCCGGTGCGACTACCAGCTACTCCTGTTCGCGGGAAAACGTGGACACCAGCTTTCTAAATGAACTACAGGCGACCGGCGTCGCCAATGGCGGCGCGTCGGATAGCCACGTCACCAACGCGTTTGTCAAGGTGCTGGGGCCTGATCTGCGCATTACCAAGCGGCCGACGACCCAAGCGGTTTTGCCCGGGGCGACAGCCCGCTTTACCATTGTCATTTTCAACACCAGTCTCGACACCTTTCTAACCGACATCGAGGTCAACGACAGCATCGTCAATGACTGTGACCGCGATCCCATCGTACCGCTCAACCTGGCGCCGGGCGAAAGCATTGACTACGCGTGCCAACAGAACAACGTTCAGTCGCCGCTGACCAGTATGGCCACGGTCACGGCCATTGATCCACTGAGCGGCAACGTACTGACCGCCAGCGATGTGGCCTGGGTTGACGTGCTTAATATGACGGCCAGCCTGATCCCACAGCCAAATGCGGTAGCTGAGCCAGGCGCGCCGGTTACGTTCCACGTGTCGCTGGTCAACACCGGCAGCATCCCCCTGACGCTGATGGGGCTGACGACAAACCGATTCGGCAACGTCCTCGACTCTGGCAACGATGCCCTTGACCCGGCCGATAACACGTGCCTGCCACAGGCGTCGCTGCCGGTCATTCAGCCCTATGGCGGCAGTTACACCTGCTCCTTTGTGGCTGTTGTCCAGGGCCAGCCTTCGGACTTCAGCGTCATCCTGACGGCCATGGCCAAGGACCGCACCAATCAGACAGTGACGGCAACGACCAGCGGTACAGTGCGTATCACCAACGTACCGGCGGCAATCAACTTGACGGCCACAGCCGACCCGCCCTTCATTCACCCGCCCAGCCGCAACGTCACCTTCAGCGTCCGCGTCGACAATACCGGCGATGCCGACATGGTGACGCTGACCCAGTTGCGGGATAGCTTGCTGGGCAGCCTCGACGGTCGAGGCACGTGCGACGTGCCGACGACGATCCAGCCTGGTTTCTCCTATCAGTGCGGCTTCTCGGCTGTGGTCTCCGGAGAGGTTGGGCAGCAGAAATCGCGCACCATTACCGCCACGGCGTTGGATGACGATCTAAATCCCAAGACCGTAACCGACAGCGCTACTGTTACTGTCACCGTCACCGATATGCCGGTGCAAACGGCCTATATGCCGGCTGTGACCGAATACGTGATCGGCAGCAGTTGTATAGACGCTTTGCCGCTGAGCCTGAACCGCGCCTATCAGTTCTTGCCCCCGGCCAATAAGGCGCAACAAGTCTTCCGCTTTGAGTTGCCCGCCAGTGGGCGGTTGACCGTTGCCATGACCAACTTTGTGCCCCGCGCTGGTCAGCTGGTGGTCTGGTCAGGTGCTTGCGGCTCGCTGGAGTTGATCGGCCGCAACCCCGACACGGCGCTGAACAAGACGGTCGAGTTGGGCACGCGCCCGCCGGGGCAGTACATTATCCAGATCATCAACGACGGCCCAACGAACAACACCAATCTCTACCGGCTGATCGTGAACTTTGAGTAGGAGGCTAACGGGCCGGCGCGACGGCCCAAATGTGGCAGCTTAAGGTTGGTCTTCATCTAGCCCGGCTAGAATAGTAGAGCCAACTACTGAGGGACGCGCGCGGCCGACTTCTGGCCGCGCGGCGACATCGTTGGAGCCAAGAAAATCGTCGAGAGCATGGCCGAAAACAAAGATGGCTGTAGCGAGCTTGTTCGAAGAACTGCTGGATCAGTATAAGATAGAACAACACCTCGCCGAGAAGCGCTATACCGACTTGTATCAGGCCTATGACGTTGATGACGACCGGCTGGTGCAACTGGATATCGTGCGCCCCGGTCTGGCGGAGGACGGCGGCTTTGCCGGCCGTTTCGTCAATCGGGCCCGGGCCGTGGCTCAGGTTCGCCATCCCAATATCGCCTCCATCTACCACATCGGCAAGACAGCCGACGGCCGGCCCTACGTGGCCCAGGCCAGCATTGACGGCCTGCCCCTGTCGCAGCGGTTGGAACAACTGGCCCAGCGCGACGCGCCGGTCAATGCCCTGTATGCCCTCAAGCTCGTGCGCCAGTTGGCCGACGCACTGGTGCTGGGCGAGCGCCTGGAACTGCTCCATTACGATTTGCAGCCCGACAATGTCTGGCTGAAGAACGTTGCCCTGCCTAGCGACGAGTCGCTGGTGCTACTCGACCTCTTCATGCCCCCCGATCCGCGCCCGCCCGCGCCCGACGACCGCGACGCCTATCGGCCGCCGGAACGGCGCGCCGGCCGCGAGGTCACTCCGGCCGGCCACGTCTATACGCTGGGCGTGCTGCTCTATCAACTGCTGAGCGGCCAATTGCCCGCCGGGCCGGTGACGTGGCGAGCCGCAACGCCGGGCTTGCGGACGCGCGCGTCTTCGCTGGAGCGCGCCCGGCCGGGCCTCAGCCGCCAGACGTATGACCTGGTCGAGCGTTGCCTGCGCCGCGAGCCGGGACGGCGCTACGAGAGCGTCGAGGCGTTTGTCGTGGCCCTTGATGGCGCATTGGCGGCTGAAGAAGGGCGGCTGGGCGTGGCCGTTGTGCCGCCGGCCGAGTCGAGCCGGTCGTTGGGCTGGCTGCTATCGTTGGTAATCCTGGTTCTGGTCATCACCACCGCCGTCTTGGCCGCGCGTTGGCAGCGCCAATCGGCCCTGGCCGCGCCGACAACCGCTGTCGCCGCCTATCCCGCCGACCTGGTGGCTTCGCCGACGCCCGTCATGCCGACGACTGCCCCGACAACCGCGCCAAACTCCGTCAGTGAGACGGCCACGGTAGTCCTCGTTGCGCCTACGTCTGAGCCACCGGTTGCGCCCACCACGCCGCTCTCGCCCACGGCGACGCCGCCCTCGCCCACGCCTACGCCCACCGCTCCACCACCGACCGCCCTGCTGACGACCGCGCCGACGCGGGTTCCCGTAGTGCGCGTGACCCTGAACGAGATCAATCTGCGCCGCGGGCCGGGCGTTGTCTACAACACGGTCGGCCGCGTGCGCGGCGGCGCGACGCTGCAAGTGTTGGCCTGGAACGACGATGCCGGCAACCCGTGGTTCCTGGTTCTGACGGCCGATCAACGAATGGGCTGGGTATCGGCCGATGTCGTGGAGGCGGAAGATGCCGCGGCGCTGGCCGGCGTGCCCGCCGCCGCAACTCTGCCGCCAACGCCCTTCCCAACGAGCACGCCGCCGCCGCTGCCGACAGCGACACCGGTTACGACCCTCACCGCGCCGACAGCCGACCCTGGCGACGACCTCGGCGGGCCCGACGACCCCGGTGATGAGGAACCGCCCCAACCGACGGCCGAGCCGACCGAGCCGCCTGAGGAACCGACACCGACGCCGCCGCCACTGCCATGAACGACGGCCTACAACACTGAACGACCGTTTGCCCGGCCGCCGGGCGAGCGCCAACGCAACTATGCATGACCTGGCTCTCCACCCACTCCGACGCCTGCTGGCGCTACTGTCGGCCAGCCTACTGTTACTTTTGCTGATCGGCCTTCCGGCCGCGCCGGCGGCGGCCGTGACCGCGCCCATACTGGACTTGAACGGCGAGCTTGATGGCGTTAATGCCGTGGCCACCTTTAGCGAAGACGAGGGCGCTGAGTCCATCGTCAACGCCACCGGGCTGTCCATCAGCTACAGCGACAGTGCCACGTTGACCGCGGCCAGGGCCAAGCTCCTGGCGCGGCCCAATGGCGCGCTAGAGTCGTTGAGCGCCGACGCCGGCGCGACCGGCCTGACGGTCAAGTATCTACCAGGTAAGGGGGAGCTGACCGTTGAGGGGGTGGCACCGGTTGCCGCTTATCAACAGGTCTTGCGTACGCTGGCCTATAACAACACGTCGCAGGCACCCAATACCGACGATCGCTCGGTCGAAGTCACCGTCAGCGACGGCGGCCTGGTCAGCGCTCCGGCGACGACGACCGTCTTCATCAACGCCGTTAACGACGCGCCGGTGCTCGACAACAGCGGCGACATGACTTTGCCGCCCATCAACGAGGACGACGTCAACTCCGGCGGCAACTCGGTCAACGGCATCATCGCGAGCGCCGAGCAGAACGGCCAAGACCGCATCACCGACGTAGATGCCGACGCTCTGGAGGGCATGGCCGTTATTGAGGCCGTTTCGACCAACGGTATCTGGCAATACTCGCTGACCGCGGGGGCCAACTGGTTGCCCTTTCCGGCTGTGTCCAACACGGCGGCCATCTTACTGAACGAAACGTCGCGCATTCGCTTTGTGCCCGCGCCGGGCTACAGCGGGTCGGCCAGTTTCGTCTTTCGCGCCTGGGACCAGAGCGCCGGCCGCGAGAATGGCCAGATCGGCGTTGACGTGTCCATCAACGGCGGCGCCACCGCCTTCAGCGCGCAATCGGAGACAGTGGTCATTGAGATTCTGGCGGTTGACGACCTGCCGCTGATTGACTTGAATGGGGCGGAGGAAGGCACGGCCTTCTCGCCCCAATTCACTGGTGGCGGGGCGGCCGTGGCTATCGCCGCCAGCGATGCTACAATCAGCGACGCTGACCACACCACGCTGGCCTCGCTGACGGCGACGCTGACCAATCGGCCCAACGGGACGGCCGAGTGGCTGGCGGCGACGACGGATGGGACGGGCATCACCGTCGCGCCCTATGACCCGGCCACGGGTCGCCTGGTGCTCAGCGGGCCGGACAGCGTGGCCGCCTTCCAACAGGTGTTGCGCACCATCGTCTATCGCAATGACGCGCCCACCCCGAACGCCGCCGCCCGCGTGGTGGAGGTTGTGGCCAACGATGGCGTCGCTTCGGGCAACACTGCCATCAGCACGATTCGCGTCAACCCGGGTAACACGGCGCCGGTGCTCAACGCCCCTTCGCCCCTGGCGCTGGGCGACGTAGCCGAGGACACCCTTCAGCCGGTGGGCAAGGCCATTGGCGCCCTTCTGGCCGCGGCCGGCAATCCTATCACCGATGCCGACAGCGGCGCGGTAGAGGGTGTCGCCCTCNNTCGTGTCGCCCACGGCCGCGCTCCTGCTGCCCGATACGGCCTGGCTGCGCTTTGTGCCGGCGGCCAATACCGTCGGCGCGTCGGGTGGGTTAACCTTTCGTGCCTGGGACCAGACCAGCGGCGCAGCCGGCCAGCGGGGCGACGCCTCGCAGACTGGCGGCAGCACCGCCTTCAGCGTCGCTATCGGAACCATCGTCGCCACCGTCACACCGGTCAACGATCCGCCGCAGTTGAGCGGGCTGCCGGTCGCGGCCCCGCAATACGTGGAAGACGCCACCTTGCGGCTAATGCCCGGCGTGGTCGTGACCGACATTGATTCCACTTCGTTGGCTTCGGCCCGGGTGCGCCTGACGAACCCGGTTGATGGTGACGCCGAATGGCTGCTGGCGACAACCGGGGCGACAGGCATCACCGTCACCTATGAGGGTGGCGTGCTGCAACTGACCGGCGCGGCTTCGGTCGCCGCCTATCAGCAGGTGTTGCGTACTGTGTCCTATCGCAACTCGTCGCAAGACCCGGACGCGGCCGCTCGCCTGTTCGAGGTGACGGTTGCCGACGCGCAAAGCAGTTCGCCGGCCGCCCTGCTCACAGTGCAGCTTCAGCCGGTTAACGACCCGCCCGACCTCGATTTGAACGGCGCGGTAGCGGGGTCTGACAACGAGACGGTGTTCTACATTAATCGCACGCCCGTCGTGTTGGCCGCCGATCTCGTTGCGGCCGATCAGGACAACACGACGCTGCGCGGCGCGACGGTTCGCATCACCAATTTAGAGGACGAGCAAGCCGAACGGCTGATGGCCGACGTCAGCGGCGCGGCCAATATCAAGCCGCCCATCTATGACCCTGCTACCGGCGTTCTCACTCTGACCGGGGTAGACAGCGTGGCCAACTACCAACGTGTCCTGCGCACCGTCACCTACGACAACGTTCTGCCCCAGCCCAATACCAATGACCGCTACATCGAATTCACGCTGGATGACGGCGTCAACGTCAGCACGCCCCGCCAGACGCTGTTGCGCCTGTTGCCCGCGCCGACGGCGCGGATGCTGCTGCCGCTGGTGTCGCGCCGCGGCGAAGAGCCGAACGATACGTGCGCCGAGGCCTATCCGCTGCTGCTCAACCGCCACGAGACGTTCCTGCCCGATGACGCCATGGACTGGTTCACCTTCGACCTGGCGGCGGCGGCTGAGGTGACGGTTGAGTTGCGCGGTTTCAGCCCCGGCCGCGGGCAACTAAACGTGGCCGCCGGCCAGGGTTGCCAGCAGTTGCAACTGATCGGCACGTCGGGCGCGCCGACGCCCGACAAGACGGTATCGCTGGGACGGCAGGAAGCGGGGCGCTACTACATCCGGATCATTGCCGATGGCCCGCTGAGCCAGACGACGGTCTACAATCTGTTCGTTCGGGCCACACCAGCCCCTTGACAACGCTCTCTCCCCGGTCTACAATTTCGCATAACAGTCTTCGCATAACCGAAGCGCGGTGACTGTGGGAGATGGCATGGACAACACACGACAGCGCGACTTATTCCCGGAACTGGCGCGCGAGGACGATGGCGAGCGCAAGGCCCCGCCGCTGACACGCGAAGCGTCGCTACAGGCGGCCTTGGGCACCTTCGAGCGCCACATGCGCGACGAAGGCTTTTCGATCAACACGGTCAAGGCCTTCGCCAGCGACATCCGCTTGCTGGGCCGCTATCTGGGCATCGGCACGCCGGTGGGCGAGATCGGCACCAAGAACCTGACCGACTTTCTTCACTGGCTGACCGACGAGCGCGGCGTGCCCTGTAGCCCCAAGTCCTACGCCCGGCGCGTGACGGCGCTGAAGGTGTTCTTCGGCTGGCTCCACGAGACAGGCGTCTTGCCCCAAGACCCCTCGACGGCGGTCATCCAGCAAAGCGTTAGCAGCCCGCTGCCCGACGCGCCGACCGCGGCCGACGTGGATCGGGCGCTGATTGTGGCCGAAAGCCGGCGCGCCGGCAGCGGCGACCACAAGCCCGACGCCCGGCCCTATCTGTTGCTCAGCTTGCTCTTGCAGACGGGCATCAAGAAGGGCGAGGCGATGGCTATCGTGCCCAACCACATTGACGACAGCGACCCCGACCAGCCGGTGCTCTACGTCCGCTACGCCAACCCGCGCCTGCGCTACAAGGAGCGCAAGCTGCCCCTGGAGCGGTCGTGGCTGCCGGTGCTGGATGAGTACCTTCAGCAGTACCGGCCGACCGACACGCTGTTCACCTGCACCCCGCGCAACCTGGAGTACGTCCTGCGCGACGTCGCTGAGGAGGCGGATCTGCCGGCGGGAGCGCTGTCGTTCGAGAACCTGCGCTGGGCGTCGGCCCTGCGCGATTGGCGGGCCGATGTGGAGCAGGATGACATCCGCCAGAAGCTGGGCCTGTCGAAGATCGCCTGGCGCGAGACGAAGGGCAAGCTGCGGCGGCTGATCGAGCAGGAGCAGGTCGAGGCCGCTGTATAAGAGGGACACGGAGAACACGGAGGAGCACGGAGGGCAGGGAGAAAAGAGTCTTTCTCCGTGCTCCTCCGCGCTCCTCCGTGCTCCTCCGCGCTCTCCGTGTCCCTCTTCAATCAAACTTGAAGAGGCGCTCCCCACTCTCGTCCATGTCGAACGTCACCGTGCGGCGTTCGACCTCCTCGCGCTCGCGGTCGGGCCAGGCGTAGTAGAGAAGCACCGACAACTGGTACGGGTTGCTGGTGGCCCGGTCGCGCAGGTGGATCATCAGGCTGAAGCCGGGCGTCAGCGTCTCGATGACGTGCAGCGAACCGGCCGGTTCGCCCGCGCCGTTGGCGACCAGAACCTCGAGCGACGGCCGCTCCATAAACGGCGTCAACTCCACCCCGAACATAAAGCGGCGCTGCTCCGGGTAGAGGAACAGGCCAATCTGCCGGATGCGCACATCCTCGCGCCCGCGCGGGCCTTCCAAAGGGTTGTCAAAAAAGCGAATGTCCATAGTGCCTCGATCAAAGAACGTCCACAGATTCCACAGATTTCACAGATTCTAGAATCTTATAATCTGTGTAATCTGCGTAATCTGTGGATTCTTCTCGCCTTAACTCGCCACTGCCTCAGCCTCGGCCTCGCTCGCGCCGCCGCGCGGGGTGGGGGCGGCCTTGCGCTCGAACAGACGCATCTTTTCCAGCACCTGCACCAGCTCGACCTGCCACTCGTGTGTGCCGCGATCCTTCTTTAGCCAGATGGCGCTCTTGCTGACGCGCACGTTCTCGCCCAGATAGCGTTGCAAGTGGTAGCGGTCCAGGCCGCCCAGTTCGGCGATGCGGATGCGAATCTGCCCCGCCTCGGTGACGACGGCGTTGACCCCGGCCATCTGCCCCAACGCTTTGATGCGCAGTTGGTAGAGCAGGTTGTGCAGCGGGTCGGGGATGGGGCCGAAGCGGTCGGCCAGTTCGGCGGCCATCTCGTCAATCTCGGCCAGTGTGTCCAGGGTGGCCATGCGCCGGTAGAGGCGCAGGCGCAGTTGCGTGTCGGGCACGTAGTCGGTGGGGATGTAGGTGGCCAGCGGCAGATCAATGAGCACGTTGTCGGGCGGCTCGGTGGGCGGGGCTTCGCCGCGCTGCTCGGCCTTGCGCCGCTTGACGGCCCGCGTCAGCAGCCGGGTATACATGTCGAAGCCGACGGCCGAGATGTGGCCGCTCTGCTGGCCGCCCAGGAAGTCGCCCGCGCCGCGAATCTCCATGTCGCGCACGGCAATGTAGTAGCCGGAGCCGAGTTGGGTGTGCTCGGCGATGGTTTCCAGCCGCGCCTGGGCGTCGGGTGTCAGGCCGCGCCAGGGGGCGTGGAAGAAGTAGGCGTAGGCGCGGCGCGTGCTGCGGCCGACGCGCCCGCGCAACTGGTAGAGCTGCGACAGGCCGAACTGCTCCGCCCGGTCAACGATAAGCGTGTTGGCGTTGGGGAAGTCCAGCCCACTTTCGATGATCGTCGTGCTGAGCAGAATATCTACCCGGCCTTCGGCGAACTCGACCATGATCTTTTCCAGTTGTCGCTCGCTCATCTGGCCGTGGGCGACAACCACCCGCGCCTCCGGCACGAGCTTCTCCAGCCGCTTGCGCACGATGTTGATGCTCTGGACGCGGTTGTGGACGAAGAACACCTGGCCGCCGCGATCCAGCTCGCGCAAGATGGCCGTGCGGATGCGCGAATCGTCCACCTCGCCGACGTAGGTCTCCACCGGCAGGCGCTCGGCCGGCGCGGTGTCAATGATGCTGATGTCGCGCACGCCAGTCAGGGACATGTGCAGCGTGCGCGGGATGGGCGTGGCCGTCAGCGTCAGCACGTCCACCTCGGTGCGCCACTGTTTCAGCCGCTCTTTGTCGGCCACGCCAAAGCGCTGCTCCTCGTCAATGATAACCAGCCCCAGGTCTTTGAAAGAGATGTCGTCCGACAGCAGCCGGTGGGTGCCGATGATGATGTCCACGCCCCCGGCGCGCAACTGCTGGGCGATGCGCCGCTGCTGCGTGGTCGTGCGGAAGCGCGACAACATCTCGACCGTCACCGGGAAGGGGCGCAGCCGCTCGCGGAAGGTGGTGAAGTGCTGCTGGGCCAGGATGGTCGTGGGCACGAGCATGGCCACCTGCTTGCCGTCCATGACTGCCTTGAACGCCGCGCGCAGGGCGACTTCGGTCTTGCCATAGCCAACGTCACCGCAGATGAGGCGGTCCATCGGGTTGGCCCGCTCCATGTCATCCTTGACCTCGCTGATGACGCGCAACTGGTCTTCCGTCTCGCGGTAGGGGAAGGCGGCTTCCAGTTCGGCCTGCCACTCACTGTCGGGCGGAAAGGCGTGGCCGGGGATGGTCTCGCGGGCGGCGTAAAGCTCCAGCAACTCCTCGGCCAGTTCGTCGGCGGCGCGCTGGGCAGCGACTTTGGCCTGCGTCCAGCTACGCTCGCCCAGCCGGTTGAGCGACGGGTCGGCGTCGTCGGGGCCNNCGCTCCATGCCGCCCAAATTGCGCACCACCAGCCCCTCGAACTTGCCGATGCCGTAGTCCAGGTGAACAACGTAATCCCCCTGTTTGATGTCGGCGAAGTACGTCTCCGGCGCGGCTGGGCGGGCGGTGCGCTGGCGGCGCGGCGCGGGGCGGCTCCAGCCGAAGATTTCGGCGTCGGTCAGCAGGTGTAGCAGCACCCGGTTGTCTTCGCGCCGTACCAGGCTGAAGCCGTCGGCCAGGCTGCCGTGGACAAAGGTCAGACTACCGTCGGGCGGCACGTCGGGCAGGTCGCTCAGCGGCACAGTTCCCTGGCGGCCGGTGCCGGCGTCAATGGCGGTCACGACCGGGTCAACGGTATCGCCGGACAGGAGTCCGGACGTACCCGCCTGGGTCAGTGGCTCCAGGGTGCGGATGAGCCGGCCGCCTTCGCCCGTCCATAGCTCGGCCAGCCGCGGGGCCTGGCGGCTGAAGACGACGACGCGCTCCCCCTCGCGCTGCGACTGTTTGAGCTGGTTGAGCAGCGGCCGAACCTGGCCGCCATAGCGCGGGCCGGGGTCGAACGCTTCGGCCAGATCAATGTAGCGCGGCTCGCCCTCCCCTTGCCCTTCCCACACGAAAGCGGATCGTGTCCCCTCGCCCCTTGGGAGAGGGCCAGGGAGAGGGCTGCCGGTTCCCTCGCCCCTTGGGAGAGGGCTAGGGAGAGGGTCGGGTGCATTGCCCAACACCAGCGGCCGCCACCAGGCCAACTCCGAGCCGATCTCGTCCCACGTATAGAGCGGGCTAGGATAACCGGGCGGCAGATCGCCCTGCTCCTCGGCCACCTGTCGCGCATGGGTGGCCAGCTCTTCGGACACGACGCGGAACTCCTCGCCATCGTCAACGATAACCAGCGCCGCCGGCGGCAGATATTCGAGCAGCGTCACCGGGCGGGAGTAGATCAGAGGCAGGTAGTACTCCAGATTGGGGAAGGGGCGACCGGCGCGCAGATCAGCCAGGTCATCGCGCCATGACGGCAGGCTGTCCTCAGCCGGCAGCGGCTCATCGGCCCAAACCTCGGCGAAGTCGCGCGCCGCGCCGGGCAGCGCCTCGCGCGCCGGGGTGATGACGACGCTCTGCGGCCCGCTTTGCCCGTCGGCCGGGGCGGTGGAGCGTTGGGTCGTTGGGTCGAAGGCGCGCATCGTGTCCACCTCGTCGCCGAACAACTCGATGCGCACCGGATAGGCGGCGGCGATGGGGAAGATGTCGAGGATGCCGCCGCGCCGGCTGAACTGGCCGGCGGCCTCGACGACGCTGACCGGGTCATAGCCGATCTCCTGCCAGCCGACCAGGCTCTTCTCCAGGTCGAGCGTCTGGCCGACCCGCAGGACGCGCGTGCCGGCGATGAAGCGCCGCTTGGGCAGTGTCTTTTGCAGGAAGGCGCGGGCCGAAGCGACGATGATCGGCGGCGTGTCGGCCGCGGGCACGAGGGGGTGCTGCCCGGCGATGAGGTCGGCCAGCGCCGCCAACCGCCCGGCGCGCGTGCGGTCGCTCCACGGCCCGCGGTCATAGGGCAGGGGGGTCGGCTCCGGCAGGCGATGGAGGCGGCTGCCGGCGGGCAGCCACGTCTCCAGGGCTTGATGCCACAGCGTGGCGGTGTCCACGCGGCCGGTCAGCAGCAGGATGGGCGCGCGCGCCGGAACGGCCAGCCGCCGGTAGAGTTGGGCCACGACCGGGGCGCGCGCGCCGCGCGGCAAGTCGAGCGGGAGCAGGGGGTCACTCTCCTCGCTGCCCAATGCGGCGGTCAATTGCCCGAAGGCGGGAATCTGGTCGAACAGGTCGAGCAGTCCGGAGACGTTCATGCTTCTCTCTTTAGAAACCGAGTTTGGCGCAGAGGACTGCGCTCTGAGAAACCCGGTTTCTACAACTGCGTAGCTCCCTCCACCGGCCCGTTGTAGCGCGTCATGGTCAGATTGATGCCGTGGCGGACGAACGATTCGATGGCCTCAGCAGCCGTGGTCAACATCTCGCTGACCACTGGCAACTCGTCGCGGCCGAAGTCTTGTAGCACGTAGGCCGCCGCATCCATGCGCCCCGGCGGGCGGCCAATCCCCAGCCGCAGCCGGGGAAAGTCGTTGCCCACGTACTGGATGACCGAGCGCATCCCGTTGTGGCCGCCCGCGCCGCCCTTCTCGCGCAGCCGAATGACGCCAAACGGGATGTCGAGTTCGTCGTAGACAACCAGGATGGCCGCGGGTGGAATGCGATAGTAGCCGGCCAGCGCCGCGACCGCCTCGCCGCTCAGGTTCATGAACGTCTGCGGCTTGGCCAGGATGACCGGCCGGTCGGCCAGCCGGCCGCTGCCGACGATGGCCTTGCTCTGCACGCGGCGCAACTCGATGCCGGCGCGCAGGGCCAGCTTGTCCACAGCCATGAAGCCGACGTTGTGCCGGTTAAAGGCGTGGCCGCGGCCGGGATTGCCCAGGCCGACGATCAGAGTGCGCTCTTCGCCGCGTGTGCTGTCGTCCACGTCTAGGAGCCTCCCACCGTCATATCCAGTTCAAAGGCGTTCCACAACTCCGACGGCTGCGTCGAGTCGAGGTGGAAGTTGAGCACATCGGGCGTCGTGGCCGCCAACCGCAGCCGGCTGAACAGGGGCACGGCCGGCAACTCGGCGGCGAAAATGCGCATCGCCTCCTGATGGGCTTCGACGTACCCCTCCTGGCCGGGTAGCAGTGACAGCGCGCGGTTGCAGGCGGCGTCGTAGGCCTCGTTCGACCAGCCGGCGACGTTGACCCCACCCCAGCCGTTAAACCCCTGCTCCAGCGGGCCGGGGATGTTGGCCGTCAGGTAGAGGCCGCAGTCGGGATGAACACGGCTGAGCCAGGCGAATTGAGCCAGGTCGAACTTGCGGCCGAAGACCGCGCCGCTCGGCCCTGGCGCGAACCACGCCCCGGCGTCCAGCGTGTAGGGGTTGACCTGGATGCCGCAGGCGGCCAGGTTGTCGCGCACGCGGGCGTTGAGCTCCTCGCGCAGCGGATCGCCGGCCACCGTGCCCAGGGTGACCGAGAAGGGGCGGGTCGCGCCGATGGCCTCGCGCACGCCGTCGCCGTTAGCATCGCGCAGGCCGACCTCGTCCAGCAGGGTGTTGGCCGCTGCCAGGTCATAGGGCCACTGGGACAGGTCGGCCGGCCGCAAGGCGTGGTCGAGCGGCACGAAGGTGTCCATGACCGTGGCCCGGCCGCCGGTGAATTCGTCGGCCAGCGCCTGCCGGTCAATGCACTGGGTAACGGCCTGGCGCACACGGGTGTCGGCGAACCAGGGCGTATGCGTCTCTTCAAAGATAGCGCTGGAGTCAATGCCGAAGATGATCTGCTCGATGACCCCGGCCGAAGCGACGTACTCGACCAGTTCCCCCTCGGCGGCAGCGGCGTCCACCGCCGGCAGGGCGTCGAACGGCAGCACGTCGCTGGTCAGCACGTGGCAGCCCTCGTA
>CXWK01007052.1_pt1 | contig 18495 bp, 16 predicted proteins | sample 590851 | NCBI WGS metagenome assembly CXWK01 (sample SAMEA3498364, study PRJEB10139) | wastewater metagenome | biome: wastewater treatment plant; material: activated sludge | place: Denmark | collected 2014-08-01 | reverse complement strand
GAAAGCGAGCGTGAGTAATGTCCCGCGACATCCCTGAGGCATGCCCCGCGACATCACAGTCTCGGACACCGAGATGAATCCCGCCCAGAAGCCGTTGTGGAACGAATCCCGCCCAGAAGCCGTTGTGGGACGAATCCCGCCCGAATCGCCGAGGAGGGGCCGGCCGGGATAACGGAGCGTCGCGCACGGCCACGCGGGAATAGCCTGCACGCATGACTTCCGCTCGCATTCGTGTCGGCTTCCTGGGGCCGCTGGGCACGTTCACCGAGCAGGCACTGAAGACGCAGCCCGACCTCGCCGCGGCCGAGCACGTGCTGTACCGCACGATGCCCGACGTGCTCGATGCGGTGGAGAGCGGCGAGGTCGATCTCGGCTTCGTGGCCATCGAGAACTCCATCGAGGGCATGGTCAACCTCACCCAGGACGAGCTGGCGTTCGCGCACGATCTGCTCATCCAGCGCGAGGTGGTGCTCGACATCGAGCACTGCCTGATGGCCAAGCCGGGCACCACGTTGGCCGATGTGAAGGCGGTGCTGTCGATTCCCGTGGCCAGCGCGCAGTGCCACACCTACTTGCGCACGCACGTGGGCCAGGCCGAGCTGCGGGCCGCCAACTCCACCGCCGAGGCCGCACGCATCGTGGCCGACGACCTGGGGCCGGGCACTGCCGCTGTTGCTCCGCGTACCAGCGCCGAGCTGTACGGCCTCGAGATCCTGGCGGCCGACATCGCCGACCACCCTGGCAACCAGACCCGCTTCGTGGTCGTGGCGAAGGAGGGCATTCCCGCCCCCACCGGACACGACTGCACTGCGCTGGTCATCTATCAGCGGGCCGACGAGCCGGGCAGCCTCATCTCCATCCTGCAAGAGTTCGCGGCTCGGCGCATCAACCTCAGCAACCTGCTGTCGCGGCCCACGAAGGATGGTGGCCTGGGCGACTACTGCTTCGTGGTCTACGCCCACGGCCATGTGGCCGACGAGCTGATGGCCGACGCCATGCGTGCCCTGCATGCCAAGCAGGGCAAGGTGAAGTTCTTGGGCAGCTATCCGGCGGCCGGCGAGCACGCCACGTCGGCCCGCCAACACGCCGATGCCCGGTGGCGCGACGCCGACGACTGGGTGCAGCGGCTCCGCGGCACCGTCGGCTGAGCAGTCGCGGCCGGCAGTGACACACTGTGGCCGACACCACATCGCGAAGTTGACGGGAAAGTGTTGTACCGGGGCAACTCGTGACTCTATGGAGCACACGGCTCACCCGAGCACCCTCAAGGAGACTCCCTCATGAACATCCGCCGCAGTCGCACTCGCCGTACCGGCGTGGGCCTGCTCGTCATCGCAGTCGCCGCTCTCGGCGCTTGCAGCAGCGAGACCAAGCGCTCCATCGACGATGCCAGCACCACGGTCGCCGGCCCCTCCACGACGGTGCTCGCCGACGTCACCACCACCCTCGCAGCCACGACCACCGTGCCCGTAGAGGCGACCACGATTCCCGTGGTCACCGACGCGCCCACCACCATCCCCGCTCCGCAGCCGACCGATCCTCCGGCCACCGACGCGCCGGGCTTCGGCCTCTACGACGAGGTCAGCCCGCCAGGGGTGCCCAGTGGGCACACCGACCCGTTCGCCTCCAGCGGCGTGCTGGGCAACGGTGTGTACTGGGTGCAGTACAACGGCGGCGAGACGTTCACCCCCGACATCGAGGTGACGCAGGCGTTCTTCGGCGCCGAGTGCGAGACCCAGGCCGCGGCGGCCGGCGACGAGTGCCTGAACGACATTTTCGTGCTCGGTGATCCGTCGCGCGAGATCGACGATCTGCCGTTCGCCGACGATGTCTTCCTCACGGTCGCGGATGCCAACACGCAGAAGAGCTACTGGATCACGCCCGACGAGCTGCGCTCGGTGCGAGCCTCCAGCCCCAGCGATCCGGCGCCCGACGGCTACGGCTTCGCCTCGTTCCCGTGGAAGATGACGTTGCAGGGCGGCATGATCGTGAAGTTCGAGCAGGTGTGGGTGCCGTAGCGCCGAGTCCGTAGCACCGGGGCCCGTGGCGCCGTGGTGCCCTGCTCACTCGTGACCCATGCCTCTGACGAGCAGCCGGCTCGTTGGGCTGAATGGAGGCATGGTCACATGCAACGTCGTCCCTGTGGCATCGGAGCTTCACGGCGCCGATGCCGTTTCAGCGCTCACCGCCTCACTGCAACCGGCGTTCGATCGTGTGGGCGCTCGGCTGGTTGCCTCGGTGGAGGCGGCCAACACGTCGTTGCCGATGGCCGTGCTGGTGCTCACCGGTGGTACCGAGCGGGCGGTGCTGGCGGCATGGTCGGCTCGCCAGCAGTTCCTGCCGGGCGAGCCGCTGCTGTTGCTCACCCACGCCGGCCACAACTCGTTGCCGGCAGCGCTGGAGGCATTGGCGCGTTTGCAGCGCGACGGTGCCAACGGCCGCATCGTGATGGTCGACGGCGAGCTACCCAACCCCGATCTGATCGAGGCGCTGCACGACATGAAGGTCTGGCACCAGTTGCATCGCGCGCGGCTGGGGCTGCTGGGTGCGCCCAGCGACTGGCTGGTCGCGTCGGTGCCCGATCGCGAGGCAGTGCAGCGGCGTTGGGGCGTCACGATCGTGGATGCCGACCTGCCGCAGGCGCTGGATCGGTTCGCGGAGAACATCGATGCACCGGTGGCCGAGCCGGTGCGGTTGCGAGCGCGACATCACGACGGCGAACCGGATGCTGCCGAGGTGGAGACCGCTGCCCGCTTCGAGCCGGTGCTGCGCGAGGTAGCGGTTGATCTGCAGTTGGATGCGATCTCGGTGCGCTGCTTCGATCTGCTCTCCGCCGGNNTGTGGGGCAAGCTGTTCACCGGGCAGCTGGGGTGGATGGCGAACCCGGCGATGGCCGACCGCACCACCGGGCACATCGAGCTGGCTCATTGCACGGTGCCACTGTCGATGGTGCACGACTACGAGTTGCACACGCACTTCGAGAGCGGCTTGGGCGTGGGCATCTCCGGCCAGTTGCCGCCCGGCCCTGTGACGGTGCTGCGCTTGGGCGGCATGGCGCTCGAGCAGCTGTGGTGCTTCGACGGTGAAGCATTGCCGACCACGCCACGCGATGGTCGCTGCCGCACGCAGGTCGACGTGAAGGTCGACCCGGCCGCCGTGGGCGAGCTGCTCGACCACCCGCTGGGCAACCACTTGGTGCTGCTGCCCGGCCATCACGCGCAGCAGATGCGCCGCTGGTTCACCGAGCTGCTGTCGGCCGAATAGGCCCGTTGCAGCCGCTCGCCGCCGATAGATTCGAGCCCGGAACGGTGGCAGAGTGGACAAATGCGCGCGCCTTGAAAGCGTGAGGGTGCAAGCCCCGGGGGTTCGAATCCCTCCCGTTCCGCCAAGGGTGTCCGTGGACGTTCACCGAAGTCCACCGACGTACAAACTTAGGTGCTCTGAGCAGGTCTTTCGTTGCGTGGACGTCCACTGGCGTTGTAGCGTGTCACTCCCAGGGTTGCTCCCGGTTGCTCCCGTTTTGGGGTGCGTTGCTCCCGGCGTTGCTCCCGGTTTTGGAGGCATTCGAACCATGGCTCGGAAGGTGACCGGCAAGCGAAGTGTGGGCCGAAACGGCAGCGTGCGGGTGCACGGCAAGGCATCGAACGGCGAGGGATCGGTGTACCTCGACGCCGACGGTTCGTGGCGGGCGACGTTCGTTGCTCCCGGCAGCGCCCGCCCCAAGCGAGTTCGCGGCAAAACCCGTGAGGAAGCGATCGCTCGCAGGGCCGTGAAGCTGGAGGAGCTGTCGCAGATCCAGTCGTCGACATTCCATCGCGAAGCGACCGTGGCCGAGCTGGCGGCCTGGTGGCTCGACGTGGTCGCGCGGCATCGCGTGCGAGCCTCGACGTTGGGCACCTACAGCCAACGCGTCGAGCGGATCACGAACACGATCGGCCAGCTGCCGGCGCGATCACTGAAGCCGGAGCGAATCGCCCGCTGGCAGTCCGACCTGTTGAAGTCCGGGCTCGCGTCAGGGACGGTCGCCGACGTGCGAGTGACGCTGCACCAAGTGCTCGAGCAGGCCGTGATCCACGAACTGATCGCCTCCAACCCGGTCGATCGCGTGGCCGCGCCGAAGGTGGTCCGTGGTGCTCGACGCGCGCTCGTGTCAGACGACGCGCGCCACCTGGTCGGTGCGGCGGCAGACGATCGACTCGGCGCAGTCGTCGCGTTGCTGTTCGTGCAGGGGTGGCGTGTCTCCGAGGCACTCGGGCTCGGTTGGGAGGATCTCGATCTCGACGCCGGGGTTGCTGTGGTGCGGCGGGCCGCGATCTACGTCCACAAGGTCGGCATGGTGCTCGGCCCGACCAAGAACGCCGGTGCGTCCGGCACCCACCACCTGTCGGCCGGAGTGGTCGAGTTGTTGCGTGCTCGCCGCGAGGCACAGGCAGCAGAGCGACTCGCGTGTCGCGAGGCGTGGCCAACGCACACCTACGAGGGACAGACCGTGTCGCTGGTGTTCACCAACGCGCGCGGTGGCTTGGTGAACCGGCAGGCGGCGGCGAAGGCGGTGACTCGTGCGGCAACGCAAGCGGGCCTCGACCCGCAGGGCATCGCGACGCACACCGGCAGACGGACAGCCGTGACCGTGCTGTACGCCGAAGCCGGCCTCGACCTCAGCGACATCGCCAGATACGTCGGCCACAAGGGCGAGGCGACAACAGCCGGCTACGTGCGATCGTTGGGTGAGCGTCCGAAGGCGACGGCCGCGATGGCTGCGTCGATGTTGGACCCGGTGGCGGAAGCGCGCCTCGGGGGTCAACGCCCCTCTCTGTGACACCCACCGAACACAGTTACGAGGGTGAGGGACACTGATGCCTCGTTGGCCTGCGAAGATGCAGCAAGAATGGAGTGATCATGACGATCGAGGACCGCCCAGACAACGCTCCGTCCTTGCAACTGGTGCTCGAAGGCGGGTTAGCGCGCCTTGGCGAGGTCCCGGCACTTGACGTCGCTCGCCTCATTGAAGGCTCCATCAGAGCTATTGCCCGTGCGGCTGAGATGATCGCTGGACGCGAACCAGGGCAGGTTGGACGCCGAGGCAGTGCCACCGAGAACGCAACGCGCTTCGTACTCGACGGGATCTACGCCGGAAGTGTCGCTGTTCAACTACATGCGCCACCCTCGGCACCGCCTTCGGGCGACGGAATGGTGCTGGACGACCCACGGCTTACGGAACTCGCTCTCACAAGTGCATTGGACGCATTGTCGGGCATGGAGCTGGACGCCTACGTGGCCCGAGGGCTTGCTGACCTTGCGGACGACCTAGCAATCGGTGCGCGCTACGACAGCTTGCGATTCGTCGCGAGAGGGGGGTCTCTCGGCGAGCGCTCTGCAGTACTAAATCGCTCTGCGCGCACTCGACTGCGCCAACTCGCCGACCAGATGCCCTCGACGGCTCCAACTGCACTCACGGGAACGCTCGTGGAGGCGGACTTCGAACGGCGGACCGCCCGCCTGCGAACGTCATCCAACCGCGTCGTGAGGGTTGAGTTCGACGATGACCATGCCGATGAAATCCAGCGGGCGCTTCGTCAGAACGCAGAGTTCGAAGGGATCGTCACCTTCGACCCCACAACCAATCAGGCGGTGGCCGTCGAAATGCGATCGATTCGCCGAACTTTACAACTTGGCATGGACCTGGACAGCGGGGACTACTGGCGCGTCATGACCGTGATGGAACTCGCGGCGGAGCAGGGCGTTGAATCGGTCGAGGATTTGGCACCGATGCGGGACTCCGAGGCCGCAACGGACGAGATCGACGACTTCTTCGAGGCGCTACAGCTGTGACGCCGGCGGACCTCGGCGACTCTCCGATCTTGCTCGATACGGACGTGTTCTCATTCGTCGTGTGGAGTCGGGGACCAGCGGCGATGTACGAGCCGTTCGTGGTCAACAGGCTCTGGGTGCTCTCGTTTGCAACGGTCGCTGAGCTCCGCTATGGAGCCATCAAGGCAGGCTGGGGTCCAACGCGCCTCCGCGAACTGGATCGGCGTATCCGCCTGTGCGTAGTCGTTCCCGGCACCGACGCCGTGGCCACCCGGTGGGCCGAGCTGAACGCGAAGTTCAAGGACCAGGTCGGAATGAACGACCTCTGGATCGCGGCCTGCGCACTATCGCAGAATCCCGTGCTCCCCGTTGCTTCGCATGATCACGCGTTCGAGATGATCGCAGCGGAGTTCAACCTGCCGGTGGTTCGCATCAATGCGGCTTGAAGTCGACCTTGCGCTACTGGCCCACGGCGTCCGAACAGTGCGACCGGCCCTTCGTGACGCAGCCGACGGGTGGAACGTGATCGTGATGCGAGCAGCGGGCGACGCGCTAGAGCTCTCAGCGACCGGCCGATCAATGAGCATCACCCGTGACATCACGGCCACCGTGACGGAGGAGGGATCGGTCACAGTTCCCGCACGAATACTGGGCGACCTATTGGCGCGTGGCTCGTCACCGTTGGCCACCCTGGGCTCTGACGGGCTGAACCTAGAAGTTGGCCTGGGGGATCTCGAGGCAAAGCTACGGCTCATCGACGACACTCCGCCGCCGCCGATCCGCGTTGTCAGCGCCGAGTCCACCCCAGCCTCGCTCTCGGCCCTCGAGGTGGAGCGGGCGGGAGCGGTAGCAGTCGCTTCCAGCGGCGATCTTCAGCGACCAGTTCTTGCCGGCGTCCATCTAGGACCAACGATGGCCGAGGCCACCGACACCTACCGCGTCGCTCGAACCATTCTGACCACATGGGATCTTGACCTCGTGGTACCAGCAGATCTCGTCCGGCTCGTTGCCGCAGAGCGGTCGGATGTGACCGTCTCGTTTGATGGCCGCGTGATCGCCTTTCGGACTCACGACGCAAGTTGGACCACCCCGGTGATCGCAACAGCGTTCCCCGCGATCCCACACTTCGCGATCCCGACGAATGAAACGCTCACCTGTGACCGGCACGGGATCATCACAGCCGTCGAGTCCGCCGCGGTTCTGCCGGGCGCGCTCATCGAACTGCGTAGTACTGGTGGCGACCTAGTCGTCAGCTCCGAAAACCTCGAAGTCGGTCGCATCGAGAGCAAGGTGCCGCAGGTCGGTGCAACTGCAGTCGAAGCATTGTTCACCGCGCGCTATCTGCTCGACGCCCTGAAGCTGGCGACGACCGAACAGATCACGTTCCAGTTTGCGGAACGCCATGTGGTGATTCGATGTGGCTCATTCACCCAGCTGATCATGCGGCGGGTGACGACGCAGTGACGGAGCTGGGGCCGGGACTCTACGAGCAGCTCATAACGGACGGGCTCAGGGCCCAGCTCGACGAACTGGTCGGGCATCTGCCTGTCGACGAGCGGCCTCTCAACAGCGCCGACGCTTCGGATCGGATTGCCTGGCACGTGAGTCAGCAGGTCGAGCGGGCGCTGCTCGATGTCGGCGACGAGAAGCGAGTGAAGGTCGGGCTTCAAGTGGCCCGCGCGCTGCTCGATCGTCTTGGTGAACTCGTCGACGTTGACCAGCAAGCGATGCTCGCCGACCCGGCCTCAGTCCTGCATGCCATCCTTCGCCGCAAACCTGATGGCACGCCTGCCGCCATCGCTGGGCCGCTGATCCCGCTGCTCGACACGACGCTGCTCACGAACGCGCCCGGTGAGCCGACGCTGTGGAGTCAGTTGCGGTCCGAGATCGAGTCGGCCGACGCGATCGACGTCGTGATGGCGTTCATCCGGCGCAGCGGCATCGGACCGCTCCTCGACTCGCTGCGCCGCCACCGTGAGGCGGGCAGGCCGCTGCGGGTACTGACGACCACGTACACCGATTCGACGGAGCGCCGGGCGCTCGATCAGCTCGTCGATCTCGGTGCAGAAGTTCGCATCTCCTACGACCTGAGTACGACACGCCTGCACGCGAAGGCGTGGGTGTTCCATCGCCACTCCGGCTTCTCGACTGCCTATGTCGGTTCATCGAATCTGACCCACTCGGCGCAAGTGACTGGGTTGGAGTGGAACGTTCGAGCATCGGCTGCCCGCAATCCTGACGTCATTGCGAAGTTCGGCGCTGTGTTCGACAGCTACTGGGAGGCCGGCGACTTCGTTCCCTACGACCCCGACCAGTTCGACGATGAGCGGCAGCGGGTTGGCCGCACCGACAGCGGCCCGTATGTGATCCTCAGCCCGATCGAGTTGCGGCCGCACCCGTTCCAGGAACGGCTGCTTGAACTCATCGAACTCTCTCGACAGCGGGGCCATCATCGCAACCTCCTGGTTGCCGCCACTGGCACGGGCAAGACCGTCATGGCGGCGCTCGACTACGCCACGCTCGCTGGGCGGCTCGGCCGATCTCGACTGCTGTTCATTGCCCACCGCGAGGAGATCCTCGATCAGAGCCTCGCCACGTTCCGGTACGCACTGCGCGACGCGTCGTTCGGAGAGAAATGGGTAGGCGGTGCACGACCGACGAGGTTCGACCACGTGTTCGCATCGATACAAAGCCTCCATGCCGGTGATCTCGATGCGCTGCCACCGGATCACTTCGATGTCGTGATCGTCGATGAGTTCCACCACGCCGCCGCAACGTCGTACCGGCGCATCCTCGATCACCTCCAGCCCGTCGAACTGCTCGGTCTGACCGCCACCCCGGAGCGCAGCGACGGCCTACCGATCCTTCAATGGTTCGACGATCGCATCGCCGCCGAACTGCGACTCTGGGAGGCCATCGACCAGCAGCACCTGTCGCCCTTCCTGTACTTCGGGATTCACGACGGACTCGACCTGCGCGAGATCCCATGGCGCCGCGGACGCGGCTACGACGTCGACGCACTGAGCAACGCGTACACGAGCTCCGACGCGTGGGCTCGGCTTGTGGTGAAGGAAGTCGCCGACCACACGGATCCGTCCTCGATGCGCGCCCTCGGGTTCTGCGTCAGCGTCGAGCACGCCCGGTTCATGGCCCACCACTTCAACCACCATGGGATCCCTTCCGTCGCCGTGTGGGGCGACAGTCCTCGTGCCGACCGCGAGGCGGCACTGAGGGACCTCGCGCACGGGCGAGTCCGGGCAGTGTTCTCCGTTGACCTGTTCAACGAAGGCGTCGACGTCCCGGCCGTCGACACGGTGCTGATGCTCCGCCCGACCGAGAGCCCGACGCTCTTCCTGCAACAACTCGGCCGTGGCTTGCGCAAGTCCACGGGCAAGGGCTTCTGCACTGTCCTCGACTTCGTCGGCACGCACCGCAAGGAGTTCCGCTTCGACCGCCGCTACCGAGCCCTGCTCGGTGGTTCGCGCCGAGACGTCGAGCGGGAAGTCCAGCTGCAGTTCCCCTTCCTTCCGGCCGGCTGCCACATGCACCTCGACGCCAAGGCCTCAGAGGTCGTCCTGCGAAGCCTGCGTGATGCGATCCCCACTCGCTGGCCGGCGAAGGTTGACGAGCTTCGTTCGCTTCGGCGAGAGCGGCCCGACCTCGGACTCGCCGAGTTCCTCATCGAATCCGGGCTCGACCTCGACGACGTCTACGACGGTAACAAGAGTTGGTCGGATCTTCGAGAGGCCGCCGGCGCTGACGTGCTCGTACCCGGCCCGGACGAAGCGGTGATGCGCCGAGCCATCGGACGCCTCCTGCACATCGACGATCGGGAGCGCATCGACACGTACCGGCGACACCTCGCATCGCCGGTAGCCCCCGAGATCTCACGGCTGCCCGAACGAGAGCGACGTCTGCTGCACATGCTCCTCGCCGCCGTTGCCGATCGTGTGTTGGGTCGCGACACCAGTGTTCAAGAAGCTGCCGAACTGTTGTGGGGCCACCCGCAAGTCCGCAGCGAACTGTCGGAGCTATTCGGGTTGCTCGATGGCCGGATCGACCACCTACACACACCGCTCGCTACGCATCCTGACAGCCCTCTGCAGATCCACGCGAGGTACACCCGGATCGAGATCCTCGCCGCATTCGGGCTGGGTTCGGGCGCCAAGATCGCGGCTTGGCAGAGCGGCGTCTACGAGGCGAAGGCGGCCAACGCCGAGCTGCTCGCGTTCACGCTCGACAAGAGCAGCGGGGGCTTCTCGCCGACCACCCGGTACCGCGACTACGCGATCAGTCGAAGCCTCATTCACTGGGAGAGCCAATCCTCCACGCGGACGGACAGCTCGACCGGTCTGCGCTACCGGCATCACGAGCGGGATGGCCGCACGATCCTGTTGTTCAGCCGACTCAGTGCCGACGATCGTGCCTTCTGGTTCCTGGGTCCCGCCACCTATCGCGGCCACGTGGGCGAGCGGCCGATGGCCGTCACCTGGGAGCTGGCGCAGCCGCTCTCCGGCGATCTGTACCAAGCGTTCGCCGCAGCGGTGGCGTGAGTCGACACGGCGTTTGTCCTTGACGCGCCGTGCGCCTACTCGAGACCATTCTTGGATGGATGTGAACATCACGCTGTCGGACGTGGACCTGGCGACGATCGTCGAGGCGCTCGACTGCTACGACTACTGGGAACTCGGGCAGGGCCTGCCACGCAACAACGGAGCGGTGCTGCTTCCTGGCGACGCCCTTGGCGACTCCGACCCGTACTGGACGGAGCCGCCGACCGACGCGGAAGCGGAGGCGATCGAGAGTGTTCGGGCGAGCCGGATGCTCGCCGAGCGTCTGCAAGCGCTCATGCAGTAGCCGGCGACCGAATCAATCCGCGCTCACACCTCGGCGGTGTGGTCGCCGAGGTCATTGGCGTCCTCGGCGTGGATCCAGGACATCGGGTCGGACCGGTCATCGAGGACGGCGGGCTCGCCGCAAAGCCGGCACCGATGACGCGCACCCTGCAGCACGACCTCTCGAACGAGCGGGCGCCCGCCCGGGTCGGTGACTCGGAGCGCCTCTGCGTACGTCACCGCGTCGGCCTGTTCCCAGAAGCCCGCAATCGGAGCATCCGCTTGTCCAGTTACAAGCACCAGCCACGCCCTGGTTCCGCCAGGGCTCACACTCTGACTCGTCTCCCGCTCGTCTGGCATCGTTCTCCTCCCAAGCCAGAGTGAGCTCGATCGGCGGGCGACTTCGCAACCAGAGTTGCATCGATTCTCGACTTCTTACAAACTGAGAGATATCATCCAGTTTGTGGACAAGTCACCGACGCCGTCGCTCTTGCCGATCTTTCGATCGCAGCAGCAAGCCGAGTTGCTCGCACTCATCCTCGGCGACCCCACGGCCGAGCACAGCATGACCGAACTTGCCGAACGTACCGGCGTTCCGTACGCCTCAGTTCATCGCGAAGTCGAACGCGCCGATGCTGCGGGGCTCGTGTCGAGCCGCCTCATCGGGCGGACACGGCTCATTCGAGCCGACGTGTCGAGCCCCTACTTCGCTGGTCTGTCGGACGTACTTGTCAAAGCCTTCGGCGTGCCGTGGGTGATCGGGCAGGAGCTGGCTCGAGTCAAGGGCATCGACGCGGCATACGTCTACGGATCGTGGGCGGCACGGTTCTCGGGCGAAGACGGTGACCGACCGGTCGGCGACATCGACCTTCTCGTGCTCGGCGAACTGGACCGCGACGAGGTGTACGCCGCAGCCAGCGCGGCCGAGCACAGGCTCGGACGAGCTGTCCAAGTGACCATCCGATCGCCCGACTGGCTCACGGACGGCAGCGGCACGTTTCACGACACCGTCGCCGGCCGACCCATGGTTCCGGTGCCGATGGCTACGCGAACAGCTCGGGAGGATCCGTCCTCAGCAACCGCTCGACCTCCTCGACGACCGTCCGCGAAGTTTTCAGGGCCCAAGCAGCGTCGTCGCGGCTGATCTCCGCGCTCGACGGGTCGAAGTATTGAGCGGCGTGGCGCGTCCGGCGAAGGCGTTCGAACGTTGGCTTGGCGAGGCCGGGGATCGCCTTCGCGAACTGCCCGCTGATGGCGTCCTCGACGGTCACGTGCGAGCCCTCGCCACCGGTGGCGCGCAGCCCTTGTCGAATGAGCAGTGCCTCGGCGGCCATGCGGTAAGCGTCGTAGGCAGCGGCGAACGCGCCCTCGACGTCACCGGCCGCGAGGCCACCATCAGCAGTCAGAAGGCGCCGGGTGGCTCGTCCGATGATTGTCGCCGATGACTCGCCCGCGGTACTCCCATCGATCCGTTCGAGTCGGCCGCGACCGAGCAAGTAGTCGATCGTGTTGCGTCCCTCCGTCGGCGTCGCCATGGAAGTCACCGTACTTGGAGGGTGTCACGCTGCAGCCGGTCACGGACGTAACGCCGGATCTCGCCGAGCGGGATGCGGCGTGAGCGGCCGATGTGGACCGAGGCGAGCTGGCCGGTGGTGAGCAGGTCGTAGAGCGACCCTCGGCTGACGGAGAGGAACCGGGCAGCGTCCGGCAGGGTGACGAGGCGGAGATCATCGTCGAGGTCGGCGAGGTCAGCTCCAGTGGCGTGCATCGGATGCTCCTTCTGATCGTGCGAGTACACCGGGATACAGAGGCGCGTTTCGCTCGGGCGCAGCACTTTGCCGGCAGATTTCTCACGCGATCGCGTCGACAGTCGCGATGCCCTCACGCGACTGACCACGCGATCGCGTCACCTCAGCGCGATCGCCGACGCGACTGTGCGCGCAGTCGCGTGGTCAGCAACATCGCTGGCGCACCTTTGGCCTCTCAGGCCGACATCAGGTCGGACTCGACGCGCCGGAGGCCCTCATGCCCTGCCCCTCACGCCGCTTGGTACTCAGCCAGGCGTGGCCCAGCTCGCCCGTCCGCGACTCGAAGCTGACGAGCCACAGCTCGCCGCTCAGCGCCGACGCATCGCCAGGGACCTACAGGTGGGCGCCGAGTGCCTCTGCCGCCGGAGGCGCACGCGACTGTGCCCGCAGCGACGCCATCGCAGCCGTGATGCAAGTGCGTCCACTTTCTGTCGTGTCCGGCACGGCCGACTCGAGCCCGTTCGGTCAATCGCCGTTCGGCGACCCGGGGTGGTTGTGATGCTGTCGTTGGCGAAGCTCGGTCGAGGCAGCGAGGGGTACTACCTCGACGCAGTCGCGAAGGGCGCTGAGGATTACTACGTCGGTCGCGGTGAGGCGCCGGGGTACTGGGCCGGACGCGGAGCTGAGCTGCTCGGCCTCGATGGTGAGGTGACGCCCGAGGTACTGCGGGCGGTTCTCGCCGGCACCGCTCCCGACGGCTCGATGCTCGGCGCGGCCAACCGAACCGTGCCCGGCTTTGATCTCACCTTCTCGGTGCCCAAGTCGGTGTCTGTGCTCGCCGCGCTCCGTCCCGAGCTGTCGGAGCAGATCGTCGACGCGTGCGAGGTCGCCGTCGCCCGCTCGATCGCCTGGTTGGAGGACAACGCCTGCTTCAGCCGGCGCGGCCACAACGGTGTGGAGCATGTCGACGGTGACGGCTACGTCGCCGCCGCGTTCCGCCACCGCACCAGCCGAGCCGGCGACCCGCAGCTGCATTGGCACGTGCTCGTCGCCAACACGACCCGAGGGCCCGACGGCCGGTGGCGCACGCTCGACGGCACTCGTGTCTACCCGGCGCTGCGCACCGCTGGCTTCCTGTTCGAGGCCGAGATGCGTAACGAGCTGACCAACCGCTTCGGCGTCCAGTGGCGGGCGGCCCGCAACGGCATCTCCGAGATCGACGGCGCTCCCGCCGCGGTGTTGCGGCACTTCTCCAAGCGGCGGAGCCAGATCGAGGACCGGCTCGCGATCAAGGGCTACTCCAGCGGTCGGGCCGCGCAGGTCGCGGCGCTCAGCACTCGCGACTGCAAGGCGGAACCGGAGTCGGACCAGACCCTGCGCGAGCGGTGGCAACGCGAGGCCGAATCGATCGGCTTCGACCCGGCGTCACTGGATCAGCTGCTCGACCGACCCCGGCGGGCGCTTGTGCTCGACGACGAGATCCCGACCGCGCTGAGCACGAAGGGACTGACGCACAAGAAGTCGACGTTCACTCGTCTCGACGCGCTGCGCGACCTCGCCGAGCGGGCCATCGACGGAGCAAGGATCGACGAGGTCGAGCGGGTCACCTCACGGCTGCTCGAAGATCTGGAAGCGGTCGACCTCGGCGTCGACGCGAACGGCAGCGAAGACGTCGAACTGCGTTCTGGGCGGCGGATCGGCACGGTCACTCGCCGCTACTCGACCCGCGAGCTGCTGGCGTTGGAGCAGCGGATCATCGACCTCGCTGTTCGGCGCAGCACGACTCCTCGCCCTCAGCTTCTGCCCTCGGTCACGAAGCTCGTGCTCGCCACCAAGCCCGGCCTGTCCGGTGAACAGCGCGCCGCCGTGCACCGTCTGCTCACCGGTGAGCGACTCGTCGACTGTCTCATCGCGGCGGCCGGGAGCGGGAAGACGTACAGCCTCAACCTCGCCCGCGAGATGTGGGAGGGCTCTCACTACCGGGTGATCGGCGCCTCGCTCGCCGCCCGGGCAGCCAAGGAGCTGGAGGACCAGGCGCACATCCCGTCGCGCACGATCGCCAAGCTGCTGATCGATCTCGACCGTGGCACCGAGAAGCTCGACGACCGGACGGTGCTCGTCATCGACGAGGCCGCGATGGTCGGGACCCGCGCGCTCGCCCGGTTGTTCGATGCCGCGGAGGCCGGCGGCTCACGGCTCATCCTGGTCGGCGATCCACACCAACTGCAGTCGATCGAAGCCGGCGGCGTGCTGCGCGGACTCGAGAATCGCCTGCCGACGATCGGGCTCACCGAGAACCGACGACAGCGTCACGCGTGGGAACGTGTCGCGCTCGCCGACCTGCGCGCCGGCGAGGTGGGTCGCTTCCTCACCGCGTGCCAAGCGAACGGTCGCATCCACGTCGGCGACACGGCCGACAGCGCCAAGCAACAGCTGATCTCGCACTGGTCGACCCAGCTCCGCTTCAAGCGCGACGTCGTGATTCTCGCCCTCCGCCGCGACGACGTCGCTGACCTCAACCGCCTCGCTCGCGGCAAGATGCTCGAAGGCCGGCGACTCGGACCGGACGCGCTCATCGCCGGCGACTGCGAGTTCCGAACCGGTGACCGCATGGTGTGCCTGAGGAACCAACGAGCGGATGGCTTGCTCAATGGACTGCGCGGCGTGGTCACTTCGATCGATCCCGAAGCTCGATCGTTGACCGTCCGCCTGACCGACGGAACGGATCGGGTCGTTCCAGCCGGGTACCTCGATGCTGGCCACCTCGACCACGGCTACGCGATGACGATTCACAAGGCCCAGGGCCTCACCGCCGACGAGGCGCTTGTACTCGCCACCGACGACCTATACCGAGAGGCCGGCTACACCGCACTGAGTCGCGCTCGTCTCGCAACCCAGGTGTTCGTCGCCGCCGACGACTTCGATGATGACCCGAGCATCGACCTGAGCCACGCGGTGCGACAGAGCGGCTCTCGAGTGCCCAACTTCGATCTGGCCCGCTCGTTGGGTCGGTCTCATGCTGACCACCTAGCAATCGATCGGTAGCACTCCGCGAGATCGGCAGCTCATTTCGCTCCACCCAGCAGGGCACTTCGGGGCCCGCCCTACGCCGCAGATCGCCGGATCGGTGAGCAATTGTCGGGTCCCCCGGTGAACGTTCTGTGCTGGCCGCTCGAGAGTTATGCGGCATTGGCGCAGCCAGCATGCCTCCAGCGGCCGCCGATCCCGTTTACGAACGGTTCGATTCCCGTCCACCTTCGCCAACAAGCTGGAGGTCAGTGTCCATCAACTGAGAACGCACGGACCCTGTGTGACCTAACCGAGATCCTCGGCCCACTCGCCTCAGGCGACACTCGGGCGAAGGAAGTGACGACCATCGTCGTTCTCAATGACTATGCGGCACGTCGACCTGCTGCTCGCCGTCATCAATGCCCGCGTCGGCATGCCGTCGCGGCGTCCAACCTGCGGTCCACGCAGCGCAAAACGCCCGGGTCCGACATATCAATGTGTGAAAACCTGGGCTTGTGGACGACTACAGCGACGAAGACGACGACGACGGTTCGGCACCGCCGGATCCGGAGCCGTATGTCTTCGATCCTTCACATGTTGCAGATGCCGCTGCGATGCTCGATTCGGCATGCACCGACCTGCAACACGGGTACACGAGTGAGCGTCGCGTAATCGCTCTCGCTGACGCACGCGGGCTTGGAGACAGCCCGCTCATGTGGGAACTGGTGCACGCAGTCGGGCACGACCTCCAACGGGAGATCGGTGGACGTCCGGGGTGCTCACTCGGTCGCAACATCGACGAGCATCTCCTGCGCTGGCCCCGACCGGTTGCGAGCGCTCCTGCCGATGCACTTCAGCTCTGGGAGGCTGCGGCAATGTCGGTGACGGCCCCGGCTGCAATTGCACGCATGGAGGACCTGCTCTTTGAGCGCCGAGTCGGCAACGGTCTACATCGGGCCCGCCGGGCAGCTAGCAACTACCTCCTCGCAATCGATGTGGCTGCCGAGTTGGGCATGGACGAGGTCGACGCGCTCGTCCGAGCGTGGACGCTTGCTCGTTCCGTCAGAGAAGGCGCTGTCGACGCAGATGTACGGCATCGAATGGCCCGGATCTGCGAGGAGGCCATGGCGAATACACCCGGCGCTCGTCCGGGGGTCGTTCTTCCACTGCTCCAAGCCCTCGCTCAAGGACCGGTGACCAACCCGGACCCCCATGACGTCGATGGATTGCTCACGATTGCCGCGGCCGTGTTCCGCAGAGGCGATCTCGCCGAACAGATCGCCTCCGACCGACGACGCCGTGCTAGCGGCGACCCAGAGGTGCTGGAGCGGATAGCCCGGGACGAGGTCGCTGCCTACTTTGCGGAAGCCGATAGCTCACCAAACGGCGCAGTGCGGATGCACCACCTGAACGCCGCAGCACGTGTGGCGACGGATCGAGGGCTGACTGAGCTGGCCCGGGAGGCTGCGGCGAGAATGCAGCGAATCGGTACATCCGAGCTTGGGATGCAGGTCATACGTGCGGAGTCCAGCTTGCCGAAGTACGTGCCTGAGAGCTTCATCGCAGGATTCACCCATGGCAGCTCGTGGCGTGACGGCCTCTCCTACTTCCTCGCCACCGGCGTCCCATCAGGAGATGTTGATCAACTGCGTCGCACCGGGTTGGAGCAGAGGGGGACGCTTGCGAGCTTGTTCGCGACGACGCTCTTTGGCGCCAACGGTCTGCCCATTGTTACGGCGGCGGACAAGCAGGCGCACAGCATGAGCCAAACAGCGTCAATGTCTGCGCAGTACTACGGCCACATGTTCGCAGCCGGACTCGATCACATTGCTGAGCGCTTCGGGGTACCACCCTTGGAGGAGATCGCTGATGCGATCATTGAAATGGGATGTAGAGATCCTCGGTTAGCGCAAGGGCTGGCACTCGGCTTCAAGCACTACTTCGATCGTGACTACCAAAGCTGCGCAGCTGTCGTCATCCCGAAGTTCGAGGCTTCGGCTAGGAGCTTGTTGCGGGAACTTGATGAAGGTATCTACCGCGTTCAAGTAGGCAACGATCCGGGTGGCTACGTGGGCCTCTACAACCTCTTGAGCGAACTGAAGGAGCTGGCGCTCGATGAGTCATGGGCCTATTTCTTCGAATGGCTCTTTCTCGGCCCATACGGCGCGAACCTACGAAACGACGTCGCTCACGGCTTCGTGTTCGATCCTGGACCGGTGTACGCCGCCCTCCTACTCCGTGCAGTGTCGGTACTCGTGCTCGTCGCCGACATACTTCCGGCCGACGAATACCTCCCGAAGGCCGGCGTGGTCCAGATGGAACCCCGTCCGAGACAGGTCGTGCTTGACTCGCTGGCCGACCCCGTAAGGAGCGACCGACTCTCGCGCTCTGTGTCGACCGCAGCAAATGTGCTGGAAAGAGCGGTGTGGTGGTTGCGGGCTCGCGCCGCTCTTCGAATCACTCGCCGTCGGAATCGAGACAGCGACGTAGACGGCGAACGTCCGGACCGTTCGCCATAGATGTTCCTCGCACCTCACTGATCAGCTGACGCTCGACTCGGTGCCTGTTGGCAGATAGCTATGCGCGTTCGCGGAGCACGCCACGGTGCGCTGGCTCGTCGATCGTCTGGACACCCCTAGTGTTCTTGCGTGGACGACGGGGACGAAGCCGAACCGACTGGGCTACCAGGCCCGGCCGCTCGTCCTGTTCTCGACGGGCTTCGACTCACGCTGTTTGAGGCGTTGTCGTCGAAACGCCCGGTACTCGGCCAGATGTACCTCGGCGCCTTGGCGGCGCTGGATCGAGGCGATCCTGAGTCCCTTGCTCAGAGCGCCCATTCGATGCGCGAACTGCTTGAGAAGCTTCCGACCTATGTCGAAGGAATTCCACAGGAGCGTCGCTCCCCGTCGCTTACTGAAGCTGCAAGGAATTTGGCGACGTCCTTCAACCAGGCGAAGGACACCAGCGGCTGCTGGACGGATGACGATTGGCGCGGTGAGATCGACGCATCACTGCGCAAGCTGCTTCGGAAGGGGCTACCCAGCTTCCTCGCCGTCGCCGCCGCCATGAAGCCGCCACGTCGAACAGAACGG
>CXWK01010024.1_pt2 | contig 18501 bp, 23 predicted proteins | sample 590851 | NCBI WGS metagenome assembly CXWK01 (sample SAMEA3498364, study PRJEB10139) | wastewater metagenome | biome: wastewater treatment plant; material: activated sludge | place: Denmark | collected 2014-08-01 | reverse complement strand
GCAGACGAGGGCAAGGGGCAGGGCATCAAGAGCGACTGCCGCCTCGGCTGGCCGGGGTGCGCCGACTGCCACTGGCTCGTCGGAACGGCGCGGATCTATCCCAAGGCCGAGCGGCGTGCTCTGGAAGCCGACTACGGCCGGCGCACACGCGAATCGGTGCTCGCTGTCGGGCTGTGGCCCAAGCGGTTGCCGCCGTGGCCGGGAGACGCGGCATGACAGTCATTGCCTGGGACGGCAAGACTCTCGCGGCAGACAAGCGGGCTGAAACTGTCGGCCTGCGCAGGACCGTGACCAAGATCAGGCGCATCAACGGTCACTTGGTCGGCACGTCCGGCAACTCGGCCCGCGGTCGCGAACTGATGGCGTGGTGGGAGGCCGGGGCCGACCCGAAGGCGCTGCCGGCATGGCAGGGCCAGAACGAGGAATTCGTCGACATGGTGGTCATCACGCCGGCCCGCGAAGTCCTCAAGTTCGAGCGATCCGGCTATCCGATCCACTTCGAGGACGCGCGGTTCGCAATGGGGTCGGGTCGTGATTACGCGCTCGCGGCGATGCACCTCGGGTGCGACGCGCGGGCCGCAGTCAACGTCGCCGCCCACTTCGATACCGGATGCGGCGATGGCGTAGACGCGCTGACGCTGGAGGATGAATGACGGCTACGACGCCTGCAGCTTATCGGCTAGCGCATCGAGTGCAGCGGCTCGCTCCTGCGTCAGCCGCAGCAGCAGCATGACAACCGCCCGCACCGACGCCGAACGCCAGCTCGAAGCGCCGGGCCTGCCGCGCTACGGCATCTGGACCGACATGGAAAGCAGCCCCATGGTGATTCCCGAAACTTCCCGAATCTTCCCGAATCTGCGCATTACGCAAGCGCAAGTCCTCATCACTGGTGGGACCGGCTTCTTCGGCCAAGGCTTTGCCCGCGCGGCGCTGGCTCAGGGAGCAGGGCGGGTGTGCATCTTCAGCCGCAGCGAGTACCAGCAGGCGCTGATGCGACAGGAGATCAGCGACGACCGACTACGGTTCTTCGTGGGCGATGTGCGCGATCTCGCGCGGCTCAAGCGCGCGATGGACGGTATCGATGTCGTCGTCCACGCTGCCGCCCTCAAGCGTGTGGAGGTGGCCGAGTACGACGCCGCAGAGGTGGTCAAGACCAATGTCATCGGATCGATGAACGTGATCGAGGCCGCGACCGATGCCGGCGTCGAGAAGGTCGTGGCTCTATCCACCGACAAAGCCTGCGAGCCGCTGAATGCTTACGGCGCCACCAAGTTGTGTGCCGAGAAGCTGTTCCTGGCCGCGAACAACGCTCGCGGCGCTACCGGCCCAATCTTCGCTGTGTGCCGCTACGGCAACGTCGCCGGCTCTACTGGCTCGGTCATTCCAACGTGGCGACGCGCACTGGAGCAGGGCCGGATGGTTCAGGTCACGGACCCTGAATGCACGCGGTTCTGGATGACCAGAGACGAGGCCGTCGGGCTGGTGATGGACACCATCAAGACCATGCAGGGCGGTGAACTCGTCATCCCGGACCTGCCAGCGTACAGGCTCGGTGACCTGGCCGAGGCGATGGGCGTCAGCTACGCCCTGACCGGACTTCCCGCGAGGGAAAAGCGGCACGAGGCCATGAAGCCGGGTGAAACGTCCGACATGGCCCGCAGGTTGACGGTCGACGAACTGAGGAGGTTGCTTGAGCATGTCTAAAGGCCATGAAGTCACTCGCATGTTCGAGGGCGAATTGTGTGAATACACAGGCGCCAAGTACGCTGTCACGACGACCTCATGCACCCAGGCCATCCTGATGGCGCTGGCGTGGCATGTCTGCGGGGGATGGCGGCAGACGGTCGTGATGCCGCGCCACAGCTACATCGGAGTCCCTGCCAGCATCCGAAACGCCGGTCTTGCTGTGTCGTTCCGCGATATCGAGTGGGGCGGCGAGTACAGGCTTGATCCTTATCCGGTGTGGGATAGCGCCCGCCGATTCACGTCAGGCATGTACCGCCCTGGGCAGATGCAGTGCGTGTCGTTCCACTGGACGAAGACGCTGGGGCTCTCTCAAGGCGGGGCCATCCTTCACGACAACGACGACGCCGATGCGTGGTTGAGGCGTGCTCGATTCGACGGCAGGACGGNNCGGACGGACAGGGTTCAGTACCCGTCCTGGCACGCCTATCTGAGCCCAGAGGTTGCGGCGCACGGGCTGATGAAGCTCGCGTCCCTGCCCGAGCACAACGCCGACCTGCCACGGTCGGACTACCCGGACCTATCGGAGATGTTCAAATGAGCGCAGGTGCAACGAGCCTTTCCATCGAGGCGGTCGGCCAGAACGTCCGCGTCTCGTTTCCGGACCCCATCGTGTGGTGCGAGTTCCCGCCCGACGACGCGATGAACATCGCCCGGGCCATCGCCGGCAAGTCCTACGCGATTCGTCACGGGAAGGAACCCGATGAGCCATTGAAAGAGATGGCGCAGCAGATGAAGTCGAGGGCCACGGACCAGATCCGCGACCGGATGATCGCCCGTGTGGCGTTGAATCTTCCCAAGCTGATCGAGAGCGGAAAGTCTCCGGGCTACATCGCCATGCAGATGGTTGATTGGGTGCTCAGGGAAGTAGCGTGAACCTGGCGATCATCCCGGCGCGCGGTGGATCCGTTCGGATCCCCGGGAAGAACGTGAAATTGTTTCACGGGAAACCGATTATCGAGTACAGCATCGATGCGGCTTTGGCGTCGGGAGTGTTTGGTGAAATAGTCGTGAGCACGGACGACACCACGATCGCCGCCGTGGCCGAGATGCGGGGCGCGTCTGTGTTCTGGCGCAAGCCCGACGACGGCACCAGAGGCACGCAGGAGGTGGCGCGCGAAGTTCTGCTGGGCCGCCGCTGCGTTGACTACGCATGCGTGATCTATCCGACAGCGCCGATGCTGACAGCAGAGGATCTGATGCTGGCCGCCGCGCTGGCGCAGTACCGAAGCTATGTCGTGGCGGTCGGTTCAGAGCCGTTGAGGGACACCGGGTGGTTCTACTTCGGCCGGGCTTCGCTATTCGTCTCGTCCGCGCAGCTCTACTCGATGCACACCGGGCTGTACGTGGTGGGCGGCGACCGGGCCATCGACATCAACACGCAAGAGGACTGGACAAGGGCTGAAGGCATGTACGCCAATTGGAGGGGACTTTGATCACTGAGAACTTTTGGGCCGGGCAGTTCGGCGATGACTACGTGGCCAGAAACCGTGTGGACTGGCTCAAGCGCGAACGCTTCTGGCATTCGATCATTCCGGGCGACGTGAGCACGGTTCTGGAGGTCGGCTGCAATGCCGGCTGGAACCTGCGCGCCATTCGTCGCTGCGGTATCGATGGCGTCGGCGTGGACGTGAACGAAAAGGCGCTCCTCGAAGCGGCAGGAGCCGGGTTCGAGGTTCACAAGATGCCGGCTGACGAGATCGTGCAGCGGTTCGGCCCTGAGTCGTTTGACTTTGTGTTCACCGCGGGCGTCTTGATCCACGTTCACCCGCAAGACCTGGATCGCACGATGGCAGCAATCGTCGAAACGAGCCGGAAGTACGTTCTAGCGGTGGAGTACGCGCACCCGGAGGAGCAGATGATCGAGTATCGAGGCGAGGCCGACAAGCTGTGGAAGCGCCCGTTCGGCCGGCGCTATGAAGCGATGGGGATGGAGCTGATCCACTTCGGGTTCGTCGGCGCGCATGACGGGTTTGACGACTGCGCCTACTGGCTGCTGAAGAAATGATCCGCTGCAAGACATGCTGCATGCCGAACACTCGGCCAGACACGCCATTTGTCGACGGCGAGTGCGCAGCCTGCATCAGCTACAAGAAGCGCCCGCAGATCGATTGGGACGCCCGCAAGTCTGAATTGCTGGCGCTGCTGGACCGGCATGACGGGCGCTGCATCGTTCCAAGCTCGGGCGGGAAGGATTCAAGTTATCAAGTTCACCGGCTGCGCGAGCTAGGCTGTGATGTGGTGGCCGTGACAGCGACAACGTGTCACCTAACCCCGATCGGCCGCCAGAACATCGACAACCTTTCGCGCTTTGCGAAGACGTACGAGGTCACTCCGAATCGAACTGTCCGAGCGATATTGAATCGAATGGGTCAGAAGCTGGTAGGCGACGCGAGTTGGCCGCAGCACGCTTCCATCTGGGCCATTCCATTCCGTGCCGCAATCGACCTCAAGCGCCCGCTGATCATGTGGGGTGAGAACAGTCAAAACAGTTGGGGCGGCCCGCTTGGCACCGAAGATGCGAAGCAGATGACGCGCAGATGGTGCAGCGAATTCGGCGGTATGGCTGGCTTGCGCGCGTCTGATTTCGTCGGAGTGGAGGGCATCACCGAGGCGGACACGCTGGATTACGCCGTGCCTTCGGACGCAGAGCTGGAGGCGGCTGGCGTCGAGGCGCATTTTCTTGGCGCCTATGAGCCTTGGTCATCGCGTCGCAACGCTCGCGTGGCTATCGAGCATGGCATGAAGACTGCTCTGCCGTGCGAAGCGAACTGGTGGAATTTCGAGAACCTCGACTGCTGGGTCACGGCGGCCCACGATGCAGGGATGTACAGAAAATTTGGGTATGGCCGAGGGTGCGCGCAGATCAGCATGGACGTGAGGGAAGGGCTCATCTCGCGTGAGGACGCGCTCAAGTGGGTTCAGGAATCCGATGGCCTGCTGCCCGAGACTTACTGTGAAGTGACGATGGACGAGGGACTGGAGCGCATGGGCATGAGTCGCGCGGAGTTCATGGAGTCGCTCGCCCGCTTCACGAACTGGGAACTGTTTGCTCCCGAGGCCGAGCCCGAGCGGCTGGTGCTGAAGGAGTTCGCGTGAGCAAGTATCCGTCGCATGAGCCAGAAGCAAGGTGTGAGGCGAATCGTCTATACCGTGAGAAGAATCGAGAGAAGCTCAAGGCTTACGACGCGGCGCGCTACGCGGAGCGGTACGCGGCACGCAAGGCGAAGGGCTCGACCGCGGAGGAGAAAGAGGCTGCGCGTCTTCGCGCCCAAGAGTGGCGTGCGCGGTTCCCTGACCGCGTCAAGGAGGCGGCCGATCGGTGGAGGACGGAGCATCCCGACTATGTGTCACCTGGCAAGCTCGACCGGGAGACCGTGAACGCCAGATGGCGCGCCGCGTATTCTTCGCGCGCCGATTACTACCGTCAGAAGGCCCGCGACAAGCGGGCGCGCAAGGCCGGCGTACCTGGCTCGCACACCGACGAGGAGTGGCGCGAACTTGTCGCGTACTTTCGTCACGCCTGCGTGTACTGCGGCGCTTCTGCGCCTCTCACGCGCGATCACGTTATCCCGTTATCTCGTGCCGAGTTAGGCCCGACGAATGACATCTCCAACATCCTGCCCGCGTGTGGCCCGTGCAATTCGCGCAAGAAGGACAAGACGGACTGGGAGTACCGCCGCTGGCTATCTATGCGGGGGCCTGCGTGCTCGCCAAGCGCGTGATACCGACCATGCTGGTGCGCGGCCGGACCCTAGTCAAAGGCAAGGGGTTCACTGGGGACCGATCGATAGGCAATGTCATGCAGGCGGCAACGCTTCACGCGACCCGGGGCGTCGATGAATTGTGCATCCTCGATATCGCGGCGACGAAGGAAGGGCGCGGTCCTGATCTGAGCATGGTGGAGGAACTGTCGGCCGGCTGCTTCATCCCCATCACTGTGGGCGGCGGTGTAAAGACTCTTGCCGACATCGATGCGCTATTGAGGGCGGGCGCAGACAAGATCGCAATAGGTGCGGCGGCGCAAGCAGATCATGTGCTGGTGGTCCTTGCGGCACAGCGGTTTGGCAGTCAGGCCATCGTTGTCTCGGTCGATGTCCCTGCGGGCTGCCCGCTCGCGCTCGCGGTGGAGGCTGCCAAGGTGAACGAGGATGCCGGCGCGGGAGAAATCCTGCTCCAGTCCATCGAGCGCGACGGGATGCTGTGCGGATACGACCTCGACCTGATTCGCGCAGTCTCTGAGGCCGTAGACATCCCCGTCATCGCTTCCGGTGGCTGCGGAACCTACGAGCACATGCACGAGGCCGTCAAGGCGGGCGCTGATGCTGTAGCTGCGGGAGCGATGTTTCAGTTCACCGATGCCACGCCCCGCAAGGCTGCTCAGTATCTCAAGGCCAAAGGGGTGGAGGTGAGGTTGTGAGGCTGCTCGACGTGTACCAATTCAACGCCTACGAGCACCTGTACCGGCTGCTCGCTGAGCGAACACCGGAGCAGAGCATCAGCCACAAGGAGATGCCGTGCTGGGAGAAGCACGTCGAGTTCGTCGAGTCGCGGCCGTATCTTTGCTGGTACATGGTCGAGGTGGTGACGGAGTGCGTCGACTTCGCGCTCGTCACCGAGATCGCCGGGGCCGTGTACCTGTCGCACAACCGCGAAATCGGCATCGGCATCTTCAAGGCGCACAGGGGCAACGGCTACGGAAAGTCGGCGGTCAAGATGCTGATGGCGAAGCACCCGGGCCGGTTCCTGGCGAACGTGGCGCCAGGCAACGCCCCGTCAATCGGCATGTTCCGCGATCTCGGGTTCGGGCACATTCAAAACACGTATGCGCTGGAGGCTGCGTGACACCGTTCATCGTCGCTGAAATGTCAGCAAACCATCTAGGCTCGCTGCAGCGTGCGCTGGACATCGTGGAGGCCGCGAAGGATTGCGGGGCAGATGCCATCAAGGTGCAGACCTGGACGCCCGGCCGGATGTGCGTATCCGACTACACGCTGACTTCGGGGCCGTGGGCCGGGAAGAGACTCGCCGACCTGTACGAAGAATGCTGGCTCCCGTGGGAGTGGCACAAGCCAATCTTCGACAAGGCACGAAAGTTCGGGCTGATCCCGTTTAGCGCTGCCTTCGACCATGAGAGCGTCGACTTCCTAGAAACGCTCGGGGTGGACAGGCACAAGTGCGCCAGCTTCGAGCTGACCGACATACCGCTTATCAGGCACATGGCGAGCAAGGGCAAGCCAGTGATCCTCAGCGCCGGGATGGCGGCGAAGCGCGAATTGGTCGAGGCAGCAAGGCACTGCCAAGACTATCTCCCGCTCAAATGCACGAGTGCCTATCCGGCCGAGATCGCAGATGCAAACCTCTCGGCAATGGCACGCTGGGGCCGCTGGGGCCTCTCTGACCACACGCTGGGATCATCCGTGGCCGTGGCAGCCACAGCCCTTGGCGCCGAGTACATCGAGAAGCATCTGACGCTCACCAGAGAAGGCCCGGACGCCGGGTTTTCGATGCTCCCGCACGAATTCGCGGCGATGGTCAAAGCCTGTCGTGAGGCCGCGCAGGCGATAGGAATCCCTTCCTTCAAGCCCGGCAGGGGAGAGTCTACAGACCTCCGGCGCTCCCTGTACGCAATCAAAGACATCAAGCGCGGCGATCGGTTTGAATTCAATCAGAACTTCGCCACGGCCCGCCCGGCTCTCGGGCTCCCACCATCGAAGGCAGACATCATCAACGGCAAGCGTGCCAAGACAGCGATACGCGCTGGCACTCCACTTGTGGAGGGGTGTTGTGATACCTGTTGAAATCGATGCTGTCGAACTCATCAAAGACCTGAACTCGATCGGCTGGCGTGACTACAAGATCGAGATCGCCTGCGGGTACTCCTGCGGCTACATCGCCCAGGTCCGATGTGGGAACGTCAGGGACATGAGCTATCAACGCAAGGCGAGGCTGTTCAACTTCTGGGAGGAAGAAACCGCGCACTTGCGTATTCAAACACTCAGCGAGACAACTACTTAGTTCTCTAGTCAAATGCGAATGTCTCCTTCGACATTCGCCCGGCTGACCACCGGGCCATTTTTTAAGTGGCAAACAAAGGTCGGCCCAGCGTCTACACAGACAAGCTAGCCGCCGAGATCCTCGCTCGGCTTGAGGCTGGGGAATCGCTGCGCTCGATTTGCCGCAGCGGTGGGATGCCGGCGGAAGCAACTGTTCGCTTGTGGTCCAAGCAAGAAGCGCACCCCTTCGCGGCGCAATACGAAAAGAGTCGCCTGATCGGCTACGGCGCGATGGCCGAAGAGTTGATCGAGATTGCCGACGACGGATCGAACGATTGGATCGAGCGGCACGACAAAGAGAACGTCGGCTATCAGGCCAACGGTGAGCACATCCAGCGTTCGCGCCTTCGCGTGGATACGCGCAAGTGGATCCTGTCAAAGATGCTGCCCAAGGTGTATGGCGACAAGATCGCCGTGGGCGGCGCCGAGGATCTGCCGCCGATTCAGGTTGACGACGCTGAGCTTGCGCGCCGGATTGCTTTCGTCCTCCAAAGCGCGGCGCGATGAAAGAGTCCGCTCAGGCCGCATTCGATCGCCGGGCGCGAATCCTCGGGATCAAGCCGACGCAGGTCAAGGGTACGACTGAGATCGGTGTTCGCCGTGATGTCGCTGCCGAGTTCAATCTGCTGCTCGACGACGTTGAGCGAGCGCAGCAAGAGAGGGACGAAGCGCGGGCCGCACAGCTCAAGGCCGAGCGGGCTCTAGCCAAGGCAGCGAGCGAGTACAGCGAGGAGGGAAACCCGCTGGTCCCGCTGCTGGCCCAGGCTCAGAAGGCCAAGGAAAAGGCCGACGCCGATCTGACACAAGCACAACACGAGAGGGCCGAGGCATTGGCGATGTGTGCCCAGGCCAAGGCTGAGGCGCAGGCGGAAAGACAGGCGCGCATCACGGCAGAGGATGCGCTGACAGAAGAGAGGGCGGCGCGCGAGCGGCTGGAGAACAAGCCCCCGACAGTGATCGAGAACGTCAAGGAAGTTGTTGTACAGGTTCCGGCTCCGGTCCAGCCGACGCAGGCGAGGCAACCCAAGAGTTTCAGCATTCGTGTGACTCAGCGGGATGGTGCCAATCGCGTGCGGGACATCAAGCTAACACCGGAGTTCTGACATGCCGCTTGGTTCAACGATGGAGGCCGATGTCCTCAATCTCATCCTGTGCGCGAAAGCGATTGCCAACGTGGCTGACAACGCCGCGTCGAGTCCAGCGACGGTGACGTGGCACGCGCTGCACACGGCGGACCCGTCGAGCGGAGCGCAGGGCACGAGCGAGGTTGGACTGACCGGCTACACGCGAATCAGCGTGGCGCGCACGACTGCCGGGTTCACGGTGACGGGTTCAGGCCCAGCGACGGCAAGCCCGGTTTCTGCGATCACGTTCCCGATGCTCACCAGCACGAGCACCGGGACCGCGACTCACTGGAGCGTAGGACTGTCGAGCGCCAGCACCAGCGGGAAGCTTCTCGCGAGCGGGACGATCAGCCCGAACATCAACCTCGGCCAGAACGTCACGCCAAGCCTGACTACATCGAGTTCGATCACGCTGAGCTGAGCCCGTGGACAAGTACTTGGACACGGCGCTCGGCATGGCCAATGGGGTGTTGCGCCCGCTCTCTGGTGCGCGGGTCTATGTGCGCACATCTGCTGGGGCGGTGGCGTCCATCTACAGCGACGCGGATGGCAATAACGCCGAGTCGAACCCGCTGACTACAGACACAGCAGGAAAGTACGAGTTCTATGCGGACGATGGTGTTTACACCATCACGATAACGAAGACGGGCTTCACGACGACGGTCTTGACTGATGTCACGGTTGGCGGTGGAGAAGACGCAGCAGTCATCGAAGGGATCGTAAACAGAGACGGCGACTACGTAACGGTCCTACGCAGCGACGCGGACAACCTAGCGGCAATGCCGCCAGCGAATCAGATCCTTGATCGGTCGCTGCAAACGGGGCAAGACACCGTGCGCTTCGTAAACATCTCTGCCAACTACACGATCACCAACGCTGATCTTCGCGACCCGACGCTGATCCTTGCGAACTCGTCGAGCCCGATCACCGTATTCCTTCCAGCCAATTCGAGCGTTTCTGCTCGGGCGGGGATTCCGGTGGACATCGTGCAGATGGGCACCGGAGCGGTGACGCTTCAGGGTGCTTCCGGTGTCACGGTTCACTCGGCTGGCTCACCGACGACGCGGACGCGATACGCGGAGATTCGGGCAACGAAGCTGGGGACGAACACCTGGCTTGCCTCGCTGCAAGTCCTGGCGTCTGGCGGGCCTGCGCTGGTGGCACCGCCTGTCCTCTCGGGCAGCGGTGTCGAGGGCGCGACGCTCACGCTCACGGCGGGCACCTACAGCCCGGACGGCACGCATACGCGGCAGTGGCGGCGCGTGCATCTGACGACTGGTGCGATCACCAACGTAGGTGCTGGCGCGACGACGTATGCGAGCGTGGCCGGTGATGTTGGATTCGGCGTCGACTGCGTCGAGACGGTGACGGACACCGCCGGTTTGACGACTCAGGGTGTTTCCAACCGCATCACGATCGTGGCGGCAGCCACGAAGCCGGTCAACACGGGCGCGCCGTTCATCGTCACGGGCTCGTCGAGCGCGGTTGGTGGCGAGGTCACGGTCAACGTCGGTACGTGGTCGAACACGCCGACNNCACGGTGCAGGCCGGTGACGAGGGCAAGGTGTTGTCGTGGTCGGTGGTCGCCTACAACGGCGCCGGAGATGCGGACGCTGCTGCCGTCTCGCCGAACTGGCCGGTGGCGGGCACGGCGCCTCAGTTCACGACGAATCCGCAGATCACCTACAGCGCGACGACGGTCGGCTCCGTCCTGACGTGCACCGATGGAACGACCAACGTTGCGGCGACGATCACGAGGACATGGGGCTTCAGCGACCCGCCTTACTCGGGGAGTCTCCAACCGCTCCAGACGGGCAGCACGTACACCACGATCACCGACGACGTGGGCTCGCAACTGTGGTGCGACGTGACCGCCACGAACGCGGCCGGCTTCGTGACTGTGCGGGCGATCGGCCCGACGATCACCGCCGCAGTCACCCCGCCTCCGCCTCCGCCCCCGCCCCCGCCGAGTTCGAGTGCCGGGCCTCGTATCAGCACGTTCACACCTTCGGCTCCGATCACGGCAACCTCGGGGCAGGTCATCTCGGGTCTGTCGTTCTCTACCGGGTCGCATCAGATAACTATCCCGCCAGGTGTTGTCGGCGTTCTGATCGAAGACTGCGACTTCTCGGCGGCAAGCAATACATGCGTGTACAACCAAGGAACAGACACGACGGTTCGGTTCTGCAGTTTTCACGACGCCAAACGCGGCGTACTCAATGATGGTGGGACTGGATCTGTAATTGAATACAACACGTTCCACAACTTCCCTACAGGGTTGCCGCTCGAGGGGCACGCGGTTCAGACGAACTATTCAATCGGCCCGACCCTTGTCAGATTCAATGAATTCACAGGTACGTTCAACTCGGATGTAATTAGCCACTTCCAAACGAGTCGCGTGTCCTTGTTGGACAACATATTCGATGTAACCATTACCGAGCCTTCGAGTGCTGCGTTCACGATCGGGGATGGCTTGGACCAGAACCACCCCGGGCGTGACAACTACGTGGCGAGGAACGTCATCACGCAAAGCGGCGGTGTGCCCGCTGGTGTGTTCGGTTCCGAGGGCAACACGATCCTTGAGTACAACTGCTTCAAGGCCGGGATTCAGGCCTACAACTACAACGGCAACTTGTTCTTGGGCGTGACCGTGCGCAAGAACGTCATCAACATCGGTGCGAGCTTTGTGCCGAACACGGCAGTCATCGCAGGGTGGTCCACGAACGTGGACGGCACGAACTGCGCGCTGATGCCGGCGTGATATGGCGATTTCCTACGTCGGCGGCGCAAACGGCACGAACACGGCAACGCTGCCGGCGTTCAAGGCCGACGACGTAGCGATCGTCTTTGCCTTCAGAGACGGGAGCACGACGAACCCGACGATTCCGGGCACGTTCACGTCGATATCCAACACCGCAGACGGAACGAGCTGTTCAGCCTCCATAGGCTGGCGCAGGCTTGTTGCCAGCGATACGACGGTCGGGACGTGGACGAACGCTTCACGCACGGTCGTTGTCGTCTATCGCGGGTGCCTCGCATCTGGAACTCCTGTCGGTGGTGGAGCCAACGGAGCGGGGACGACAAACACGGTCAACTACGCGGCCGTGACGATGACCAACTCCAGCGGGTCGAGCTGGGTGGTTGGTCTGGTCGGGCACAGAAGCACCAACACGACGATCGATTCCGCTGCCATCAGCGGGATGACGAACCGCACGAGCGGTGCTGATGCCACGGCAGAGGCTGCGGCTTGGGACACCAATGGCGGTGTTTCATCGTGGTCGAGCACGAATCAATCGATCAGCGGTACAGCGAGCGGATGGGTTACGCGAACCGTCGAATTGCTGGCGGCTGCAGACCCTGTCGTCACGGCCACCACGCTGACCAGCGGAAGCGACGGGACGACCGTATCATTGGCTACGACGGCCAGTGTTACCCCGAGCGCCAACAAGCTGCAACTGCTGCATGTTCACGCGCACCCTGCAGGAGGCCCGGGCTACGCGACGGTGACCGGCTGCGGCCTGACCTGGGTCAGTGTCGATCAGCACAACTACGACGTTGGCAACGGCGACACGCAGATGCTGTATCGCGCGATGGGGGCGTCGCCGTCCTCCGGCGCGCTGACGATCGACTTCGGCGGCGGCAACGATCAGTTGGAAATCTGCTGGTCGCTGTCCGAGTTCGGCAATGTCGATACGTCTGGGTCTGACGGTGCCGGGGCTGTTGTGCAGGCCGTCAAGGCAACGGGGACGAGCACGACGCCATCGGCGACGTTGGCCGCGTTCGGATCGACTGACAACGCGACGTATGCGGCCGTCTCGACCGGCTCGGGCGGACACCCGCTGATCGCGGGTCTGCCCAACGAGTTGCACAACTTCCAAGGCCCAACGGTTGGCCTGCTCACGTTGTCAGAGTGGAAGGGCTACAACGACACGACGGCAGATGCTTCGTGCGTTTCCGCGGTGTGGGGCGTGATCGCGGTTGAGATCAAGGGCGCATCCAGCCTCACAACTGCCGCGTTCTCTGGTTCTGGCACAGCGACTGTCACCGGGACCGGTGCCTCGCTGGTCAAGGCCTCCGGGTCGATCACTTCTACGGCAACTGCCACAGGATCTGCGAGGACGACCAACGCAGCCGCTGGCTCCATCACGAGCACGGCCACGGCTACTGGCTCAGGCCGGGCGACGGCTGCTGCTGCGTTCGACTCCGATGCTGCCGCCGCGGCTACGGGTGTGGGCGTCTCTACTGTCGCCGCAGCGTTCGATTCGGATGCTGTGGCAACTGTCACCGGATATCCGGCGACGGTGATCCTGTCTGAAGCCGCTGGCGCCATCTCCATCTCCGCGGCCGCGACTGCCTATGGTGCGGCATCGGCCTCTGCCGGCGGCTACTGCGAGGTGGAGTGCGAGGTTCTCGGCGTCAGTGAATCCGAGGCGATCACTGTTCGAGTTCAGGAGGGGCGCCGCCCGAAGAAGCGCGAGGACGACGCCGAGGAGATTTCCGAACTTCTCTTGGCGGTCATGCCGCAGATCTGGAGCCACTATGTTTGAAGCGTTCCGCCCGATGGGCAACACGACGCTCATCGCGTCTACAGCCGCATCGGCAACGATCGCCCAGCCGAGCACGGGCCACATTCAGGGCTGCATGCTGGTGAACCGCTCGACAAACGATGCGTTCATCGCGATTGGCGTGAGCACGGCCACTGCGGCCATCCCGACGACATCAGCTACGGCCGCCGGGATGTGCCTTCCGAAGAACACGGAGCGGTTCATCAAGACCCCGCCCAACTTCTACATCTCGGCAATCACGTCCGCCGGTCAAGCGGACATCTTCATTACGCCCGGTGGGCTGTAACCGCAGCCTGACGGGTTCGGGCGCTCCAGCACTCAAGCACATAGCAAAGGAGTTTTCTCATGGCATGGCATGACAAGATCACGACGAGCCTGTTCGGCCGTCGTCTGGGTTTGCAGCACATCTCGTCCGCACACAGCGGCAGCGCGCGAGGCCCTGCGGAGTTCCTCGTCGGCGCGGATGCGGTTCGCATGGGCGTCACTACGGCGGAATCCACGGCAACCGACCTCACGGCGTACGGTGTCTCGCGCCTCCCCGGTTCGAGCGCCGCGTCGAGCGCGGTCTACACGATCAGCCCGCCGATCCCTGGCGTCAAGAAGATCGTGATGGGCTGCACCGATAACGGGCCGACCTACGTCAAGACGAAGAACTCGGAAACGATCGTCACGACTGCGGGTTCGAGCTTCACGACGGTCAAGGTGTCGTCGGTCGGCGGCGTGTTCGAGCTGATCGGTCTGACGACCGCAATCTGGCTCGGCATGAATCTGACCACGGGCACGTCGTCGCAAGCGTCCGGCTTCGGCCTGACGACTTCGACCTGAGCGGGCAGGAGGAGGGAACCTCATGCAGATCGCTCTGGTCGGAAGCGCGCCGGCAAGCATCAGGCTCGCGCCGTATCACGATCCGAACTGGCGCATCTTCGGATGCTCTCCGGGTGTGTACGGCGTCGCCCCTCGCGTGGACGAGTGGTTCGAGCTTCACCTGTGGGAGCCGGGAGCCCCGTGGTTCTCGCCGGAGTATTGCCAATGGCTCAAGGCCCTGCCCAATCGTGGCGTGAGGCTTTGGACGGGCAGAGACATCCCGGACATTCCTGGCTCGTCGGTCCTTCCGGCTGAATCGATCCTAGAAGAGTTCGACCCCAATCGCTGGTTCTGCACGTCGAGCTTGTTCTGGATGATGGCCATCGCCATTCGGCAGATCGAGGAACAGCGCAAGAAGGAAGACCGATCGCCTAACGAGAAGCAGGACAAGATCGGGTTCTGGGGCGTCGATATGGCGGCCACCGAAGAATATCAAGGACAGCGAGCCGGCATTCATTTCATGGCTTACGAGGCGCGCAATCGAGGCATCGAAGTCGGCGCCCCTCACGAGTCCGATCTATTCACTCCGCGCTTCCGCTACGGGGTGGACGAGTGGACGCACGCATTCAGGAAGATGCGCGCCCGCAAGTTCGAGCTGGAACAACGGCGGATCGCTGCTGCCAATGAAGTCGCGTCCAAGACTGCCGAGATGCATTTCCTGCAAGGTGCGTTGGACGACCTCACCTACTGCGGTGATACCTGGGCTGATCGGACGGACTACCTGGGGCCGAAGTGAGCGCGCTCGACGAGATCCTCGAACGTCTCTCCGGTGTGAAGCCGGAGGACGCCAAGGCCGTGAAGGATGCGGCCATCGAGGCGACTCGTCACATGAAGTGGGTTCCAAACCCCGGGCCTCAGACAGACGCCTATCAGTCCCAGGCGCAGGTCATGCTGTACGGCGGACAAGCTGGCGGCGGGAAAACGCATGTTGAGTTGGGCTGGGGCATCAACGTCGCCGAAAGCGGAATCATCTTCCGCCGCGAGCTGGCACAAACCGATGGTCTCGAAAAAGAGGGCAAGAAGATCATCGGCAACGATGCCCGGTTCAACGGGCAGGATCTTGAGTGGACATGGGCCAACGGCAAGACGCTGAAGTTGGGCGGGATGAAAGACCCGGACTCGTGGATTGCCCACGCCGGACGGGAGCGGGATTACTTCGCCTTCGACGAGGGCGGCGAGTTTCTCGAAATGCAGGTCGCGCAGATCATCGCGTGGCTTCGTGCGCCCCCGGGGAAGAGAACGCGCATCATCATCGGATCGAATCCTCCCCGGACATCTGAAGGGCTGTGGCTGGTCAAGTGGTTCGCCCCGTGGTTGGACGACAAGTTCCCAGACCCCGCCCATCCGGGTGAGTTGCGCTGGGCTGTCCATGTCACGCGGGCCGATGAAATCTCGGTGGTGTGGGTCGAGGGGCCTGGGGAATATGAAGTCGACGGCGAAAAGTACATTGCCAAGTCGTACACCTTCATCCCGGCGAGTCTGGAGGACAACCCGGCCCGCAATACGCCAGAGTACCGGGCGCAGCTCCAGTCGTTGCCTGAGCCGCTTCGCTCTCAACTGCTGTACGGCAAGTTCTCGACGAGCCTGAAAGACCCGTCGAACATCTGCATCCCGAGCGATTGGGTCAGGCAGGCGATTCTGAGGTGGAAACCTGAACCGCCGATGAACGTGCCGATGTGTTGCATTGGTGTCGACTGCACGGGCGGCGGAGACGACCCGATGGTCCAGGCCGCTCGCTACGACGGGTGGTATGCCCCATTGGTCAAGACGCCCGGATCTGAGATTCCGCAGGCCAAGGCGGGGGCTTATGCGGCCGGGCTCGTGTTGGCGACTCGCAGGGACGGTGCCTTGGTGGTGGTGGACATGGGGGGCGGGTATGGCGGACCACTCTACGAACACCTCAGAGACAACGACATCGAGACCGTCGCCTACAAGGGAGCCGAGGAATCAACCCGGAGAAGCAGAGACGGGAAGCTCAAGTTCACAAACAAGCGAAGCGCCGCCTATTGGCTGTTTCGTGAGGCGCTTGATCCGTCTCAGCCTGGCGGGAGCCCGATTCAACTCCCCGATGACAGGCGTTTGTTTGCCGGTCTCACTGCGCCGACGTTCGAGGTAACTCCCAACGGGATCAAGGTCGAGCCCAAGGTCAAGAGAAACGAGAAGGGCTCGGTGACCGGTGGGGTTCTGGCGAAGCTCGGCTTCTCGCCTGACGAGGCCGATGCTGTCGTGATGGCGTGGTACGAGGGCGCGAGGCACTCCACTCACGCAATGGAGTGGATGGACGGCAAGCGTGAGCGCGGGCGGTTCACGCCTTCGCAGCGTGTGGTCACAGGCCGGACGGCCCTGACCGCGAGGCGCATCAGATGATCACTTATCAACGCGAGAAAGCATCGGACGTGCTGGAGGAAATCCAGCCGCTGATTCGCGAGCACTGGCGCGAGATCACGCATTACCCTGACATCGCGCTCGACCCTGACTACGGACGATATGCGCAGGCCGAGAGCAGCGGGGCGCTGCGCATCTACACCGTCAGGGATGTGGCGCTGATCGGGTATGGAATCTTCTTCGTCAACACGAACGCGCATTACAAGTCGAGCCTTCAGTCGGTGCAGGACATCTTGTTCTTGTTGCCAGAGTTCAGGGGGTCGACTGTTGGTTTCAGGTTGGTGAAGTTCTGCGACGAGCAATTGAGGGCGGAAGGGGTGCAGGTTGTCTATCAGCACGTCAAGAACGCGCATCCGATGCTGGGTGCTGTTCTGAGCCGTGTTGGGTATGAACCTGTGGAGACTATCTATGCGAAAAGGTTGGATCATCATGGGCGCGACGGCTTCGATCATCGGTAGCTGGTTCGGTGCTGGCGCGAGTGCTGGCGCGAGTGCTGGCGCTGTTGCCGGTTCTGGCTTGACTGCTTCTGCTGCGGCTGGCGGGCTGGGGACTGGATTGGCCGCCGCCACTGGCACGGGCGCCGGTCTGGCAGCTACCGCAGGCACGGGCCTGACGCTGGCCGGCGCCACCGGGACGGGTCTCGGCCTGACGGCTGGCGCTGGCGCCACGCTCGGCGGCGGCCTTGCTGCTGCAGGCGGAGTCGGCGCCGGGTTGCTTGGCAGCGCAGCGAAGGGCGCAGGCACCGCTGCTGCAGCGAGACTTCTGCAACCGAAAGTGCCGGGGCTTCCGCAGGCTACCCCGATGCCTGACCCGGAGGCTTCGCAGGACGCGGCGCAGCGGTCGATCATCGAGCAACTTTCGCGGCGCGGCCGTGCGGCCTCGATCCTGACGGACACGAGCCAGAAACTGGGCGGCTGACATGAACTGCCGGCAACTCAAGGAAGTCGCGGACGATCTCTTCAAGAAGAAGGGATCTCTGAACTCGCTGCATCAGGAACTGGCCCTGAACTTCTACGTCGAGCGGGCTGACTTCACAACGTCGTTCTCGCTCGGCGATGAGTTCGCCTCCCATCTGATGTCGTCTTACCCGCTGCGTGTCCGCAGGGACATGGGCAATCAGGTCGGAACGATGCTCCGGCCGACAGCTAAGGAGTGGTTTCACCCGGGGATTCGATACAGCGAGAAGGTAGACAACGAAACGAAGTCCTACCTTGAGTGGTTCGGAGAGACCCAGCGCCGCGCCATGTACGACCCGCGGGCGCAGTTGGCCCGGGCGGCAAAGGCGGCGGATCATGACTTCGTGACGTTCGGCAATGCGGCCGTCAGCGTCGAGATGAACAGACACGGCGACGGGCTTCTCTATCGCTGCTGGCACCTCCGGGACATGGCTTGGCAGGAGAACGAGGAGGGCCAGATCGGCGCCAAGTTCAGGAAGTGGAAGACGACCGCCCAGACCGGAGCGCGGGTCTTCAAGAACGCCAGCGAAAAACTCAAGCGGGTGGCCGAGAAGACGCCGTTCGAGGAAGTGACGTTCCTGCACATGGTCGTCGATGCGGATATGTACGACGGCGACGCAAGAGGACGACCCCGTTGGTCGATCTGGTACGACTGCGAGCACGACACGGAGTTGGAGGCGATCCCCATCTGGGGGCGCTACTACGTCATCCCGCGATGGAACGCCTTCGCGTCTCAGTACGGTTCGAGTCCTGCTGCTGTGTGCGCGCTGCCTGATGCGCGCTTGCTTCAAGCGATGACGTTCACGCT
>CXWK01003240.1_pt1 | contig 18506 bp, 10 predicted proteins | sample 590851 | NCBI WGS metagenome assembly CXWK01 (sample SAMEA3498364, study PRJEB10139) | wastewater metagenome | biome: wastewater treatment plant; material: activated sludge | place: Denmark | collected 2014-08-01 | reverse complement strand
ATTGGGCCAGGGGCTTGGTCCAGCTCAAGGTGAAGAAATTCAACCCCATGGTTTCCCGCATATCGTTGTAGCGCCTGCCTTCCCCGTCGAACTCGGTAAACCGATCCAGGAGTGCGGCGCTCAAGGTCAAGGTAGGGTCGTGATCGGGGAAGGCGATGGCGCCCCAGTGGACGCTATGCGGGGGCGCTTCGGCCAGGGCGAGTCCCGGGACCGCGCAGACGGCGATCACGAGGGATAAGATCCATCGACGATACATCGGGGCGCATAGTGCCTGNNCGGTACGTAATCGCACCGCAAGATCGCACCGGTCGACTGTGCCCGCGGGCTTGCAGTCGCGGCCTGTGCTTACTAGAATGCCCGTCGAATTCGGTCGATTTGAATTGGTGCTCTTCATCTCCATTGCGGGGAATTATGCCGCCGAAGAAAAAACAGACCACGACCGGTACCGGCTCATCGACGGACGACGCAGCCGAGTTCGAAAAGCTCGGCGTGTTTTATCTCGGGCGGCCTTATGATCTTGCCGCCAAACAGGCCAAGCCCGGCTGGCTGCTCTACGATTCGAAGGATCTGGTCACTCACGCGGTCTGCGTCGGTATGACGGGAAGCGGCAAGACCGGTCTCTGTGTCGGTTTACTGGAAGAAGCGGCCATCGACGGCATCCCGGCCATCGTCATTGATCCGAAGGGCGATCTCGCCAATCTTCTGCTCACCTTTCCTCAGCTTCGCGGCGAAGATTTCGCGCCGTGGATTAATGAAGACGACGCCCGCAAGAAGGGCTTGTCCGCCGCCGACTTCGCCGCGCAGCAGGCGACCCTGTGGCAGAAGGGGCTTGGCGACTGGGGCCAGAGCGGCGAGCGTATCAAGAAGTTGCGTGATACGGCGGACTTCGCGGTGTACACACCCGGAAGCAACGCCGGTCTTCCGGTGTCGATTCTGAAATCCTTCGCCGCTCCATCGGCAGAATTGCTCGACGATGCCGAACTCCTCCGCGAGCGCGTCGGCACGACCGTGACCAGCCTGTTGGGCTTGATCGGCGTCGAGGCCGATCCGATCAAGAGCCGCGAGCACATTCTGCTATCGTCGATTCTCGACAGCGCCTGGCGAGCGGGACGGGATCTCGATCTGCCCGCGCTCATTCATCAGATCCAAACGCCTCCCATGACGAAGGTGGGTGTGCTCGATGTGGAGTCGTTCTTCCCCTCGAAGGAACGATTCGCCCTGGCCATGCAGATGAACAACCTGCTGGCCGCGCCGGGTTTCGCCGCCTGGATGGAAGGGGAGGCGTTGGATGTCGGGCGTATGCTCTACGGCCCCTCGGGCAAACCCCGCATCGCCATTTTTTCGATCGCCCATTTGACCGATGCCGAGCGCATGTTCTTTGTCTCCCTGCTTCTGAACCAGACGTTGGGGTGGGTCCGCGGCCAATCCGGCACCACGAGCCTGCGGGCTATTCTCTATATGGATGAGATTTTCGGCTACTTCCCGCCGGTCGCCAATCCGCCGTCCAAAGCTCCCTTGCTTACCTTGCTCAAGCAGGCGCGCGCGTTCGGGTTGGGTGTGGTGCTGGCCACGCAAAACCCGGTCGATCTTGACTACAAAGGCCTGGCCAATACCGGTACCTGGTTCATCGGTCGGTTGCAGACGGAGCGCGACAAGGCGCGCGTGATGGAAGGGTTGGAGGGCGCGGCGGCCAGCAGCGGCAAGAAATTCGATCGCCGACAGATGGAGCAAATTCTTGCGGGGCTTGGGAACCGAGTGTTCCTGCTGAATAATGTGCATGAAGATGCGCCGGAAGTTTTCCAGACCCGATGGACGCTGTCCTATCTGCGCGGGCCGCTCACGCGGACACAAATCAAACAATTGATGGATCCGCAGAAACGTGAAACGTCAAACGTGAAACGTCACGCGTCACAAGACGAGTCTTTCCGATCGACGAATGGCGAATCACGAATGACGCCCACGCGGCCCATGTTGCCGCCGGAGGTGCCGCAATACTTTGTCCCGCTACGGGGACGCCAACCGGAGGGGCACGCACTCGTCTATCAACCGATGGTCTTGGGGGTGGCACAGGTACGGGTGGTGGACAACAAGGCTGCGGTCGATGTGACCGACCCCCTCACCCTACTGACTCCGCTGACCGAGGGTGCCGTGCCGGTGGAATGGGATCATGCGACGATCGTCGATTTGGCCGTAGCGGATCTGGAGCGCGATCCTGCAGGCGGGGCTCAGTTCGCCACGCTGCCGGCTGCCGCCGGCAAGGCCAAGCAGTTTGACGGTTGGAAGAACGACTTGTCAGGCTGGTTATTCCGGACGCAAAAAGTTGAACTATTCCGTAGTCCGAGCACGAAGGCGCTTTCGATGCCCGGGGAGCCGGAGCGTGACTTTCGTGTGCGGCTGCAACAGGCGGGACGGGAGCAGCGCGATCAACAGAGTGAGGTATTGCGAAAGAAGTATTCACCCAAGATCGTCGCATTGCAGGATCGTATCCGGCGCGCAGAACAAATGGTGGAACGGCAGCAGGCCGAGTCCCGCAGCAGTCAGATCCAGGCGGCCATCTCGGTCGGCGCCACTATCCTGGGGGCGTTTCTCGGGCGGAAAGCAATCAGCGCCGGCAATATCGGTAAGGCGACGACGGCGATCCGCGGCGCCGGCAGGGCGATGAAAGAGTCGAAAGACGTGAGTCAGGCGGAAGACAACGTGGCGGCGTTGCAGCAACAGTTGGCGGCGCTCGAGGCCGAGTTTAAAGCGGAAGCCGATGCCCTGGCTGCGGCGACCGATCCGCTCACGGAAAAATTGGAAACCCTGTCGTTGAAACCTAGCAAATCGAACATCTCGATCAAGCTCGTGGCTCTCGTTTGGGTGCCCCATTGGCGCGCGGCCGATGGAACGTCACTCCCTGCCTGGTCATAGCGTCGCCCGCAAGTAGGCCAACGGAGGGAAGCGGCAGGCGTCGCCCCCGTTCCAGATGGCCCTATTCGATGCGGGGCATTTGTGGTAAGACTCTGGGCGAAATCGGTACACCCAAAGCCCTCGATTGTTCGCGCGTGGGACTGTACGTATGGCGACGCCCGCCCCGCCTTCCGACGAAATTGCCCGCATAGCCGCGTTGTCGCGCTACCGGATTCTGGACACGCTCCCCGACATCGCCTTCGATGACTTGGCGCATCTGGCTGCGGCGGTGTGTCGTGCTCCGATCGCCGTCATCACCTTCATCGACCGGGATCGTCAGTGGTTCAAAGCTGCCGTTGGGCTGGAAGTTACCCAGACCGCCCGCTCGTCCGGACTCTGTTCCCATATCATTGAACGCGGGGAACCGTTGGTGGTGGAGGATGCGCAGGACGATCCGCGGTTCTCGTCCCACGTATTGGTCGCGTCCGACCCATACGTCAGATTTTATTGCGGGGTGCCGGTCGTCACGACGGATGGCTATGCGGTCGGGACGATCGCCGTGATGGATCCTGTGCCGCGAAGGCGGGAGGAGAAGGAGTGTCTGGCCCTTAAACGATTGGCTCGACAGGCGGCCGCGCTGCTGGAACTTCGGATGCTGCGGTGCGAGCAACCGGCCGTGGAGGAGCGGTGCGTACAGGACGAAGAGATGGTCCGCCTCATGGCCGGGAGCAGTCGATCTACCGGGCTGGACTTTCTGCGGGAGCTTGTCGACACGCTGGCGCACTCGATCGGCGGGGCATACGCGTTCTGTATTCGACCCCTGTCGGGGCAGCGCGCGATCACCATCGCCGGATATGGGCCGGATGGTCCGCTGGACACCTTGGAATATGATCTCACCGGGACGCCCTGCGAGCACGTCTTGAACGAAGGCTTCTGTCACTATCCGGGCGCCGTGCAAGCTTCGTTTCCGCAGGATGACCTGCTTCGACATCTTTCCATTGAGTCATACATGGCCCTGACGCTTCCTTCGCCGACCGGTGAGCCCATCGGCTGGATTGCCCTGCTTGCCAGGGCACCGTTGAAGGACGGCAGGAGGACAGAGTCGCTGCTGCGCATGGCTGCCGGTTGCGCCGGTAGTGAGTTAGGACGCCATCTCGCCGAACAGCAGCTCAGGAAGAGTGAGGAGCGGTTCCGCGCTGCGTATCGGAATGCGACGGTCGGGATGTCGATCGCCGACCTGAACGGCCGTATCGAGGAAGTCAATCAGCGGCTCTGTGCGATCCTCGGGTACTCGGAGGCGGAGCTGTTGACCCGTACGTTTCAATCGCTCACGCACCCCGACGACCTGGGCCAGAATCTTGAACGGATCAAGAAACTGGTGGAAGGGACGGCCGACGGCGACGTCTTCGAGAAACGCTATATCAGAAAAGACGGAGAGATCGTGTGGGCGCAAGTGGGACTCTCGGTCATACGGGATGCCACTGGTCGCGCACGCCATACGCTGGCGATGGTGCAGGACATCACCGAGCGCAAACGAACCAAAGAGGCGTTGTACCTCGCCAAATACACGATCGATCACGCCACAGAGGCGATTTACTGGGTAGGGGCCGGTGCGGAGCTGCTGGATGCGAACGATGCCGCCTGCGACATGCTGGGTTACACGAAAGACGAGTTTCGCCGCATGACAGTGCATGACATCAATCCGGAATTCCAGGCCGACAGGTGGCCGGCCTTTTGGAACGATGTGCAGCGACGGGGCAGGGATTTCTTTGAGGGGCATCATCGGGCCAAAGACGGCCGGCTCATTCCGATCGAAGTCAATGTGATGTTTATCCGTTATAACCAGGTGGAATGTCATTGCGCATTCGTGCGGGATATCACCGAGCGGAAACAGGCGGAACAGGCCCTGGCGCATACGCAGGAGAAACTCTGGCAAGCGCTTCGGGCGTCCAGCACGGGACTCTGGGATTGGAATACGGAAACCGATGAAGTGTTTTTTTCGGACGAATGGGCGCAGCAGCTCGGGTACTCAAGCCAGGAAATCGACGGCCGGTTTGAGGAATGGGAATCGCGGCTGCACTCCGACGACCACGACCGAGCCCTGGCCTATGTGCAGAACTATCTCAACGATCCAATCGGCCCCTATGAGCAAGAGTTTCGCATGCGCCGGAAGGACGGTTCCTACTGTTGGATCTGTGCACGGGCCTCCTTTGTCGAAGAATCGGACGGGAGGAAAGTCCGGCTTCTCGGGTCGCATACCGATCTCACCGAACGCAAGCTGGCCGAAACGGCCTTGCGGGCGAGTGAGGAACGGTTCCACATTACCATCGAAGCGATCAATGAAGGGATGTGGGACTGGAACATTCCGACGAATGTCGTCTATTTCAGTCCTCAGTGGATCAGGCTTCTGGGATATCTGCCGGAGGAGGTCACCGGATCGACAGCGTTCTTCCATTCGATTCTGCATCCGGACGATGTTCATCGCATGACGGAGATTCTGCAAGCGCATCTGGATGGTCGTACGCCCCTGAAGGAACTCGAACTGCGCTTACGCCACAAGTCCGGCGAATACCGATGGTATCTTGATCGCGGCAAAGTCGTGGCCCGGGATGAGCAGGGACGTCCGTTGCGCATGGTCGGAACCATTACCGATATCACTGAGCGCAAACAGGTGGAGCGTGAACGGGCGGAAGCATTGGCCAATTTGCAGACCATCATGGAAACGGTGCCCGATGTTATCTTTGTATTGGATTTGGACGGGCGTCTGAGCAAGTGGAATCTTCGATTGGAAACGGTCACCGGCTATACGTGCGACGAGCTGTTGGGCAAGCCCGCCCTCGAGATGGTGCCCGCCACAGAAGTTGAGCAGACCAGTGCGGCTATCCGGCGGGCGCTTGAAACAGGATATGCGGAATTGGAAGGCCACCTCCTGACAAAAGACGGGCGTCCCCTTCGCTACCATTGGAACGGAGCGCCCTTCGCGGACTTGCAGGGTCGGGTCGTCGGGATTACCGGGGTGGGTCGTGATATTACCGAACGACAGCAGACCGAGGCCCTACTCCGGTCCAGTGAGGAGCGGTTTCGCCTCGTGGCGCAGGCCACCAACGACATCTTGTGGGATTGGGACCTGCTGACGGGCGATCATTGGTGGAGTCCCAATGCCTGCGAGAAATTCGGGTACGATCCTCACAAGGAACCGAACATCGACGCATGGAGCGGCCGCTTGCACCCGGAAGACAGGGAGCGGGTGCTCGACCTGGTCGGCCACGCCATTCACACAGAGATCAGCACCCTCTCCGCCGAATACCGCTTTCAACTGGCCGACGGCACCTATGGGTACTTTCTGGATCGCGCCCATATCGTACGGGACGAGGCCGGGGTGGCCGTACGAATGATCGGGGCTATGATCGACGTCACGGGACCTCGGCGAGCCTATGCGTCCCTGGAGGAAGCCTATCGACGATTTCAGGCCATGTCGCAGGAACTGCACACGGTGGAGTCCAACGAACGTCGCCGGCTGTCGCGCGAACTCCACGACGAAGTCGGCCAATTGCTGACCTCGTTGAAGTTCGATTTGACGTCGGTGAAGCGAAGCGTCGCGGGACGATCTGCGGGCGTGGGAGTACGCGGGCAGGAACGTCTCGCTCGTGCGTTAGACACGACGGACCAGTTATTTACGCGTCTGCGTCGTATTGTCCGAGCCCTCCGCCCTCCGGTCTTGGAGGAACTAGGACTGAAGGCCGGTCTAGAGGCTCTGATCGCAGACGTGCACGCCAGGACTCGTCTGCGCTGTGCACTGGTGTTCGAGCAGGCACCACGCCGTGGCGCGCGTCAGCCCACGTTGGAGACGGCGTTCTATCGGAGCGTCCAGGAACTGCTGACGAATGTCATCCGCCATGCGCAGGCCACGACCGTGTCCATTCTGGTTCAGCAGAGTCGGCGGGAATGGCGATTGACGGTCACCGACGATGGCGTGGGATTCGATGTCGCGGGTCTCTCCCCCTTGGGGAGGTTCGGACTGCGAGGCATACGGGAACGGGTGGAGATTCTCGCCGGTCATGTGGAGATCAGTTCCCGGGTCGATTCCGGCACCACGGTCCAGGTGTGTATTCCTGTCGGCACCACGGCTGACGGGGCTGCTGCAGCGGGGGTGCCATCAGCCTCGGCATCGCGACGGAGGAAACCGGTGCATGAATAAGTGTCGCTGTCTGCTCGCAGACGATCATCCGATCGTACGAAGGGGTGTCCGTGAACTATTGGAGGAGGAGCAACTCTCCTCCGAGATCTGCGAAGTCCGTTCCGGGGAGGAGGCCTTGGCGGCCGTTCGGCGTCAGCCCTGGGATCTCATGATTCTGGACATTGCCCTTCCCGACAAGCACGGGTTGGAGGTGTTGAAGGAAACCAAACTCCTGCAGCCTCGGCTCCCGGTGCTCATGCTGAGTCTCTATCCGGAAAAAGAGTTTGCAATGCGAGCGATCAAAGCCGGAGCGTCGGGGTATTTGACCAAGCAGAGTGCGCCCTCCGAGTTGCTGGCAGCCGTCATGCGGGTCTTGCAGGGAGGCCGGTACATTACTGCGGCGTTGGCCGAGCAAATGGCGAGCGTGATCGAAACCGGCGTGGACGATTCCTTGCATGCCAGACTGTCGGATCGCGAACTGCAAGTGCTGCGATTGCTGGGACAGGGGAAATCGGTGTCGACGATCGCCGAAGAACTTCGCCTCAGCGTGAAAACCATCAGTACCTACCGGGCGAGGATTCTCGAAAAACTGTCCTGTGAGAGCACGGGTGAATTGATCCGCTACGCGATCGAAGCGCGGCTCATCGACTAGCCGCGGCGCTTCCGCGACCCGCTCTGAGCGAGCCGTCTCCGTCCTGTCAGCCGAATACTGACAGGTAAATCCACCTTCTGCCTATACTCCTGCGTGCGCCCTCCGCCGAGACTATGCTCGCAAAAATCGCCATGCGATTGGCGAGCTAGGAGCGGCGATGGACGCACAGCATTTGTATCGCATTGTTTTGATTGATGATAGCCGCATGGCCCGCCTTGGCTTGAGGGAACAACTGAATCGAACGGCGGAGTTCCGTATTGTCGGCGAGGCGGCGTCGATTGCGGAGGGTCTTGAGCTGATCGAAAGGCTGAATCCAGACCTGGTGCTGCTGGATATCAGTTTGCCGGACGGGTCGGGTGTGCAGGCCTGCTGTCGGCTGGTCGCCGGCAGGCCGGACACGCGGGTGCTCATTCTGAGCGTGTACGACGACCCCGCTGTCATCCGGGAGGCGATCGCTGCGGGCGCTCAGGGGTATGTGTTGAAGGATACGCCGGTGGCGATGTGGCGGAATGCGATGCGACGGGCGGCCGGTAGTGGAGTGGTCCTTGGGCCGCAGTTGATCGGACTGGTCTTGATGGAAGTGCGGGAGATGGCCAATGGGCTGTCGACGGCGTGCATGGTCGACTTGTCGCCGCAAGAGCGACGCCTCTTGCCCTTGGTCGCAGAGGGCAGGACGAACAAGGAGATTGCCGTAGCCCTGTCGCTCTCCGATAAAACGGTCAAGAACTATATCTCCAATATGTATTCCAAGTTAGGAGTTACGCGGCGGTCGCAGGTGGCGACGCTGTATGCGAGGACGCTTCCGAGCGGGGGGATTCCTGCCGAAGACTGTGCCTGATGCGGAAGCGAGGAGCCGGTGGCGCTGATTCTGGTTGCAGACGACGATGAGAAAGTGTGTCGGTGGCTGCGAACCGTACTCGAACTGGAAGGGTATCGGGTCATCGAAGCCGCGGATGGACGGCAGGCTCTCCACACCATTCAGCGTCAGTCTCCCGATCTCGTCATTCTTGATGTCCACCTGCCGGTTCAGGACAGGTTGGAAACCATTCTTCGAGTGCATAGCCGGCACATGCCCGTGAAGGTCTTGGCCATCTCCGGGCAAGCGGTGCAGGGCTACGATATTCTCAAAATAGCGGCGATCTTCGGCGCGCATGGCACGCTGGAAAAACCCTTCAGTGTCGACCGGTTGCTGCTCGGAGTGCGGGCGCTCATCGGACCCGCGCATCCCCGTGTTGCGTGACGCTGTCTGCCGTTCCCCACATCCCTGACAGACCGGTCAAGCAGGGCCACTGTGTAACGTTGAGAATGAATTCGTCCATCCTTAGCCGGCCGGGTCTACCTGTGTTACCTCAAGATCCGGGTCATCTGGAAGCGGGCCGGATCTGAACGATCCCGCGTAAACCCGAGTTGTTCGTAGAAACGGAGCCAGCCGACGTTGCGGATGGACGTGCCGGCCCAGGCCGGATTGTCCGGCCCCAAATCGACGATCAGATTGTGCCCGGAGTACGCCGCCGTTAATTCTTCGATGGCACGTCTGAACAGGCGGTGTCCCAAGCCCAAGCCTCGATAGGCCGGTCGTACCCACCCATGCAGCGCGAGCCGGTGTCCGGCCACCGAAAGACGGGTCGCGGCCACGACGGCCAGGATTTCTCCCGGCCCGGCCGAATCGTCCGGTGAGGGCCTGGCTTTCAGTCGCATGTGCCAAGCCGCTCGCCGCGTGTGGTCGCCGGTCGGTTCCTCCAACGGCAACGGTTTGTGGAGCGCCTGCATGAACGTCTCCGCGTAATCCGGGACGGAATCCCACTCAATCGACAGGTCTCTGGCGAGCGACGAGAGATCACTGGCCGGCCCCATCGCTTCCAACACGACCACCTCATCGATACTTAAATTCAAGTGTTGCTCGGCGAAGCGGACGAATTGTTGGCTGTACATGCCGCAGAGCGTCGGCCAGAAGAGACGGAAGGTTTCGGCTGAGGTCCAGCGCCGGAACAGGTTCATCCAGCCGCGATTGAGGGCGTGATTGTGGAACTCTTCGAGGTTCACGGCCAGGTAGACCTGTTCCATGAGTTGGATCTGCAGATTGCAGGTGTGCAGCGCGGCTCGCGGATTGACCGCGATGGCCCCGGGATCGATCCCGAACACCGAGCGGAGTTCAGGATAGATTTCCAGGTCGTAACGAAGCAGGTCCGGATCGTCGCGCAGGAGGCGTTCGAGATCCTTCAGGTCGTCGGTTTCGCCGAGGAAGGATTCACGCATGCCCGGCGGGGTGGTCAGCCAGTAGGAGCGGAGTGCATGGCAGAGCGAGGAGAAGTCCTGCTCGCTTCGCTGAATGGCGGGGCGCAGCACCTGTTGAGCGATATGTTCGCCGAGGCGGCGGTAGGACTCGAACTGGGCTTCGTCGAAGAACTGGTCCGAGGTCGGTTCGTGGGGAAAGGAGGGGTGACGCGCGGTGTAGTCCTGGACGTCCGACGGCTCGTTCCCGGTCAGCGAGGGTTTGAGATAGATCAGGGTGCCGGCGGTGGCGTTGGCATCCACTTTGTCGTAGCGAATCATGCCGATGGCGTGGTGGCGACTGCTGGTCTTGGCGTCGGTGGCCCGCTTGATCTGGTCGAGATTCAGTTCGATGTCGATTCCCAGATCGATGCGGATCTTCCGGATGGCGTTGCCGAGATCTTCAAAGTTGAGCTGCGGGTCACACCCGGCATCCACCACGAGGATGCAGTGACAGCGGCGCAAGACCATTTCGTACAAGCCGAGATTTTCGAAATGCCCGCCGTCGGAGAGGTAGACGTAGGGATGACAGGAGTCCGTGAGGCCGAAGGCTTCGGACAGCAAGGGGCCGACCGAGACGTTGGGTGACGCTTTGCGATAGGTGTCGGCGCCCGCACGGCCCGGGTTTCCGAGCCACCAGCCCAGGCGGATGTTGAAGAGCGCGAGGAGAAACGTCACGGCTGAAGATGAGTGATAGCCCATGTTGGGGCTCGCGGCGGCGCCTGAGATCGCCAGAGCGGTCCCGAGAGAAAGGGGTTGGGCGAGGTAATGGTTGCATCCGTACTCCTCCGAGCGGCGATACCCCAGATTCCAACTGCCGCTGTGGAGCGCGCTGATCGTAAACGATTGGGCTTTCCGTTGTTGCCAGGCCAGGTTGTCGCCCTTGACCAGATTGAGCGCGATGTTGATGAGATGCAGCGGGCGCGGGCTCTGGTCGTGCAACTTATTCAGAAAAAGTGTGGTGAGCCAGGTGATGGCGTCACGACCTGCCGGCGTCTCCGGTTGTTGCCAGGCGGCGATCTTGGCGCGGCAGGCCGGTCCGACGCGCAATTGTTCGGCGGCCGTGACCAGCGCTTTGTTCGTGAGCGAACGGGAAAGTTCCTGCGTCAGGTGTGCGATCATGGCCTGCAGTTGGGCCGATGTCGGCTCCGTGAGCGCATGGAACGCATCCAGCTGCGCGCGGGTGTCCGTTGAAAACACCTCTCTGACCATCCAGCGCGCCAGACGCACGTCGTCGAATCGCACGTCGCCCATGGCCGGGTTATCCAGATTGTCGAATCCGGTGAAGGGATTGAAGCTCCGTTCCCGTTCGGCCTGAATGCGCGAGGCTCCGAGATAGGCGCGGATGAGGCGGTTGCGATACATCGCATGCAGCGAGAACCGGTTGATGTTGATCAGCCCGGACATGAGCAGGCCCAATGACGTCACGGCGACGGTGAACAGGAAGAGCATCCAGAGGGGGGTGTTGTGGAGGACCTGATCGTGCCCCCAGGGATCCGGCCAGATTCCTAATCCGGTCTGCATAGGCCCCGTAAGATGGTTGAGGTGCATCTCGTAGTGATGGGCGAAGAGGTCTAATTGCCAACTGGTGCCCAGTGACAGTGCGATGAGGACGCAGAGCATGAAGAAGGGCGCTGCCGCTCGTACCGCGAAGTCGGTGATCACGGTGGTCTGTGACCGTTCCTCCTGCTGTTGCGCGGTGGTGCGTGAGCCGAATCCAAGCACGAGGGTCAGCAATCCGGAGAGTCCGCCGAGGGAAGCGGCGATTTTCGGCGTCCAGGCGATGAGACCGGGACCGAAGGCGACGATGGCGGAGAGCCCCGACCAGATGACCATGACGATCAACACCCAGGAACCGGTGCGCCCCCACCACTCGCGATCCTGCTCTTCGGTGAACCGGCTGGCCAGGCCGATGAAGACGGTCGCCGTGAGCAAAAATATCGCGAGGACGCCCGGAACGGCGAAGGTGGCAAAGCACTCGGCAAATGTGGCGACGACCAGCTGATCGGGAGTCTTCATCAGGATAGATCGGAGAAACAATCCGCCCAGCGCGCCGGTGGCGGCGACGGCGGCGGTTTCCCAGAACAGCCAGGGGGAGAACGCTTTGAATCGTTTCAGCGCGAGGACGGAAAAGAGCCAGCTGCCTGTGTGGAGGAAGACGCCGCCGAGTATGGCGTGGGGGAGGCTGAGTTGTTCCAGCGTGCCGCCTCCGTTGCGAAACCAGGCCCAGACTGTGGTGAGGAAGAGCACCGATGTGATCAAAGGACCGAGGCAGGCGACCAGAAACCAGTGTTGGCGTTCCAATGTCTGCCACCGGGTATTGCGCCGGTACTCGCGGAGCGTAGGACGACAGAGGTGCAGATAGATGAGCGCCATGACGGCCAGCCCGAGACCGATCATGAACACGGCTTGGAGAAGCCAGACGGGCAAGGTCCGTCCGGGGGTATTCAGCTGGGCCAGGGCGATGGTCCAGCGTGGCACGAGCAGGGGTACCATCAGCAATGGCAGCAGCACCATCCAGTTCAGGTGCAGGTTGCGCAAGTAAATGCCGAAGAGCGTCCATGAGTCGGCCGAGAGGAATCCCAGGTGCGGACTCAGGTAATTGCTATAGTTCCGCAGCCATTGGACCGGCGGCGGCACTTCGGTGGCGCCTGTTTTCGGCGTGACCCGCAGATCCTCGATGACACCGTCCAATCCCTGCGGATGGCGATGGATCCAGGCGGTGAGCCAGCTGCCGATGTAGCCTCCGCCGGAGACGGTCGAAAGGTAGTCGAACTTGTTCAGAAGCTGCAGGCGCGCGAGAGACTGCAAGACGCCGAGTCCGAAGGTCGCGCTGCGTATGCCTCCGCCGGAGAAGCAGAGTCCCGCGCGTTTCGGGTGGCAGGCGTGGATGTGCCGGAAGAGCGCGGCCGTGCGCACCGCATCGGGGGCCCCCACCGGATGATCCTTGGGCAGGGGGCCGTGCAGCAGTTCGGTTTCTTCCTCCAGAATCGTTGCGAGTGTCAGCGGGTCGTCCGGCGAAGCGGGAGTAGTCATCGTGACTCCAAGGGGAACATGGTGAGGGTGGCGTTGTCTCGACGGAAAGCGCCCGTGTCGGCGCCTGTCATACCACGATTGGAAAAGGCAAACCACATGCCCAGTAAGGACGGTAGAACAGAACGCGGCCCGGCAACCCTGTCGATGCGTTCCGTGCCGTCTGCGGATACGGAAATAGACGCGAATGCGTAGGGCAGGTATGTTGTGGAGATTATCGAATCGGATACAGCGCGTATCTCAAGTGATACGGCACCCTGGCGTCGCTATGGTCAATGCTTGCGGTCCCGCTGCATCAGCTTGTCGGTGTAGGCGAGGAAGATCGCCGAACCCAGGAACGTCATGTGAATAAAGATCTTCCACTTGATGTGTTCGGGGTTCTCGTTGGTCACGTCCACAAAGGCCTTTAACAGATGAATGCTGGAGATGCCGACGAGCGAAGCGGCCAGTTTGATCTTGATGGTGCCTGGATCCACATGGGTGAGCCACTCCGGGCGATCGGGGTGGGTTTCCAGATCCAGTTTGCTGACGAAGGTCGCGTAGCCGCCGATGATGACCATGGTCAGCAGGTTGGCGACCATGGTGACGTCGATCAGCGACAGCACACCCAGCATAAACAGCGTTTCGGTTTCCTCGCGGAAATGGACGATCATGTGCCAAAGTTCCGTCAGGAACTTGGCGGCATAGAGCAGTTCGGCGATGATGAGCCCGCCATAGAGCGGCGCCTGAATCCAGCGGCTGCCGAAGATCAGGATTTCGAAGAGCTGCTCGACACGATGGGCTGCTGTAGACGGTGGAGACGGGGTATGGGGTGCAGACGGATGACTCACGCCGGTATGGACCCTCCTTGTTCAGGGCGTATCCTAGTCGGCGCGTGGAGTTCTGTCAATCGTGAGGTCGCGAGGCGTGATGCCCTGGCCGACTAGCCCCCCGCAGGCGCGTCGTTCGCGACAGAGGGTTTGAGGTCTTCGGGTCTGACATCGGGCAGCCAGTGCGCAACCTTCGCCTGGAGGTCGGCGGCGATGATCGGTTTGCTGATGAAGTCGTCCATACCGGCCTTCAGGCAGGCTTCGCGGTCGCCGGCCATGGCATTGGCGGTCATGGCAATGATGGGAAGACGGGTACCCGGCTGTTCCTGCGAACGAATGAGCCTGGTGGTTTCGAATCCGTCGAGTTCCGGCATCTGGCAGTCCATGAACACCAACGGGTACGGGTGCCGGCAGATGGCGGCTAATGCCTCCATTCCGGTTCCCGCGAGGTCCACGCGACAGCCCAGCTTCTCCAGCATCTTCACGGCCACGCGTTGGTTGATGGGGTTGTCATCCACGACCAGCACACGCTGGACCGTATGGGCCTTGACCTCGGTCAGGGTGTGCCGCGTGATCAATTGCGCCTTCTCCTCACGGCCTTCCCGGCCAAGCGTCAGGCGCATACAATCGGCCAGATGGCGCTCACGAATCGGTTTGGTCAGGTACGCGGCGGCGCCCGCTTCTTTCGCGAGCATGCTGTCCCCGCGCTGGCCCGAGGCCGTGAGCAGAATGACGTGGGTTTTCGCGATGGCAGGATCTTCCTTGATGAGCCGGCAGAGTTCCAGTCCGCTCATCTCCGGCATGTGGACATCGACGATGGCGATGTCGAAGGGGGTGCCTTCCTGCGCTGCCTGCCGTAAGAGGTTGAGTGCTGACGGACCATCGACGGCACTCTCATGGTGCATGTTCCAGGCTGAGACATGGTACTGGAGCAGACTCCGATTCGTGGCATTATCGTCGACGAGGCAGACGCGAAGGCCGCTGAGATTCTTCACAGGCAGCGGAGGCGTGATGGGGGCGGTGCCTTCTTCCGGGGTAGAAAACTTGACCGTGAACGAAATGCGGGTTCCCAGGCCCGGCATCGACTGCAGCCCGATTTCCCCGTCCATCAGTTCTACCAAGCGTTTGCAGATCGAAAGGCCGAGCCCCGTGCCGCCGTATTTACGAGCGGTCGAGCTGTCGGCTTGAGAAAAAGCTTGAAACATCTTGGCTTGGGCTTCCTGCGTCAGGCCGATCCCGGTATCGATGACCTCGAACCGCAGGGTGACGGAGCCTGAACTCTCATCCGTTTGCATCACCTGAATCAGCACTTCGCCCTTCTCGGTGAACTTGATGGCATTGCCGACCAGATTGGTCAGAATTTGTCTGATCCGTCCGGGATCGCCGATCACGGTTCGCGGGGTCTGCGCATCGATGAGCCCGACCAGTTCCAACTGGCGTCCCTGGGCGGTCGGTGCCAGGATGTCCAGGGTGTCTTCGATGGTCAGCCGCAGGTCGAAGGGGATGTGTTCAATGGTGAATTTGCCGGCCTCGATTTTGGAATAGTCCAGAATATCGTTGATGATGCGGAGGAGCGATTCGCCGGAATGTTTCAGCGTTTCCAGATAGCCCTTCTGCTCAGCGGTCAGCTCGGTGTCGAGCAAGAGGGTCGTCATGCCGATCACCCCGTTCATCGGGGTACGGATTTCGTGGCTCATGGTCGCCAGGAAGTCGGTCTTCGCCTGGCCGGCCCGCACGGCTTGGTCGCGGGCTTCCGAGATCTCCCAGTTCTTCCGTTCGAGGTCCTGGGCCGCTTTCGACAGCGCGCTTTCTGTGCGTTTTCGCATGGTGATGTCGACGATGGATGCCAGCGCCAGTTTTCCGTTCGGCGTATCGATCGGGTTGAGTCCGAGCTCGACGGGAAACTCCTGCCCGTTCTTATGCAGGCCGAAGAGTTCCCGGCCGGCTCCCATGGCGCGGGACGACGGGGCGGAGAAGTATCCGATGCGCCGGATGGTCGGGACAAAACCGTTCCGGAATCAGCATTTCGACCGGCTTGCCGAGCATCTCCTCTCGGCTGTAGCCGAACATGGTTTCGACCTGTTTGTTGACGAGCGTGATGTTGCCGAGGGGATCGATCATCAACATGCCGTTCGGCGCGGATTCCACCACTTGACGGAACTGGGCCTCGGCCTGTTTGCGCGAGGAGATGTCGCGTACGATACCGGTAAACTTTCTGACGCCGTCGACGAGCATCTCACTCACGGCCAACTCAATGGGAAATGACACGCCGTCATGTCGAAGTCCCAGCACTTCACGGCCGATGCCGATGACCTTTTTCTGGCCCGACTGCAAATAATTGGTCAGGTACCGGTCGTGTTCCGTGTGGTAGGGGTCGGGCATGAGGAGTTTCACGTTCTGCCCCAGCAGCTGGTCCGGGGTGTACCCGAACATGCGAGTGACAGCGGGATTGAGCGATTCGATGATGCCTCGTTCGTTGATGACGACGATGCCGTCCACCGCCGTGTCGACGATCGCGCGCAACCGGGCCTCGCTCTGATGCATGGCGGCTTCCGCCTGTTTGAGGTCCGACACGTTGATGTGCATGACCACAGCGCCGTAGCTCGGGCTGCCCTGCTTCGGGGTGACGATGACCCGGAACCAGCGTCGGAGTGTGGGACTTGAGCTCTCGTATTCATAGTCGAACGCACGGATGGTGCCGTCCAGGATGTGCCGGATTCCTTGGGCCACGTGCTGGGCGTCGGGCTGAGGTCCCGCCGCATCGCAGATGTGGAGATAGTTGAGGCCGACGCCGTAGCCCTCGCCGGTAAAGCCGTTCGCGGCTGCGAACCGTTCCCAGGACTCATTGACCGCTAGAATTGTCCCCTTCGCGTCGAGCACGGCGATATTGGCCGGCAGGACGTTGAGGATGCTGGGATCGAGGGCATTGTCCTGCCTCCGTCTGATGGGGAGGTGATGGACGGCCATACAGCAGACTCCTTCCCTACCCGGTGGTGCCGGTTGCAGCGCCGGCGGTTCCGAGCCAGGTGTCGAGTACCGCCTGAAGCTCTTTGGGGCGGACCGGTTTGGCGATGTAATCGTCCATTCCGGCGGCCAGGCAGCGTTCGCGGTCGCCTTGCATGGCGTTGGCCGTCATGGCGACGATCGGGGTATGGGCCGACCGGCCTTCCATTTTGCGGATCAGTGCGGTCGCTTCAAACCCGTCCACTTCCGGCATCTGGCAGTCCATAAAAATCAGCGGATAACGGGCACGCTCATGGGCGGCCACGGCTTCCTGTCCGTTTCCCGCGACATCGACCCGGTAGCCGAGTTTCTCCAGCATCTTGCAGGCGACTTTCTGGTTCACGGGATTATCTTCCGCCAGCAGCAGGCGAGGCTTCGGTCCTGCCTGGGATTCGCTCAGGGTGTGTCGTGTGATCAGCGGAGGCGATTCGGCGTTCGGCGGCGTCCCGGCTGTGGAGTCGGGGGCCAGCAAGAGACACAGGCATTCGAGCAATTGTGTCTGACGGAGCGGTTTCGTGAGATAGGCATCGATGCCGATGGATCGCGCAGTCTGGCCGTCTCCCCGCCGGCCGACCGTGGTGAGGATGACCAGGTGTACGCCGGCGGTGGCGGGGTCTTGTTTCAGCAAGGCGGCCGTTTCGAATCCGTCCATGTCGGAGAGATGCAATTCGATGAGGGCCAGGTCGAAGGGATTCTGAGCGGCGGCCGCCGTGCGGGCTAACTCCACGGCCTCCGGGCCGCTCTGTGCCACCGTGCAAGTCATTCCATGCGAGGTGAGCTCCTGGCGCATGGCTTGCCTGACCGTGTCGCAATGGTCCACCAGGAGAATACGCCGGCCATGCAGCCGGCTCCAGGAAAAGGGCGACGGGGAAGCGGCGAGTGTCGTCTCCGGAAATTGCACGGTGAACCAGAACGTGCTGCCCTGTCCGGGATGGCTTTCAACCCCGATCCGGCCATGCATCTGGCTGACGAGGCGTTGGCAAATAGCGAGCCCCAGTCCGGTGCCACCGAATCGTCTGGTGGTGGAGCTGTCGGCTTGTACGAAGGCGTTAAACAGTCGTCCCTGCGCCGCTTCTGGAATACCAATCCCGGTATCTTTGATGGTGAAGCGCAAAAGGCCCACGCCGTCTTGAGTCTCACGCGTCACGTGGAGGAACACTTCGCCTGCGGAGGTAAACTTGATGGCATTGCCGACCAGATTCACCAGGATTTGCCGGAGACGGCCGGGATCGCCTACGACGGCGGTCGGCACGGCGGCATCGACTAACCCGATCAACTCCAGGCCTTTGCTCTGCGCCTGTTCCGCGAGCAGCTCTACCGTATCCTCCACCGTCATCCGGAGGTCGAACGGGAGTTCCTCGAAATGAAGTTTTCCCGCCTCGATTTTGGAGAAATCGAGAATGTCGTTGAGGAGAGTCAGCAAGCTGTCGCTCGAACGGCGGACCGAGTCGGCAAATTCAAGTTGTTCTTTGGTGAGGGCGGTATCGAGCAAAAGACCCGTCATGCCGATGATGGCATTCATCGGGGTGCGGATTTCATGACTCATGGTGGCGAGGAAGTCCGCCTTGGCCTGGGCGGCTCGAAGGGCTTCATCCCGCGCTTGCGCAAGGGCATGTTCTGCGGCTTTTCGGCTGGTGATGTCTTTTCCAATCGCCAGGAATCCGGTCACGAC
>CXWK01089602.1_pt1 | contig 18526 bp, 19 predicted proteins | sample 590851 | NCBI WGS metagenome assembly CXWK01 (sample SAMEA3498364, study PRJEB10139) | wastewater metagenome | biome: wastewater treatment plant; material: activated sludge | place: Denmark | collected 2014-08-01 | reverse complement strand
GTTTAATTAAATCCTTTGCTTCTTCAGACTTTAGAGCTTCCAGAGAACCTTGTTTAATTAAATTCAGGAATTCTAGTTGATCACTCTTTGTCATTGCTTTATATTAAACCATTTTGACAAATCTTTCCAGTCCCAGGTATTAATGATGTCTTTTTTTGTAGCCCAACCGCGTCTGGCTACTGAAACACCAAAAGGCATATTAGTCATTTGATCTATTTTATGGGAATCGGTATCAATACTAAATTTAACACCGTACTTTAAAGCCAGACGGATGAGGTCATCTCTTAGATCCAGACGGTTTGGGAAGGAATTAATCTCCATTGCCTTATTATTTTTGGCTGCTACTTTAAAGATCTCCTCCCAATCTGCATCATAAGAATCTCTTTCGTTTAATAACCTGCCTGTAGGATGGGCCAGAATTGAAGAGTATGGGGATTCTAAAGCGGTCAGAATTCTTTTGGTTATTGACTCCCTATTCGTCCGGTGGCCGGTGTGGATTCCGACTACGGAATAATCAAGCATTTTTAGACCTTCCTCGGGTACTGCTAAAGATCCGTCAGCAAGTATATCAATTTCGAGGCCATTTAGTACTCGAATACTTTTATACTTCAATTGTAATTGGTGAATAAATTTTGTCCTCTTTTCTACTAACTTAATAATTTCTTCTTTAGCGTGAGTTCCGACTCCTGGTGAGTGATCTGATAATCCGACATATTTATATCCCAGCTTTATAGCTGCCTGAATTATTTCCTCTAAGCTGCCGGTGCCGTAATCATGAGAGGAGTCGATTGGAAAATTGGAGTGAAGATGAAAATCACCTTTGATGTCTTTAAGCTCGACTAATTCAGGCAAGGTGTGCTTAATAGCGGCTTCAATTTCACCAGCATCCTCGCGCAGCTCCGGAGCGGGGGTTTGCATATCGAGCATTTTATAAAGATCATCTTCAGTTTGGCAGTTAATTAACTCTCCCGTTTTTAAATTTTTGACTCCGTGTTCACTTAAAGATAAGCCTTTATCCTGAGCCAAAGTTCTTAAATGAACGTTGTGATGTTTGGAGCCGGTGAAGTGTTGTAAAAGTGCACCATAGGTTTCAGGCGATCCAACCAGAAGGTCAACGTGGATACCGGAATGCAAAACAACAATGGCTTTGTTTTGACCTTGGCCCTGAACCTCAACCACACCGGGCATTTTAATGAATCTGTCGATTGTGGCTTTTGGATCTTTGGAGGAAGCTGCGAAATCTAAGTCACCAATGGTAGCGACCTGTCTTCTTAAGCTGCCTAGAGGATCAGCGTGAACCACATTTTTATCTGCTTTAATAAATTCCAGAATTTTTTCAGCCTGGGCTAAAGCATAGGGCAGAAGCATGCGTTTTTCGCGGCCGGTAACTTCAGTTAATCCCCGGCTGATTTTATCAACGGTTTTTTGACCTAAACCCTCTTTAACTAAACTGCCATCTTTAATTTTTTTCTCTAAGTCTTTGAGACTATCTACGCCTCTTTTAGCTAAATCAAGAGCAGTCGCCGGACCAATCCCTGGAATTTTTATCAGATCATAAATTACCTCAGGATGTCTTTTTAAAATAGTCTCGAAGTTTTCGACTTTGCCGGTTTTAAAAAATTCATCTAGATGGCCCTGAATACTTTTGCCAACACCAGGAATATCGCTTAATCTGCCTTCCTGCCATAAATCTTTTACTTCGGCAGTTAAGTGCTCGATGGCATCTGCAGCACTGGTATAGGCTCTAATTTCAAAGAAATTATCTTTAGAAAGGGTTTTTGAAGCAGCGACATTTCTTAAAAGATCAGAAATATGAGAGTTAGATGTGCCTTTCATACTGACAATATAACACTTTAGATTTGAGTGGTAAAATATGCAAAGGGATGATCCTAAATCCAAGATATGTGGAAAGCTTCTTTAACACTTGGTCAGCTGAGTGTGCATATATCTTAGGTCTTTTTGCATCTGATGGGTGCATGTATAAGAACAAGAGGGGATCTTGTTATGTGGCTTTTACTTCAACTGACTATCAGCTTATATTAACCATCCAAATATTATTAAAATTAACTAATAAAATAGAGGTCTATAAACGAGCAGGTAATTTTAAAACTAGTTACTCTCTCCAAATTGGAAGCAAGAAACTATTTAACAGATTTGGGGAGATTGGTTTTACTCCAGCTAAAAGTAAAACGTTAATATTCCCCCCTATCCCAGACTCATTTCTCGGACATTTTATTAGAGGATATTTTGATGGAGATGGTTCAATTTACTTTAAGAGTTCAGCAAGAAAAGACAGGACGGGAGTGATTAATTATTTTATTTTGAATCTTAGATGCGGTAATAGGATTTTTTTGGAAACCATACGATCCAAGATAGCAGCGTTATTGGGGATAGGTATGGGATCATTATATTTCCATAGCGGTGCCTATAGCCTTGCTTATAGTGGAAAGGATGTTGTAGAATTGTATGACTTTTTATACCCTAATTTAGTTTTACCTCACCTAGAAAGAAAAAGGCTGAAGTATGATAAAGGTTTAAAAAGTATTTTAAGGCCGTAGCTCAGCGCGCAGAGCGTGGGATATGGCATAGTTGCGAGAGGCCGTAGCTCAGTTGGTTAGAGCGCCTCCCTGTAGACGTGCAGCTTCTAAAGGAAACTTTAGGATGAATAATTTCGGGATAACGGTGAAGACTAAGTCGAAAGATATGTGAACACCGTGGGAACCGCCAGAATTTGGCGGAGCGCCGTAGAGACTAGATACCGAAGTACCTAAACCGTTATGGAAAGGTAAAGATATAGTCCATGCTGATATGAAAATATTGGATTTCATGCACGGAGGAGGTCGCGGGTTCGAGTCCCGTCGGTCTCGCAGATTTGAAAAATACCCGCTTAAGGCGGGTTTTTTCGAATTTTGAGGCTAGCAAGGGAGTCGAAATATCAAACGAAGTTTGAGGAGTTCGGCTTTTTTTGAAAAAGAAAGGGGGTGCTGCCCGTCCGATTTATCAGTAACCGCCGGAAGAAAAGTGTGGTAGATAAGAAATCTTTCGACTTGAGAAATGTGCTCGATTAAAACCGTTTGTGACAATTCGGTCTAAGTCTCTCATATCTCTAATCACTGCTTGTTCTCCGCGACCTGTAACTAATGCTCTAGATTCTGTTAATAATCTTACATAAACGCTATCAGAATAGACTATGTTTGTAATGTAACCTGGCTTATCAGAAGGAATATCTTCTCCCGATTTGATTTTCCTAAAAGCTATCCCGATACCAGGACCCTCAGGCTCTGTTAAATCTGTTCCAAAGGAGCGCATAAAATCGTATGGCGCTGTAGTTGGATTAACATCATCTCCACAAAATCTTAATCTAGGACTAACAATGCCCAATACTGGTGTATATATTTCAGTCTCTGTCTCACCGCCGTTATAAACTGACATGCTCCACATTTCTATCCCTTTGCGAGCTAACTCTCTATCTAATTTACGCCTGCTCAGATCATCGTACGCATATATATCAATTTGAGTAAGACTATGATAGGGATAGTCGAGGGTGCTGTCTGCGCTTGTATAAAGTACAGTTTGTGCCTGAAAACCGCTGTGCCGCTCAACAGTTTTAATGTAGCCACCGATATCTATATCAGGAAACATTTCAAGAATAGCGATAATTGCTTTATTACACTGGGGGCCGCTTGGCATACCTGAGTTTTTTTTCCTCTCAGCTAAGTCTGCTGCATCTGCTCTCGCTTTGTCAGCCGCCTCTTGAGCTGCTATTCTTCTTAATCTTTCGTTTTCTCTATCTAGGAATCCTGCCATATATAACCCGAATTATACATTACTAATAGGATTTTTCAACTTGGTCTAGTTTGATATAGTTGACAACTATGCTGTGCTTGGTGTAAAAATCAACCTACACTGCCTGTAGTTATTTTTCACAAATGTGAATGAAATAGTTATAGGGATTTACAGACATGGCAACAAAAACAAACAAAAAAACCAAAACAGCAAAAAGAACTGCAGCTGCAACAAGAGCTTCTGAAAGCAAAGTAACTGTTGACCGAGGAGAATCAAAATCCACTCCTAAAAAATCAGAAAATAATTTTCTTGATAAAATCCAAAACGATTTAGAGAAAAACCAATCATACTTAAACTTAATACTTGGAGCGTTGATAGTAGTTGTACTGGGAGTATTAATCTTTAATTACTTCAATAAATCAGAAGATGAGACAGGCAACGTCACTCCAATGGCTGAACAAACTATGGATGAAAACGGCGATGTTAAAAAAGAAAATCTTCCTGGTAAATATACAGTAAAAGAAGGAGATACGTTATTTTTGATCGCACAAAAATATTATGGTGAGGGAGCTAAATATTCGGAAATCGTTAAAGAGAATAACTTAAGCAACGAAAACATTGAAGTTGGTCAGGAATTAAATATTCCTGAAGTAGAAGGCCTTGAGGCTATGACTGAGGCCAGCGCTACTCCAGCGGCTTCGCCAGTCGCAACAGAGGAAGCTGCAGAAGCATCTGCACAGCCAAGCAAAGAACCAGTGGCTGAAGCTAGTGAAGCTCCCAAAATGGAAGATGCCGGCACAGGCGGAGCTATGAACCAAACAACATGGGGTGAAGCCATAACCGGAGATTCATATACAATTCAAGCTGATGACTGGTTGTCTAAGATTGCAGGCAGAGCTTATGGCGATATCAGCAAATATGACGTAATTGCTAAAGCAAATAATATCTCCAATCCTGATAGTATAGAGATTGGGGTAGTTATTAAGATCCCCAGAAACTAGAAAATCCTAAGTTTGTAATGTATATTAAACGTCTGCCGAAATTTTTTTTATTTTGTATTGCCCTAGTTATTTTGTTTGGAAGCGCTGTGGCGTTTAAGTTTGGGCCTGATCTAATAGAAAAATATTCTTTAAAACCCCCTCCCCCTTTCAAAAAATTAAGTGAAGCAGATTCACAACCCAGTACGCAGTCGGGCAAAATTAAATATCCGCATGATTACACATTTGTGATTTTAGGCGATTCGATGACTGAGACTTTAGGTAATACTGATGAACTCAGAGGATATTTAAATGAGTATTATCCGGATAAAACTTTTGAGGTATTAAATTACGGATATGGGGCGACAAGTATTATTTCGGCTAAAGAGCGAATGGTTTCAACGACTTATCATTCCGGACGGGATTTCGCACCGATAAAAGATATTGATTTTGATTATTTACTAGTTGAATCGTTTGGACATAATCCGTTGTCGGAGTTTAATGAAGGAGGATTAAAGAAGCAAACTGAGATATTAGAAGATTTAGTTGAATTTGTTGCAACTACTTCCGGTAAGGAGAAATTAGTTTTTGTGGGGACGATCGGCACGAATAAAGAGACATACGCTAAGAACACTCAGGATCTAAGCGCAGAAGTTAGAGAACAATGGGCTTTGGAGCGAGATGCATATATTAAGAATCATATGGACTTTGCGCGGTCTCAGGGGATTCCGGTGATTGATATTTTTACGCCGTCTCTTGATTCGTCTGGAAATGCTAAACAGTACCTAATCCGGAATGATGATTATATTCACCCAAGTCCAAGCGGAGTGTTATATATAAGCAAGAAAATAGCTGATTTTATGGCTGCTAATTTAATTAAATAGTTCTTGTTGGAGTAATAGTGGGAATAATTGGAAGAGGCAGAATTTGATCCAGTCCTAAGTTCACTTTGAGTTTTTTTGGCTGATTTAGCATTTTTAGATTGGCATCAAGAAAATCAAGAATCGTTGAATCTACAGTTTCATCAAATTTGCGGGCAAAGAAGGCTGTAGTTTCGCTTAAATATATTCGATCTTGGAGGGTAAATGTTTTAGGACGGAGTTTTATTTTTCCGCTGGCTATTAAAGATTCAGTATCTACCGCCTTAAGAGTTTTAGAGTTAGGTCTTACATCGACATCGGGAACCCAGATAATGGCTCTTTTGTCGTCATTTATTATTGAATTGGGGTAATCACTATTCATTAAAGCAGTCTGGAAGAAACTCTCATCGGCAATAAGAGTGTTTTTATAAAAGTTTTTAATTTTAGCAACTTTGGAGTCAGAACATATGAACTCACAAGCCGCTCGACTTAGTATTTTCCATTGTCCGCCTATAAATGGGGTTACATTTGCCATAAATGATCTTTTGGTTGGTTTACCTACGAATCCAGTAGTTGATTCAACAAAATAGTTTTTAATTCGATTTAAAGTATTCGGTCGATCTTTGACTTGATCTGAAACCAGCATAAAATCTTTGCCTTTGCTTACTTTGAGTAAATCTTTTATCTCTTTTTGAGATTTCAAAGGATAATCCTGACCACTGAGATTTATGAAATGAGTCCAGGTTTTATTTATTTCGAGTAATTTTTTGATACCTCTGAGCTCAGCTCCAACCATGCTATAGCCGCCCCAAACAACGCTCTGACTTTTTAAAATGCTGGTGTTTGGGTAACTTTTAAGAAATTTTCTAATATCTTTTAATAAATCAGGTCCGGCTTTTTTATCAACGTGGATTAAATAGTGGTTTTCTGGATCATAAATTGCTCTAAAAAGCCGTTTAAATTGAAGAGGATATCTATGAACTAATATAAAATATGCAATCATAATTATTAAGAAAGTAAAGCTAAACTAAATGAATAGGCCTAAAAATTGAGTGAAAGTAAGCCTGTACAAAAAGAGGTGAAAAGTCTTTGAGTTAAAACAACTGTTAAGTCTTTACACTATAGTCTATTCTAGAGGAATTAGATATAGGGTAACGGAGATATCATAAAATAACCTGAGCGGGAGACGGGATTCGAACCCGCGGCCTCTTCCTTGGGAAGGAAGCATACTACCACTATACTACTCCCGCGAATGTAATGAGCGGGAGAAAGCTCTGCTTACTCCCTTTATCAACTAATGGATTATATCTAATGATGGATAGTTTTAGAAGTTAGATAAGAGTGCATAACAATATAGATTTAAAATTGAACGATTATGATCTAAGATTAATTAATGGATAAAAAAACTTTTTTGACTATCTCATTAGCTTCGTTTCTGTTTTGGATTTATTGGTATGGAGGTGGACTATTAATCAGGTATCTTGAAAACCAAGGCATAAGAATCTTTTTTAACCGTAATACCGGAATCCCATCGCTACTTGCGGTAGTTGATCTACCAGTTATGGCCGTATATTTAGCAATACCTCCTGCCTTGTTGTATTTATACCTAAATGCACGAGGATATCTCATTAATGTTCGCGAAAAGAGTGAGGTGGTAGGCGTTTTAATTGGCATAACAACCGTTCAATTCTTTCTATTTATGGCTGTGAGAGACTTCCTAACAAACTGATTTCGAGGCTTATTGTATAATTGCTACGTGCCAGCGTGGCTCAGTGGTAGAGCAATTCTTTCGTAAAGAATGGGCCGTGGGTTCGATTCCCACCGCTGGCTCCGATATAATATAATCAGATTATGAGAAGGCCTATATACCGATCGAGTTACAAACCCCGTTCTATCAGACATTCAGAATCCAGAGCAAAAAGACGGCTTATTTTTACTGTTGCGGCAATACTCTTAGGGACGGTGGTTTTTTTTGTCTGGATTTTGCCTTTTATTATTGGACAGCTAAGTTTCTTAAATAAAAAACAGGGGCCGGTTGATGTTGAAGCTTTAAAAATTGATGAGGCGATTGCGCCGCCGGTATTATTTATTCCTTTTGAAGCGACGAACAGTGCATCTTTGCCTATTTCAGGATACGCGGCTCCACTTTCAAAAGTTGAAGTTTATATTGATGAAGAAATTAAGTCTCAAACGGCAACAGATTCTGAGGGGAAATTTACTACCAGTCCGGTAGTACTAAATTTAGGAACTAATAATATTAATGCGGTGACTATTAATGACTCTAATAATAAAAGTTTGCCTTCAAAGAATATCCGACTTTATTACAGTAATGAAAAACCGGAACTGAGTATTAGCGAGCCGGCTGATGGGACTGAGATCAAAGGCGGTGACAAAAAAGTTAAAGTGGCGGGTAAAACAGAGGCAAATAATTCGGTAACTGTAAATGGTTCCACTGTTATTATCGGCAGTGAGGGAAATTTTGAAACTGTTATAAACTTAAATGACGGAGATAATACGATAACGATCGCGGCTGCGAATTCTTTTGGAAACAGAAATGAAATCCAGAGGTTAGTTAAGTTTATACCTGAAGAAGCAGCTCCCTCCCCTTCTCCGAATCCTTAATTATTCTAATTCCTGTAGGGCTAAGAAAACTCCAAGAAAAGAAAACCAAGCTATCATAATTGGCGGGAAGAACAGACTATTGATGAAAAAGCTGCCAGCTATTAAACCTAAAGATAGTGCAAGTAAGGGTAAACTTAGTTTGGTAAATTTCATTGAGGTTCGGGATGATTCCCGGTACCATTTTCCAAAACCTGGAATTTCGATGACTTTAGTTAAGAATTTTAGTGGTCTTAATTCTAAATTGTAGAGCTCTTTTAAATTAGAAGTCAGACTAGCAGTTAAATCAACAATATTTCTAATTAGAAAAATTACATAAGTTATAAAGCCGATGAGGCCAGTTGTGGCTAAAATAAAGATTAAGCTGGAATCGATTCCGGAGCCGGAATTTCCACCATCGGGAGAAAATAATTTTATTAAATCTTCTTTTTGTGAATAATTGCGGATGTTATTAAAACCGACTCCAAGTCCGGGGTTTTGCTGAAATATAATTAAGCCTTTATCCCAAGATAAAAAACGTTCTTTCGCGGAATCATCAATATTAATTGCTCCGTCAATTCGGTTATTAAAGGCGGGAAATATTAAATATAGTATCAAGACCAGCCCTGCAAAAAATGCCAAAAGTTTACGGTTTTTAACGGCTAGAATTATAAAAAGTGAGATGACGAGCATTAAATAAGCACTTCTTGAAAAAGTTAAAGTGACGGAAGTTAATAAAACCGCAGCAGAGAATAAATTTAGTTTGTTGGATTTAACAAAGTCTAAAAGACTGGAGACCGGTTTTGAAATTAAATCATATATTATGATAACCAGTCCAAAATTTAAGAAAGTTCCTAAAAGATTTGGGTCAAGGAATGTCGAGAAAATACGATTTTTATGGGGGTCATATCCCAGGGCCGAAAGAATTTCTAAATCCGGATAAATAATTAATTGGATTAACCCGACGGCCCCTAAAACGACTGTAGTCATTTTTAATATAGTCATAAATTCCGATTGGCCTAATATTTTTGATTTAACTAAATGATAGGCTATATATAAAGTTGAGCTGTAAAGAATAAAGCGGATCAAATAAAGCCAGCCTGATAGATCCAAACTAATAAACAAACTGAGAATCGCTATAGCCCAAAAAAGAATTATAAAAACAAAATTTCTAGGTAGAGAAAGATTTTTCTTTATTGCTATATTCCAAATAAGCAGTAATGAGAGACAAAGCGCTAAAAGAATGTCCATTATTGAAACGGAGAATGAAGTTTGTCCAAAAGGATATTGACCAAACTCCCCAAGAGTAATAGAAAAGAAGGCGGCAATAAAAAGAAATAAGACAATATTCATTTTTTATTTTAGAAATTTTAGTAGGTTACTAAATTCCGTTTTTTAACAAACCAAAAAAAGTAATCTTTTTCGGTTTAACATTTTCAATAATATAATCTATTGGAACTCTAATGTTAGATTGAATTTTGGCTCTTTTTCTTAAAGTTTCAGGGAGAGACTTTAGAACATACCACTCTGCCTTAAGCGCTTCCTTTAGATAACCGATACCAGCTAAGTATCTAATGGTATTTATATTTACGAGTATTATTTTTAACCAGTTAAAATCTTTGAGTAATAATTTCTTTGGAAAATTTTTAATGACAGTTAAGGTCATGTTGCGGTATTGAAGATATTCGGTGAAACCAGGATTCTTTGAGGAGGTGGCTTTGTGGATATGATAAATAATTGCTGAGGGATCATACCAGCCTTTGATTCCGGCAAGTTGAGCCCGGAGACAAAGATCAACGTCTTCCATATAGGCAAAATATTGATGATCAAAAAAGCCAATTTTTTCAAAAACTTCCCGTTTAAAAAGACTGCCGCCGGCTGTTGCGAGGAAAAGAGGACCTGGCTTATTAAATTTTTCAGAATCACCTTCTCCCCTGCCAAAATTATCAGCATGACCGACTGCATCTATATAATCGCCGGCAGAATCAATTAATTTACGATTATTAAAATTGAGGATCTTGGCGGCAATAAAACCAATATCTTTTTTATCCATGGCGGTACGGACTAAATTTTTCAAACAGTCTTTATCGGCTTCTGTATCATTATTCAAAAGAACCATCATTTCGCCAACGCAGATTTTAAGACCTAAATTGACAGCCGGAGCAAAACCTATGTTTTCGTTTAGTTTAATTAGTTTTACTTCCGGGAAATATTTTTCGATATATTCAATGGAACCATCTTTTGATCCGTTATCAACGATAACTACTTCAAAGTCTTTAAAGGTTTGTTTTTTTAAAGAAGGTAAACATATTTTTAATAAATGTTTGCCGTTCCAGTTAGGGATTATGACTGAGAGTTTGACTGATGTTTGGTCTTTTAACATATTTTTTGTCGTTCCTGCGTAGGCAGGAATCTAATAAATAACGCTACTTCACGAGCTGACATTGTTAATTGGATCCCAGCCTTCGCTGGGATGACGCTTTTTATTCTAACAAATCTAGCTTCGTTGCAGAAGATGAGATAGAATATGGTTGATTCGTGGGACTTATTGCATGAATCATTTTTATGACACCACAAATACAAAATTGGGTTAAAAAAGCAAAAGCAGATTTTATCAATAATCCAGGAAAAGTTTTAGAAATTGGCAGTAAGGATGTGACGGGATCGGTTAGACAATATTTTGAGGATGCTAAAGAATATATTGGGACGGACATGGAGCGAGGCTTCGGGGTGGATCTGATTATTAATGCGCATGACTTACCTAAGAAATTTAAGAAAGAGAGTTTCGATGTTTTGCTTTGTCACGAAATGCTGGAGCATGATAATCAATTTTGGAAGACTGTGGAGATTATGCATTCTTTAGTAAAAAAAGGCGGTTTACTAATAATTTCAACACCGACTTTTGGATTTCCATTGCACCGACATCCTAAAGATTATTTTAGATATGGTGAAGATGCATACAGGGAGATTCTATTCAAAGGATTTAAGATTTTGAGACTGGATGAAGTTAAAGATGATTTTGGGAATCCGGCGATATGCTGTATAGGTGTTAAAAGTACCAAAGTATCAGAGGTATCAAAGGTATCAAAGGGATCACGGGTGTGAGAGGTTAGTTTTTGAGAATTTTGGTACTTATATAAAGGTAGAAAGTAACAAAAGTTAAGGCTTCAATGATTACTGTAATCCAGGCGGCACCCATGAAGCCGTAAGTTGGAATGATTGTTAGCATTAAAGTCAGATTTACAAGAAATATGAATAAATAGACCAGTAGGGTTTTTTTAAGAAGATTTTGTCTTGACAGGAGGAGTTGTCCCATTGGTATATGCATAAAAATAAATGGGATGGCAAAAGTCAGAATTATTAAAGCGCTTGATGAGCCAAAAAAGCTTTCGGGTAAGAATCTATTTAAAAACTAGGGAATAACTAAATTCATGGCGATTAATATGCCGGTTCCGGCCAGAAATCCAAACAACAAAGAATTGCGGAAAAGTTTTTTAGTGTTGGATTTATGCTCAGCATGTTCTGAGAAAACTGGATAAAGAACTGTTCCGAAGGCAACAGGAACGATAGTGGCGGCTTCCAAAAAACGATAAGCTAAAGAATAAATTCCGGTTTCGACTCCGCCTCTGGTGTAAGACAAGATGACTGTATCAAGCCGGAAAGAAGCGAATCCGATTGCTGATAGAACACCATAAGGCCAAGATTTAATTAGTAAAGTTTTGGCTAAACTTAAGTCAAATGGATTAAAACTAATTTTGTGATTTAGCGAAAGCGTATAAACTAGGAAGATAGCATAGAACACCTGGCCGATTAAAAAAGCGGTTACTGCACCGTAAACTCCGTAACCTAAGAAAATTAGTATTGAGCCGACAATAAAAGAGATCATGTTAAAGAGGAAGAACCCTAAAGCGGAGAGGCTAATTTTTTTAAGACCAATTAGGATAGCATCGATACTTAAAGCAATTGATTGAGGGACTAAAGATAAAAGAGCGATGGTAGTCAAAGTAAATCTTAAAGATGAAGGATCAGTGAAATAAAAGAAAACAGTTAAAGCCAGGAAGGAGACAGCTGCTGAAAGAGCTCTAAGAAGCATCGCTGTTGAGAAAAGTTTGGTGAGTTCCGATTCATCGCGGGCGATATCACGGGTTAGGACCCGGTTTATTCCTAAATCAGAGAATAGTGACATAAGTCCAAAAATTGAGAGGGCGGCGGAATAAGTTCCGAAATCAGATGCGCCGATGTTGCCGGCTAAAAATATAGCGTATGCAAAAGCGAAGACTTTGACGAAAAGCTGAGAGACGAGCAGGTATGAAGAGTTTTTAAATACGGCTTTTAACACTAGTGATATTATTGCAGATTAAAAAAATTCGTGCATATGCGTATTTCCCTTTGACTGCAAAAGAAGAATACGCTTATAATATCCCTTGTGCATAAGCACCTTAAATCCCTTTATGGAAGACTATTTAAAGTATCAGCCGGAAGCCCAAAGAACTGCTCCATCATTTAAAGATCATGTTATAGATTTTTTTCAAACACTAGTTGTTTTTGCAGCGATTGGAACAGCTATATATTGGTTAATTGCCCAACCTCATAAAGTTTCAGGCAGTTCAATGTTTCCTAATTTTAAAAACGGCGATTATATTATTACTGATAAAGTTTCTTATCGAATTGGCGATCCAAAACGCGGAGATATTGTGGTTTTTAAAAATCCCCGGGATGAGACCCAAGATTTTATTAAAAGAATCTTAGCGGTGCCTGGAGATAGAATTAAAGTGCAATCCGGGAAAATATATCTGAACGGGACTGAACTTACTGAACCATATCTTAATAATATCGTTACAAATCCAGGAGCTTTTTTGAGGGAAGGATTTGAGTTTACTGTTGAGCCAGGACATTATATGACGATTGGAGATAACCGGCCGGCATCTTCTGATTCTCGGGAATGGGGTCAGATTACCCGAGCAGAGATTATAGGTAGGGTGTTTTTTAGATATTGGCCAGCAACTGAGATCGGGCTATATCCTGCAGCTTATTCACTGGAAAAATAATCTTCAATTACGGGTAACGGTATTGCTTCGCAACACCTCTGAAACTTTTGGCAGCAAAAGTTTCGCAAAAGCTGCATGCAGAGAACGGTCGACTAAATTTCATGCTCGTTTTGTCGGGAGATGACACCCTCTCGGCCTTCCGCTTCGCTTCAGCCGGTTCTCCCTGACAACTCGCTTAGAAATTTTACGTCGCTGCGTTCAGTGCAGGTTTAATAGTTAATGTGAAATGGCTCGCAATGACATTTAGCCTGGATAGTAGTTGGAGATTGCTTCGTAGATTTTTCTGACTTCTTCGTTGGTTGTTTCGGGTTGGCCGTCGAAACGGATTTCTAATTTGGCTGTAGTACCAGTTAAGACATATTTAACTTTAACACCCTTACCAGAAAAGGTTTTACCTAAGCGGTCTTTTAAGTCACCTTCGATTTTATCGACTTCTTCGCTGACTATTCTCATTGTTAATGGAGATGCACCTTTTTTAGGACCAATTCCGTGATGGGAGCGGATTTTACGAACGAGTTCTTCGGTACCGCGAACGGAGAGATTTCTTTTGAGGACTTCTTTGTAGGCTTCAATTATAAGATGTGGGTCTTCGAGGGCCGAAAGAGCTCTAACGTGACCTTCGGTTGTCTGGCCTGACATTAAGGCATCTTTTAGAGCGTCAGGTAAGGTTAATAATCTGATGGTATTGGAGATGTATGAAGGGGATTTAGAAACTCTTTGGGCTATTTCAGAGTTGGTTAAATTAAATTCATCCATTAGTCTTTTATAAGCTTGGGCTCTTTCTAAAGGGTTAAGGTCAACGCGCTGGACGTTTTCGACAATGGCCATTTCAAGCATGCCTTGAGGAGTTGTTTCACGGATGATAACTGGGACTTTTGCTAGACCAACTAGGCGCGAGGCTCTCCAGCGTCTTTCACCAGCGATGATTTGATAACCAGCAGGGGTTTTTGCTAATACTAAAGGTTCTAAAATTCCGTGCTCTCTGATTGATTCTGCGAGTTCGGCTAAAGATTCTGGGGTAATGAGTCCTCTAGGCTGCAGGGGGTTTGCCTGAAGCATGTTTATATCTATCTCAAATATCTTATCCTGTGGTTCCATTAAATTGTTAAAGACTAACTAGGCAGACTCACTCTTAGGGCAAAATTAAACTACGTTAACAGTCAGCTTGCCTCTTTTTTGTTTGAAAGCGACTTTACCTTCCTGCATTGCGTAAATTGTGTAATCAGAACCATATTTTGTACCCAATCCAACGTTATATTTAGTACCTTTTTGTCTGATGATAATATTTCCGACTACAACTTTTTCGCCACCGTATTTTTTAACACCTAGGCGTTTTGAAATCGAATCTTTATTTGTTCTTGTGGTTGCACCACCTGTTTTATGTGCCATAGATTATTTTATCCTTTTTTTTATACTATAACTTGTGAAAATTATTGTCAAGCTTTTCACGCTTAAGCTAATACGATTTTCGTGAGCTTAGTATTTTGACCAACAGCTTTTCTGTGATTGGCCTTTGGTTTGTAAAAAGCAACTCTGGTTTTAACTGCTGTTTCTCCAACAACATTAAATTTTAAAGTCTCTTTTAAGAAAGGCGCGCCTACTGAAAGATTGCCTTTTGTAGAGATTAAAAGCACTTTATCGCTTTCAAAACTAGTGACATCCCCCAAATAAGGGACGAAAATTTCTTTTCCAGGCTCAACAATTACTTGTTTTCCGGCTATTTGACAGATTGCGTATTCCATAGCTTCAAATTCTACCCGATTGGGCTGAAAGATTCAACAGTCTTCTTTTTTCTGGTGAATTTGGCGACTGAGGCGACGAAGCCAAGACAAATAAGAGTGCTCACAAGAGAGCTGCCGCCATAAGATAAAAGAGGCAGGGTAATACCGGTAATCGGCAGCATTCCGACATTCATGCCGACGTTAATAAAGATTTGAATAAACATCATGCTGAGCACCCCGACACAGACCAACTCTCCTATTCTGTCACGGCTTTGCATCATGGTTCTAAAGATCATAAACAGTAATATGGCGTAAAGTATCAAAACGATAGATGAACCGAGGAATCCTAATTCTTCAGCAATGAAGGCAAACACGAAATCAGTTCTAAACTCAGGTAAAAACTGAAGTCTAGATTGGGTTCCCCTGCCGAGTCCCCTTCCCATCAATTCACCAGATCCCACGGCGATTGTGGACTGGATAACATGGAAGCCGATGCCTTGAGGGTCTGATTGCGGAGAAGCAAAACTGATCAATCTTTCGCGCTGATAGTCGTGAAGCAAAAACCAAGTTGAAGGCAGAACCATTAATCCTAATAATAGAAGAAGAGTAACTTTTTTCCAGGAAATGTTAGCCGCCGCCAGCATACCAAGCCAGATCGCCAGAATTGTTAATGAAGTCCCTAAATCAGGCTGAATAAATATCATAAAGAAAATAGGAAACATCCAGAGAATACTTCTAAATATTGAACGCCAGGAAGCATAGTTTTTTGACCAGAACCAAGCCAAAGTCAGAATCAAAATAGGTTTGGCGAATTCGGAGGGCTGAATATTGATCGGACCTAAACTAATCCAGCGCATTGAGCCGCGAGATTCATAACCAATAAACCAGGTAATTATCAGCATCGCGAGTACAATGGCATATGATAATTTTATGTAGCTGGAGAAAGCCCGGAAATCAAACCAGCGGAAGAAAAGATAACCACTCAGACCAATAATCCCAAAGATCAGCTGCTGAATTGCTAAAGGAGGGCTGGAGGAAAAAATTACTGTTATACCAAGGGCAAGAATTAAAATTATAGGAATTATCATAGAGTTTTGAATCTGATCTTCATGGATACGGGGATCCAATTACTTCAAACTAACACTGCTAATTGGATTCCTGCCTTCGCAGGAATGACGAAGCATTATTTAACTACTTCAATTTTCATTTCGTCACCAGCAGTCAGAGACGCAGCGTGAGTGGATTTTTTGATTAAATCTTCGAACTCTGTGGGCCACTCAGGGATTATTAAATTAATTTGATCGTTTAAAGTTAGACCCTGTTCTTTTCGGAGTTTTTGAACATTGCGGATTATTTCCCGAGCTTCCCCTTCTTTTTTTAAATCTTCGGTAAGAAGTATATCCAGATCAATAGAAAGTTCAGAGGCTTTTTTGTACTGGACTGATTTTAGATTTAATTCGTCTTTTATAATTTCTTCCAACTCAGCCGGCAGATTCTCAGGAGAAGAATAAGTTACTGAAGCCAGTGGCTGTCTAAGTTTTAAAGAATTTTCTTTTCTTTTACTGTGACCCAACTCGACTATCTGGCGGACTAAAGTCATTTCTGAGATTAAATTCTCGTTAAGCAGCGCCTTATCACCTATAGGGAATTCCTCAAGATGAACTGATTCCTTGCCAGTTAGGTTTTTGTACATTTCCTCAGATATAAATGGAGCCAGAGGAGCCATTACTTTGGATAAGAGAGTCAGGACTTCATGCATGACAGATAGAGCTGTGTCGCGATCTTTAATATTGTCATTATTTGCGATCCGGTCGCGGTTTCTACGAATGTACCAAGTCGAAAAATCGTTAACTACAAAATCCCGGATCAGCTTAACGGAATTAACTGTGTCGTAACTTTCGTAAGACTTATTTATTTGGACTACTAAATCATTTAGTTTAGCGAGTATCCAACGGTCAAGGACTTTTAAGTTTTCGGAGTCTAAGTTCTTTGAGTCTTTGGACCAATTAAAGATATTGGCATAATCAGTAAAATACTTATAAGAGTTCCAAAGAATCAATAAAAAGCCTCTCATGACTTCCGGAACCCCATCATTTGAGAAATTTACATCCTCACCTTTCATAACCGGTGAACCCATTAAATAAAGTCTTAGAGCATCACCCCCGTAGGTTTGCATAACCTGTTTTGGATCGGGGAAGTTGCCATAATTTTTACTCATTTTTCGACCGTCAGTTCCCAAGATTACTCCGGTTACTAAAACATTTTTGAAGGCATTGGTATCATAAATTGCAGTTGAGATAACATGGAGAACATAAAACCAGGCACGAATTTGACCTGTGTACTCAACTATGAAATCCGGAGGAAAAAAGTCCTCAACTTTAGATTCACCTTCAAATGGGAAGTGGCGTTCGGCAAAAGAGGCACTACCAGCTTCAATCCAGGAATCTAAAACTTCCGGAACTCTGTGCATTTCTTTATCGCATTTCTGACATTTAATTGTGACTTCATCGATTTCTGGTTTATGGAGATCTTTTACCTCGCGGCCTGAGAGTTCTTCTAATTCTTTTATGGATCCTGGGACAATTCGCTCGCCGCATTCGCATTCCCAAACTGGAACTGGGGAACCCCAATATCTATTGCGGGAAATATTCCAATCAGGGGCGGCTTCCATGCTTTTGGCAAACCGGCCGGTTTTAAAATGTTTTGGAAACCAGTTCACTTCTTCATTATTTTTAAATAATTTGGATTTCATATCCTGGATATTTACAAACCAGGCGTTAATTGGGGCGTAATAAAGTCTGGTTGCACATCTCCAACAGTGAGCTACAGAATGGACTAAAGGCTTGTCTTCATAAATCAAACCGCGTTTTGCTAAATCCTCATTGACCATTGGATTGGTGTCCAAATAATAAACTCCACCAAATATTGGGATATCTTCTTTAATTATTCCTTCTTCGTCGAGGTGCAGAATAAGTTCGACATTTTCTTTTTGGATAACTTCCATGTCTTCTGCCCCGTATGCACCGATTGTTACAACTCCAGTTCCTTCATCGGCAGTGACAAAATCTCCAGGAACTATGACACCAACTTTTTCACCTTCTTTTTTATCTTTTAAGTAAAAATCATAATGGATTTCAAATTCTGTTCCGACTAGTTCTGAGCCTTTCATGCCTTCGAGGACTTGATACTCGGTATCATCTTTTAACATTTTCAGAGTGTCTTTTGCGAGGATGTAGAACTCATCGCCTTGTTTTACTTTGACGTAATCAAGTTCTGGGTTAACTGCTAAAACTGGGGTGGCTATCTTATTCCACGGCGTTGTTGACCAGGCTAAGATATAAGTGTTTTCCTGATGCTTCATTTTATTCTGCGAAGCAGAAAAGCTTTTAAGCTTATACTTGTATGTAGTTGCGTAATCTTCTTTGTCTTTGTAATTGTCGGCATCCATGGCGACTTCGAAGTTGGAGATTGGGGTTGAACAATGAGGGCAATATAACGAGACTCTTAAGCCTTTATAGATAAAACCTTTATCGTAC
>CXWK01000096.1_pt5 | contig 18540 bp, 16 predicted proteins | sample 590851 | NCBI WGS metagenome assembly CXWK01 (sample SAMEA3498364, study PRJEB10139) | wastewater metagenome | biome: wastewater treatment plant; material: activated sludge | place: Denmark | collected 2014-08-01 | reverse complement strand
CTCATCCTGCCGGTGATCCAACCGCTCGACGTGGAGCTGTACGACATCGAGGTGTCTGCAGGAACTTCTGCCAAGGTGTTGCGGGTGCTGCTGGATGCTCCAGGCGGGGTCTCCTTGGACACCATCACCGACGTGACGTACCTCATCTCACCGCTACTCGACGAGGCCGACCCCATTCGCGGTCGGTACACCCTCGAGGTGTCTAGTCCTGGACTTGAACGGCCGCTTCGCCTGCCCGAGCACTTCGACGGTGCGATCGGCCAAAAGGTTGCGATCAAGCTTCTCGCTCCGATCGATGGTCAACGCCGTTTCTCCGGTGAGCTCACCGGTCGCCAAGACGACGTTGTGACCCTCGACACCGAGCAGGGGCTCATCGAAGTGCCGATGCCAGACATCGCGTCAGCGAAAACAGTTTTTGAATGGAAGAAGCCTGCGCCGCCCAAGGGCGGAAGCAAGCGCCGTGCGGGATCGGACAGCAAGTGAGCACATTCGACCGATCCGGGATAGGGAGCTAGAGCCATGAATCATGAACTAATAGAGGCGCTCCGAACCATTGAACGCGAGAAGGGCATTTCATTCGAAACGCTCTTGGAAGCTTTGGCGAACGCGCTCGTAACCGCGTACAAGAAGCTGCCGAACGCTGCTGAAGAAGCCGTCGTCGAGATCGACATCGAGAGCGGCGAGATGGCCGTTTACGCACAAGAGTTCGACGAAGAAGGCAATCTCGTTCGCGAGTGGGATGACACACCGAAGGACTTCGGCCGCATCGCAGCGATGACTGCAAAGCAGGTCATCTTGCAGCGCATTCGTGAAGCCGAACGCGACATGAAGTACGAAGAGTACGCCGGGCGCGAAGGCGACATCGTCACTGGAATCATCCAGCAAACAGACCAGCGGTACACGTTGATCGACCTCGGGCGCGTCGAGGCTCTTTTGCCGTTGCCCGAGCAGGTCCCGTCAGAGCACTATGAACACGGCGCGCGCCTCAAGGCGTACATCGTCGAAGTGCGGCGCACCAACAAGGGCCCACAGATCGTCGTCTCCCGCACGCACCCTGGTCTGGTAAAGCGCCTTTTTGAGCTTGAAGTTCCTGAGATCGCCGAGAACGTCGTTCAGATCAAGGCGCTCGCTCGTGAGCCCGGTCACCGGACCAAGATCGCTGTTGCATCGATCGACGAGAACGTCGACCCGGTCGGGGCATGCGTTGGTGCTCGTGGGTCACGAGTCCGCCTGGTGGTCAACGAACTTCGGGGTGAAAAGGTCGACATCGTTCCCTTCAGCGATGATCCCCACGAGTTCGTGGCCAAGGCGCTCTCACCTGCGAAGGTCCGCGAGGTCCGCATTCACGAGGCGTATGCAACGGCGGAGGTGATCGTCCCCGACTATCAGCTTTCGTTGGCCATCGGCAAAGAGGGCCAGAACGCGCGGCTTGCCGCTCGTCTGACGGGGTGGCGTATCGACATCAAGTCTGAGACCCAGCTCGCTGAAGAAGAGGCGAACGCTGGGCAAGGCGACTGGGCTGAAGGCAGCTGGGTCGAGAACGAAAGCGGTGAACTGGTCTGGATCCCGGCCGGTGGTGGCGCCGAGATCTCCGCATCCGATGCGGGCTACGACGACGTCGGCACGTATGAAAGCGTCGAGACCGACCAAGTTGAGACCGACCAAGTTGAAGTCGTCGAGGAATTGGCAGAGGGCGCTGAGGGTTCTGACCAGTCTGACGAGGCCGCTGCCGACGAGGCGTCCGGGGATTCGGGGGGTGGCGACGAGCCAGGTTCCGATGAATCAGCTTCCACTGGGTCGGACTCAGATCCAGACGAATCAGACCCAGACGAATCGGATCCCGATGAGTCGGACACCGATGAGTCGGACCCAGATGAGTCGGATCCTGATGAATCGGACCCTGAAACGGATGATGATTCGACGGACGGAGAAGAAGAGTAAGGCCATTGACCAGCCATCCCGAAAGCGGTGAGATTCACTCGCGGCAGTCGGGCAGTGCTACAAATGTGGCAAACAAATACGCCGAATCAGTTGATCCGCTAGCTGATTCGGGGAACACGTTGGGAAACGCTCACCTTCCGCAGCGCACCTGTATTGGATGTCGAACCCGACGCCCAGTTGGCGAGCTCACGAGGATTTCGTGGCACGACACATCGGGGCTCGGGTTCGGTCGCGCGACAAAGGGTCGGGGAGCATGGCTGTGTCAAGGCAACGACGCGTGCGTGTCGGCTGCGTTTGCTCGCCGAGCGTTTCCCAGAGCGTTCCGACGTTCATTGGATGAATCGGTCCTGGCTCAGATTGCTGACTCGCTAGAGAAGGCTCAGGGCATGACCGAGGATCCTGTACGCGCATACGAAAATCGGAGTTAGGGCTTGCCCAGGAAGCGCATCCGGGTTTACGAGTTGGCTCGTGAACTCGGGGTAGAAAACAAGGACGTGCTGGACCTTTGCGATGAACTTCGCATCGGGGTCGGGAGTCACTCGTCCAGCATTGAGGAACCCCAGGCAGACCGGGTGCGCCGTTTGGCGCGCGACAAGGGTCTCGGTGGTTCCGGTGAAGAAGACGAACGTTCCCGTCGGCGGCGTCGTCGCCGTGAGGCGCGCGAGGGCGAAAACTCCGAGGAAGAGACTCAGGCACCGTCGAGTGAATCTGACGAGGCCGGAGAACGCAAGGTCGTTCGCGCCGGAGGGTCGAGCCTTCGGGTCCGCTCAGGCGGCGAAGGTCGGACTCTGCGCGTTCGCGCGGCCGGCACTCGTGACGAACCCGTCGCCGAAACGATCACGAGCCCCGCACCTTCGCCGGCGGTTACCGACACTGCAGATGTCTCAGAGCCTTTGGTGTCGCCAGCTGCCGAGCGCGAGGACATCGCAATCGACCGCGACTCAGATGGACGGGAAGCTCCCATTGGAGCGTCGGCGCCAGCAGTTGCCGAGACGGTCAGTCCGGCTCAGCCTGCGCCAGCGGTCGAACAGCCTGCCGTTGCCGACCCTGCGCCGGTGGCAGCTCACGTTCCCGCGAGCGCCGTGGACGAACCGGCCGCCGACGTGGCTGGACCGGCCACAGCGTCAAGCGAAACGCCGCGGGCGGCCGATCCGACTTCGGCTCCGCTGCAAGATCGTCGTCGCCCTATGAGTGCGTCCGGCAAGCCAATCCCGCCTCCGCCCAACTTTTCAGGCAAGCCAATTCCGCCGCCACCGGGACGCAAGCCCGGTGCACCGCCACCGCGGTCGCCTCGGGGCGGTGCCCCGGGTCGTCCGGCAACCGGTGCGCCCGCGCGCGGGCGCCCAGGCGGTGCTCCAGGTGGTGGGGGCGGCGGTTTCACGCGCCCAGGTCAAGCGCGCAGCGGTCCCGGTGGCGGTCCTCCGCCAGGGGGCGGTGGAGCCGGCGGCCCAGGTGGTGCCGGTCGTGGTCGGCCCGGGGGTCCGCCACAGCGGCGAAAGAAGCGTAGGAAGCGTCGCCAGCAGGAGGACCTCGAACCACAGCAGGCTCCTCAGTACACCGAGCAGGACGCGCCCGTTCCCGAGGGTGAGATCGTGGTGCCTCGCGGCGTCACCATCCAGGACTACGCGCCCAAACTCAACAGGACCGCAGCTGACCTGGTTCGCATGCTGATGATGGCCGGGGAAATGGTCACGGCCACCCAGTCCCTGTCAGACGACATGATCGAGCTCATCGCTGACGAACTTGGCGCGGAGATCCTTCTCGTCGACCCGGGTCAAGAACAAGAGCAAGAGCTGCTCGCGTTGTTCGACCAGGAGGAGCCCGACGAGTCAGAACTCGTCGAGCGTCCGCCGGTCGTTACGGTGATGGGCCACGTCGACCACGGAAAGACAAAGCTGCTCGACGCGATTCGCGCAGCGAATGTCGTGGCCAGCGAAGCCGGTGGGATCACTCAGCACATCGGCGCCTATCAGGCGTACCGCAATGATCAGCCGATCACGTTCATCGACACTCCNNGTTCTGGTCGTTGCTGCCGACGACGGCGTGATGCCTCAGACGCTCGAAGCGCTGAGCCACGCTCGGGCTGCCGAGGTGCCGATCGTTGTAGCGATCAACAAGGTCGATCGCGAAGACGCCAATCCAGACCGCGTCCGCCAGCAGATGGTGGAACAAGGCCTGATCCCCGAAGAATGGGGTGGCGACACGATCATGGTCGAGGTTTCGGCGCTGAAAGGTGAAGGCATCGACGCACTCATGGACGCCTTGCTCCTGGTCGCCGAAGTTGAAGAACTGGAAGCCGCTCCGGACCGCCCCGCGGTTGGTTTGGTGTTGGAGGCCCATCTCGATGTCGGCCGTGGCCCCGTCGCAACCGCTCTGATCCAACAGGGCACCATGCGAGTGGGCGACCCGGTCGTGGCGGGTGGGGCATTCGGCAAGGTGCGAGCAATGCTCGACGACCAAGGCAACCGGGTTGACGTTGCCGGCCCGGCGACGCCGGTTCAGGTGCTTGGGTTCAACGATGTGCCGTTGGCTGGCGACCAGATCCGTGTTGCCCCCGATGAGCGTGTCGCCCGCACCGTGGCAGAGGCCCGTGCAAGACGAGCCCGTCAGGTCGAACTGATGGGCACGGCGGCTGCACCTGTCGGAGCAGGATCGAAGCTCGAGGACATTTTCGCCCACATCCAGCGTGGCGAGATCACGACTCTCAACTTGATCCTCAAAGCTGACGTGCAGGGATCTCTCGAAGCTGCCACCGACGCACTGCGCAAGCGCGAGCGCGACGACGTCAAGCTTGCCTTTGTTCAGCGGGGCGTCGGCGGAATCACCGAGAACGATGTCAACCTCGCTATCAGTTCGAACGCAACGATCATCGGGTTCAACGTCCGTCCGGACCGCATCGCTCGTGAGTTGGCAGAACGCGAGCGGGTCGAGGTCCGGCTCTACGAGATCATCTACGAGATGCTCGAAGACGTCGAGGCAGCGATGGTCGGAATGCTCGCTCCCGAATACGAGGAAGTCGTTACCGGTGAGGCAGAGGTCCGCGAAGTCTTCTCGGTGCCTCGTGTCGGCCGGATCGCCGGTTGCTACGTGCGTTCCGGTGTCGTCAAGCGTGGGTCTAAGGTTCGCTTCCTGCGCGAAGGCGTCGTCATCTGGAAGGGCGAGATCGCTTCGCTCAAGCGCTTTAAAGAAGATGCGCGTGAAGTATCCGCAGGATACGAGTGCGGAATCGGACTTGAGCAGTTCCAAGACTTGAAGTCCGGCGACATCATCGAGACGTACGAAGAGCGCGAAATCGCTCGTACCTAACCTCGGATGTGTGACCTGACCGGCTCGAAGCGACCCGAGCCGGTCAGGTCGGTCCGATAAACTGGGGCACGTGGTTGCGCTCGCAGGGTACGCGGGTGAGCGGGTTGACGGAGGGGTCCGATGGCGCAACGAAGTTTTCAGCGATCGGACCGAATCGGCGAACTGGTGCGCACAATCGTTGCCACTGAGGCCGAACGGTGGGACGACGATCGACTCGGATTTTTCACGGTGACCGACGTCGAGATGGAAGCAGATAACCGAATTGCTGTCGTGTACTACACGGCCTTTGATTCGGATCCGGCGACGGTGAAAAAAGCCCTCGACGAGGCCCGTCCTGCCGTGCAACGACTCGTTGCTCACTCGGTCCGAATGCGGCACACCCCGCGCGTAGAGTTTCGACTGGACCGAACCCGGGAACGGGTTGACGCCATCGAGGCTGCGATTGCTCGAATTCACCAGCAGGACCAATGAACGACACGCTCGCAGATGTGGCTGCGGTAATCCGTGACAACAGCGAATTCGCGCTTGCTTGCCACGTCAGTCCCGATGGTGACGCCTTAGGGTCGATGCTCGCACTGCATCTCGCGTTGCAAGCCGCCGACTTCACCTCGGTCGCCTCTTTTAGCCAGCCGTTTGAGGTAGCGCCTCACTATCGGTCGCTTCCAGGCCTCGACCGGCTCACTCACCCTGAGGCCTACCCGGCTCAGCCAAAGGTGATGATCACACTCGACTCCGGGTCGCTCGGTCGACTTGGCGATCTGGGGACCAATGCGCAGGCCGCAGAGAACCTGATCGTGTTGGATCACCACGTTTCCAACACGCGTTACGGAACGCTGAACGTGATCGACGACCGCGCAGCGGCGACCGCGGTGATGGTGTTCCAACTCATACAGATGCTCGATCTGCCGATCACCGACGAAGTCGCCACGTGTTTGTATGCCGGTCTGGTGTGCGACACCGGTCGCTTCCAATACCAGACCACCACCCCAGAAGTCTTTGAGATGGCGGCGCAGTTGTCCGCCTACAAGGTCGATATTCCTTCACTGTCGCGAGAGCTGTTCGAAGAGCACCGGTTCGCGTATTTGCAGCTAACGGCACGGGTTCTGGCAGAGACTCAGCTCGACGCAGAGAAACATTTCGCGTCGGCGATCATTCGTCAGGCCGATCTTGAAGAGTTCGGCGTCACCCTCGATGAGACTGAAGGGCTGATCGATCTTGTCCGACGGATCCAAGAAGCCGACGTCTTTGCCGTCCTGAAGGAAGAGCCGTCCGGACGTGTGCGAGTGAGCCTTCGTGGCCTCGGTAGCGTCGACGTTCAGGAAATCGCTCAAAAACACGGCGGCGGGGGCCACAGCTTCGCTGCCGGTTTCACCTCTGACGGTCCGGCCGAGCGGATTGTTGAGTCGATCCGGGCGTCGCTTTAGACCACATGGCCAAGCGGAAACAACCTACCGTTCATGGCGTTGTCATCGTCGATAAGCCCGCGGGCGTTACCTCGCACGACGTCGTCGGTGCGCTACGTCGGATCTACGGGGAACGGCGCATAGGTCACGGCGGTACCCTCGATCCCGCTGCAACAGGTGTCTTGGTTGTAGGGGTCGGCTGGGCGACCCGCCTGCTCAACTATTTTCAGCACGACACCAAGCGGTATACCGGAACGGTTACGTTCGGGACGGCGACTGACACGCTCGACGCAGAAGGGCAGGTCACCGAAACCATTTCCGATGCTCCGTACGAGGCTTCCGCAGTTACTTCGGTGTTGTCGCGGTTCACGGGACCGATCAACCAAACGCCCCCGATGGTCTCCGCCATCAGAGTGGACGGTGAACGGCTGTACGAAAAGGCTCGGCGTGGTGAGGTCGTTGAACGCGACGCGCGGCCTGTGACCATCCATCGGCTGGAAATGATCGACTTCTTCGACGGTCCGCCACCTCGGGCAATCCTCGACGTGACCTGTTCGGCTGGAACCTACATTCGGGTCCTGGCCGCTGATATCGGCGAGGCGCTTGGCGGCTGTGCGCATCTCTCCGCGCTCCGCCGCACCGAAGCGTCGGGTTTTGGTCTGGATCGAGCGCTCGACCTGGACCAGATCCAGTCCGATCCCTCAAGCGCCCTCCTGTCGGCCGAGGAAGCGGTACAACACATGGAGACGGTCGAGGTCTCCCCAGAGCTGGCAGTTCGCCTGCGACACGGTCAACGACTGCCACTCGACAGTGTTGGCGCGGTCGGCGGCGTCTGCGCGGTCCTCATGGAAGGCGAGTTTGTCGGCATGGCAGAGCCGAAAGGTTCCGTCCTCGCGCCGCTCATGATCTGGCCATCCACGTAAGGCGTCCCGGGCCTTGCTGTTCCCCGGACGTGACCGTTCGGGTTTTGCCGGGTTGGGAATGTCGCTTTATTGGCGGACGATGCGACGAGAACGGCGCTCCGCCGCGAGGATCAAGGACCGAGTTAGCTCCGAAGCAGTCAGGATCTGGAGCCCTTATGCAGGTGATTCGCCACGAGCCTTGGCATGTTCCCGGTCGCTTCGCAGTGACGATTGGGGCCTATGACGGTGTCCACCTGGGACACCGCGCCGTCATCGAAGTGCTCGCTGAGCGTGCCCGGGCCCTTTCCACTCCAGACGAACCGGTCCGGACAGCGCTCGTCACCTTCGATCGCCACCCTGCGGAGATCGTTCGTCCGGACGCAGCTCCGCCGATCCTGACCAGCCTCGACCACAAGCTGGAGATCTTGGAGACCATCCCGGAGCTGGACGTGGTCGTAGTGTTGCGCTTCGACAAGGTCCGACGCGAAGAGGAAGCCAACAAGTTTGTGTGGGACGTCCTCGTCGATGGGCTGTCGGCCAAGAGCATCGTCGTCGGTGAAGACTTCCACTTCGGGAAGAACCGGGCCGGCGACGTTGCCTTGCTCCGAGAGATGGGCGCAGAACTGGGATTCGAGGTACACGCCTTGGAACTGGTCGGCAGCGACGATGCCGGGCCAGAGAGTTTCTCGTCGACGCGGGTGAGGCGGCTCATCAAGGACGGCGATGTCGAAGGAGCTTCCCGGATCTTGGGTCGCGCCTATGAACTCCGAGGTACGGTCGTTCACGGCGATGCCCGGGGACGGGAGATCGGATTTCCGACCGCCAACATCGATGTCGACAGGCATTTCTGCCTCCCTGCGGACGGCGTGTATGCCGGGGCACTCCTCCTCGACAGCGAACGTTTGGGAGCCGCGATCTCGTTGGGAACCCGAGAGAGCTTTGACACCGATCACAGCCGCCTCGTCGAAGTTCACGTGTTGGACTGGGACGGTGACATCTATGGCAAAGCGGTCGGGGTCGAGTTTCTGAAGTTCCTGCGGCCCCAACAGAAGTTCNNGCTCAAGCGAGAGACGCCCCCGCCCCTTGGCGACAGCTGATTCTTTTCAAACAGGACGCTGTGCTAGCTTTTCTCGGTCGGCGCGTGGTGCGCTGACACGTTCCTATTCTTCTACTGCGAGGTTGACGCGCCGTCATGTCGGACAAGACCGCTGTAATGCAAGAGTACGGTCTGCACCAGAGCGACACAGGTTCGCCTGAGGTCCAGGTGGCGCTGCTCACCAAAAGGATCAACCACCTTACCGAGCACCTGAAGGTCCACAAGAAGGACCATCACTCTCGGCGGGGACTGTTGATGCTGGTCGGGCAACGTCGCCGGCTGCTGGACTACCTCAAAGGGATCGACGTCGAGAGGTATCGATCGTTGATCGCCAGGCTTGGCCTGCGACGGTAACCAGAGTGTGCAACCTCGGGAGCGGCCTTGCCGCTCCCGACTCGCGTAGTTGTTCGAATAGGGGCACGAACAACAATCAATTCGCACCGCCAACGGGTGGAACCGGTTGTCAGTCGCCAGATGCTTTGGGCTTCCCGCCCGAGGCGTTTGCCAACTGGGAACTGGCGGTCCCGTTACCGGGATCAGTCCGGAGGCCAAATCGGGCCTCTGCGGTGCGTTTCTAACGAAAGAAACCACATGAGTTCTATTCATTCCGTGAGCCGGGAAATCTCCGGTTCCGACAAAACCATGCTCCTCGAAACCGGTCGGGTTGCTGCTCTCGCCGATGGCTCCGTGATCGTCGGTATGGGTGACACCCGAGTCCTCGTTACCGCCTGTGCGGCATCCGGGGTTCGTGACGGTATCGACTTCTTCCCGCTTACCGTCGACGTCGAAGAGCGTGCGTACGCCGCAGGCAAGATCCCCGGTTCGTTCTTCCGTCGCGAAGGTCGGCCTGGCGAACAGGCCGTTCTGACGTGCCGTTTGACCGACCGTCCGATCCGTCCGGCATTCGCCGACGGGTACCGCAACGAAACCCAGATCGTCGGCACCGTGTTGGGTGTCGACATGGTTAACCCGCACGACGTGGCTGTGATCAACGGTGCGTCGGCCGCTCTCACCGTTTCGGGGATTCCTTTCCAAGGTCCTATCGGTGCGGTCCGTGTCGCTCAGGTCGATGGTGAGTGGGTTGCGCACCCCAGTTACGAGCAGTCCGATGGAGCGACCTTTGAGATGGTCGTTGCGGGGCGGCGTGCCGACGACGGCTCCGTTGCGATCATGATGGTCGAAGCCGGTGGCGGACCCAACGCCTGGGCGCTCTACCAAGACGGTGCTGCGAAGGTCGATGAAGCGACCGTCGCCGCGGGTCTCGAGGCTGCCAAGCCCGCCATCGAAGACGCGATCGATCTTCAGCTCGAACTGAAGGCGAAGTACGAGGCCGAGAACGGCCCGATCGCGCCGATGACCTACGACCCGCAGATCGACTATTCCGATGAGGTCCGGGACGCGGTCAACAACGCTGCAACCAGCGACGTCGAAGAGGCGATGACCATCGCCGACAAGCACGACCGCAATGCCCGCCTCGACGAGATCGAACGCCGTATCGTCGGCGAGCTCGTCGGGACCTCCGACGCCCCTGGCCCCCTTGCCGGCGAGGGAACAGCGGTTGGTCGTGCCTTCCGTTCGTTGCAGAAGTCGGTTGTGCGGCGTCGCATCGTCAACGACGGATTCCGCATCGATGGCCGTGCGACCGACCAACTTCGTCCGATCTCGGCGGAGGTCGGCATTTTGTCTACCGCTCACGGTTCCGCGCTTTTCCAGCGGGGTGAGACCCAGGTGTTGTCCGTGACGACGCTTGGCATGCCTCGCCTTGAGCAGATGATCGACTCGATCTCCACGCTCGAATCGAAGCGCTACATGCACCACTACAACTTCCCGCCGTACTCGGTTGGTGAGACCGGGCGTGTCGGGTCGCCGAAGCGCCGGGAAATCGGCCACGGCGCACTCGCCGAGCGGGCGCTAGTCCCAGTGCTGCCTTCCTCCGAGGAATGGCCCTACACCATGCGCGTCGTTTCCGACGTGATGGCATCCAACGGGTCAACGTCGATGGCGTCGGTGTGTGGTTCGAGCTTGTCGCTCATGGATGCTGGTGTGCCGATCAAGGCTCCGGTCGCGGGTATCGCGATGGGCCTGGTCTACGCAGATGGCAAGTACACGACACTGACCGACATTTTGGGTGCAGAAGACGCCTTTGGTGACATGGACTTCAAGGTCGCTGGGACCCGGGACTTCATCACCGCCTTGCAACTCGACACAAAGATCGACGGCATTCCGGCAGAGGTCTTGGCACAAGCCCTCGAGCAAGCACGTGTCGCTCGGCTCTCGATCCTCGACACGATGGACGCGGCTCTGGCGGCACCACGTCAGGACGTGGCAGACGTTGCACCGAAGATCGTCAGCATCGAGATTCCGCTCGACAAGGTGGGCGAGGTTATCGGCCCGAAGGGCAAGATCGTCAGGGCCATTCAGGACGAAACCGGTGCAGAGATCGCCGTCGACGACGACGGTGTCCAGGGCATCGTGACCGTCGGAGCGACACAGCGTGCACAGGTGGACGCTGCGGTTCAACGCATCAACGAGATTCTCAACCCGCCGCAGCCCGAAGAGGGTAAGACATACACCGGAGTGGTGGTCAACATCACTGACTTCGGAGCTTTCGTCAACATCCTCCCTGGTCGTGACGGACTTCTCCACATTTCCAAGCTAGGACGCGGCCAGCGCGTCAGCCGGGTGGAAGACGTCGTCCAACTGGGTCAGCCGGTCGAGGTGGTAGTTGACGAGGTCGATCACCGCGGCAAGGTGTCGCTGCGTCTCGCTGGCGACGAGGGTGGTTCTGGCGGAGACGGCAACGACGGTGGCGACGACTCAGGCGATGGGGCGCCACGGGGATCTGATTCTCGCGGCTCAGATTCGCGTCGGTCAGACTCGGGTCGTTCTGATGCACGCCGCTCCGATTCGCGTCGTTCCGACGATTCCGACGACGCCGATTCGGGTCGCCGTTCTGACCGTCGGTCTGAAGGTGGCGGAGACCGTGTTGACGTTTCCTTCCGCCAAGAGTGGGACGCTCAGGCTGAGCAGCAGTTCGGCGAGCTGGGAACCGCCCGCAAAGATGAGCGTCGTCGTTCGGCGCCGCCGAAGCGTCGCCCTGGCGGTCGCGGTCGCGGCGGTCGTTCCCGCGGTGGTCGCAGCTAACGGAGGCCGAATCTGTGACGGAGCCTGAGACTGGCATCCGCGTAACACGCCTTGAAGGGGGACCGCTCGTCGTAACTGAGCGGTCCCCGCTGGCGTTGTCGGCTGCTCTTGGCGTTTGGGTCGATGTGGGGTCGCGGGACGAACCAACGTCGATGCAAGGTGCAACGCACCTTCTTGAACACCTCGTCTTCAAAGGGACCGAGCGGTTCGATGCTGATGAGATCAGCGAAGAGATCGAACGGTTCGGCGGCGATATCAACGCGTTCACCACGGCGGAACACACCGTCTATGAGGCGCACCTGATCGCCGAAGGCCAAGGCACGGCGCTTGAGATCCTCACGGATCTGGCGTGTCGCCCGAACCTTGAACAACCCGACATCGAGTCCGAGCGTGAGGTCGTCCTTGATGAACTCCGCGGGGCAGATGATCAGGCCGGTTCGATCGCAGATGACCTCCTCAACGAGGCGCTGTTCCCGGAACATCCGTTGGGTCGGCGCATTCTCGGCACCGAAGAGCACCTGCTGGCCCTTAACAGCCAGTCCATCCGCGCGTATCACGACGAGCAGTACGTGTCGGGCCGGATGATTGTGGCCGCAGCCGGTTTGGTCGATCACGACGAGATCGTCGAAGCCGTCCAGGCGAACATTCCTTCCACCGACATCAAGGGTCGACCGTCACGGAAACAGCCGGGCGCGACGCCGCCGATGATCGTTTCAGAGGATCGACCTGGCGAACAGACCCATGTGCTTTTGGCCGCGCGAGTTGGCGAGGCACAGGACCCGGGGCGCTATGCGCTAACCGTCTTGAGTCATGTCCTCGGTGGGGGCCTGACGTCGCGTCTTTTTCGAGAAGTACGCGAGAAGCGCGGCCTTTCGTACGCGGTCGGATCCGACCTGTCGTTGTACACCGACGCCGGCATCTTGTTGCTCTACGCGACCTGCAGCCCCCGCCGGGCCGAAGAGACCGCATCGGTGATCGCCGCGGAACTCGAAGCCATCTTGACCGATCGACCGGTTTCTGAAGCCGAGTTGGAGCGGACCAAGGCGGCAATTCGGGGCAGCTTTGCCATTGCTGATGAGTCGATGCGCAGCCGCATGCACCGCATCGGACGATCGGCGCTGCTCCAAGGTGAACCCGCTTCGGCCAACGAAGTGGTTCAGCGGTACGAGGCTGTTTCCATGGCCGACATGGACGAAGTCCGTCAGCGGCTCCAAGCATCGCCACTCGTCTCCGTGCGGGTTGGTCCCAAGCCTTGAGACGCTTGGCGCTCTAACCTGGGCGCCTCACGGGACCCGATCCAGACGGTCCCACGGCGTCAGAGGTTGGGAAGTGTCGGCAACGGTAGGTGTTGAAGTGCCCGGGGCTGTTGGACCAATTCGCGTGGCTGTCGCGGGCGCGTCTGGACGCATGGGATCGACGACATGTGGTGCGATCGAGGCGGCGGATGGCCTGATCGTGGCTGCAAAGGTCGATCCCAGCCAAACAGGCGACGACTGGTTTGCGTCTGTCGATGATGTCGACCCCGACCACGTGGATGTGTTGGTTGACTTCACCCATTTCGAAAGCGCTCGCCGCAACCTGACCTGGTGTATGCGCTCAGGGGTGCACGCGGTCGTGGGCACGTCTGGTTTTGACGCGGCTGTCCTTGCGGACCTGAATGACCAGATTCCGCCAGGGGTCAACATCGCAATCATCCCAAACTTCGCGATCGGTGCGGTCTTGATGATGCGGTTCGCGGAACTAGCGGCGCCGTTTATGGACACCGTCGAGGTGATCGAGTTCCACCATGACAAAAAGATTGATGCCCCGTCTGGGACCGCAGTCGCGACGGTGAATCGGATCGCCGCGGCCCACGACAAGTGGGCGCCCGACCCGACGATCGACGAGAAGATCCCGGGAGCTCGCGGCGGTCGAGGGGATGCCGGGATCCGCATTCATGCTGTCCGGATGCGGGGGATGGTCGCCCACCAAGAGGTGCTCTTCGGTGCCGAAGGTCAGACCTTGACGATTCGCCACGATTCGATCGATCGATCGTCGTTCATGCCTGGAGTAGTTCTCGCCGTTCGGTCAGTCTCTCGTTTTCCTGGCCTTACGGTGGGTCTCGACCGCTATTTGGGTATCGATTCGATCGCATAGGCGGGCGGATTCCTGGGCGTTTTTGGGCCCGATCTGTCGCTTTGATGGGAGTGCGTGGTGGCGGAGATGGCGCCGGGCCCCTAATCTCCTCACAACATTGCTCCGGCATTGCCGGTGCGTTGTGCGAAATTCGTGGTTGGTGGGACGAGCGGGAAACCGCGAGACGTGGCGGGAGGACGATTGAGCGGTTCTGCAACCAATGAGGTGCAGCCTGTGTTGTCCGTGCGCAATGTTGAAGTCGTGTACAACGGCGTTGCCCAAGTGCTCCGAGGCGTCAACCTCGAAGTGCAAAAGGGCCAAGTCGTCACCCTTCTCGGTGGCAACGGTGCCGGAAAAACAACGCTTCTTCGGGCGATCACCGGGCTGATCGGGGTCCACGGTGGCGAGGTGACCCGGGGCGAAGTCGACCTCGCCGGACAGCCGATCCTCGGCCTTGACCCACCCAAGATCGTCAGTGCCGGGATCGCCCAAGTCATGGAGGGGCGGCGGATCTTCGGCGAGCTTTCAATTGAGGAGAATCTGCGCGCCGGGGCCTTCACGAATAGGGACAAAGCAGGCGCCCAGAAGACGATGGCTCGCATCTACGAGATGTTTCCCGTCCTAGGTGATCGACGGGCACAGCATGCGGGATATCTGTCGGGCGGGGAGCAACAGATGTTGGCCATCGGTAGGGCGATGATGGCGAACCCCACGTTGCTGCTCCTCGACGAGCCATCGCTCGGCCTGGCTCCCCTCATCGTTGAACAGATCGGCAACATCATCCGTGAGGTCAACGCGACCGGAACTTCGGTGTTGTTGATTGAACAAAACGCCCACATGGCGTTGGGCGTCTCGAACTTTGCCTACATCCTCGAACACGGACGGGTCGTCCGATCGGGGAGCTCTGAAGCACTGCGCGCCGACAAGGACATCCAGGACTTCTACTTGGGTGGCGCCAGCGAGGCGGACCGCTCATTTGCCGAGGTGAAGAGCTACCGGCGCAAGAAGAAGTGGAGCGCATGAGTACCGACCTGCTCGAAGTACGCAACATCACGCTTCGTTTCGGTGGCGTCACCGCCATCAACGACGTCTCTTTTTCCGTCGGCGAAGGCGAACTGTTCGCAATCATCGGCCCCAACGGCGCCGGCAAGACCTCGATGTTCAACTGCCTGAACGGCGTTTACCGCCCCCAGTCGGGTTCCATCGTGCTCGCAGGTGAAGACATCAGCGGCTACAAGCCCACCCGTATTGCCAAGCTTGGAATCGCTCGTACCTTTCAGAATCTCGGGCTGTTCACCAACCTCAATGTGGTCGACAACCTGATGCTCGGTCGTCACATGCACATGAAGACCGGCTTTCTGTCCGCGGCGGTCTGGTTCGGCAGGGCGCGCAGCGAAGAAATTCGCCAGCGAGAAGCGTGCGAAGAAGTCATGCGGCTCCTCGAGTTGGAGCCGTACCGCTATACGACGGTCGGTCTGCTGCCCTACGGGGTCCAAAAGCGCCTCGAGCTCGGCAGGGCGCTCGCCATGGAGCCAAAGGTGCTGCTCCTCGACGAGCCGGTCGCGGGGATGAACCATGAAGAGACCGAAGACATGGCTCGGTACTTGCTCGAAATCCGCAGCCAACTGAACACGACGATGATCATGGTCGAACACGACATGCCCTTCGTCATGGACCTCGCCGACCGAGTGATGGCGATCGACTTTGGTCAACGAATCGCCATTGGAACGCCCGACGAGGTGCGGAACGACCCAGCCGTTGTGGCTGCCTACCTGGGAGGTGAGGCATGACGGAACGGGCTGCAGGAATGACCACGCTTCCGGACATGCTTGCGGACTGGGCTCAGCGGACGCCGACAAAGACGGCGCTCCGCAAGAAGTCGCTCGGGCGCTGGCGTGAGTACACCTGGGCGGAATACCGCGAACGGGTTGCTCGGGCGGCCAGTGCCCTGACCGCGTTGGGAGTCGGCAGGGGAGACGGAGTCGCCATCCTCTCGGGGAACCGGCCCGGCTGGTTGTTTGTCGATCTTGCGACGCAATCGTTGGGTGCTCGTTCGGTAGGCGTGTATCCAACATCCAGTTCCTCGGAAGCCCGTTACGTCATCGATCACTCAGATGCGTCGATCGTGTTCGTTGAAGACGAAGAGCAACTCGACAAGGTGCTGGACGCTCGAAGCGACCTTCCGCACCTGAGAAAGATCGTCATCTTTGACGCGCGGGGCATTCGCGGCCTCGACCAACACGACGATGTGATGTCGTTCGCCGATTTTGAGGCGCTCGCCCCTGGCGAAGCTGCCCAAGAGATCGCGTCGTGGGACAAAGCGAGAGCTGAGCTCGATCCAGACGACACCACGCTGCTCGTGTACACGTCAGGCACGACGGGGCCGCCCAAGGGGGCGATGCTGTCGCAACGCAATCTGGTGGTCGCTGCAGAAACCTTTGTCAAGGCCTGGGGCGTGCACGCAGGGGACGAGTTGATGTCCTATCTCCCCCTCTGCCACGTCGCCGAGCGCCTGATGAGCGTCGCCAACGGTTTGCACGCTGGCTACATCGTGAACTTTGGGGAAGGCCCCGACACGTTCACCAACGACCTCACCGAGTTGCAACCGACGGTCTTCCTGGGCGTTCCGCGGGTGTGGGAAAAGCTCATGGCCGGCGTCGAACTCCGAATGCAAGACGCATCTGGCTTACGTCAGAAGGCCTACCGTTGGGCGCTGCGCAGCGGAAACAAAACAGCTGCTTCGCGACGTGAGAGCGGTTCGAAGTCGGCAGGCGGCACGCTCGCCCGCTTCGTGGTTAGTCGGCCTTTGACGAACAAGATGGGTCTTGGTCGGGTCCGAGTTGCTCTCACCGGTGCCGCGCCGATTTCGGTCGAGGTGCTCGAGTATTTCTGGGCTCTAGGAGTCGATATTCGAGAGGTGTACGGTCAAACCGAAGGTACGGCGCTTGCGACGGCCAACGTTGGCTGGCCGGTCAAACTCGGAACGGTGGGCAGGGCGCTTGACGGTGTCGAACTACGCCTCGAGGCAGACGGCGAGATCACTGTTCGTGACCCTGGAGTCTTTAAGGGCTACTACAAAGACGAAGCAGCGACAGCAGAAGTTGTCGACGCAGACGGGTGGCTCCACACCGGAGATGTCGGAGTTCTCGACGACTCCGGGTTCCTCACGATCACCGATCGCAAGAAGGACTTGATCATCACTTCTGGCGGTAAGAACATCTCGCCCTCCTACATCGAGAACAAGCTCAAAGTGTCCCCGCACATCGCCGAAGCGATCGTCGTTGGTGACGCTCGTAAGTACTGCACTGCCCTCATCGGCGTGGACGCGGAGGCGGTGGCCGACTGGGCAGGTCGTCAGAACCTTTCATTTGGTTCCTACGCTGACCTGGCTCGTTTGCCTGAAGTCCAGAAACTGGTGGACGGGTGGGTGCAATCGGTCAACGAAGATCTTGCGCCCGTTGAGCAGATCAAACGTTTTGCCCTGCTTGAAAAGGAGCTCGACGTCGATGATGGCGAGTTGACCGCTACGCAGAAGGTCAAGCGTTCAGCGATTCATGCGCTGTATCAGGACCAGATCGAGGGGTTGTACCGATGACGGAGTTCATCCAAGCACTCGTCGGCGGAGTTGCCCTGGGCAGCATTTATGCCCTTGTGGCGCTCGGATTCGTGGTCATCTATCGGGCGACTGGGATCATCAACTTTTCCCAGGGTGCAATTGTGACCTTGGGTGCCTACCTGACCTTCAATGCCGCCCAAACCTGGGGCCTGCCGTTCGCCATTGCAGCGATCGTGGCGATCGCGGGTTGCGCCTTACTCGGCGTTTTCATCGAGCGATTCTTGCTGCGTTGGTTCGTTGGGCAGCCAGTCCTCGCCGTCATCATGGTGACGATTGGGTTGCTGAACATCTTGGACCAACTCATCAAAGAGATCTGGGGTGTTAGTCCCGTTGTCATGGGCGAGCCGTGGCGTTTCAAGAACGTGACCGTCGGGTCGATCGTCATCCCCTGGAATGACATCATCACGCTCGCTGTGACCACTGCCCTCGTCACCCTGTTCTTCTTCACGATGCAGCGGTCTCGAATCGGGCTCGGTATGCGGGCGGTGGCGATCGACACCGAAGCAGCTCTTGCGAACGGCATTTCTGCAAATGCCATGAATGCTGCGGCGTGGGCAATGTCAGGAGGCATCGCTGCGATCGCGGGAATCATGCTGGCTGGTGACCTTTCCAACGCCAATCCCAACATGGGCTTCATCGCCTTGGCTGCTTTTCCGGCCATGATCCTGGGCGGCCTCGATTCACCGGTGGGAGCGGTTTTTGGCGGCATCATCATCGGCCTCACCGAAGTCATGACGAAGATCTACATCAATCCATGGGCGACGAAACCGCCCGAATGGTTGGAGAATCTGGTCGGTACCCCGACGATTCTGGAAAACGTGCATCAGGTCACGCCGTACATCGTGATGGTGCTCATCCTGTTGATCAGACCCCAGGGCCTGTTCGGCACCAAAGAAGTGGAGCGGGTGTGATGGCCGGGAACCGCGGGCTCGTCACGAACTATTCAGATGAGGTGAAGCTGTGGCGTACCAGCGGTGACTGGTACCGCCTCGGTGCAATCCTCTTGGCATACCTGGT
>CXWK01019172.1_pt2 | contig 18580 bp, 8 predicted proteins | sample 590851 | NCBI WGS metagenome assembly CXWK01 (sample SAMEA3498364, study PRJEB10139) | wastewater metagenome | biome: wastewater treatment plant; material: activated sludge | place: Denmark | collected 2014-08-01 | reverse complement strand
GATGACCGTCACTGAAGAATCCAGGTATCGTCTCCATCAGCAACTCGATGAAGCCGTCGGCAAGGAGGGGGCCACGACCATGATGGAGATGCTTCCGCCGGTCGGCTGGGCCGATGTCGCCACCAAGCGAGATCTCGACCAACAACGCGAGCTGCTGGAACTCAAGATCGAGAGTACTGACAAGGGAAACCGCGCTGACTTCGAGAAGGCCATGCGGCATCAGCTCACCGTGATCCTCAGTGCGTTCTTCTCGATGGCAGGTGTCATCATCGCCCTGTTGATCTACGGACCTCGCTAAAAGGACCTGGGCCTCAGGCCGCCTCGTGGAGATGACCCGTCTCCCAGCCGCCTCGTCCGTTGACTGAGCGATCCGAACTGGCTCGGCCAGGGTTCCGCCAGAGGCAGTCTGGTCGAGTTGGGTTCGGACCCAGCGAGGACCTCGGCAGTGCCTCCTCCACCGCTAGGGTGAACTTGATGTTGGGGGCGAGTACGACGAAGTTGGGCCGGGCGGACCCGCGCGTTGAGTTGAACCCCAGACCCGAAGCGATCTAAGCCGTACCCCCGAAAGCTGGCTGCCCGTGGAGATCTTTGATCTCAGAGACGACCTGATCNNCCTACAGTTCCGTGACTGGCGTATCGAACAGCGAGTCAACGAAGAGCTGCAGGGCGGGAAGCTGTGGCCTGAGCCGCGCATTGGGCTGAATCCATCGTTCGAGCCTGGGCAGACGGTCGCCGAACTGGTCGCCGACGGCATTTTGCATCCCACCGCTGGCGAGGTGTTCAGGGCCGGCAAGCAGCGAGGGTCGGGCTCGGAGATACTGCTGCACCGACACCAAACCGAGGCCATCGCAGCGGCGCAGCGCGGGGCCAACTACGTCCTCACGACCGGAACCGGGTCGGGCAAGAGCCTCGGCTACATCGTGCCCATCGTTGACCACGTGCTCCGCGAGGGTTCGGGCAAGGGAATCCGGGCCATCATCGTCTACCCGATGAATGCCCTGGCTAACAGCCAGATGGAAGAGCTTGAGAAGTTTCTCGGGCATGGATTCGGGGGCAAGAAGCCGGTCACCTATGCCCGTTATACCGGGCAGGAGAGCCGCGACGAGAAGGCGGCGATCCGCGACAATCCGCCCGACATCCTGTTGACGAACTACGTGATGCTGGAGCTGATCCTCACTCGGGTCGCCGACCGCAAACTGATCACCGATGCAACCGATATGCGCTTCCTTGTTCTGGACGAGTTGCATACCTACCGGGGCAGGCAGGGCGCTGACGTGTCGTTTCTGGTCCGTCGCCTGAGGGAGGCGGTGGGCTCGCCCCGACTCCGCTGCGTCGGTACGTCGGCCACCATGGCCACCGGCTCCTACGACGAGCGCCGCAAGGCGGTGTCCAAGGTGGCGACAGCGTTGTTTGGTGCTGACGTGGGCGTTAGCGACGTAATAGGGGAGACGCTGCAGCGCACCACCCGCCAGGTAGACCTTGACGATGCTCAGGTCCGGGACAAGCTCCGGGAGCGAGTGAGCGCCGGGGCACCGGCGAGCATCGAACCCGACGAGTTCATCGCCGACCCGATGACCTCATGGATCGAGTCGACTTTTGGTGTCGAGCAGGTTGAGGGGCGCTGGGAGCGGGTCACCCCTCGCGCCATCGGTGGACCTGTTGATGACGATGGTGCGGCGGCCGAATTGGCGACCAGGCTGGACATCGACGATCAGGAGGCGGTCGAGCAGGCGGTCAAGGTACACCTCATGGCAGGTGCCTCGATCGCCAACCCGAGCACCGGGTTTCCGGTGTTTGCGTTCCGGCTGCACCAGTTCATTTCCCGTGGTGACACGGTGCACGCGTCGGTGGAGCCGCCAAGCAAGCGCCATGTCACCCTCCGTGAACAGCGCACGGTGCCCAAAGACCCCAGCAAAGTGCTCCTGCCGTTGGCGTTCTGCCGGGGGTGTGGCCAGGAGTACTACACGGTCTTCCGGGACTCCGTCGGAGGTGAGACGTCTGTGGTTCCCCGGCGTCTCGGGTCCCGAGAAGGCGAGGTTGGCCAAGAAGCGGGTTACCTGTATGTCCCGCCGGACGACTCCAAATTGACGGGTGAAGCTTGGCCGGACGATCTGGAGGCGGTGTACGAGCGCATCCCCGAGGAGTGGCTCGATCACACGAAGGATCCGCCGAAGCTCAAGTCGGACTACAAGAAGAAGTTGCCGCTGGATTGCCACGTCGATCCCAACGGGACCATCGGTTCCGGCGCGACCGCCAGTTGGTGGGTGCCGGCTCCGTTCCGGTTCTGCCTCGCTTGTGGGATCGCCTACGGCCCCAGGGTGCGAAGCGAGCTGACCAAGTTGGCCACGCTCGGTTCCGGCGGACGCTCGTCGGCGCTCACCGAACTGTCGGTGTCGTCGGTTCGTTGGCTGCGCCGTAGCAAGGTTTCCAAAGAGGCCAGCAAGATCTTGGCCTTCACCGACAACCGGCAGGATGCCTCGCTGCAGGCCGGGCACTTCAACGACTTTGTCATGGTCACGCTCGTCCGGGCCGGCCTGGTCAAGGCACTGGAGGCTGCGGGCCCGGCGGGTCTGCGCTACGACCAGCTACCGCAGGCGGTTTTCGAAGCGCTCAACCTGCCGCTGAGCGCCTACGCCAAGGACCCGGAGGTGCAGTTCGTCGCCAGGGAAGAAACCAACCAGGCGCTGCGCGACGTCCTTGCATTCCTTCTCTACCAGGACCTGGAGCGGGGCTGGCGCATCACCCAGCCCAACCTGGAACAGACCGGACTGCTGCGCATCGATTACCTGTCGCTCGATGAGGTGTGCGCCTCCGAGCCGCACTGGGCCGCCACCCACGGTGCGTTGGTGACCGCGTCGCCCGAGCACCGGGCAGCGGTGTGCCGGGTGGTGGCCGACTTCCTACGGCGCAGCCTCGTAGTGGACGTCAACGTGCTGGATCCGACCTATCAGGACCAGATGGTGCGTCGATCGGATCAGTATCTCAGTGGTCGTTTGGCCATCGACGAAGATCGCCGAGAGTTGCACCAGGCAGGTGAGGTTCGGCCCCGTCCGCAAAAACCGGGTGACTATCGAAGCCAAACCTTTCTTTCACCGCGGGGTGGCGTCGGCGGGTACGTGCGACGCAAGGCAACCTTGCCCGACTGGGACGACAAGCTCACGTTGGACGACACCCAGGCGATGATCGGGCAACTGTGCGAGGTGTTGCGCGTGGCGGGCATCCTGCGTCACGGTCCCAACCACTCCGACGACGATCCCGCCTACCGACTTACCGCAGCATCGCTGTTGTGGAAGCTGGGCGATGGCGAGAGTCAAGCGCCCGATCCCCTGCGCATCGCTCGTCCCCCGAAGGAAGGCCTGCGCACCAACTCCTATTTCCGAAAGCTCTACCAAAGCCTCTCGCCCGACCTCACCACGCTGGAGGCGCGCGAGCACACCGCCCAGGTGTCGGTTCCCGACCGTCTCGAGCGCGAGCGGCAGTTCCGCAGCGGCGAACTGCCGGTGATGTTCTGCTCGCCCACGATGGAGCTGGGCGTCGACATCTCCGAGCTGAACGTCGTGGGTCTCCGCAACGTGCCGCCCACCCCGGCCAACTACGCCCAGCGCTCGGGCCGAGCGGGCCGCAGCGGCCAACCGGCGCTGGTGTTTACCTACGCCACCTCCGGTAGCCCGCACGACCAGTACTACTTCCGGCGCCCCGAGCTTGTGGTCGCCGGTCGGGTTGAGGCTCCCCGCATCGACCTGGCCAACGAAGACCTCATCCGCGCCCACGTGCAGGCGGTGTGGCTGTCGGCCAGCGGTCTGCGCCTGGGGGCGTCGATGCGGGAGGTGCTCGATCTGGCGAACGTCGACGAGCGGACCCCGGTGTTGCTTGACGGCATCGTCGACAGGCTGCGGGATGCGGACGCCCGAATTGCGGCGAGGTCGCGAGCCGCCGAGGTGATCGCCACGGTCGGCGAGGCCGTCGCGCAGGCATCGTGGTGGCACGACGCCTGGCTCGACGACGTGTTGTCCGGCGTTGAGGTCCAGTTTGTGGAGGCATCGCGGCGCTGGTGGAACCTGTACCGGTCGGCGGTCGCCCAACAAAGTGCTGCGAACGCGACCATTACCAACCACACTTCGTCGTCGGACGACAAGAAGCGTGCCGCCCGGCTCCGCCAAGAGGCCGAGAAGCGCATCGACCTGCTCGTCGTCGATGGGGAGGATTCCAACCAGTACGACTTCGACCCCTACCGCTACTACGCCTCGGAGGGGTTTCTGCCCGGATACAGCTTCCCGAGGCTGCCGTTGACCGCCTACATCCCCGGTCGGCGAAGCCAGGCGAGTGGTGACTACCTCCAGCGGGGTCGCTTCTTGGCCATCTCCGAGTTTGGGCCGCGTTCGCTCATCTACCATGAGGGCAGCCGCTATCGGGTCACCAAGGTAGACATCCCGGTCGTCAGCCCCACAGCGGCCGACGCCGAGAACATCATCACCGAGACGGCCAAACGGTGCGAGGATTGCGGCTACCTGCATCCCCGGGAGGCAGCGGCCGCCGATCTGTGTGAGCGCTGCGGCGCCGAGCTTCCCATTCCGATGCGCGATCTGTTCCGGTTGCAGAACGTCAGCACCCGCAGGGTGGATCGCATCAACTCCGACGAGGAGGAGCGCCAGCGCCAGGGCTTCGAGGTGATCTCCGGGGTGCGATTCGCTCAGCGCGAGCGTCGCGAGTCGCGGCAACAAGCCGTTATCGACGTGTCAGGCGACGGCGCGGCTTCCCCTCAGCGCTGGGGGCAACTCACGTTCGGGCCGACCGCCACCATTTGGCGGTTGAATCTGGGGTGGCGCCGCCGCAAGGACAAGAACAAGCACGGGTTCGTGCTCGACCTCGACCGGGGCGTGTGGGCCAAGAACGAGGAGGCCGATGAGGACGACTCCGGTCAGGGCCCGGACGACCGCGTGGGCAAGCAGGTCAGACGGGTGATCCCCTACGTTGAGGACTCGCGCAACGTCTTGCTGGTCGAGCCCGACGAGCGTCTGTCGGCCGAGGCGATGGCCTCGCTGCAATCGGCGCTGTCTCGGGCGATCGAGATGACCTTCCAGTTGGAGGAATCGGAGTTGGCTGTCGAGCCGCTGCCGTCGACCGATGATCGAGCCCTGCTGTTGTTCTATGAATCGGCCGAGGGGGGCGCCGGTGTTTTGCGTCAGCTGGTGGACGACGAGGGCGCATTCGCTCGGGTCGTCCGCACGGCCCTGGAGATTTGCCATGTCGACCCCGACAGCGCGCTGACGGGGGAGCCGCAGGATCTGCCCGGTACCGACTGCGCGGTGGCGTGCTACGAATGCCTGCTGAGCTACTCCAACCAGCGGGATCATCAGCTGCTCGAGCGTCAGAAGGCGACCCGCTTTCTCGCCCAGCTGCTGCACGCCACGGTGCGCCCGCTGCCCGATTCGCCCGAGGCGCCGCATGCGGTTGCTGACGCCGCGGCGCCGCCCGAAGGCCTGGCCGCCGCAGCGGCCGATGGTTCCGCGATCGTCGACCAGTTCCTCACCTGGCTACGAAGCGAGGGACTCCGAGAACCCCAGAGAGGCGTGCGCCTTGATGTTGGCGAGGTGTCGACCACGCCCGACCTCTGGTTCCCGGACGAGGCTCTGGTGGTCTACCTCGATGCTTCGTCCAGCGCAGGTACATTGTCCGATGCCGTGACCGCAGCCATGCGCGACGCCGGCTATCGAGTGGCTCGCTTCGGCGACAAAGACGGGTGGAGCGACGTGGTGGCCCGGTTTGCAGCCACCTTTGGAGTGAACACATGAGCTTCGCCGTCGGTTCACTGGTGCGGGCCCGCGGACGCGACTGGCTGGTGCTGCCCGAATCCAAGGAGAGCGAGGGCCTCATGGTGCTTCGCCCGTTGGGCGGCACCGAAGCCGAGGTGGCGGGCGTCCTTACCGACATCGAAACCGTCGAACCCGCCACGTTCCCCCCGCCCACGCTGGCCGACCTGGGTGATCATCGTTCGGCTCGCATGCTGCGTGACGCACTCCAATTGGGTGTGCGGTCCAGCGCCGGACCGTTCCGCAGCTTCGGTGACATCGCCGTGACCCCCAGGCCATACCAGCTGGTGCCGCTGCTGATGGCGCTCAAGATGGACACCGTGCGGTTGCTGATCGCCGACGACGTCGGCATCGGCAAAACCGTCGAGGCGGGGCTGATCGCCAAGGAGCTGCTCACCACCGGCGACGCCACTGGGTTGGCAGTCTTGTGCCCGCCGCACCTGGCCGAGCAGTGGCAGCGGGAGTTGTCCGACAAGTTCCATCTGGACGCCCAGCTGGTGCTGGCGTCGACGGCGTCCCGGTTGGAGCGTGACCTGCCCGTCGGCCGGTCGATCTTCGAGGCCCACCCGATCACCATCGTGTCGATGGACTTCATCAAGTCCGACCGACACCGTGACGACTTCCTTCGAGCCTGCCCTAACCTGGTCATCGTCGACGAGGCCCACACCTGCGCCGATCCCGACGAAGGGCGCGGCGCCCGCCATCAGCGCCACCAACTGCTGGCCGGGCTGGCGGAGGACCCCGACCGTCACGTGGTGCTGGCCACCGCCACTCCGCATTCCGGCAAGGTGGGCGCGTTCCGTTCGCTGCTCAGCCTGCTCGACGAGCAGTTCGCCGAGCTGGCCGACGAGGGCATCAGCCCCGCCCAGCGGCGACAGCTCACCCGACATCTGGTGCAGCGCCGTCGGGGCGACATCACCAAGTACCTGGGCGACACCCCCTTTCCCGAGCGTGAGCGCCGGGACGAGACCTATGCGCTCAGCACTGCTTATTCGCAGCTGTTCAACGATGTGTTGGATTTCGTCCGCGACAGCGTGGTCGACGGCGAACCTGGCGACGGGGTGCAACAACGGGTCCGCTGGTGGTCGGCTCTCAGCCTGCTCCGATCACTTGCCTCCAGCCCGGCGGCCGCCGCCCGCACCCTGCGAACCCGCGCCGCCAACGCTGAGGCCACGGACGCCGATGAGGTCGACGAGATCGTCCGGGGCACGCTGTTCGACGACGACACCGACGACGAGGCCGACGGCGCAGACATCTCTCCGGGATCTGACATCTCGGGCGATGGCGAGAGTTCGTTCTCGTCCGCGCTGCGCTCGTTTGCCGACCGAGCCGATGAGCTGACGGGCGCGGATGACACCAAGGTCAACCAAGTGACCAAGGTGGTGCGCCAGCTCGTGGCGGAGGGGTTCCACCCCATCGTGTTCTGTCGCTTCATCCCGACGGCCGAATACGTGGCCGATGAACTGCGCAGCCGCCTGGCCAAGTCGGTCGAGGTCGAGTCGGTCACGGGATTGATTCCACCCGCCGAACGCGAGAATCGTGTCGAGGCGCTGGGCCAGGCCGACAAGCGGGTGCTGGTCGCCACCGATTGCCTGTCGGAGGGCATCAACCTGCAACACCAGTTCACCGCCGTGGTGCACTACGACCTGCCATGGAACCCCACCCGGCTCGAACAGCGCGAGGGTCGCGTGGACCGCTTCGGTCAGGCCTCGCCCACCGTGCGGGTGGCAACGTTCGTCGGCCGCCACATCGTCGATCGCATCGTCGAGGACGTGCTCATCAAAAAGCACCTCCAGATCCGCAAGGCCCTTGGGGTGTCGGTTCCTGTGCCCGCCACCAGCGGCGACGTGCTCGAAGCACTTACCGATCAGCTGCTCAACGCCTCCGAGGTGGAGCAGACCATCGACCAACTGCGGCTGGAGTTGCCCGACGTTGTCGACGACTTCGAGGCCACGTGGGAGGCCGACGCCGAACGCGAGCGCGAGAGCCGCACGGTGTTTGCCCAGGGTTCCATCAAGGACGAGGAGGTCACCGCCCAGCTGGAGGCGGCCCACGGAGCCTTGGGCGACGAGGCCACGGTGCAGCGATTCGTCACCGATGCGGCCCGTGCCCACGGCGGCATCGCCGTCGCTGGTGAGATGGGCGACTCGGCCAGGCCAACGGTGCGTTTCGACCTCAGTGAAACCGACGACGCACTGCGCGACCGGTTGGCGCTCGACGGACCCCAGCTGAGCTTTGAGGCCGGGTTCGCCCCGCCGGTAGGCGAGCACCAGGTGATGCTGGGCCGTACCCACCCGGTGGTTGCGGCCATGGCCGGGTATGTCATGGACACGGCGCTCGACCCCAAGCTGGCATCGAAGGCCGCCCGGGCCGGCGTCACCCGCACTGCTGCGGTCACCACCCGCACCCATTTGGTGGTGGTCAGGTTCCGCTATCAGTTGGTGGTCAGACGGCAGAACAAGGCGGTCCAGACCATGCTGGCCGAGGAGGCCCAGGTGTTGGCGTTTACCGGCTCGCCCGATCAGCCCCATTGGATTGATGCCGGCGCCGCACCGCCGGGAGATCTGTTGAACGCATCGGTCGCCGGCAATGTCACCACCGAGACCGCCCGGGACTTTCTCGCCGAGGCACTGGGGGCGATCGATGGCTGGGGGAGCGCACTCGAAGCGCGTGCCCAATCCGGTGCCGCCAGGCTGGCGGAGGGTCACGCCAACGTACGGGACCAAGCCAAGATGGCCGGTTCGGTCGAGGTCACCCCGGCACTGCCGGTCGACGTGCTCGGCGTCTACGTGCTGCTTCCGATGCCCGGGGGTGCTGCGTGAGCACGCCAACACTCCAAAACGTCACCACCGAAGGCGGTTTGCTGCCCGCCGACCTGCTCGAGCGGGTGCGCTCGCTCGACCCTGACCTCCCGGCGCTGCGCCCCGAAAATTATGGTCTGGCACCAGGGGAGCGAATCACCGACGCCATCGTGCGTTCGTGGACAAGGCTCACCGGCCTGTGGCAGAGCTTCGCCGACGCCCTTGAGGTCGCCCCGGCGAGCGACGCCACGTTCCAGGCCAAGACGCGCACCCACTGGTTGATGCCACTCTTCGAGGAGCTGGGCTTCGGTCAGCCCGAGCCGGCCCAGCCGGTGGTGTTCGATGACGGGCTGAAGACCTACCCGGTGTCGCACCGCTCCTCCGACATAGCACTCCACCTCATCGGTGCCCGGGTCGAACTCGATCGTCGCGGCCCGCACGGCGAGCGTCCGGCCCACGGCATGGTCCAGGAGTTCCTCAACCGCTCCGACGATCACCTGTGGGCCATCGTCACCAACGGCCGCCGCCTGCGAGTCCTGCGCGATTCTTCCTCGCTCACGCGCCAGGCCTTCTGCGAATTCGATCTGGAGGCGATGTTCCGCGGCGGCGAGTACGCCGACTGGGCGCTCTGCTGGCTGGTCTGCCACGCCTCCCGCTTTCGTGGCGACACCCCGGCCGACTGCGTGCTGGAGCAGTGGTCCAACCAGGCGCGCACCGAGGGCACCCGAGCACTCGACCGGCTCCAGAGCGGCGTGGAAAAGGCCATCGTGGCGTTGGGCTCCGGCTTCCTGGCCGATCAGGCCAACACTCAGCTGAGAGCCCGGCTCGAGTCGGGCGAGCTCAGCGTTGTCGACTACCACCGCCAGCTCCTTCGACTGGTGTACCGCCTGATCTTCCTGTTGGTCGCCGAGGCACGCGACCTGCTGCACGGCCCCGGCGTCGACGACGCAGCACGTGAGCGTTACCGACGCTGGTACTCGCTCGGCCGCATCGTCGAGTTGGCCGAAAAGCGGCGAGGCACCCGCCACGGCGACCTGTGGGTCAGCCTTCAGGTGGTCTTCGACGCGTTGGCCGGTCCCGGGCAGAGTGCGCTGGGGCTCACCGGCTTGGGAAGTGCGCTCTGGTCGGCCGAGGCGATCGGTGACCTACGTTCGGCGCAACTCAGCAATCGGGCTCTGCTCGATGCGATGTTCCAGCTCAGCACCGTTACGCACGAAGGTCGGGGGAGGGGTCGCTCGCTTCGCCGAACGGTCGACTACCGGCACCTCGGTGCCGAAGAGCTGGGCTCGGTGTACGAGGCGCTGCTGGAGCTGCACCCACGCATCGAAGGTCGCCGGTTCACTCTCCAGTTGGCTGCTGGAAACGAACGCAAGACCACCGGCAGTTACTACACGCCCACCCCGCTCATCCGCGAGCTGCTTACGTCAGCACTCGATCCTGTGCTCGACGAGGCATCTGCTGCCGCCAACCCTGAGGAGGCGATCCTCAACCTGAAGGTGCTCGACCCGGCTGCGGGATCGGGCCACTTTCTCATNNGAAGATCTCCGGGTCGCCCTGCGCGAGGTGATCGGTCGCTGTATCTACGGCGTCGACGTCAACCCGATGGCGGTCGAGCTGTGCAAGGTCAGCCTGTGGATGGAGGCCACCCAGCCCGGTATGCCACTGTCGTTCCTCGACCACCGAGTGGTCTGTGGCAACAGCCTGCTGGGTACCACCCCGGCGCTTCTGGCCGACGGCCTACCCGACGCTGCGTTCGCCGTTCTGGAGGGCGACGACAAGAAGCACGTCGCGTCACTTAAGAGGACCAATAAGTCCGAACGTAAACAGATCGAAGGGCAGGGTCTGTTCGACTTCGGCGGCGGCGTGGGCTCTGACACCAAGGCGGTGGCAAAGGAACTGGCGGTCATTGATGCCATGCCCGATCGCACCGCCCAGCAAGTGGCCGCCAAGGAAGCGGCGTATGCCGACCTTCGGGTGTCGCAGCATGCGGAGCGGGCGCGCTTCGGCGCCGACGCCTGGTGCGCAGCTTTCGTCGCCCCCAAGCAGCCAGAAGATCCGATCCTCACCGACAAGGAGGTCCGGCTCTGCCGCGACCATCCCGACCGTGCATCGGTAGAGGTCCACGATGTAGTTCGTCGGATGAAGCAGCAGTACAACTTCCTGCACCTACACGTGGCGTTCCCCGATGTCTTCGAGGTGCCGGACAATCCCGACGACGCTGCGAACGAGAGATGCGGCTGGTCGGGCGGTTTCGATGCCGTCCTCGGCAATCCGCCTTGGGACAAGGTGGAGTTCTCGGAGACGGAGTACTTCGCTTCACGTGATCCGAACGTTGCGAGTTTGCCCGGAGCCAAACGAAAGACGGCAATTACTCATTTGGCGGCCGATGACCCCCTGTTGCACGAGGCCTATCGGGCAGCGCTCCGACAAACCGGAGGCGAACGAACCCTCATGGCCAGCACGGGCCGGTTCCCGCTTTGTGGGCTCGGGCGAATTAACACCTACGCCGTGTTTGCGGAGCTCATGTCGGGAGCGATGTCGGCGGGTGGCCGAGTCGGAGTGGTCGTACCTACCGGTATCGCCACCGACGACACCACCAAGCTGTTTTTTGGCGATTTGGTAGACCGCAAGGCTTTGGTCTCCCTGTTTGACTTCGAGAACCGGAACGGGGTTTTCCCCGGAGTCCACCGCAGTTATAAGTTCTGCCTGCTCACCTTGTCGGGACATGATCGTCCGGTCGATGAAGCAGAATTCGTCTTCTTCGCGCTCGAGGTCGCCGACCTGACCGATGTCGGGAAACGGTTCACGCTCACACCCGACGACTTCGCGCTGCTCAACCCGAATACCCGGACGTGCCCGGTGTTCCGAACCCGGCGAGATGCCGAGATCACCAAGGCGGTTTACCGGCGAGTCCCGGTTCTGGTCAACGAGGCAGATCCCGAGCACGGCAACCCGTGGGGCTTGTCGTTCCGGCAGGGTCTGTTCAACATGACCAGCGACTCGGGCCTTTTCAAGACCCGCGACGATCTGGAGGTGGATGGCTGGACGCTGCAAGGCAACCACTTCGTTCGCGGTGACGAGCGGTTCCTCCCGCTCTGCGAAGCGAAGATGATCCATCACTTCGATCACCGCTGGGCGACCCACGAGGGCCTCGATGTCCGGAAGCTGACGCTTGACGAGAAGCCGGATCCAACGTTCGTGGCGCTGCCACGCTACTGGGTAGTCGAGGAAGAGATCAGCAAGCGCGCTGAAGGTAGGTACCTTGCTGGGTGGCGGAAGATCTGTAGGTCGACTGATGAACGGACCTTCATTTCTACGTCGATCCCGCTGGTCGGAGCCGGGGACAACTTGCTGTTGTACTGGACGGAAGATCCATCCAGCACCCCCTATCCCGTGATGTCGTCATTCGTGTTCGACTTCATCGCCCGGCAGAAGCTTGGCGGGTCGAACTTCCAGTACTTCACTGCTAAGCAGTTGCCGTTGGTGCCAGCCGAGCACCTTGAAGGAACTGAACCCTGGACGGAAGAGCTGACCTACACGGCGTGGGACATGTCCGAGTTCGCTGCTGACCTTGGCTTTCACGGCCCGCCGTTCCGCTGGGATGTCGAGCGGCGGGCGCTACTTCGAGCCGAGCTAGACGCACTGGTGTTCCGTCTCTACGGCATCGAACGTGACGACGTGGACTACATCCTCGACACATTCCCCATCGTGCGACGCAAGGACGAGGCCGAGTTTGGCGAGTTCCGAACTAAGCGTCTGATCCTCGAACGCTTCGACGCCATGGAATCGGCCGATGCGGCAGGCGAGGAGTACCAAACGGCGCTCGACCCGCCGCCAGCCGACCCGTCGCTGTGCCACCCCGAATCCACCCGACCCGCCTGGGCGCAACCCGCCAAACCCGCCAGGAGCGAACAGTGATCCACGAACGCGAGACCGAGTTCCGGCGACGAAAATTCGCCCAAATCCGCTCTGCGATGCAGGCGGCTTCTCCACCCATCCAGCCCGCTGGCGCCGCTGCGCCACACCGGCAAGAACTCGTCGATGCTCTCGAAGAGTTCAGCTCCACACTCGACATCCAGGCGTTCCGCCAGAAGATGGACTCCAACTCTCGCGGGTCGGGTTTCAGTGAGCTGTTTCCAGGCTTCAACTTCGGCGTAGCGATGTTCTTGAACTCCCTGGTCAAGAAGTCCCCCGATCTGTCCGAACTGACCAACTTGATGATGGACACCATGAAGGTGCCAGACAACGATCAACACGCGGACGAGAAGGTCGCCGTCCTGTTAGGGCAGGTGGAACTGGTCAGAGAAGGGGGGCACCCCGCCCCCAAGAGCGCCGCCATCTTCTGCTCGTTCTTCTGGTGGCTCCAGGCCCCCAAGAACTGGCCGTTCCTGGGCCCCGATACCGAAGAAGCGGTTGAAGCCCTGGGTTGGCTTCCCAAGGATCTCGACCCAGTCGACCGCTACCGCCGCTATCGGCAGCTGATCCGTTCCCTGAGCGACGGCATCGCTATTGACCAGCCTGCGGGTGAGCAGGTTGACCCAGATAACACCGAATCGGCGACTCTTGCTGATGTCGTCAGGGTGCTCTCCTGGTTCAAGGACCACCAGTGGATCGGTCTCGACGAAGCGCTGGGCGACCGCCTCCGCTGGGCGGACGAGCTCTACGATCAACGCGTTGACGGCGAGTATCCCGATGACTCGCTCGATGTCGCCAGCACCAATATTGCATCGGTGCTGGCCGACATGAAGATCCTGGGTGATGTCTGCGAGACGCCGGTCTCCGATGCGTTAGGACGGTCGTTGAGGCGCCGGGTACCCAGTGAGTACTGGATGAAGACCCCCATCGTGATCCGCGCCAACGCCTGGACCAAGTGGATCCTCAAGGACACCACCGGCTGGAACGAGGCTCCTTCGCTGCTGATATGTGCCGACCCGGAAGGCATTGGGGTGGGGGTCTCCCCGGGACGCCGGGGGAAGGGATGGTCGGCTTCAATTCGGGCCCAGTTGCTGCCGCTGCTGCCGGCCGATCTGGAGCACATCGATAACTGGGCCCACCCGTTTCGCGCTGCTGACGCGGTGCCGGGCGCCGATTACCTGCTCGGCGTCCGACTGACCTTTGACGTGGCTCTCGGCGACTCCGAGTTGGCCGACGAGGTTGAGCGCGTTGCTGCGGCGCTACAACCCGTTTTCGACCGCGTGATGGCCCTTGCTGGGAGCGCTGATCAGGCAGCGAACAGGACGGTTGCTCCAAGCGACGGCTTGGTCGAGGGCGATTCGCCCGAGGAGGACGCTGAGCCTGAGGACGAGGGCGCCCAGTTGGAGGAACGCCTCGACGCGCTGGTCGACGAATGCCACCTGGATGGGCGTGCGTTCATCGATGACCTCGTGGAGTTGCTGCGAGACAAACGCCAGATCGTTCTCTACGGGCCTCCGGGTACTGGCAAGACCTACATCGCTCGCAAGCTGGCCGAAGCGTTGGCGCCGTCGGCCGATCGCCGTCGGTTCGTCCAGTTCCACCCATCGACTTCATATGAGGACTTCTTTGAGGGTTACCGGCCGACCACCGATGCCGGCGGGAACCTCAGCTACAGGCTGGAGCAGGGACCATTCGCCTCGTTAGTCGAGCAAGCATCTGCGGATCTTGACCGTCGGTACGTTCTGGTGATCGATGAGCTCAACCGAGCCAACGTGCCCAAGGTGTTTGGGGAGCTGCTGTTTCTACTGGAGTATCGGAACGAGTCCGTGGTGCCGCTCTATCGACCGGAAGGTTTCTCGGTACCCGAGAACGTCTGGGTGATCGCCACGATGAACACGGCCGATCGGTCAATCGCCATGCTGGACGCGGCGCTACGGCGCCGTTTCCACTTCGTGCCGGTCTTCCCCGACACCGAACCTATTTCGGGAATTCTGGAGCGGTACCTCAAGCGCGAGGGCGGCGACGTCGCCTGGGCACAGCTCTTGGGGATGGTCAACGACGACCTGCGGGGCCGATTGGGGAACGGCGACCAGCTGATCGGTCCCAGTCACTTCATGCGGCCAGACCTTGACGAGGCCCGCATGAAGCGCATCTGGGAGTACAACATCGAGCCCCTAATTGATGATCTGTTCTACGGCGATAGCGAAGCCATCCGGTCGTTCAAGTGGGCCCAGGTGCTTAAGCGCTTCGAGGACAGCCCGGCCGGTGGGGCTGAACCGACCGCAATGGCGTGAGCCCATCGCTCGCTGCACCGGCGCTCGGCCATTCGGTGATCGAGCTGGCCGAGTATCAGAAGAGGATCGTCCCACTCACCCGCAGCGATGCTGACGCGCTTCGCCTGGCGGCGGGCAACCGGCTGACAGTTGGTCTCTCGACCACGGATGGGCACTACGAGCTGACGGCAACACAACACGTCGGTGCGATCGTCACCGGCAACGTGTCGGTGGCGATCCGACCAAAGGTGCCGCTGCACAACATGTTTCTGTTGCTGGGCGTCAAGCCGCCGGAGTTCGACGGGACGCTGTTTGGCTTCGGCCAAGACGCCGACCTGCTGTCGGTCATGGCGGCGGTGTTCACCACGGCGGTCGACCGGGCGACTGCCAGGGGAGTGCACCGTGGGTACCGGCCCACCGAGGAGCGGTTGGCTTCGCCCCGGGGCCGCATCGATCTCGTCCAGCAGGTCCGACGTCCAGCGCTCGTCAGCCCGATGGCCTGCCGGTTCGACGAGTACACCGCCGATCACTTTCCCAACCGGGTACTGGTAGCGGCCCTCGACCGGCTGGGACGGGTGCCCGGCCTAGGCGTTGGTCTGCGGATCGGCCTCAATCGCCTGGCTCCTCGGTTCACCGAGGTGGCCAGGGTCGTCGTCGACCCTCTGGCCGTCGATCGGTGGAAGCCCAGTCGCATTGATGCGCACTACGAAACGGCGATGCGCTTGGCCGCGTTGATCCTGCGCAACCTGACCCTGACCCACCGGAGTGCTGCCACGCCCGCTGCTTCGTTCACGGTGGACATGAACGATCTCTTCGAGGCCTTTGTCGCTGATCGCCTCGCCAAGCATCTTCGCCACCTCCGGCTTGTCACCGAGCCACCCGTGGCCTTGGCCACGTCGTCCGGCCTGACGATGAAGCCCGACCTGGTGTTCCGCCATGATGATCGAGACGTCTATGTGGGGGACACCAAGTACAAGATGTCGACCGGACCGGCCAGGTTGCGGGACTACTACCAGCTGTTGGCCTACGCCACGGCGATGAACCTGCCGGAAGGCGTACTCATCTACGCGCAAGACCCTGTCGACCCGGCCGCCGGTTCAGGTCAGCAGGTCCACACCATAGAGGTCCTCAATTCCCAAAAGGTGATCCACACCTACCGTCTGCCGCTCACCGGCTCTAACGCTGATGTCGAGTTAGCGCTGAAGAGGCTAGCTGGCTGGATCTATAGGACTGTCGAGCAGGATCCACCGTCTGGTCGACCTACGGGAGATGACAATCGACTAGTAGCTCCGAGACTAGACCCTCTCAGAGGCTAAGGCTGACTGAATCGCAGCGGTAGCGGAGGGAGAGGTAGCTCTCGGAGAAGGCTGGGGATCGCTACGCCGGTCGGCCGAGAAGCCCGCTACTGGCATCGTTCCTGGTCTGAAGTAACCCACCCCGGGGCAGAAATGGGTGATCTTTCGACCTGGCCGTGTGGGTTCCGAATGGACCTCGAATAGCGGCCCGGGGTCACGCTCATCGATTATAGTTCAGGTTTCGTCCCGTTTCACCAAGGAGTGGTACTCATGCCGAAGGTTGTCCTGACAAACGCCGAGTTTATGGCTGACGAAAAAGTCTATTTTGTCGACCTGGAATTTATGGCGGATGAGAAGGTCTACGTTGTTGACCATGAGTTCATGGCCGATAAGAAGGTGTACGCCGTTGATCATGAGTTCATGGCTGATAAGAAGGTGTACCGAGTCGACCATGAGTTCATGGCGGACTAACCGCTAGGTAACAGATCCTCCGGCTTGGTTAGCGGATTCCGCCAGGTTTAGACCGACCGCACAGCGATAAATGAGTCGAAGTTCGATTGCATCGGAGTGATAGCTCCGCTCAAGGCGTTCCGAGCTCTATGGTTGGTCGAAATATTCTCTGATTCCGGTCCGCCGGCCGTCACCTTTGCACGTAGGCGTTTCGCTCTGTCGGTATTGGCTCGGATCGGGGGCGGCTAGCGGCAAAGCTTTCAAGATTCCCCTGCGTCGCGATCTACGGCGTAGACGCGCCGTAGGGGGAGGAGACGCTTCCACTCCAGGTCGAGGTTCTCGTAGTGCTCAAAGACCAGGTCGACCAGTTGGGTGCCCTTGATCAGCCTCAGGTCTTGACGCGTTCGCTCAAGGTGGAGGGCGTCCGTCGAGTACGTGCCGAGGGTGACGAACAAGCCGAGCTCCGTGCCGCCGTGGGCTAACGCCCCAGCGAGCTTCTGCACGTCGGGTCCACCGATGGTGTTGACGGTGCGCTTGCATTGAACCTTGATGATTGGCGGCTCAATGGCCAGCGGGTCGCGGCTGGCGATGACATCGATGCCGCCGTCGCCACTGGCGACTGTGGCTTGGGCCCGGTACCCCATGGCCTGGAGCAGTCCAGCAACGAAGTGCTCGAACCTGTAGGCGTCCATCCGGCGGAGGATGCCCACGACAAAATCCTTGCTGTAGGTGTCGACTCGCTCGGCGTTCGGCTCATCGTCGGCAAGGTCGACCTGGTCTTCATCGCTGTCATCCACGGCCTCGGTAGAGCCTGACTGGAGGAACTCGAAGAACTCGTTGGCATGGTTCTTGACGCCGAACAGCGTGACGGCGGACCCGATCTCGTGGAGCGCCCCCTTTGAGAAATCATCTCGGGGCACGTCAGTTTTGATCCAGCGAACACGCCGCCGGGTGATGTGCACCTCGGCGGCTGGTTCCACATAGAAGTCGCTGTCGATGATCCCGAAGTTCAGCGTCCGATCAGCCTTGTTTGGGCTGATGACGTAGTCGCCGACCTGCATTTCCGCCGTGAACCGATAGATCACGCCAGCCCACACGGGGATGGCCCCGGGCTTTGCCTCCGGCCGGGTCTCGGCCAACCGGAGCTTCAGCGTCTCCCGATCGATCGCAGATGTGCTGAGGTCGCCCAAATCATCCCACCCGATGCTGATGAAGCCGCCCTCAACCAGATCGAGTGAGGACTGATCGTTGTGGATTCCCCAGAGTGCAGTCACGAGCCCGAACGTAGCCGCATCGCTGAGCTACCGTCGCAGCGTCAATGAGCCAGAGGGCTCGAGAATTGGAGATCTGGCATGCGACATAGCGATGGCTTCGAGCCGGAAGTAGATGATTCGGCGGACGAAGAGGCGCTCGTGCTCAACGAGGTGCCACCAGATCAACTTGGGCCCTGGTTCATCGAGACAGAGAGCGGTTCGATGTACTTGCTCGATCTGGCCGCCGGACTGCTGCGGGTCGCCTCGGAGGATGGCCTGGAGGACTTTGACGTCGACAAAGTGATCTCCCTGCCCAAAGTGGGTGAGCCCTTCCTTATCGAGGTTTTCGAGCCCGAACGCGCTGACCTCATCTTGATCAAGAGCCTCCCAGTGCGGAGCATTGTCCGGTTTCCACACGAGCTCTTCGAGGTTGAGGACGACTGGGTCTCGATCGTCGACAATTGGTGCGAGTCCGAGCCGCGCAACGCCTGGTTGCTCATGGGCGACGCAGCGTCAATGCCGACGGAGGAGGAGGTGGCCGCCCAGTACACCTCTGGGGAGGAAGGTCTGCTGAGTTGGACCTGTCCCAAGCACATCCAGCCAGGGGACCTCGTCTTCGTCTACTTCATGGCGCCGGAGAAGGCGGTTCGCTTCGTCGCTCGAGCACTCACGCGTGCGAAATTCGACGCGACCAGCGGTGTCAACTCGGTGAAGGAAGTGGATCCGAACCAGTGGTGGACGATCTTGAGCCCGTTCGTGCCGATCGAGCCGATCTCGTTCCAA
>CXWK01004527.1_pt1 | contig 18580 bp, 13 predicted proteins | sample 590851 | NCBI WGS metagenome assembly CXWK01 (sample SAMEA3498364, study PRJEB10139) | wastewater metagenome | biome: wastewater treatment plant; material: activated sludge | place: Denmark | collected 2014-08-01 | reverse complement strand
AAATGGATTTGGATAATTCTGATCCAAAGCAAATTCTGAAATTGCACCAAATGTAACTTCAATAATATTTGAGTATTCAGTCGTTCCATCAAAATCAATTTGTTTTAATCTGTAATAAGATGTTCCAACAAAAGGAGTTTGATCTGCAAATGAATAATTATGTATTTCTGTTGAAGTTCCATTTCCGTCAACAAATCCAATCTTATTCCAGGTTGAATTATCAATCGATTTCTCAATATCAAACCCTGAGTTATTTAATTCCGTTGCAGTTATCCAATTTAAGTTTACAGAGTTGTTAATTATAGAACTTGTAAACGAAACTAACTCAACTGGAATAATTCCGCTGTATACAGAAACTTTAACATTATCAACATACCAGCCATCGAAAGTTTGTGAGCCATCGGTGCGGAAATAAAATCTTAAAGTAATTTGCTGATCAGCATAAGCAGAAATATCAATTGATTCGTGTAACCATGTAGATTGTGTTCCATCATAAAGCGGCTCACCTGATGGTTGAAATGATCCGGTTCCAGGATTTGTGTACTGTCCTGTTAACGAAATCCAAGTTGTGCCATTATTGGTTGATAACTGTATTTGACCATAATCCCAATCAGTTTCAATTGCCCACTGTGTATCAAATTCCAATACAGCACCAAGTACATTTGTTAAGCCAACTTGATTGTTATATCTTAAAGAAGAAGTAACATTATTGGTATAGCTTCCACCTGGAGAATCTGTAAACGATGTTGGAGCTGAAACAAATTTTGTTGTTGTTATATTCCAACCACCAGTTGATGTCCAATTAGTTATATCATTTGCTTCATCATACATTGCTACATTAAGTGGGGCAACGAAGAACTGATAAAATGTTGGTGGAGGTGTACTGCCTGGAGGATTAAATCCACTACCGCCAATTGGTAGTGTTTTTACAATTGATGAATTTGCATCCTGTGCAGCAACATAATACTGACAAACTGTGCCAAGTGGTAAAGCTGGAATGTTAAATGTATAGTTGCTACTTTCTGTTGTTGTTCCGGTAATTTCAATAAAATTACCAAATGTACCAGTAGCGGTTCTAGTTCTGTAATACAATCTTGGAGCTAGTGAACCGGTTCCAATTGTTAATCCAGATGAAACAAATGCTGTGGTAACAATTGGTTCAGATGTTGTCATTGAAGCAATTGGTGTATGCTGAATATCAAGATTAAGGTTAAGTGATAAAGTTGCCAATGTTGCAATTGAAAGTTTAGACATCTTTATAAAATATGGTTGATTATAATATGATAGATTATCATTTATAGTGTGATATTGTGGATGAAAATCATCATTATCTTCAATCAATAAAATCGCACTATATCCATGATCTAAAAATGATTGATGATCACTATAAGGTTCAGCTGGCACAACATCAAGATCAAGACTAATTCCATATGCTAAATTTATTTCAAGCATTTTATCTTTCAGTGCTGTTGTGCTTGCAATTGAGCTTGTATGAACATCAGCATTACTATCATTATTGCCATCATAAGCAATCATATCCATATTGATTACTCCAAGAATAGAATCCCCGGCATTTGCAGCTTGCGTTGCATAATATTCACTTCCAACTAAGCCTTGTTCTTCTTCATCCCACAACGCAAAAACAATTGTATATGGGAAAGAATATTGTGAAAAAATTCTTGCTGCTTCAATTACTGCTGCTGTGCCGCTTCCATTATCATCTGCGCCAGGGGCAGTCGCTCCGCTTGGCATATCATCAAAGTGTGCACAAATAATATATTTTTTATTTGGGAATTCTGTTCCGGTTTTTACACCATAAACATTTTTGCCTGTTGTGCTGAACATTTGAATTGTAGTTGTCAATCCATAATTCTGCAACTTTTGTTTGATATAAGTTTCTGCAAGAGCATTACCAGGTTGTAGTTTATGTCTGGAAACAATTGTTTGTGAAGTTCCATTAATAATTGTTGGAACAACACCAGATAGTTCGCTAACAAATTTAATTATCGAATCCTGGTTTACAGTATTAATAATTTGTTGAACTACGGGAGATTGTGGAAATAAATTTGTTTGGAAAATAAAAGTTGAAATTATAAAGAACAGTAGAACTTTTTTCATAACAAGTTCCTTTAGTAAGTAGAAAGATTAGTTAGTTTATGCAATTTTATTTTAGATGGTAAATAGCAAGTATTGTTTTGCTTTTATTACGAGCTTTAATCATTGCAAAAATTATGCTAAATCACCTAAAAAGGGATAATTGCAATAAACGAAAGCAAACCGATTCCACACAAAAAACGCAGTAATTTTTTTCTCAATAAAGGTAATATATGGATTACAAATTTTCTCAGTAATTAAATCAAAATTTTTTGCTTAACAAGTGCAAATATTTCTTTCTCAATTTCTTTACCACGATTTCTACCATACCACAAATGAAGTTCTTTGTTGATATCTGATTTTTCCATTCCTTCGTTTTTAAGTCTTGTAAAAAGCTCCTGAGCTTCTTTAGGTCTTGGTCCCCATTGAAAAAGTTCATCATTATTTTCATCGTAAACAATTAACTTTGGAATTGCTTTACCGCCATTTGTAAGATACAATTCCATGTAATCCAGATTGGAATCGCGCAATAAAATTTTTAAATCAATCTTATTATTAAGTTGTGCAAGCTTTGCAATAACAGGAACAATCTGTGCAGAGTCTCCGCACCAGGTTTCTGTAATTACAATCCATTGTTGTTTAGTTGTAATTTGAGAAAACAAATCTTTGATTTCATCGGCAGACTCAAAAGTTTTATCAAGCCTTGATGTCCTTTGCAGATTTAGTTTTAATATTTCAAACGCGTGTTTCTTTTGTTCATCCAGAGCATCAGGATTTATTGAGTTTACTTGATTTGTAAATTGTTCGATATATTTATCATAAGTTTTATACTCATTTATAGTACAATAATTCAGTGCGGGCATTGTTTTCTTTCGTTTTTAAGATGTTAGAAAGGAATTCCACTAAAAGGATTCAAAATTATTTTATAAATAATTTGCATACTTAAATATCAAGCTTTTTTTATTTGATTAAAATTGTATTTTTGCCGAGAACTATTTCTTAGGAAAACAATGACAACAGAAACCAAATATTTTACTCCTGCTGAAGCACGCAAGACTTTGCCTCTGGTAAAAAATATTGTTAGAGATATTTTACAGGCAACAAGAGAAATGCGTTTAATTGCTGAAGAAATTAACAGCGGAATTGAAGATGATTTAAGAATTAAAAAACTTGCTAGTGATGTTAATGGGTTTTTGAGCGAACTTGAAGAAGTTGGATGTTTTTATAAAGACACTAAATTCCAGATTGGTTTGGTTGATTTTCCTGCAATGATCGGCAGCGAAGAAGTTTATCTTTGCTGGAGAAGTGATGAATCAGATATTCTTTATTATCATGGAATGGATGAAGGATATTCGGGCAGAAAATTAATTCCGCCCCAATATTTTGATGAATTTTAGTTTAGAGTTCCCACTTTAAATCAAAGTTAACTTTTGCTTCAATTTTATTTTCAGAATTCTTGTCTGATATTTTATAAACCAGCGTGTAAGTTCCTGCCTCGTAAGTTGAATCAAGAGAAAATTGTGCTTCAAGTGGTATATCGCCAATTGCTTCCTTTTCTTCGCTTTGTTGAACGAATTTAAATATTGAGCGCTGTACAGAACTGTCCGGTTTTATCATATCAACTTGGTAAGCTACTTCGGCTTTATAATTATTGTCTTTTTCGGTTTGAGTAAATCCTTTTACTCTTACAGTTGCATTTACTTCAGCGGATCCATCACCAATATCATAAGCAAAAGCTTCAGCACTAAATGCTTCAAACTTAGTGTCTTTTTTACTGCAAGCAACTATTAACAGTAAAACTACAAACACAAAAAATATTTTTTTCATCTTACTCCTTTAAGTCATTTCTAAGAGCGAAACGATGAAGTAATCTGTTGTACAATTGATTGTTTCGTTTCACTCGCAATGACAAATTATTATTAACTATTTCGTTTCTGAAAATCACTCATAAAAGTTACAAGATCTTCAACGCCTTTTGTTGGAAATGCATTGTAGATTGATGCTCTTAATCCGCCAACAGAACGATGACCTTTTAATCCACTAAAACCTGCTTTTGTAGCTTCATCAATAAGTTTCTTTTCTAATTCGGGAGTTGCAAGATTAAATGTAATGTTCATCAATGAACGTGATTTTTTTTCTGCATGACCTTTATAAAATCCATTACTGTTATCAATAGCCTCGTAAAGAAGTTTTGCCTTTGCTTTGTTGATTTCATACATCTTCTCAAGTCCGCCAAGATTCAAAAGATATTTTGTGACAAGCTTAATAATATAAATTCCAAAAGTGTTTGGTGTGTTATACATTGAATCATTTTCTGCCTGGATTTTATAGTTAAGCATAGTGTGAAGTGAATCCGGACTTCTTTCAAGCATATCTTTTCTGATTATAACAAGCACAACTCCTGATGGCCCAATATTTTTCTGAGCGCCGGCATAAATCAATGCATATTTACTAACATCGATTGGCTTATGTAAAATATCAGAAGAAGCATCGCAAACAAGCGGAACATTATCAACCTCAGGTTCACTCATCCATTGTGTTCCATAAATTGTATTGTTTGATGTGAAGTGAACATAAGAAGCGTCGGGATCTAGTTTCAATTCGCTTTGCTTTGGAATGCGTTTGAAAAATTTATTTTCTCCTTCACCTTCTTCAGTTGTTGCTGCAACATTTACAGTTCCAACTCGTTTTGCTTCTTTAATTGCTTTCTTCGACCAGCTTCCAGTTGAAATATAATCTGCTTTATTCTTTGGTGGCATCAAGTTTAACGGAACCATTGAAAATTGAAGGCTTGCTCCACCCTGTAAAAATAAAATTTCATAATTATCAGGAACGTTTAATAATTGTTTGATTCCGTTTTTAGCATCTGCAAGAATTGCATCAAATGTTTTTGAGCGATGTGAGATTTCCAGGATAGACATTCCAACTCCCGGTAACGTAAACAATTCTTTTTGTGCTTCAAGTAAAACTTCTTCCGGTAGAATTGCCGGACCTGCACTGAAGTTATAAATTCTTTTTTCCATGATATTTTTCCTTAAATAATTTTGTATCGATTTAAATTAAATGTGTTAAAAGTCCATCTCTTAATTTAGGTTCAAACCAGGTTGATTTTGGTGGCATAATTTCTCCAGCATCAGATATATTCATCAAGTCATCCAACCCCACAGGATAAAGTGAAAACGCAACAGCAGCTTTACCAGAATCAACAAGTTTTTCTAATTCTTTTGTTCCGCGTATTCCACCAATAAAATCTATTCTTGTATTTGTGCGCGGATCATCAATTCCAAGAACAGGATTTAATAAAAAATTCTGTAGAATACTTACATCAAGTTTTTCTCCAACAGATTTTTCTAAAGATAAACTTGCAAAAACAGAATCTCTTGGTTTTAGAACAAACCATTCTTTTTCAATATACATGCAAAAAATATTTTTGGTTTTGGGTTCTTTATCTGTAGTTGGAGTAATTGTAAACTTATCAGCAACAGAATTCATAAAATCTGCCTTCCTTAATCCATTCAAATCAAATACAACACGATTGTAAGGAAGAATTTTTAACTGATCTTCCGGGAAAAGTACAGCAATAAAATAATTATACTCTTCGCTTCCGCTATGATGTGGATTAGCTTTCATCTTTTCTTCTTTTGCTCGGCTTGCACTTTTTGCACGATGATGTCCATCAGCAATATAAAGTTTATTAATCTTGGCAAATTCATTTTCAATTATCTCATAGTATTCATTTGGCATAATCCAAACTGTATGCTGGATCCCATCTGGTGCAGTAAAATCATATTCTGGGTTAACGGACTTTATCGTTGTATCAACAATATCATTAACAGTTTTTACTCCACGGTAAGTTAAAAATACCACTCCTGTCTGTGCTTCAGTTGTAATGATATGATTTGTTCTATCATCTTCTTTTACTTTACGGGTTTTTTCGTGTTTAAGAATTACATCATTATCATAATCATCAACAGAAAAAGTTGCACAGATTCCTGTTTGTGATCTTCCATCCATAATTAATCTGTAAAGATAGAAGTGAGATTTTCCATCAACGTTTAATGGAGCGTTTTCAATTATCTTATTAAGATTTTCCTTTGCTTTAAGATAAACTTCTTTTGAGTAAACATCTTTTACTTCAGGCAAATCAATTTCTGATCTTGTGATGTGCAAATAGCTAAGAGGATTTCCTTCCGCAAACTGCTTTGCTTCATCGCGGTTAACAACATCATAAGGAACGCTTGCAACTAATTGTGATTTTTCTTTTGTAGGTCTAAGTGCTTTAAAAGGTCTGATAACAGCCATAAAATCAATCTCCGTTTTTAGAAAAGATTATTAAAATTCTGCATCTCAAAAATCCACAAAATAAACGTAATAAGCCAATTAGAATTGATGAAGTTATTAATGACTAAACACTTATTTGGTTAAAAATCACGAAGACAAATATAAATTAATTATCTTTACAGCCGTTTAATAATATTTTAGAATAATGGCTGAAGAAGTAAAAAAAACTCGTAGAAAACCCGGACAGGAAAAAGATGAAATTGTTGGAAAAGTAGAATATCATAAAGATGTTCTTTCACCAATTCTTAAAAATAAAAGAGATATTGTTGTTTGGCTGCCAATTGGATATAATCCACTAAAAAATCCTGATAAAAAATATCCGGTTCTTTATATGCACGATGGACAAAATATTATTGATCCCAAAACCGCTTATGTAGGAAAAGATTGGCGTGTTGATGAAACTGTAATGAAACTTATCAAGCAAAAAAAGATTAAAGAAATTATTGTTGTGGGAATTTATAATTCGCCCGATAGACTTGATGAATACAGCTGGAGTGAAAAAGGACAAAACTATTTAAAGTTTATTGTAACAGAACTGAAGCCATTTATAGATTCTGTTTACAAAACTTTATCAGATAAAGAAAATACGGCAATAATGGGTTCATCAATGGGCGGATTAATTTCGTTCTATGCTGGATGGCATTATCCAGATGTTTTTTCTATGGTAGGATGTTTGTCAAGTTCGTTTTATTATAACAATGATAGAAGTATAAAACAAGTTGAAGATTACAATGGACATAAAAAACACGTTAAGTTTTATATTGATCACGGAGAAGATGGAAATGTGCGCGGACAGAGAATGTTTGTTGAACTTTCCAAAAAAGGTTATGTAATAGGACAGGATATTGATTACTTCTATTCTCCAGGCGCAGAACATAATGAAAGGGAGTGGGCCGCAAGATTAGAACGGCCGTTACTTTTTTTCTTTAAGAATAGTTAGTCATTGCGAAGGAGTCTTCTGCCATAGGCATCCCTTTGGGAGACTGAAGCAATCTGTTTATTTTATTGATTCATTGTTACATTATTCAATTGTTTCATTGTTTAAATTCTAGTAACTCTGAGTGAAGTAAAGGAGTTAGTGTATATATTTTAAAAGTCTATGGAAGTTTTATGAAAAATTATTTTTTACTTTTTTTAATCTTTGCGTTAATTAGCTGCTCATCCAATCAGCTCGTAAATCTTAGAACAGCAAAGGATATTGTTAAAGATTATTATGAATCGGGAAAGTATAATGAAGAAATCAGAACAGTAATAAAAGATGCAAAACAAAAATTTGATAAAGTTGAAGTGAATAAAAATTCAGTGGTAATTTTTGATGTTGATGAAACTGCACTTAACAATTATGGCTTAGCTAAGCAAATGGATTTTGGATATGTGTATGATCTTAATAAAAAATGGAATGAAGAATTAAAAGCTCCCGCAATAAAAGAAACACAGGATCTTTACTTTTATCTTCTTAACAAAGGTATTAAAACCATTTTTCTTACTGGGAGAAACTCAAATGAGTACGATGTTACTTATAAAAATTTAATCCAGGAAGGTTATACAGGATTTGATACTTTAATTACCCAAAGCAAAGAAGATCAAAAACTAAAAGCCCAGGAATTTAAAAGTAAGATTCGTACCGAACTTACAAATAAAGGTTATGAAATTGTTGGAACAGTTGGAGATCAATGGACTGATTTAAATGGACCGTATTCAGGAATACAAATAAAACTTCCGAATTATCTTTACGAGATTAAATAAATCATCGCACTCTTACTAGTCTGATGATTGGAGATACCTTAAGATTATTAGTTTTTCTTTGATTTAAATCAGCGATAATCCCTTAGATCCGTATCATCCGCGTTCAATCGTCTTATTCTAACTACCCAAATTTCCTTATATTTACACACAAATTTTTCACTAAAAGAGTAATAAATGTCCGCAAAAAGTTTTTCTGATATTCCTAAAGCATATAATCCTTCAGAAGTTGAAGATAAATGGTATAAATACTGGAACGACAATGGTATTTTTAATTCCGATATAGACAAAACAAAAAAGCCATACACAATTGCTATTCCGCCGCCCAACATAACGGGTATGCTAACGATGGGACACATTCTCAACAATTCACTTCAGGATATTTTCATCCGCACAAAACGGATGCAAGGTTTTAATGCTTGCTGGGTTCCCGGAACTGATCACGCATCAATCGCAACGGAAACAAAAGTAACAAAGTTTTTGGCAGATAAGCAGATTGATAAATATCAAATTGGTCGCGAAGTATTTTTAGAACATTGCCAGGAATGGAAAAAAGAATACGGCGGAATAATTATCCAGCAGTTAAAAAAACTTGGAGTTAGCTGCGATTGGCGGCGCGAACGTTTTACAATGGATGATGAATATTATCAAGAAGTTATAAAAGCATTTGTTGATCTTTACAAAGAAGGGAAAATTTATCGCGGTTACAGAATGGTTAACTGGGATCCAGCAAACAAATCCGCAATCTCTGATGAAGAAGTAATATTTAAAACAGTTAACGGAAAACTCTGGTACTTCAAATACCCTGTAATGGATTCTGAAGAATTTGTAATTGTTGCAACAACACGACCCGAAACGATGCTTGGTGATACAGGCGTTGCCGTTAATCCAAATGATAAACGATACAAACATCTTATCGGTAAAAAGATATTGTTACCAATTGCTGATAGAGAAATTCCAATCTTTGCAGATGATTATGTTGATATGGAATTTGGAACGGGTGCAGTTAAAGTTACTCCCGCACATGATGTTAATGATTATGATATGGGTCAACGCCACAAACTGGAAATGATAAATATCTTTAATGATAATGCAACCACTAATAATAATGTTCCTGAAGAGTTTCAGAATCTTGATCGCTACGAAGTTAGAAAAAAAGTTGTTGCAAGATTGGATGAACTTGGCTCCCTTCATATGATTGAAGATTATCAAAACAAAGTTGGATATTCTGAGCGAGGCAATGTTCCGATTGAACCTTATTTAAGTGAGCAATGGTTTATGAAAATGGATGAACTTGCTAAACCTGCTGTTGAAGTTGTTCAGGAAGGCAAAGTAAGATTTTATCCAAAGCATTGGGAGAAAACTTATTTCCATTGGATGGAAGGAATTCGCGATTGGTGTATTTCTCGCCAGCTCTGGTGGGGACATAGAATTCCTGTTTGGTATAACAACACAACTCACGAAATTTATTGTGATGTTGTTCCGCCAAAAGATTTTCAAAACTGGAGACAGGATGAAGATGTGCTTGATACATGGGCATCAAGCTGGCTGTGGGCGCATGCAATATTTAAAGCTGATGATGAACGAAAATATTATTATCCAACAAACACGCTTGTAACAGGTCCGGATATAATTTTCTTTTGGGTTGCAAGAATGATTATGGCTGGAATGCATTTTCAGAAAGATATTCCTTTCAGCGATGTTTACTTTACAAGTATCATTCGTGATTCGCAGGGAAGAAAAATGAGTAAGTCTCTCGGCAATTCACCGGATCCGCTAGATGTAATTAGAGATTATGGTGCCGATGCTCTGCGTTTTACTGTAATTTATCTTGCGCCGCTTGGACAGGATGTAATGTTTAGCACAGAGAAATGTGAGCTAGGAAGAAACTTTGCTAATAAGATCTGGAATGCCGGAAGGTTTTTATTGATGAACGCTGAAAAGATTCCTCTTAACAAAGAGTTAAAAAAATCTCATATTGATTTTGCTGATGAGTGGATTATCTCTCGATTAAACAAAACAGTTCTTCAGTTAAACAAAGCAATGGATGAGTTTGAGGTTAACAATGCAATAAAACTTATTTATAGCTTTATCTGGAATGATTTCTGTGATTGGTATGTTGAAATGATTAAGAACAGACTTTATGCTGATGATGAAGAAATTAAATCTGCAGTTCTTACCCGTGCAATTTCAATTTTTGAAGATGCTTTGAAAATGCTACATCCATTTATGCCGTTTATAACTGAAGAGCTTTGGCAATTAATGGATGAAAGAAAAGATGGAGAAAGCATCTCCACTTCAACTTATCCTGCTGTTGATGAAAAGTTGATTAAAGATTCTGCAGATGAAGAAATGGATTTTGTAAAAGATATTATTACGGCAATAAGAAATATTCGTGGTGAGATGAACATTGCGCCTTCTAAAAAAGTTAATGCGATGATCAAATCTTCTTCAGTAAAAGATCATCAAATTGAATACATTAAGAAACTTGCAAAAGTTGAAGAGCTTAATGTTGACGCAAATATTCAGAAACCAAAAGCAAGCGCATCAGCCGTTTTGAGTGGTGTGGAAATATTTATTCCACTAGAAGGATTAATTGATCTTGAGGTTGAGAAACAAAAAATTCAAAAAGAAATTTCTCGATTAGAAGGTTCGCTTGCAGGAATTGATAAAAAATTATCTAACGAAAAATTTGTTGCAAATGCTTCTCCGGAAGTTGTTGAAAAAGAAAGAGCAAAACAAAAAGATTGGCTAGATAATATTGCTAAGCTAAAAGAGATATTAAATAATTTGATTTAAATTTTTGTCATCCCGAACTCGTTTCGGGGTCTTTATAATTATTAGAGATGCCGAAACAAGTTCAGCATGAAATAGAAAGGAATTAAAGATGTACCATAAATTAGAGGACTTCATCAGCGATTGGAAGATTGAATCCGAATCCACATTAAAAGTATTTAATAGTCTTACAGATGAATCATTAACAAAAAAAGTAAATAAAAATGTAAGAACTGCTGGAAAATTAGCCTGGCACATAACAACAGCAATTGGTGAAATGGCTCATCGTACAGGATTAACATTTAAAAGTGTTGAAGCGGATTCTGCCATTCCAGTAACTGCAAGAGAAATTGTTGATTCATACAAAGAAGCTTCATCAAATTTACTTGATGCAATAAAATCAAATTGGACTGATGAAACATTAAAAGCTGAAGATGATATGTATGGAGAAATGTGGAAACGAGGAATGACCCTTGGAGTTATAATCTCACATCAAATTCATCATCGTGCACAGCTAACAGTTGTAATGAGATTAAATGGACTTAAAGTTCCCGGTGTTTACGGTCCATCTAAAGAAGAATGGACTGCTTATGGTATGCCGGCACAGGAATAAGTTCTAATGCTTTCTAACCATTCTTAACATTTTAATATTTATAACAAGAAATCTGAAGAACTGGTACAAAAGATTAGTTCTCATATATTTTGTAAATCCAGTTGGTACTGGCGGATAATAAGTTTGTTCGTATGGTTTTCTTTCGTTCATAATATCTCCGATAGTTTTATTTTCAACTCAGTTCTATTCCCTCTCCTTAGGAGAGGGTTAGGGTAAGGCTTTTATTCCGGTACAACTTTCCAAAAAGGATTTGCTTTTGCTTTGTAAATAAATGCAAAATGCAAAAAATGTTTTATCCAATGTCCAGCAAGTCCAATTTCACCAGATGTATATTTTAATTCTCTTCCAGTATCAGGATATTTTTTAAAATCAGGAATAATAGGAAACATTGTCATCGATACAGCGGTTCCATTAAAAAACCCAGCACCCGCAGAAGCGATACAAGCAGCACCCATATTTGCAAGCGAAGCTTTTCTTGTAGGACTTGTTGATTTTCCATTCATCATATCTGCGATGTTATGAGCTGCCTGTCTTGCCATTACACCTGAAGGCATTCCAGTTCTTGGTGGAGTTGGAAAGATTGGAGTTCCATTAGGACTTGTCATCGGTTTTGAAATTGCGTGAGGTGGAGCAAAAGCAATTCCCACAGCAAAAATATTTTTGTATTTAGGTGATTGATAAGTTGAAGGCCAGTCTGCAGGGCTCCAATCCTCGTAAGATTTTTTAGAGTAATCAGCATCAACAATCATAAATCCGCTTGGAGCAAATAAATCAGAAGTAATATCTTCGCCAGCTTTATTAAATGCTTTCATTCCAACACCAGAAAATGGAGGAAGTAACATTGCAAAATCAAAATCAACTGTGTTTTCTTCGCCATCAAGATTTTCATAAGCTAATTTATTCTTATCAACTTCTTTTACATGTGCCCGTGTAATCCAGCTAATTCCTCTTTCAGTATAAAGAGATTCAGTAAAAACTCTAGAGTGGGTTATATACCCACCACGCGAAATGTGCATTCCACCCATCCCAAAATCACCAAGTTCCTGTTCGTTGGATATCCAAACAATGTTTGCTTTGTCTCTAACATTTCTTCTTCGTAATTCATATTCAACATTAAACAGATATTCGAAAGCGGCACCCTGGCAGGTGCAATTTCCGTGTCCTGTTCCAATGACTATAGTTTTTTTCTCGCCTCTTTTCATTCTCTCAGTCAATTCATCAAGAGCTTTTGATGTATGTGCGGCGTGATCATAGGTACAAACAGAATAGCTGTTAAGATTTGGGCCTAATCCCTTAGTTGCTTCAAATTTTAATTTTGGTCCTGTTGCATTGATAAGATAATCGTAATTTATTTTTTCTTGCTTACCAGTTTTTTCTGGTGATGTGTATTCAATTGTAACAAAAGGATTTGAAGTACTTGAATCCCCTTCTGGATTTATACTAATTGCTTTTGCCTGATGAAATGTTATTCCTGTTTTTTTGTAAACAGGGGCAAGTGGAAATGTAACTTGTTCCGGCTGCATTTTCCCAACACCGACCCAGATGTTTGATGGTATCCAATTCCATTTGCTGTTAGGTGAGACAACCACAACTTCGTGTTTGCTGCCAAGTTTGTTTTTAGCATGTAGAGCTGCGGTTTGTCCCGCAATACCAGCACCAAGAATAAGCAAGCGAGCCATTGTTCCTCCTAAGATTTGGTTTTTAGGAACTCAAAACTATTATCACTTAAACTTATAAAATAGTTTGATAAAAAGTTGGATGGTTAAAAAATATTTTTCCCGGGCAGATTGATCATCTACTTTAAAACATATTCTTCATCATAACTTAAATCGAGTAAATCTTCGATTGCAAGCTTATCTCCTTTGGATAGCTCATCAAAATTCATTTCTGAATTGTGATCTGGTGAGATGTATGGATACATTAAATCGTTTTCGTTTTTACTGTGGCCTAAACCAAAAGCGTGGCCAAGCTCGTGGATAATAGTTGCTTTGATTTCCCCAGCAGAAATTCTTTCATTTCCATTTTTTATTAAACTGATCTGAATTTTTGAAAACTCGATTTGTTTATTTCTATCGGTTTCATAATCAGTTAATCCCAGATAATCCTCCTCATATTCATCGCCAAGGTTTTCTACAAAAACTAATGCTATGTCTGCATCATTTACCGATTCAACAAATCGATACTCAATTCTGTCTTCTGCTTTTCTCCAAACATCCATTGCGTACTTAATATAATCTTTATAAGCTGGTTTGTAAAATCGAGAGTTTGATTCTTTAACATAAATGTTTAAGGGATATCTTGAATACACCCAATGTTTTCCATCCCAAAGAGAATTGCCTGATTTATCTATATGAAAATAATTTTCTGTGTTATTAAAATCATTTCTAGTTTGTATTATTTCTCTTCTAGTATTTGTTTCTTTATTTCTTATGTTAAGATTGTAATTTCTATTGAACTTGTAACTATCATCATTTGTTGTTGCAGAACTTTTTAATGATGAGCTTTTATGATATGTGTCGGAATAATATCTTTTAGATTTTTTATTCTCATAAGATCTTTTCTGGGCTGAAGTGTTATCAACCAGAAATAAACTAAAGAAAACTAAAAGTAAAACAATAGATATTTTGTGATTAAATCTTTTCATTTACTGCTCACATTATTCCAAATCTTTTATATGTAATTTTTACTAAAAATTTGTAAATGTCAAATACTATTCCAATCCCTTATTCCATAAATGGAGCAAAAAACAATTATCTCCAAGTCAGAGTGTCTTATTTAAAATTTCATTTTTAGCCAAATGACTAAAATGATAAATTGAATTAATGATACTGGTGTGTGCTTCCTCCAATAAATTCACGCAATACGCTATCACCAGGAACTGATGATTCATCAGCAACAGGAGTAATAGTTTTTAAAACATTGTAAACTCTTTCAGATCTTTCAAGCGCATCAGCTTTAAGCGGATCGCCTTTATACTTTTCTTTCCATTCTTCAAAAAGTTTTAACATTCTGTTTGCATAGATTGGAGCTTCGTAAGGCATTCCGCTGCTTATAACAAAATCTGCTGTGTTGGAATAAGGAATTATGTTTCTTAATTCACTGCCGCGCACGTAATGCCAATGTTCTAAAGTTTGCTGTGGATTATAAGCACGAAAAACTGAATCACGTAACATTCTTCGTATCAATCTTAAATCTGTCCAGCGAATATATCTTCCGTCCTTTCCTTTCATTTGTAAAAGTGGTTCAAGATATAATTTAAATTTTACTTCTAAAGAAATATCTTTACTAAATGCCGGATAAAGTCCGTGTAAACTATCGATTAAAAGAAGTTCATCTTTTGCAAGTTTCAATGGAGTTGCATTAAGCTTTCGTGTTCCGGTTTTAAAATCGTAAAACGGAATCTTAACTTCTTCGCCATTACTTAATCTTACAAGATGTTCGTTAATCAATTCTAAATCCAAAGCTTGCGGAGTTTCAAAATCATAATCACCAAACTCATCTTTAGGATGAAACTCTAAATCAAAAAAGTAATGATCAACATTAAGAGCTTTAAACTTAAATCCCTTTTTAATTAACTTTTGCTCAAGCTTTATTGTTGTTGTAGTTTTGCCGGATGAAGATGGCCCGCTGATCATAACCATTCTAAGTGAATCAAGTCGTTCAATAATTAAATTTGCTGCAACTTCAACATCACTTTCATAAAGTGCTTCAGATTCGTGAACGATATGAGGAAACTCACCTTTTGCAATTCTCTCATTCAAATGATCAACAGTGTGAAGGTTGTGAGAAACTGCCCAATCAAGATTGCGCCATATTTTTTGCCACGGAACATTTTCATTTATCTTGGATGCGTATTTTCCTTCAGCATCTCTTCTGTTTGCGGCTTCTTCACGATAAATAATATATTCTTTAGCAACTTTAGCGTGTCCGTTTTCAATCAAAACTTTTTCTACAACATCCTGCACATCTTCAATATGCGGAGTTGTACCTTCAGGAAATTTTTTATTCAGCAGTTCAACAACTTTCTCAGATAAGTTTTGTGCAGTTGATTTGTCTCTTCCTCCAACAGCAACTGCAGCACGGTAAATTGCATTAGCAATTCGTTCTTGATTGAAAGGAACAATTGCTCCTGTTCGTTTAATAACTTGTTTAATATGGGTTTCCATTTTTTCTCCTGGTTACTAGGAATATTTATAACCTGCAAATTTATAAAATATTTTACAAGTATTATGTTGATTTTATAATTATTACGTATTTTGCGTAACGCAAATTACGTAATGGAGAAAACTATGAAAATATCCAATCCTTTTATACTTAGCGGTTACATTTCAAAGGAGTTTTTCTGTGATCGCGAAAAGGAAACAACTAAAATCATTGAGGCAATACAAAATAACAGGAATATTACTTTATTCTCACAAAGAAGAATTGGCAAAACCTCACTTATATATCATATCTTTAACTCCTTAAAAATAGATAAAAATAACGCGTGTATTTATCTGGATGTTTTAGCATCTACATCATTAAGTGAGTTTATTAATGTTTTTGGTAATTCAGTAATTAATGCTATCGAATCAAAACCAGAAAAATTTTTTAAAAAAGTAAAAGATCTTTTTTCCAATTTAAGGCCTGTTATTTCAATTGATTCGCTAACTGGATCACCGAGTTTTCAACTCACAATTGATTCTAAGCAAGAAGCTGAGAAATCAATCGAAGGAATTTTTAATTACTTAAAATCCCAAAAGAAAAAAATTGTAATCGCAATTGATGAGTTTCAACAAGTCGCCCAATATCCAGAAAAAAATGTTGAAGCTTTATTAAGAACAAATATTCAAAAATTAACAAATACAGTTTTTCTTTTTTCCGGGAGTAAAAAGCATTTATTACTTTCTATTTTTGAGGATAAAAACCGACCCTTTTATAAAAGCACTCAATTGATAGAACTTGATAAAATAGAAAAACAGGTTTATTCAGATTTTATTATAAACCATTTTAGCAAATCTGATAAAAAAATAAACAAACAACACTGTGATCAAATTTTAGAATGGACTAACTTCCAAACATTCTATGTACAATATATTTGTAATCGAATATTTGGAAAAAACATAAAGCAAATTTCAGAATCGATGATTAATGAAACATTTATCGAAATACTTAAAGAACAAGAAATAACTTTTATTAACTACAGAAATCTATTAACAGATTATCAATGGAAAATAATAAGAGCAATTGCTGCAGAAGGACATGTTAAATCTGTACTTTCAAAAAATTTTATATCAAAACACAAACTAAACACTCCAAGTTCTGTTAAGACTGCAGTTGATTCGTTAATTGTGAAAGAAATTTTAGTTAATGACATCACTGGATTTTATGTGCAAGATATACTTTTTCAGAGATGGTTAGAAAGAAATTAATTTTAAAGATATTTAGGAGAAAATTATGAAAAACTTTTTACTTGTGATGATTTTAATTTCCGCGCAAGCTTTTGCACAATACACAACACCAAATACAGGTGTTAACTGGAATCTTGATGATCTTGTTACAAACTCAGCCGGAGTTGTAACCGGAACATTTCCTAATTATGCAATAACCAATAAAATAACAATTTCAACAAATGATAGAGTTTATATTAATCCAGGAACAACAGTTTTGTTTTCTGGCTCAACTTCGGGATTTGATATTGATGGGAAATTTTGGGCAGTAGGAACGCAAATAGATTCTATTATATTTTCATCATCATTGCAGGATTCATTAGGAAATGCGTATAACGGCTTTTACTTTTTAGAAAACTCAGTTGATTCAGCATGTATGATCAGCTATGCTAGAATAGAGTTTGCTTATTATGGTTTTAGATGTTTGAATGCAAATCCAACATTATCTAATTCTTATTTATGGAAATGCAGGAGAGGTGTTCAGTTAAGTTCATCAAGTCCAGCAATTTTAAGTAGTGTAATTGAGCGGAGTTATGAATATGGAATTACAATGACACTTGGTTCATCACCATTGATTGAAGGCAATACCTTAATTAAAAATAATACACAAGGTACTTCAGCAAAAAATCAAATCAGTGTTGGATTGCAAGGAAACAACTCACCAATTGTTCGTGATAATATTATTTACGGCGGTTCAAGCATTCCAACCGGCGGCATCAGTCTTTGGGTTAGCGGCTCAACATCTTTTTCAGATATGATTATTGAAGGAAATGAAATTTATAATAATGGTTTTGGCATTTCACTTTACAGTACTTCTGATGGAGTTATAAATGCAGTTGTAAAGAATAATAAAATCTATAACAATAATATTAATCCAAATGCGCTGGTTTCTGGAAGTGGAATAAATGTTAATGGAAGTCCATTTAACACTCCAATTATTACACAGAATGAGATCTATGGAAATTGGTGGGGAATAACTATTCAAAACGGGACTACAGTTCAGGCAGGTCCAAATCCAAACTTAGGGAATATTGAAAACGCAGATACTACAGATGATGGACAAAATATTTTTTATGGAAATATTCAAGGAATAGATACTTTTGATGTTTATAACAATTGCACAAACGATATATATGCTCAGAATAATGATTGGGGCGTTTACGATTCAACTTTGATAGAGACTCACGTTTATCATAAAGTTGATAATAATCTTCATGGCTTAATAAAGTTTATGCCTTTCTCAGCTTCTATTCCTGTTGAGCTTACTTCTTTTACAGCAAATGTGGTTGAAGGAAATGTTGTTTTAAATTGGATAACCGCAACGGAATTAAATAATTCCGGTTTTGATATTGAGAAATCGATTGATAATTCAACCTGGAATAAGATTGGATTTGTAAACGGAAATGGAACCTCTACAGAAATTCATAATTATTCATTTGCAGATCAAACTCCTTTTGTTGGAACATCTTATTACAGATTAAAACAAATTGATTTTGATGGAACAACTGAATACTCAAATACAATTGAAGTTACATTTGGTGCAATTTCAGAATTTGCTTTGGATCAGAATTATCCAAATCCATTT
>CXWK01010490.1_pt1 | contig 18591 bp, 20 predicted proteins | sample 590851 | NCBI WGS metagenome assembly CXWK01 (sample SAMEA3498364, study PRJEB10139) | wastewater metagenome | biome: wastewater treatment plant; material: activated sludge | place: Denmark | collected 2014-08-01 | reverse complement strand
TGTGGTTCTCTCCCTCTTTCTAACTTGATTCGACCCACTCCATCGCCGCGCCCAGTTGCCGCATCGTATCGACAAAGCCGGGGAAGCTGTCGGTCATGCACGCCGCGTCGTGGATGAGCGTCGGCTCTTCGGCCGCCAGCCCGGCCACGGCCAGGGCCATGCCCAGCCGGTGGTCGTCGTGGCTATCGACGCTGGCACCACGCAGAAGCGTCGGGCCGTGGACGGTGAAGCCGTCGTCGTGCTCGTCGAGGTTGGCCCCCAACCGGCGCAACTCGCCAACCAGCACGGCGATGCGGTCCACTTCCTTGACGCGCAACTCGGCTGCGTCGTGGACGGTGCTGTGGCCCGCGGCCTGTGTGGCGGCCACGGCCCACACTGGGAACTCGTCGATGGCGCGCACGACCGTCGGGCCGTCGGCGTCCACAGCGTGCAACTCAGCGAAGCCGATGGTCAGATCGGCAGCCAACTCCCCGCCAGTCATCTGTTGATTGCTGACGCCCACATCCGCGCCCATGGCCCGCAACAGTTGTAGCAAGCCGATGCGCGTCTCGTTGACGCCCACGCCGCGGATAGTGATCTGCGAATGGGGTACGATGGCCGCGGCCACCAGTGGAAAGGCGGCCGAAGAGAAGTCACCCGGCACAGTCATATCGAGCGGCAACAGGCGACGGCCGCCGAACGGCTCATCGCTCAGCGTCACCCACCCTTCCTGCATCGTCACCACCGCGCCCATCGCCATCAGCATCCGCTCAGTGTGGTCGCGGGCCGGGCCGGGCTGGTAGACGCGCACGCCCTCGGCCGTATAAAGGCCCGCCAGCAGCACGGCGCTCTTCACCTGGGCGCTGGCCACCGGCAGGCGATAGGCCAGGCCGTGGAGCGACGCGGGGCGGACGTGGAGTGGCGCGTGGCCGTCCTCGGACTTGATGTCGGCGCCCATCTGTTGCAACGGCTCCGAGACACGGCCCATTGGCCGTTTCCGCAACTGCTCGCTGCCATCCAGCACCGAGGGAAAGCTCTGCCCAGCCATGACCCCAGCCAGCAGGCGGATGGCTGTGCCGGCGTGGCGACAGTTGAGCGGCCCAGCCGGCCGCCGCAGCCCGCGCAAGCCACGCCCTTCGACACGCAAGTCCCACGCTTGCGGCCCATGCTCATTCACCTCAACGTTCACGCCCAGCGCCCGCACGACCTCCAGGGTGGCCAGCGTATCACCGGCCGGCAGCCAGTTGCGGATCATGCTTGTACCTTCGGCCAGAGCGGCCAGCAGCACGGCGCGATGACTGATCGACTTGTCGCCCGGCACAGAGATCACCCCCTGCAACGGTGTACTCTGCGAATGAACGATCAACTTATTCTTGGCACTCATCAGGGGTGGCTCAGATCGCTTTGCGCCGGGTCTGGGCCATGGGGGGGACCGTCTCCGACCGGCTGTTGGGGCCTTTCAGCCGCACGCGCTCGTGGCGCGGCCGGCGTGGCATGTTCTCCGCCCCGTGGCGAGGGTCGAGGCGGGCCACCGGCGGCCGTCCGGCCAGCTTTGCCTGCTCCAGCGCGTGATGGATGAAAAGCACGTTGTGGCGGCGCAGCGCGTCGGCGCTCTCCCCCGCCCCTGCCGCGGCCAGTTGCGCCGGCAAATCGGCGATCTCCTCCGGCGGAATGTAGGCCGGCAGGGCGAAAAACTCCAGGTGGTCGTGAACGGGCACGAGGCGGCCGAGGATGATCGACCCCAATGGCGCGTCGCCGTGACCACCCGGCTCATAGACGTCGTGCTCCGCGCCCAGGGCCACGTCGCGCAGCCGCAGCGTCTGCCGCTCGTAACCGAGCAGCTCGTAGCCGCTCATCGGGCCGGCAGCCACCCAGCGGTCGAGCAGGTCGCGCCGCGGCACGGGCACGGTGTCACCCTGCTCGGCGCGAAACAGCTCCACCGGGCGCTCGCCGGAGGGCAATACGTGGTCAAAGGCGAACCAGTCGAGGAAGCGTTCTGCCTCCGAGGCGCTCATCAGCGGCAGGGTTTCGGCCGTGTAGAGGCTATTCCAGTAATGCGCGGCGGCGGTGGCGGCGTCGTCGTCGAAGCGTTCGCTGTCGGCAAACTCCAGCAAGTCGAGTCGCAGCGCGCGGGCGGCATCGGCCCAGGCGCGCTGTTCGTTCTCGGCGGCCAGGTCGGCGGCCATGTGGCACTGCTTATACTTCTTGCCGCTGCCACAGTAGCAGGGATCGTTTCGGCCCGGTTTCTGCATTTCGCTAACTCCATAGACATGGCAGGCGGTAACATCCGGCGCCATGGGAAGTGAAAAGGAATTGTATCAGAAGGACGCCCTGCCGCGTAGGGCAGGAACAGGCGTCGGTTGGCAGAGCCGGCGCTACTCGTTCAGCCGCCGGGCGGCGATGGCGGCGCGAAAGGCGGCGATCACGTCGTCGAGGCTGGCCCCGGGGCCGAAGACAGCGGTGACACCCATCGTTCGCAACGCCGCCGCGTCCTCGTCGGGAATGATGCCGCCCAGGAAGACCGGCACGTCGTTCATGTCGTTGGCGGCCAGCAACTCCAGGACGCGGGCCATCAGCGGCATATGCGCCCCGGAGAGGATGCTCAGCCCGATGGCGTCCACGTCCTCTTGCAGCGCCGCCTCGACGACCATCTCCGGCGTCTGGCGCAGACCGGTGTAGATGACCTCCATGCCCGCGTCGCGCAGGGCGCGGGCGGTTACCTTGGCCCCGCGATCGTGGCCGTCCAGGCCTGGTTTGGCAATGAGCACACGCGCGCGCTCGGTCATAGTCAATCCTCCAGAGAAACCACAGATTTCACAGATTAAGAGTAGCCACTATTGGCAGCTCTTCAAATCTGTGAAATCTGTGTAATCTGTGGTTTCAAATCTTACCATCCCGCCACCGGATAGGTCGGGGCGAAGTTGTGTTTTTGCAGCAGCGGTTGCGCCGCGTCGGCCGCCGGCGTGATAGCCGAGTGGCGAAACAGGGCGGCGATCTCCTCGACGCACAGCCGCCCTTTGGCCGTCAGTCGGATGCGCTCGCCCTCGACCTCGACCAGCCCCAACCTTTCCAGCCGGGCAAAGCGGGCCGCGAACTGCTCCAGTGGGCTTCTATTATAAGCCGCGCGGAACAGAGCACAATCGATATAGGGGTCGTTCTTCAGGGCGAACATCACGTCGCGGTGAAACGCCTCGTCGGCGCTCAGGCGGTAGCCGCGCCACAGGGGGGAGTGCCCGGCATCAATGCGCCGCCCATACTCGCCTAGGTCGAAGACATTGGCCAGTTGTGTCCCGCTATAGTAGCCGTAAGCCCCCGGCCCGACCGGCAGCGTGACGGCCGCCGACGGCAGCTGCGCCACGCGGAACCCCGCCGGGTCGCCCACGCCACGCGCCCAGAAGTCACTGGGCAACTCGACGTAGCCATTGGCCTCCAGGTGGAGCTGGGCCATGAGGTGCTGCATCTGTACCGCGCGATGGGTCGGCAGCACCACCGCGCCGCGCCGCACGCGCTCATACAGCCCCGTGCCGCGATCGACGAACAGGAAGTAGGTGCTGACCGAGTCCGGCGCGGCGGCCACGGCGTCGGCCAGGGTGGCCGCCCAGGCATCGGCCGACTGGTCGACCAGACCGTACATCAGGTCGAGGTTGACGACAAACCCCTCGCTCCGCAACAGGGCCATCGCCCCGGTCAGAAAAGCCGAGGCGTGTCGCCGCTTCGTCGCCCGCAGCAGGTCGTCGTCCGACGCCTGATAGCCGACGCTGACCCGGCTGAGACCGTAGCGCCGCAAGACGCGCAGAAAGGCCACGGCGGCCGTCTCGTCGGCGAAGAACTCCGGATGCAACTCCAGCGTGCCCAGCGCCGCCTGGTTCAGGTAGCCGCGGTCGCGCAGATGACCCAGGAAGCGCTCCAGTGCGTCGGGCGGGATGAGGCTGGGCGTGCCGCCGCCGAAGTAGAGGTAGGTCAGGTCGAGCGCGGTGTGGCGGGCGTGGGTGTCGAACTCAGCGGCGACATGCTCCAGATAGCGGGCCACGGCCGCCCGACGCCGCGGACTGATGGCAACGAGGTAGTAGCTGCAAAAGTCGCACACGCCGGAGCAGAATGGGATGTGGATGTAGGCGCTGTGGATAGTGGCCGGATAGGGCGGCGCGTCCCCTTCGCCCAGCAGGCGCATCTCGCCCAGCGAGGGGTAGATGCTCAGGTAGTAGTAGTCGAGGCTGTTGCGGCGCAGGGCCGGCGGCAGCTCGTCGAGGTGATAGGCGTCGTAGAGGGCGCCGGCCTCGACGATCAACTCCTTATGCTTGCTCATACGCCTGCCGGAGCCAGCCCAGCAACTCGTCGTTCACGTCGTCCGGGCCGTTGACGCGCACGCGGTGGGTGCACATGGCGTTGAAGCTGCCCGACTTCTCCAGGCGGCCGTCGGGTTCCACGCCCTTCAGGTTGATGCCCACATCGACGCGCCCCGGCCCCGGCTGCACCAGCGCGAACTGCTTCTTGCGCCGCAGGCTGACGTAGGTGCGCTTGGGGGCGATCGCCACGTCGTCGCCAAAGCTCTGCGACGGCGGTGATCAGCGTGTCATAGAGCGGGCGCAGGGCGGCCTTCTTGCCCTCGTACTGCGCATCGACAAAGTTGGCCTCTTCACCGGCTCGCGCCCTTCAATCTGTCGCGGGCGAAGATAGCGACAACGTTGGCGTTGCCGTACGTCAGGCCATAGGTCTCGGTGAAGAACGCCTGCAACGCCTTATGCTTGGTCTGCCCGGTCGCCAGCCCGGCGGCGATCAACTCATCCAGGCTCTTGCCCGTCTGGGTCTCGATGTTGCGGATCTGGGTCTGGGTGGCTTCATCGACACTGCTCATATCATTCGGCCTCCTCTGAGAGATATGAATAGGATAGACCGGATGTTCGAGTTGTCAAGCCCCCTGGATAGCTAACAGCACCCCCGCGCCCCGGACAATGGCCGCCGGCAACAGCTAGGCGCGGGCCTGCTACCGGCTGGCCCTACTATCTGAATACCTTCATGCGGCTGTCGCTCGCTTTGGGGCGGAGTCTGCAAGCGCCTATGCGAACGCTGTCGTCAGGCCAAGGAATTCGCCATACTGGCGACCGACAGCGGCCAGGGCCTCTTGCTCACCCTGGCTCAGTGGCCGGAAGAGCGTCGTCGCGATCTGCACCGTTCCCTTCTTCAACTGTCGAGTCCAGATGCCGGCCACGCGGCCGTCGATCAGGATGGGCTGGTGGAAGATAATGTTGCCCGACTCCACCCGCGCATTGTCCTCAGCGGTCACAATCGCGGCGCGATCCTTGTAGGCCACCACGTACTCATCGAGGAACGGCAACAGGTGGGCCGTCGGCGCGGCCACCTCCCCACCGCCGGGCGCGGCGGGATCAAACCAGTAGGTCTTGCCGTCGATCGTCTCCTGCGTCAACCGCGGCGCGGCCAGGGCCAGACTGGCCCGCGCCTCGACCGCGGCCAGCCCCGACCACCAGGTGAAGTCCTGAATCGTCGCCGGGCCGTGGCTGCGGAAGTAGCGCCAGGCCAGCTCGGCCAGCGCCTCGTCGCGCATCCGCTCCGGCGTCGGCGGCAACCAGGCATCGAGCAAGACGACTGTCTGCTGCTTGCCCTGCCGCGGGCCGATGGCGATCAGCCCCTCATTGGCGTGATACCACATCAGGTAGTAGCCGCGCTGCCCGGCGGGAGAGACGCCGGCCGCCTCCAGCGCCGCGTAGAGCGCCGGGCGGGTCAATGGGCCACCGTCGGCCAGCGCGCCCTCAATCGCCCGGCGGCTGCGGGCAAACGTTGCCTCGTCCAGCTCCAGCTCGCGCAGCCGCCGGGCCGCGCCGCGCAGTGTCCGCTCGGCGTTGAGCTTGACGATCCAGCGCGCATCAGCGGCGGTGACGTAGTGGAGGGTCATGCGCAGCGGCCAGGTACGCACGAGTTGCCGGTCGGCGATGGCCTGCTCGATACTCGCCTCCGTCGCCCCAGCAACGCGCAGGCCGAGCGCCCAGAGGGAGTAGAGGGTGTCCTGCCCCTGCACCGCGCCAAAGTGGGCGACGACGGCCGCCGGGTCGGGGAACTGGGGGCCGAGGAGGTGTTGGGTGTGGAGGCGGTGGGAGATTAGGAAGGTAGTGTCCGGTTGCATGGGCAGCGGTATCAGTACACGTGCGAGCCGGAGGGCAGCCCCTGTTGCTTGAAGGCTGCCACTTGCGCGGCATGGGTCGTCACATCTTTTATATCCGCTTCGACAAGAACGCTGATCATCACCTTCCAGCCACGAAAACGAATACCGCGATCCTTATAGAACTCGTCGGCGGGCAGCGACCGCAGAACCGTCACCAGGCAAAGGTACGAGTCGGCGACGGCGGCCATCAACTCCTCCCAACTCTCCTTTGAATACTCACGGACAAGGTGGGCGTTGTAGGTTTGCCAATCGCGGTCGCGGTGGGCGTAGAACTGGGGCAGTTGGCCGGCCTGGATGTCGGCGATGGCCTGGATGTTGGTGTAGTCCCAGCCGATCAGGTGGGCGACCAGCTCGTAGCTGCTCCAGATGCCGAGGAAGGGTTCGCGGCGGCTATCCGGCGGTAGAGAGTTGAGGGCGGTGAGCACCGTTGTTCTGGCCTGCCCCAACTCGTCAAGACGCAGAGACTTAAGGGATTCTGCTTTACCTGTTGTGGTCATCACGCAAACACCGCGACTGGAACCGAACGCTCCTCTGCCATCGCTTGCCGGTGCAGCTTAATGCGCTCAATTTCGTGCAGGGTTTCGGCTGTCAGATAGCTCTCGCCACAGTTTGGGCAACTAATAACGGGAATGTTCTCGATCACGAGTAGGCTATCGCCTTTCCCATAGCTGCGTGAAACACGGCGCATCTTGCCGCCAGGTTTGCCACAAATCGTACATGTCGTAAGCTCTGGCAGCATTTCGCTCACTCAGGCACAAATTCGTAAACCGGGATGATCAACGACGACACAGGTTTGATCTGATTTTGCCCCTGCAAAGCCATCAACTGCTCCAACCGGTCAATTGTTTCTTCCAATACAAACACGTGGCCGTTGCCCTGGCAACGCAAAACCGGCAAATCACGCACCATCAGGAGCCGCCCACTCTCGTTCACCAGGTATTCGATTTGTATATCTTCGAACTCCTGCCCACATTGCGGACAGTTCTGCGGTCGATAGGCGAGAATAACTGGCTGGGCGCCTAAGAGATTTCGTCGAAGTTTAATATCAAACTCGACTTCATGCAGCTCGTCCCAAAAGTCGGCCGAGTCGTGGCTTTCCCAAAAGGAAACCGCTTCGTCTATCGTCTCAAAGTTCGGAATGTTCTTCATTTGGAAACCTTGCGATATAGATTCCGCTCACTCTCGGTCATATCACGAGCGCTCAATATCAGCGCTTTTCGATTGCGCTTATAGATGAACACGATAAACAGGTAACGGCCGGCGAATGTCTGACCGTATGCCTTGTATAGATCTTCGCCCGGCTGATTTCCGGTTGGCCCTTGGCGAAAGTGCGCGCCCGACTCGAATACCTCTTCAACCTCTTCGACCGAAACCGAATGCTTAACATCAAGCTTTTCAACGATGTCCGGCAACCATACGATAGCCTGAATTCGCATTCCTCACCGCCCCCATACGATAAGAGAAAACTAGATAAATCACAAGAGCGATTAGGCGATCACTCAATTACAAGCGGCACTACTTCAAATTGTCTCACATCCACAATCCCCAAATCTGATATCCGCAACTCCGGGATGACCACCAGCGCCAGCAGGCTCAGTTGCATATAAGCATTGTTCAGCAGGCAGCCGCATTCGCGGAACGCCTCGACCATCCGCTCGGCCTTGGCGGCCACGACCTCGGCCCGCTCGTTGCTCATCAGCCCGGCAATGGGCAGCTCCACCAGGGCGATCTCCTGTCCCCCCTTGAACACCACCACCCCACCGCCGACCTCGCCCAGCCGGTTGGCGGCGCGGGCCATGTCGGCCGCGTCCGTGCCGACAACGATCATGTGGTGGCTGTCGTGGGCCACGGTGCTGGCCACGGCGCAGGGTACGTTGAAGCCGAAGCCGCCGACGAAACCGTTGACCACCCCGCCCGTCGCCCGGTGGCGCTCCACCAGGGCAATGCGACACACGTCAGACGTGCCCACGTCCTGTGCCGCGTCCGGCTGAATCAGCCCGTCCACTACCGGCAGCGTCGCCTCCAGGGCCTTCGTTGGGGCTTGATTTTCCACCACACCAATGACACGAACTTTCACTGTGGACGAGCCCTCTTCCCCTGGCCCCTGGCCCCTAGCCCCTAGCCCCTGCCAAACGTTGAAGTCACTGGCCTCTAAGTTCTTCCTCAGCTTGACCGTGCCAACGGCGAAGTCGGGATAACTATAAGGTGGAATGTCAATGAGGATGCGCCCCTTCTCGGCCAGCACTTCCCCCCCGGCAATGACCATCTCGATGGGCAGCCCGGCCAGGTCACTGGTGATGACGATGTCGGCGCGGCGGCCGGGGGTGATGCTGCCGATCTCCCGCTCCAGCCCGAAGTGCTGGGCTGTGTTGAGCGTGGCCATCTGGATGGCCGTCATCGGCCGCAAGCCCTGGGCGATGGCGTGGCGCACGACGCGATCCATGTGCCCCTCGCCGACCAGCGTGCCGGAGTGGGAGTCATCGGTGCAGAGGATGAAGTTGCGGCTGTCCAGACCCATGTCGGTGATGGCCTTGACCTGCGCCGCCACGTCATGCCAGGCCGAGCCGTAGCGCAACATCGCCCGCATCCCCTGCCGCACGCGGGCCACGGCGTCCTCGACCCGCGTGCCCTCGTGGTCGTCGGCCGGGCCGCCGGCCACGTAGCCGTGGAAGGCGCGGCCCAGATCGGGCGCGGCGTAGTGGCCGCCGATAACCTTGCCGGCACGCATCGTCGCCGCCATCTCGGCGTGCATCTTGTCGTCGCCGCTGAACACGCCGGGGAAGTTCATCATCTCCCCCAGGCCGATGATGCCCGGCCAGGTCATGGCCTCGGCCACCTCGTCGGGGCCGATACTCGCCCCGGGCGTCTCCAGCCCCGGCGCGCTGGGCACGCAACTGGGCATCTCGACGTAGATGTTGATCGGCAACGTGGCCGCCTCGTCGTGCATCAGACGCACGCCGGGCAAGCCCAGCACGTTGGCGATCTCGTGCGGATCAATGAACATACTCGTCGTGCCGTGGGGGATGACGGCGCGGGCGAACTCGGTCACGGTGACCATGCCGCTCTCGACGTGCATGTGGGCATCGCACAGGCCGGGAACGAGATAGCGCTGCTTAGCTTCGATGATGCGCGTGTGGGGGCCGATGCAGGGGCTGGCGTTCGGGCCGACGTAGGCGATGCGGCCGCCGACGATGGCCACGTCGGTGCCGGGCAGGAGTTCGCCGCTGTGGACGTTGACCCAGCGGCCGTTGCAGATGACCAGATCGGCGTGCTTCTGCCCCATCGCCACGGCGACGAGGTCTTGTGTCATTTGGCTCCAGGGTTTGGGAGTGGTCATAAACAGGAATTTAACGCAAAGACGCGAGGGCGCAAAGAGAGGGGCCAGGTTCCAGGGGCCAGGGAAGAACACTCTTCCCTGGCCCCTAGCCCCTGCTCTACGTCAGGCCGGCTTCGCGGGCGCGCAGGGCGGCCTGGGTGCGGTCGGCCACCTGGAGCTTGTTGTAGATGTTAGAGGCGTGATTGCGAACGGTCTTCAAGCTGAGGGTCAGATCATCGGCGATCGCGGCGTTGGAGCGGCCGCGGGCAATGAGGGCCAGAATCTCGCGCTCGCGCTCGGTCAATTCGGGGAAAACGGCGGCATGGGGCGAGGCGCGCGTGGCGGTGAAGTAGTCCATCAGCCGGGCGGCGATGGCCGGGCTGAAGATGGCCTCCCCAGCGACCACGGCGTGGATGGCGCGGACGATGTCGTCTTCGTCGGCGTCCTTCAGCACGTAGCCGCGGGCGCCGGCCTTGAGCGCGGTGAAAACGGATTCGTCATCCTCGAACAGTGTCACCACCAGCACGCGCAATGCCGGCTGCTGGCGCGCCAACTGCTGGATGGCTGCCAGCCCGCCCCCTGCCGGCATCTGCAAGTCCATCAGCACCACGTCTGGCTCCAGCGACAGGGCCAACGCCACCGCCTCCGCGCCGTTCGTCGCCTCGCCGACGACGGTCGTATCGGGCAGCGCGTGGAGCAGGGTGCGCAGCCCCTTGCGGAAGAGCGGATGGTCGTCGGCAATCAGCACGCGGATGGGCGGCATGGCTCACGCTCCTTCAACGGGCAAGGCGGCGCGCACCAGGGTTCCACCCGCCGGCAGGGTGGCAACGCTGAGCGATCCACCCAGTTCGGCCGCGCGCTCGCGCATGGAGCGCAGCCCCAGCCCGCCAACGCGACTGCCGTTAAATCCCTGGCCATCGTCGGTCACGTCAATGCGCAGAGCGTGGTCGAGACGCAGGCGCACCGTGGCGCAGCGGGCGTCGGCGTGATGCACGACGTTGGTGAGCGCCTCCTGGACGATGCGATAGGCGGCGACCTCGACGGCCGCGGCCAGCGGCGGCAGGTCGTCCGGCGCGTCTATGTCAACCCTCAGCCCGCCGCCCTCGGCCGCGCCCACAGGCCGCCCGACCTTAGCCGCCAGCACGTGCAGCGCCGGCACAAGCCCCAGGTCATCGAGCGCCGGCGGGCGCAGTTCATGGACAACCCGGCGGATGTCGTCAATGGTGGCCCGGATGTCGGCCTGCATCTCTTCGGCCAGACTTTCGGCCGCGGCTGGGTCGTCGCGGATCATGCGCCGCAGCACCCGCGCTTCCAGCAGGAGCGACGCCAGCGACGGCCCCAACCCATCGTGCAGGTCGCGGCGCAGACGGCGGCGCTCCTCTTCGCGGCCGGTTACGATCTGCTGACGCGAACGCTGCAAGTCGGCGGTCAGCATCGCGCCATGTACCGCCGCCCCGGCCTGCCGGGCAATGTTCTGCAACAACTGCTGATCTGGCGCCGAGAACCCGTCATCGCCGGGTCGCCGGCCGACAATCAGGCGGCCGACAACCTCGCCCTGATTGGTCAACGGCAGGGCGACAGGATTGGCTGCCGGTCGCCCAGTGGCTTCAACCGTCTCGAAAGAGTGGCCCCGGCACACCTGGAGACCAACGTAGGGCAGCCGCAGGGCGTGGGCGACGGTCTCTACGATGGTCGGATAAACCGCCTCCGGCGTGACCGTCTGCTCCAGACGCCGGCCCAGTTCGGCCAGCACCGCGAACGGCTCGTCGCGCTGGCCATACAGCAGTCGGTTCACGCCACGCTGGAACCGGGTGCGAAGGGGCTGGAAGAGGACAGCCACCAGCGCCGTGGCTAGCAGCGCCAACAGCCAGTTGGAGCGCGACCCGAACACTACACCCGCCGCGCCAACCACCAGGCCATAGATCGCCAGAATCACCCCGGTCATGACGCCATAGACCAGCGTACGGTTGATGAGAACGTCAATGTCGTAGAGCCGGTAGCGAACGATAGCCATCGTCGCCGCGACGGCGATGCCCAGTGTCATCAGGTTGGTCAGGGCAATATTCAATTCCATCGCCAGCGGATCGTTCAGGCTATTCGAGAACCAGAGGGGTAGCAAGACTATTCCGAAGCCCAGGACGACGACGGCGGCATAGGCCAACCACTTCATCTGCGCCCGCTCGATGCCCCGCGACCGCCGAAAGCGCACGACGACGGCGGCCATCGAACCGAACACGCCAATGATAAGTAACATACTACCGATAGCGATGAGGGCATTCCAAAGTGATTCCGCGCCCTCCAAGCCAAAAGGATTGGGCTGCGTGCCCCAGCTAGACACTGGCCCGGGGTGCGCCGCCAGAGCCAGCATCAGCGCCACCAGGCTCAACCCGGCGGCCCAACCGACCGGCCACCAGCGGCGCGACGGCAAATGACCATCGGGGAAAAGCAGGAAGACGAAGGTCACCGGCAGCAGTTGCGCCGGCAGCCAGGCCCAGTTGCCCAGCCACGTCGCTACGTCTAACAGGGCCGGGGTAACGGCCGCCGTCGGGATGGCCTGGTAGAGCAAGGTGCTTGCGGCCAGCGCGCTCAACGTGTAGGATGAGGCCACGATCAGAAAGATGGGACCAATAGGATTGCGAGGGCGGCGGGTGGTCACGGCCACGCCCAGCCCGGCATAGATGACCGACAGGAAAGGGGTCATCAGTTGGTGCGATAGGAAGGTCGTCAGGTCGCCCGTGCGCGCCACGTACCAGACGGCCAGGGCCAGATTGAACAGCGTCAGGGCGACGATCAGGCCCGCCCACAGCCGCACCAACCGCGCCAAACGTGTGGGCGAGGCAATCTCGCTCACGTCAACGGCCACCGCGGGCAGAAGTTGTTTAGCCTCGGCCATGATCGCTGTCCATTATAGCACGCCCGGTGGATGGAAATCGCCGGGCCATCAAAACGGCTTGAACATCATCAGCCACAGGATGACAGCGATACCACCGAAGCCGATGACGGTCAGGGTGATGGCCGGTGCTTTGGCCAATAGCCTGTCAATCTCCTCGGCCGAGGCCGGCTCACCGGCGGGGTGTTCTTGCCGGCCGTCGAAGTACGGCATCCCCAGCGCCTGGCGCACGCGGCTGTAGTTTCTAGAGCCAATCACGAACATGGACACGATGATGCCAATCAGCAAGGCCAGCGACAGCCATATCCAGCCGTTGCCCCACCAATCGCCCATAAAACCGCTAACGATGCCACTGAGTAGAAGCACTAGCAGCGAGCCATAGAACACGGCCACGAACCCGCCGCTGGTGTTGAGTTGCAGCCAGGCCCGCGCCACGGCCGGGTCGCGCTGATGGCGCAAGCGCAGGGCAACCACGCTACTGACGCCATGTGTCAACAGAAAGGCAAATGTCGCCAGTACGTGAATGTAGACCATCCAGTGATAGTGATACATGGGCAGGACTCCTATATTTAGCTTTTTAGCCGAGGCTCTTCCAAACGAATGCCAATAGGATGATCTGAATGACGCCACCCACAGGCCCAAACGGCAATGCGAACGCATACCAGAAGATCGCGCTGAGACCAAGGAGGATAATCTCCAGGATTGCACCGTCCATGCGCGCCTGCCAAATCCAATACGCGGCCAGGAGCTTCAGCGCGCTGACAACAACGAACACAACCCCGGTGACGATTACGGCTTCGATACCGAGCACCTCAATTGGCCCGCTCAGGAGTCTCATGCGGCCGATGGTTGGCAGAGTCCGGTGAGCAAGCGCGTACTTCAATACCGGCAGAACGCCAAAGGCCCATCCAAGCGCATCGAAAATAACCACAATGGTCAGCGCCGTGACGAAGGGAGTCCTCATGTAAACCTCCAATTGATCAGCATCCATCGGCGCAATCAGCGTTATCTGCGTGCTATTCCCAATTCTCCAGCGCGGCGCTGCTACTGCGCCGATTGGGTCGGCGGCAGCGACGCTAGATAGAGCCACAACGCTTCCATTTCCACGTCGGTCATCTGCGCGGCGATAGGCCAGGGCATCACCGCCGGGTCGAGCGTCTTGCCCTCCGGCGTCACGCCGTTACGCAGCGTATCCTTGAACTCATCCAGGGACCAGTGGGCCAGGTTGCCGGCCGGCGTCAGGTTGGCCGATAGAGGGCTGCCGGGCGCGCTGCCGGGCACGACGCCGCCGGCCAGGTTCGGCTGGTGGCAGCCGGTGCAGGTCGTCGAGAGATAGGCGCCATACTCAGCCGAGGCCGCAGCCGGCACAGCAGCAACGTGACCCATCGTGTGGTCAATCATCTCAGCCGGCAACAGGGGCAACTGACCCGCGAGGAACAGGGCGCGCCCCACTGGCTTGAGAACCGGCTCAACCGCGACGCGGTCAACCGGCGGCACGGTCTGAAGGTAGGCGATCATTTGCGCCACCTGCTCGTCGCTCAGCCCGGCGTACTCATAGCTGGGCATGATCAGCAGCCCTCTTCCGTCAGGGCCGACCCCGTGGCGGATGGCCCGCTCCCAATCGGCGACGGTGTAGCCGGCGGTGGCGCTGCCCTGGCCGGCGGTCAGGTTGGCCGTGGCGATAGTGCCCAGCATGGGGTCATCAATGAACACCTGGCCGCCGAAATCGGGCGTATGGCAATCGCTACAGCCGCGCATGGTGACCAATCGCTGCCCTTCGGCCAGGCTGGCGGCGTCGGTCGGCAGGGGCAACGCTTCGTCAGCGAGGGCGTAGGTTGTGGCGATGCGCCGGTTGCTAATGATAGTACCCGCCAGAGCCGCTACGACGATGATGCCGATCAGCACGATGAATACAATGCCAAGCCACTTCAATACCCGTCTCATACTGTCCCTCCGCAAGCGAACGTTTCGTTGATGGCTCCCCAACCGTTACAGTGTAACCATCTTCTTCTAGCGTTCAGTCGCCGGCATTACCCTGCGGTTGTAACGAAAGTGACTGTGGGGCATCATTTGCACGCAGGAGCGCCGTGGCCTGCCAGCCGGCTGCACTTGAGCGCTTTTTCACGATAACTCGCCTCTAATCGAGTTTGTACTATAGAACGACCATTGATAACCCGCCGTGCAAATCGAACGGCAAGCGCTGCCAGGAATCGCCATAGTCGGCCGTATGCCACACGTGGCCATAGGTTGTCCCGACAAAGAGTTGGCCCGGCGCGTCCGGCCGAGTGACCAGCGCTCGCGGCATCTGGCCTATCGGGTGCGATTCCCAGCCAATGGCTTGCCAATCGGCCCCGGCTGATGCGCGATAGAGGTATGCCTCAGCCTTTGCTCCGTAAGCCTTACCCGGCCCAGGAGCCAGAGCGACGTACCAGACTTCCGGCCGTGTTGGGTCGGCGGCACAAACCACACCATACTTTTTGGCTAGGCCGCTTTTCGGCTGTTCCCAGGTGCGGCCACCGTCTCGACTCACGGCCGCCCCGCCGCCTGTCCCACCCGCCTCATAGACCCACTGCCCATCACAACGATGAAACGCCAGAGAGTGGCAATCGCGCAGAGCGCCGTGGCGATGTCGCGACCAGGTACGGCCGCCGTCCTCACTGCGTACGACCGCGCCGAGCTCGATCCCAGCCAGGACCACGTCCGGTTCATTGGGCGATACGGCGATGGCATTGACGTAGGCCCGAAACGGCGGCTCGGCCGGGGAGAACCACCACCAGCGATTAGGGACGCGCCGGAACTCCTTCAACTCGGCCCAGTGCCGGCCGCCGTCAGTGGTCTTATAGACAGCGGCGGGTTTGACCCCGGCATAGATTACGCCGGGGTCGTGCGGGCTGACGGCAAGGGACTTGACGATCTGTCCAGACAAACCCAGATAAGCCCAACTGCGACCGCGATCGGCCGAGCGATAGAGACCGTTGCCCTGCGTTCCGGCATAGACGACGTCGGAATGACGAGGATCTGCGGCCAGCACGACTGGCGATGGCCCGTCTAGAACGGTCTCGACTTGCCACCCAAGTTCGGCGGTGCATTCGGCTCGGACGATCCGGCGATCGGCAATGGCCAGGAAGACGCGCGGGCCGATGTCAAGGTATCCGTTAGTCATGACTGTGTTCCTCAACCGGGCGCTATCGCTCAATCACCGACCATCCCATCCGGCCGCAACTGGGGCGCGGCTGACGGTTCTGCCGTTCGGATGACTGCCAGCGCCTGCCGGGCCAATGCCAACCCCAGGGCAAAGTCGGCCAGGGCCAGCACCGGGTGTAACGCCGACAGCACGGGCGCCGACGCGCGCATAAAGATGAGCACGTCGGCCTGCAGGATGTAGACGCCAAAGAGCAGCCCCGTCAGCCGCTTCATCCGCCCGGGCAGCTTGCCCAGGTACGCCGTCAGCAGCATGACCAGCAGCGGCGCGCCCAACAGGTGGCCAAGAGATGTGTGATTCGTCCAGCCCCACTGCCGGGCGACGACGGCCATGCCGGCAAAGAACACCTGCGTGGCAACGCCGGCGACGAACAGCCAGGCAGCCACAGCGTAGATCGTTCGTGACACTCTCATGATTGACCTCCAACAGAAGCACACTCAGACATAGCGGCGATTATGAGATCGAGACGAGTTGGCCGACCGCTGCGCCCGCTCTGCCCGTGGCGAACAAGCGCCCGACGGCGATGAACCAGATGGGCAGCCCGGCATAGCTGATCATCCCCAGCGCGGTCAGGGCCATGACGACCGGGTTCATCTGGAAGCCGGCGGCCGTCGGGTTGGCCATTGCGTTCAGGACGTTGGCCACGGCATCAATCCGCAGCAAGAGGATGAGGATGATCGTCGGCGACAACCCTAGCAATACGCCAGCCAGCGCAGCCGAACGGGGCAATGCGCCGTCGGCCAGCCCCAACGCGCCGTTGATCAGCACCCACAGGCCGATCAGCCCGAAGCCGCCGAGGCCGGGGATAAGCGACTGCTGGAAGTCAATCCGCCCCGCCAGCAGGAGCGTCGAGCCGACCATCGTACTGAGAAAGCCCGCCGCGCCGGCCAGTGCGGCCAGCGCGCTGAGCAGCGGATGGTGAGGCGCATGCAGCCGATAGAGGCCCATGACCAGCGGCAGCAGCAATAGCCCAGTGGGAATGGAGAGGAAGTCGTTGATCGAGCCGAACGGCTCACCGACGACAAAGAGCAAGATCAGACAGGTGACGCCGATCACCCCCACCACCCCACCCAGGATGGCCGCCCAACCAATATACTGAGCGTTCGCTGTCCCCATCCGCCCGTCCTCCTTGTCGACGCCGCTATAGAGCAGCGCAAGTTGGGGACAGTATAGGCGCGGGAAGGGGGAGGGGGAAGAGGCTTATGCCTTGATCGGCGCGGGAAGTCTGCCCGTGGCGGCCGGGATTAGTTCCCGGCAGGAAAGAGGGGCGCGGAGAGATGCGGAGTCATCTCTCCGCGTCCCTCCGCGTTCCACTTATTGGCTTCGCAGCAGCGTCACGAACTCATCGGCCGCCACCACCCGCCGCTCGCTCTCGCTGCGCCGCTTCACCTCGACCCCACCGGCCTCCAGGCTGCGAGCCGAGACAGTGGCGCGCCAGGGGATGCCGATCAGGTCGGCGTCCTTGAACTTGACCCCCGCGCCCAGTCCGTCGCGGTCGTCGTAGAGCACTTCAACGCCGGCGGCCGTCAGGTCGGCATAGAGCGCTTCGGCCTTGGCCTTCGTGCCGTCGCCTTCCTTGCCCACGTGAACCAGATGCACCTGGTAGGGGGCGACGCTGTCGGGCCAGACGATGCCGTCCTTGTCGTTGTGCAACTCGACGACGACGGCCATCAGCCGGTCGAGGCCGATGCCGTAGCTGCCCATGTAGATCAGTTGCGGCTGGCCGTTCTCGTCCAGATAGGTGGCGTTGACGGCGGCGCTGTAGCGCGTGCCCAGCTTGAAGCAGTGGCCGACCTCGATGGCCCGCTTGGCCTCGATGCGGCCGCCACAGACGGGGCACTTGTGGCCGCTGTCGGCCTGGGCGATGTCGGCCAGCTTGCTGACGGCGAAGTCGCGGCCGAAGTTCGCGCCGGTGTAGTGGTACGGCTCCTCGTTGGCCCCGACGACGTAGTTGCCGCCGTGTTCAATTGACTCATCCGCGACGACCATCACGCCCGGTGAAGCCATATCCGCCGCCGGCGTCAGGCCGATGCCTGAGGCATACCCCGGCACCGCGCCGACGGCCCGAATCTCATCCTCAGTGGCCGCGCGTAGGAAGCCGCCGCCGACCGCGTTGGCCAGCTTGGTGTCGTTGATGGCCAGATCGCCGCGCACCAGAGCAAACACCAGCCGCCCCTCGCCCGGCTTCTCCACGAAGCGCGGCCGCCACCAGTAGAAGACGGCTTTGATCGTCTGGCTGGTGGGCACGCCGACGAAGGCGGCCACGTCGGCAATCGTCTTGCAGTCCGGCGTCTCGACCTTGACCAGCTCGGCCAACGCGGCCGGCTTCTGGCCCTCGCGCACGAAGGCGGCGGCCTCGACGTTGGCGGCATAGTCGCAGTTGTCGCAGGCAATGTACAGGTCTTCGCCCAGCGGATGGGGCACGGTGAACTCCTGCGAGGCCTTGCCGCCCATCGCGCCGACGTCGGCGTTGATGGCCACGGTGGGCACGCCGCAGCGGTTGAAGACGTTGAAGTAGGCCTGGAGCATGGACGGGTAGTACTCGTCCAGCGCCGCCTCGTCGCGGTCGAGGGTGTAGGCGTCCTTCATGATGAATTCGCGCAGGCGAATGAGGCCGCCGCGCGGCCGGGGTTCGTCGCGGAACTTCTTGCTGATGTGGTAGACCATGCGCGGCAGGTCGCGGTAGCTCTCGATGTCGCGCAGGGCCAGGTCAACGACGATCTCCTCGTGCGTGGCCGACAGGGCGTAGTCGCGGCTGCCGCTGCCCTTCAGCTTGAAGAGCACGTCCACGGTGTTCCAGCGGTTGGTGGCCTGCCACAGGGCGGCCGGGTGCAGATTGGGCATCCACATCTCCTGGCCGCCGATGGCGTCCATCTCCTCGGCCAAAATGCGCCAGATCTTGCGGATGACGCGGTAGCCGAGGGGCATGAAGGTGTAGATACCCGCGCCGTTGGGGCGGATGAAGTTGGCGCGGATGAGCAGTTGGTGGCTGGCGAGTTCGGCCTCGGCCGGGGCCTCGCGCAGGG
>CXWK01003639.1_pt1 | contig 18593 bp, 16 predicted proteins | sample 590851 | NCBI WGS metagenome assembly CXWK01 (sample SAMEA3498364, study PRJEB10139) | wastewater metagenome | biome: wastewater treatment plant; material: activated sludge | place: Denmark | collected 2014-08-01 | reverse complement strand
GCCGATCGCGATCTTCGTGAAGAAGGGCGGGCACGAGCCGCTGATCGATGCGGCCGTCAACAAGCGTATCGCCGACGCGTTCGAGTCCGAAGGCGCCGACGCGTGGTTCGCCGAGGGCGCGAAGGCGCGGTTCCTTTCGCCCGACTACAACCCCGACGAGTTCGACAAGATCGACGACGTGCTCGACGTCTGGTTCGATTCAGGCTCGACGCACGCCTTCGTGCTGGAAGACCCGAAGCACTTCCCCGGGCTCGCCGGCGTCCATCGCATCCGCGACGGCGGCGCGGACGAGGTGATGTATCTGGAAGGCTCGGACCAGCATCGCGGCTGGTTCCATTCCTCGCTGCTCGAAAGCTGCGGCACGCGCGGCCGCGCGCCCTACGACGTGGTGCTGACGCACGGCTTCACGCTCGACGAGCAAGGCCGCAAGATGTCCAAGTCGATGTTCAACACATTGGCGCCGGGCAAGCTGATCGCCGAGATCGGCGCCGATATCCTGCGGCTGTGGACGGCGAGCGTCGATTATTCCGACGACCAGCGCATCGGTCCGGAAATCCTCAAGTTCGTCACCGACAATTATCGCAAGCTGCGCAACACGATCCGCTGGATGCTCGGCACGCTCGCGCATTTCACGGACGCCGACCGCGTCGATGCGAAGACGATGCCGGAGCTGGAACGGCTGATGTTGCACCGGCTTGCCGAAGTCGACGCCGCCGTGCAGGCCGCCTATGCGGAGTTCGACTACAAGAAGGTCGTCGCCACGGTCACGCCGTTCATGATGGGCGACCTCTCGGCCTTCTATTTCGACATCCGCAAGGACGCGCTCTATTGCGAGGCGCCGTCGAGCCACCTGCGCCGGTCGGCGCTGACGGCCGTGGACACGATCTGCGATTCCGTCCTCAAGTGGCTGGCGCCGATCCTCGTCTTCACCGCCGACGAGGCCTGGGCGCTGTTCCGGCCGGCGGCCAAGCCGTCCGTGCATCTGGAACTCCTGCCGCAGGCCTTGAGCGCGCATCGCGACGACGCGCTGGCCGAGCGCTGGCGCAGGATTCGCCGGGTGCGCTCGGTCGTCACCGGCGCGCTGGAGATCGAGCGCGCCAACAAGGTCATCGGCTCGTCGCTGGAGGCGGCGCCTGTCGTCTACATCACCGACGCGGACCTGCGCGCGGCGCTGAACGGCGTCGATTTCGCGGAAGTCTGCATCACCTCGGCGATCGAGATCCGCGACGGCGAAGGCCCGGCCGAAGCGTTCCGGCTGCCGGAGGTCGCGGGCGTCGCCGTCGTCCCGGCGAAGGCGCAAGGCCGCAAGTGCGCCCGCTCGTGGAAGATTTCGCCCGATGTCGGCGCCGACCCGGAATTCCCCGACGTGACCCCGCGCGACGCGGCGGCGCTGAGGGAACTGAAGGCGCTCGGCCGTTGGCGGTAAGGCTGCACACCCGGCTTCTGGGACTTGCGGCGGCGGGCCTGTGCTTCGCCGCCGACCAGGTTTCGAAATATTGGTTAATCGAGGTGCTCGACGTGCGCTCGCACGAACGGCGGCTCCTGAACCTCGGCGACCGGCTGTTCCTCGACCTGGTCATGGCCTGGAACCCCGGCATCTCCTATTCGATGCTTTCGGCCGACAGCCCGCTCGGCCGCGCGGCGCTGCTGGCTCTGGCGCTGACCGCCATCGGCGTCCTCGGCGTCTGGCTGTGGCGGACAACCGACCGGGCGACGGCGACCGGCCTCGGTCTCGTCATCGGCGGGGCGATCGGCAATGCGCTCGACCGCTTCAGCTACGGGGCGGTGGCCGACTTCTTCTACTTCCACACCAGCCTGCCGGTCGGGCCGCTCGCCAATTACGTGTTCAACATTGCCGATTGCGGGATCGTTGCCGGGGTGGCGCTCCTCCTGTATGAGTCCCTCCGCCCGCGTCCGGCCGCAGTCAAGGCCTGAACGCTGCCTCCAAATCGCCGCGAAGGCGCGCGATCAGGAGGGGGACATTCTCCGCTATCGCCGGAGACGGGCGCGTGGGGGCGTGGACATGAGGTCTTTCGGCATGAACGGCAGCGACATCCGGTCGAGATTCGGGCTCGGGGCCGCCCTGGCGGCGCTGGTGTGGACCGGCATGGCCGGCGCAGGCGCGCAGGCGCAGACCTTCGACGACCGGCCGTCGACCTTCGCGCCCATTCTCAACATCATCGGACTCGGCAAGGACGACGACGAGAAGCCGACGATCGACTTCCGCGAGCGGCCGAAGCTGGTCGTTCCCAAGGGCGCGGACCTCCCGCCGCCGCAGACCGGCGGACAGCAGCGCGCGGCCAACTGGCCGGTCGACCAGGATGTGAGCCGGCAGCGCGCCGCGGCGGCCGCCGCCCGCGCGCCGCGCGTCATCAGCATCAACGAACGCACGACGCTGACCCCGGCCGAAATCCAGAGGGGCCGCAGCGACGCGCCGGAAACGTCGAGCGAACTCTGCGACACGCGTATCTCCGGCACGCCGGACTGCAGCGCGCTGACGCCCGCCCAGAAGCTGAAGCAGGTTTTTTCGCTGAACGGCGACGGGCCCAAGGAAGACCGGGACGTGTCGCGACCGGGCGTCGAGCCGGACCGGCAATATCTGACCGAACCGCCGAAGGGCTATCGCGCCGCGACGACTGTGGTCGAGATCAAGCAGCGCGGGCCGGTGCGGCCTTACGAAGCGCCGAGCGCCAGCGAGTTTTCGCGCGGCGTCGATCCGAACCGGGCGCGCAACTGAGACGCGATGCGGCCCGCGCGGTTGTGAGGCGCGGGCTATCCACTATATTGGCCTGATGGGCGCACGTGCGACGCGGCGCGTCCCCGCGCCACGAGTTCCGGACATTGCGCGCCAGCGCGCCGTTTTCCTCGAGGCTCGTTCCCGGCGAATCGCGTTTGCGGACCGTCGGGGCCCGTCGCGCGAGGAGTTTCATGAACGTCCAGACGCCCGCCGAACATCCTGAAGCCGCCGACTCCGCCAGGACGTCCGCGGGGCCGCGCATCGCCCATTCCCGGCTCGACAACGGCATGGAAGTGGTCGTGATCCCGGATCGGCGCGCCCCGGTCGTCACCCACATGGTGTGGTACCGCAACGGCTCGGCCGACGATCCGCCGTTGAAGTCCGGCATCGCGCATTTCCTCGAACATCTGATGTTCAAGGGCACCAGAAGCCATCCGCAGGGCGAATTCTCGCAGCTCGTCGCCGACCTCGGCGGCCAGGAAAACGCGTTCACCGGCCACGACTACACCGCCTATTTCCAGCGCGTGCCGCGCGAGCATCTGGCGACCGTCATGGAGTTCGAGGCCGACCGGATGACCAACCTCGTCCTCACCGACGAGGTCGTGGCGCCCGAGCGCGACGTGGTGCTGGAAGAGCGGCGGATGCGGACCGACAGCGATCCGGCGGCCGAACTCAGCGAGTCCGTGCAGGCCGCCCTGTTCACGCATCATCCCTACGGCACCCCCGTCATCGGCTGGGGGCACGAGATCGAGACGCTCGGCCGCGAGGACGCGCTCGCCTATTACCAGCGTTTCTACACCCCGGAGAATGCGATCCTCGTCGTCGCCGGCGACGTCGAAGCGCTGGAGGTCGAGCGACTGGCGCGCGACGTCTACGGCAAGATCCCGGCGCGCGGAGCGCCGCCCGTGCGCCGACGACCGCAGGAGCCGCCGTCCCGCGCCCATCGCCTCGTCACCCTCGCCGACGAGAAGGTCGAGCAGGCGACGCTCGAACGCGTCTATCTCGTTCCCTCCACGCGCACGGCCGAGCCGGGCGAGGCGGAAGCGCTCGAAGTGATGACGCATCTGATCGGCGGCGGACAGACGAGCGCGCTCTATCGCGACCTCGTGCTCGACAAGAAGATCGCCGTCGCCGCCGGGGCCTATTACATGGGCTCGTCGCTCGACGCGACGCGCCTGTGGCTCTACGCGGTGCCGACGCCGGAGGTTTCGCTCGAGGCGCTCGACGCCGCGATGGACGCGGCCATCGCGCAATTCGTATCGACGCCGCCCGGCGACAAGGATTTCCAGCGCGCCAAGACGCGCCTCGTCGCCGACGCGGTCTATGCGCAGGACAGCCAGGTTGCGCTCGCGCGCTGGTACGGGGCTGCGCTCGCCACCGGCGAAACCATCGACGAAGTCTCCGGCTGGGCCGATCGGATCGAGGCCGTCGCCAAGGACGCCGTGGCCGCGGCTGCGCAGAAATGGCTCGACAAGAAGCGCGCCGTCACCGGCTTCCTGCAGCGTGGAGAAGCGGCGTGAACGACGTTGCGACCCTGACCGAAACGTCGCGCGCGTCCACGGTCCAGACGATCCGCACCCCCGGCGGCATCGAGGCGTGGCTGGTCGAGGACTACGCCGTGCCGCTGGTGGCCCTGCAGTTCGCCTATCGCGGCGGCGCGTCGCAGGACCCGGTCGAAAAGCCCGGAGTCGGCACGCTGCTGGCCGGGCTGCTGGACGAAGGCGCCGGCCCCTACGATTCCTCCGGCTTCCACGAGGCGCTGGACGATCTGGCGGCGCATCTGCACTTCTCCGCGGATCGCGACTACATCGGCGGCCACTTCCAGACGCTGACGAAAAACCTGGATCCCGCCTTCGAGTTGCTGCGGCTCGCGGCCTGCGAAGCGCGGCTGGAACAGGAGCCGATCGATCGCGTCGCCTCGCAGCTCGTGGCCAGCCTGCGTCGGGAGCTGAAGGACCCGGATGCGGCCGCGTCGCGCGCCTTCCGGCTCGCGGCCTTTCCCGGCCACCCCTACGGACGCGCCGTGCGCGGCGAGATCGCGATCCTGCCCCAGATCACGCGCGACGATCTCATCGAGATGCGCGCACGCGCGATGGCGCGCGACAATCTCGTCGTGGCCGCGGTCGGGGCTATCGACGCGGAGACGCTGTCGCGAAGGCTGGACGAGGCCTTTGGCGCGCTCCCCGCACGGAGCCGGCTGGACACGATCTTGCCGGCGACCTTCGCGGGCCTCGGCAAACGCATCGTGACCGACATCGACGTGCCGCAGACGACGATCCGCTTCGGCCGTCCGGGCATCGACCGCAACGATCCCGACTACATGGCGGCGGTCGTGGTCAACCACATCCTCGGCGGCGGCGTGTTCACCGCGCGGCTGTTCCGGGAAGTGCGCGAGAAGCGCGGGCTCGCCTATTCCGTCTATTCGCAGATGCAGAACAACGAGTCTGCGGCGATGCTGCTGGGCGCGACCTCGACCAAGAACGAGCGCGCGGTCGAGTCGCTCTCGGTGATCGAGGAGCAGATCGGCGACCTCTGCGCCAACGGACCGACCGAGGAAGAACTCGACAAGGCGCGCAAGTTCCTGATCGGCTCCTATGCGCTCCGGTTCGACACGTCGACCAAGATCGCCGGCAATCTGCTGCACCTGCTGCTGGAAAGGCGGACGCCGGCCTATCTCGACGAGCGCAACAAGCTGATCGCCGCGGTGACGATGGACGATGCGAAACGCGCGGCGAAGAAACTGTTCGGCGACGGAAAGCTGCTCGTCAGCGCCGCTGGCCGGCCGGTCGGCATGTGATCGGTCCTTGCGGGCGGGCGACCTCGCGCCGCCCGCGTGCTAGATTTTCCCGATGGTGTCTCTCGATTCCATGACCCTGCGGCAGCGCGCGGCGATCTTCTGATGGCCGTCCGGCTGCTCGACGCGATCACCGTCGACCGCATCGCCGCCGGCGAGGTCGTCGAACGGCCGGCTTCGGCCGTGAAGGAGCTGGTCGAGAACGCGCTCGACGCCGGCGCGCGCCGGATCGAGATCGCGCTCGAAGACGGCGGACGCCGCCTGATCAGGGTCGTCGACGACGGCTGCGGCATGGACGCCGCCGACCTCGAACTCGCGGTCGAGCGGCACGCGACATCGAAACTGCCGGACGGCGACCTGTCGAACATCGCCACGCTCGGCTTTCGCGGCGAGGCGCTGCCCTCGATCGGATCGGTGGCGCAGCTTTCCATCGATACGCGCGCGGCGAACGCCGACCACGGCCTGTCGATCCGCGTCGACGCCGGCCTGAAGAATGCGGTGCAGCCGTCCTCGTGGCCGCACGGCGCGCGGATCGAAGTGCGCGACCTGTTCGCGGCGACGCCGGCGCGGCTGAAATTCCTCAAGTCGCCGCGCGCCGAAGCGCAGGCGGTGGCCGACATCGTCAGACGGATCGCGCTGGCGCACAGCGACGTATCGTTCGCGCTTGCCGGCGATCATCTGACCTCGCTGGATTTTCGCGCCGGCGATTTTTCGGCGCGCGTCGCGCAGGTGCTCGGGCGCGAGTTTGTCGAGAATTCGTTCGCCATCGAAGCCGAGCGCGAGGGCGTGCGCCTGTCCGGTTTCGCCGGCTTGCCGACCTGGCACCGCGCGACCGCCGCCATGCAATACGCGTTCGTCAACGGACGGCCGGTGCGCGACAAGCTGCTGTCTGGCGCGATCCGCGGCGCCTACATCGATTTCCTGCCGGCCGGACGCCATCCGGCGATCGTGCTGTTCGTCGAATGCGATCCGCGCGAGGTGGACGTGAACGTGCATCCCGCCAAGGCGGAAGTGCGCTTCCGCGATCCCGGCCTCGTGCGCGGCCTCGTCGTCGGCGCGCTGAAACACGCGATTTCCGCGCAAGGGCATCGTGCCGCCAACGCCGCGCCATCGGCGCTCGTCGCCTTTCAGGCGCAGCGCGACGCTGCGCCAGGATGGGCGCCGCAACGCCCGCCCGGCGGATGGGACTGGCGCGCTTCGCCGGCCGCGCCGGGCCTTGCGGAAGCCGCGCAGGCCGCGTTCGACGTCGGCGAGGTCGCGCCATCGGCGGATGCGCGCGCGCATCATGCGTCGCTTGCGCCCGAGCGCGAGGATGCGCCGCTCGGCGCCGCGCGCGCGCAGGTGCACGAGACCTACATCGTCGCGCAGACGCGCGACGGCATGGTGATCGTCGATCAGCACGCGGCGCACGAGCGTCTCACCTACGAGCGGCTCAAACGCCAGCGCGAAGAAAGCGGGATCGCACGGCAGGGCCTGCTCGTGCCGGAAGTGATCGATCTCGACGAGGCGAGCGCCACGCGCGTCGTTGGCGCGGCGCCCGAACTCGAGACGCTGGGCCTCGTCGTCGAACCGTTCGGGCCGGGCGCGGTGCTGGTGCGCGAGACGCCGGCCCTGCTCGGGCGCGCCGACGTGAGGAAGCTCGTTGCCGACGTCGCCGACACGCTGGCCGAAGACGCGTCGCTGCAAGGGCTGGAACGCCGGCTCGATCACGTGCTGGCGACGCTCGCCTGCCACACGTCCGTGCGCGCCGGGCGACGCCTGACGCCAGACGAAATGAACGCGCTGCTCCGGGACATGGAGGCGACGCCGGGGTCCGGCCAGTGCAACCACGGCCGCCCGACCTATGTCGAACTCAAACTCGCCGACATCGAAAAACTGTTCGGACGGCGATAGGGCCGAGCCCTAGCCGGCCGCCCGGTCGGCGCTATCTCTCTCCCGCATGCAAGTCCCGGGAGAGAACGATGGTCGATAAAATCAAGCCGCTGCTCACTGTCGCCGCTACCGCGACCGGCGGTCGCAACGGACATACCGCCGCCGCAGACGGTTCGGTGAAGGCCGACCTGTCCGTCGCCAAGGAGATGGGCGGGCCGGGCAAGCCGGGGACGACGACGCCCGAACACCTGTTCGCGGCGGGCTATGCGGCCTGTTTCGGCGGCGCGCTCGACTTCATCGCCAAGTCGCACAAGAAGGACGCATCCAAGGCCGCCATCACCTGCAATGTCTCGATCGGCCCGCGCGAAGGCGGCGGCTTCGGGCTGGCGGTGAAGATGCACGTGGAGGACAGGAGCCTGCCGCAGGCCGAACTCGACGCTCTGGTGAAGGAGGCGCACGAGAAGATCTGCCCCTATTCCCACGCCACCCGCGGCAATGTGGACGTGCAGCTGGAGGTGGTGGGAGGCTGAGGCCAGTCCGAACCTGTCACCCCCGCGAAAGCGGGGGCCGCCTCCCCATTCCATTCACCCTCCCCCGCTTTTGAGGATGCGCCGGCCGGCCCCGCTTGATAAACAAAGCGCCAAATTCGAGGGACTGGCCGTGGCAGCGAAGAACGGGCGCAATGGAGCGAAGACGGGCGGGGAAACCCTGCTCGCCCATCTCGTCGCATCCGGCTACCGGCGCGCCGAGCCCGCCGTCCTGCAGCCGGCGACCGTCTATCTCGACCAGCTCGGCGAGGACATGCGCGGCCGGCTGTACCTGACGACCGACGCCGCCGGGGTAGAACTGTGCCTGCGGCCGGAGTTCACGCTCGCCGTCAGCCAGGCCTATCTCGCCTCGTCCGCCGCCGGGAAGACCGCCGGCTTCTCCTATCTCGGCCCCGTGTTCCGGTTCCGCCCGGACGCGCCGGGCGAGTTCCTGCAGGCCGGGCTCGAAAGCTTCGGCCGCAAGGACCGCGAGGCGGCCGACGCCGAAATCCTGGCGCTGTCGCTCGAAGCCGCCGCCAAGGCCGGACGCGACGACCTGACGGTGACGATCGGCGACGCCGGCCTGTTCGCCCGCTTTCTCGACTCGCTCGCCCTGCCCGCGCCCTGGCTGCGCCGCATCCGCCGCGGGCTGGCGCAGGGCGCGGCCCTCGACACGATCCTGTCCGCGCCGGCCGCGTCCAACGGCGACGATCATTCCGGCGTGCTCGCCGCGCTCGAAGGCGCCGACAAGCAGGGCGCGCGCGCGCTGGTCGAGGACCTCCTGTCCATTGCGGGCATTTCCTCGGTCGGCGGGCGTTCGGTGGCCGAGATCACCGAACGCTTCCTGGAGCAGGCGAGCCTGCGTTCCGGCCCCGGCCTGTCGCCGGACAAGCGCGACCTGATCGCGCGCTATCTCAAGATTTCCGGCGATCCGGACGCCGCCAGCGACAAGCTGCGCAAGCTGGCGCGCGAGGCGAAGCTCGACCTCGCCGACGCGCTCGACGCGTTCGACCAGCGGCTCAACTTCATGGCCGCGCGCGGCCTCGATCCGTCGGAGATGAAATTCTCGGGCGGCTTCGTCCGCCGGCTCGACTATTACACCGGCTTCGTGTTCGAGGCGCACGACAAGGCTGCGGCGCCCGACAAGCCGCTGATCGGCGGCGGCCGTTACGACCGTCTGCTCGCCTCGCTCGGCGCCAAGAAGGAAATTCCTGCCGTCGGCGCCGCCATCTGGGTCGAACGCCTGTTCCCGGAGACCGCGGCATGAGCGCCGACGCCAAGCTGATCGTCGCCGTCCCGTCGAAGGGCCGGCTGCAGGAAAACGCCAACGCCTTCTTCGCCCGCGCCGGCCTCGAGGTCGTGCAAGGCCGCGGCGCGCGCGACTATCGCGGCGTGCTGAAGGGCGTCGACAATGTCGAGATCGCCTTCCTGTCGGCGTCCGACATCACCACGCACCTGGCGCAGGGCCTCGTCCACATGGGAGTGACCGGCGAGGATCTCGTGCGCGAGACGATCCCGAACGCCGAAAGCAAGGTCGAACTGCTGACCCCGCTCGGCTTCGGCCACGCCAATGTCGTCGTCGCCACGCCGCAGGCGTGGATCGACGTGCGCAACATGGCCGATCTCGCCGACGTCGCCGCTGCGTTTCGTGCGCGACGCGGGCAGCGGATGCGCGTCGCCACCAAATACGTGAACATCACCCGCGCCTATTTCGCCGAGCACGGCGTCGCCGACTATCGCATCGTCGAAAGCCTCGGCGCGACCGAAGGCGCGCCCGCCGCCGGGCAGGCGGAACTGATCGTCGACATCACCACGACCGGCGCAACGCTGAAGGCCAATGCGCTGAAGGTGCTCGAAGACGGCGTGATGCTGAAATCGGAGGCCAATCTCGTCGCCTCGGTGACGGCGACGTGGGACGCCGGCGCGCGCGAAGCTGCGCGGCTCATTCTCGCGCGCATCGCGGCGGAAGAGGAAGCGCGCACGACGCGCGAAATCCGCGCGCATGTCGAGGACCTGACCGACGCCCGCATCAAGAAGGCGGCGGCGCTGTTCGACGCGCGCCTGCGCGGCCGCGGGTCGGAGGGTCTCGTGATCCTGACCTGTCCGAAGGACCGGGCGGCGCAGCTGGCGGAATGGCTGATCAAGCAGGGCGCGGAGACGGTGACGGTCGGCGCGCTCGACTACGTGTTCACCGCGAAAAATCCGCTCTGGGAAAAGCTCGCGAAGCGGCTCGGATAGTGCGAGCGCACACGGAACGGCGTACGTCCGCCGCGGCATAAGACGGCTCTGTGGGGAAGCCGCATGCGTTTCGGATTCGTTCGTACACTCGCTCTCGGACTCGGCGCAGTAGCGCTGGCCGCGTTCGGCGCATGGACGCTGGTCGAACGTTCGGCCGATCCCTTCGTGGCCGACAGCATCGACGAATTGAAGCCAGCCAAGGTCGGCCTCGTGCTCGGCACGGCGCCGCTTTCGCGCAGCGGCCGGCCCAACCGCTTCTTCGTCTACCGGATGGACGCGGCGGCGAAGCTCTTCAAGTCCGGCAAGGTCGAATATCTGATCGTCAGCGGCAATCAGGAGGACGGCGGTCGCAAGGCGGGCGGCTACGACGAGCCGACGGCGATGCGCGACGCGCTGATCGCGCGCGGCGTGCCCGCCTCCCGCATCTATCGGGACTATGCGGGATTTCACACGCGCGATTCCGTGCTGCGCGTCAGCGAGGTGTTCGGGCAGTCCAGCCCGATCGTCGTGTCGCAGCGTTTCCACATCGAGCGCGCGATCTTTCTCGCGCAGGCGCACGGCTTCTCGTTCCAGGGCTATCCGGCGCGCGACGTCTCCAGCCGCTACGGCGCGCGTACGATGGCGCGCGAGGTCGGCTCGCGGATCGTCGCCATGTTCGACGCGGCCACCGCACGCGGCCCGCGCATGGGCGGCAAGCCGATCGCGCTCGGCGTCGATCCGCCGACGTGACATGGACGGCGAGGCCTCGCGGTCCGGCGACGCCTGTTTGACCGACGCCTGCTTCCGGTTACTTTCCGGCATCCCCTTTCCGTAGCGAGCCCTGCATGACCGTCCTCATCATCGGCCTGATCGTCTTCCTCGGCGTCCATCTCGTGCCGACCTCGCCGCCGGCCCGCGATGGGCTCGTCGCGAAGCTCGGCGAGAACGGCTACAAGGGCGCCTTCTCGCTGGCTTCGCTGCTCGGCTTCGTGCTGATCGTCTGGGGCATGGCGATGGCCCGGCATTCTTCCGCCGATCCGCAGCTCTGGACGCCGCCGGTATGGACGCGCCACCTCGCCTTCGCGCTGATGCTGCCGTCCTTCGTCCTGCTGGTCGCCGCCTATGTTCCCTCTCGCATCCGCGACATGGCCAAGCATCCGATGCTGGCGGCGGTGAAGGTCTGGGCGCTGGCGCATCTGATCGCCAACGGCGATCTCGCAGGCCTGCTGCTGTTCGGATCTTTCCTCGCCTGGGCCGTCTACGACCGGATCTCGGTGAAGAAGCGGGGCGCCAAGGGACCGCTCGGCGAACGTCACGCCGGCGGAATCGCCAACGACGTGATCGTCGTGCTGGTCGGCCTGATCGCCTATCTCGCCATGTTCCGGTGGGGGCACCCGCTGTTGCTCGGCATTCCGCTGACCAACTGAGCCCGGCCCGGGCTCGTTTTCCCGCCGCATTTCGATGTAAAAGGGCGCAAATCGTCCGACCACGAGGGCCGACATGAACAAGACAGCATATCTGGCGCTGGCCGCGCTCGCGCCGGTGCTTCTGGCGCAGCCCGCGCTGGCGCAGGGCCGCAGAATTCCGTCGCCGCCGCCTGGCGAAAGGCAGGACGAGCCGAAGAAGAAGTCTCAGGAATACGAGGCGCCCTTCCCGACCAAGATGACGTGGGTGCTGTCGAGCGCCAACGGCAAGAGCCCGCCCTCGGAAGCCACGATGATGATCGACGAGAACTATCGCGGCACCGGCGTGTCCGGCTGCAATTCCTGGTCGGCGACGCTCTATCCCATCAAAGGACACAAACTGGCGATGGGGCCGGTGGCGCTGACCAAGAAGACCTGCCCGAACGACCTCGTCGCCTTCGAGCGGCTGTTCCTGAGCGTGCTGCACACCGGTCCGACCTGGGATCTGCAGGGCTCGACCCTGACGGTGAAAAGCCAGGCGGGAACGCTGGTGTTCGATCGCGGCCTCTAGGCCGATGCGGCGCGCCCTCGTTGCGCTGGCGCTCGTCGCCGCCGTCGCCGTGGGCGCGGCGGCCGGCGTGTTCGGCGCGCGCAAGGCGATCGCGCATCGGCTGGACGCCGCCAACGAAAAGATCGACGGCTGGACCGTCAATTTCGACTACGGCCGCTTCGGCGCCGACCTGCTGCTGCGCGCGGCGGTGGCGCAGTTCGGGCTCGGCGCCAATCAGGCCGAGGAAAGCATCTATTACGCGGCGCGCCTCGATGCGGACGGTCGGACGCTCGACGGCCGCTCGAACTACGTGCTGCATTTCGACAAGGATGCGCGCCCGCCGGTCGGCGCTTTCTGGTCGGTCTCGGTCGTCAGCGCCGCCGATCTGCTTTTTGTCGAGAATCCGATCCAGCGCTACGCCATCGGCGATCGGACAAAGGGACTGACGCTCAATCCCGACGGATCGCTCGACATCCGCATCCAGACGCAGGAGCCGGAGGAAGGGACGGCGAACTGGCTGCCTTCGCCTGCCGGCGGCTTCGTCATCATGCTGCGCGCCTACGAGCCGGGCGCCGGCATTCTCACGCGAACGTGGGCGCCGCCGGCGGTGCGGCGCCTGGATCGTTTCGCATGAGGATGCGCCTGTCGATCCTCTGCGGCGCGACGATCGTCGTGTCCGCCATCGTCGCCGGCATCGGCTATGTCGTGCTGCTGCCGCGCGCGATCACCTACGGCCTCGAACGGCGGATGACGAATTGCCCGGCGCCGACGACGACCTGCGCGCCGCCCGGCCATTTCCTGCACAAGCGTACGCTCGCCTCGCCGGCGGACCGGCTGGTCGTCAATCCGAACGCCGACACGCTCTATTCGTCAGCCTGGCTCGATCTTCGCGACGGGCCGTGGGTGCTGCGCATTCCCGACATGGGCGCGCGCTATTTCTCGTTTCAGGCGCTCGACGCGTGGACGGACGTCGCCGGCTACGTGTCGCGTCGGACCGGCGATGCGAAGGGCGGCGATTTCCTCATCGCCGGCCCCGACTGGAACGGGCTGCCGCCCAAGGACATGAAAGTGGTGCGGGCGGCGACGAACGACGTATGGCTGCTCGGCCGCACGCTGGTCGACGGCGAAGCCGACCTGCCGAATGCGACGGCGCTGCAGGACCAGTTCAACTTGCGCAGATACGCGGCGAAATGAGTTCACGCGAGTTGAATACGCGCGACCGCGCTACAGGCAGACGGCCGCTCCATTCGATGTAAGCGACCGTCCCCACCACTGCCCAGCGAAGGCTGGGGGGCATCACGCGGGCGTGGCTTGCTCGACATGTCGCGGACGAGCCGCGACATCAAGGACCACGGCCGGCGCACGCAACAATATTTGTCCTGTCGATATCGGCGCAGATCGCGGCTGCCCCGGCTGCGCCGGAAGAAACGGAGGGAGCAGGATAGCCAGTGTCATTCCCGACGATCGCGCAGCGATCGATCGGGAAACCGGGAACGGGCAAGCGCCGGGAAAGGATTCCCGCTTGCGCGGGACTGACCGTCAGGCGTGCCGCGCCAGCACGTCCTGCACGGCGCTCACCAGCTCGTTCTCGGGCACGGAGAATTGCGCGGGGCGCGCGGCCTTCCATTCCTCGTTCGACTGGATGCCGGAAGCAGCGCGTGCGCCTTCGATCAGATCCTTGATCTGCACTTCGCCCTTCGCGTGCTCGTCGGAGCCCTGGATGATGACGCAAGGACTGTTGCGGCGGTCGGCGTATTTCATCTGCGCCTTCATGCCGGCCGAGCCGAGATAGAGTTCGGCGCGCACGCCCGCTGCACGGAGTCTTGCGACCATCGCCTGGTAATGCGCGACGCGGTCGCGATCCATCACCAGAACGACGACAGGACCGCGCTGCGCGCCGGCGCCGACGATCGGAGAATCGATCAGCTTCAGCGCCGCGAACAGGCGCGAGACGCCGATGGAGAAGCCCGTCGCCGGCACGGGCTCGCTGCGGAAGCGGCCGACGAGACCGTCGTAGCGTCCGCCGCCGCCGACCGAGCCGAAGCGTACGGGATTGCCCTTCTCGTCGCTGACGCCGAACGTCAGCTCCGCCTCGAACACGGGACCCGTGTAATATTCGAGACCGCGCACGACGGAGGGGTCGATCAGTACGCGGTCCTCGCCGTAGCCCGCCGCAAGCGCGAAGGCCGCGATGTCCTTCAGCTCCGACACGCCTTCGAGACCGCGTTGCGAGCCTTCGGCGGCCTGTTCGAGCGCGGCGATAGTCTCGGCGTTGGTGTCCTTGCGCGCCGCCGTGAAAGCCAGCACGCGCGCGATGGCCGCAGCATCCAGTTCGGCGCCGGCGGTGAAATCGCCGCTCTCGTCCTTGCGGCCTTTGCCGAGCAGCAGTTCGACGCCATCGGCGCCGAGCCGGTCGAGCTTGTCGATGGCGCGCAGAACCTTGAGACGGCGCTGGTGATGTTCGGGCTGATCGGGCAGCCCGATCGCCTCCATCACGCCGTCGAGCACCTTGCGGTTGTTGACCTTCACGACGTACTCGCCGCGGCGGATTCCAAGCCGTTCGAGCGTGTCGGCGGCCATCATGCAGATTTCGGCATCGGCGGCGACGCTCGCTGCGCCGACGGTGTCGGCGTCGAACTGCATGAACTGGCGGAAGCGGCCGGGGCCGGGCTTCTCGTTGCGGAACACGTAGCCGGCGCGATAGGAGCGATAGGGTTTCGCCAGTCTGTCGAAATTTTCCGCGACATAACGGGCGAGCGGCGCGGTCAGGTCGTAACGCAGCGACAGCCACTGCTCGTCGTCGTCCTGGAACGAGAACACGCCTTCGTTCGGGCGGTCCTGATCGGGCAGAAACTTGCCGAGCGCGTCCGTATATTCGATGGCCGGCGTCTCCACCGCCTCGAAACCGTAGAGTTCGTAGGTCTCGCGGATCTTCGCCAGCATCCGCTCGGAAGCCGCGAGTTCGGCCGGACCGCGGTCGGCGAGGCCGCGCGGCAGGCGCGGCTTGACGGTGTTTTTCGGATCGCTCATGCGCCGGGGTTTAGGCGGCGGGGGCGGTCAGGGCAAGGGGGACGCCCGGCGAGGTCGTCGTCTCCGCGGTTCCGAGTCGGGATCCGGCTTCCTGGCCGGGATAGGTCAGGGAACTGGATTCCCGCTTTCGCGGGAATGACACCCGAGCTTCCGCGCTCCTACCCCAAGGCGGCGACGAAAAACCCGGAGGCGGCCAGACCGAGCGCCATCTGGCCCCATTCGAGCAGGCCCCAGGCGGCGACGAGATTGCGGGCGCTCGCCTCGGCGTCGGCGGCGAGCAGCCGGTTGTTGAGCGGCACGACGACGAAGAACGTGTAGGGCCAGCTGGCGATGATGAAGGCCGCGCCGACCAGCCAGCGCGCGTCGCCCGACCGGTATTCGACCAGCGCCAGAATGGCTGCGACCAGCGCCAGCATCGCCAGCATGGCGACGCCCGCCCGGTCGCTCGGCCGCCATTCCCTGAGCATCGAGCGGTCGTCCAGCGCCAGCCGCGCCGGCTGCTCGACCAGAACGGCGTAGAGCGCGGCGCCGACGAAGGCGGCGGCGAAGGCGAGGGCGAGAGGACCGGCGTGCATGACGAACTCCAATGCAGTCAGATGATCCCCAAGCCCCGCGAATCGCAAGGAAGCAGATCAAGAACGGACCGGCTCAGCGCGGCGAATAGACGCCCTCGCCGTCCGGCTCCATCGTCAGATGGCGCTTGTGCATGGCCATCAGCGTCGAGCGATGACCGATCGAGACGATCGTCGTCTTCGGCAGGCGCTCGGCGATCGCGGCGTAGATTTCCGCTTCAAGCTTCTCGTCGAGCGCGGCCGTCGCCTCGTCGAGCAGCAGCCAGTCGGGTTTCGCCAGCAGCGCGCGCGCAATCGCGAGACGCTGCTGCTCGCCGCCGGACAGGCGTTGCGACCACATGTCCGTATCGTCGAGGCGATCCTTCAGATGCGGCAAGCGCGCGGCTTCCAGCGCTTCGCCGATCTCGGCGCCCGAATAGGCGCCCGGCTCCGCCGGATACGAAACCGCCGCGCGCAAGGAACCGTTCGGCAGATAGGGGCGCTGCGGCAGGACGAGCGCACGCGCCCCCTCGGGCGTGGCGATATCGCCGCTGCCGTAGGGCCAGATGCCGGAGGCGGCGCGCAACAGCGTCGACTTGCCGGAGCCGGACGGGCCGGTGATCAACGCGCTTTCGCCGCCCTTCAGGCGCAGCCCGTCCGCGGTGACGATGGCCCGGCCGTTCGGCAGCGCCACCCTCAAATGATTGAATTCGACCGCCCCGTCCGTCGGTCCGGGCGCGACGCGCGGTCCGTTCACCGCGGCGGCCTGCGCGGTCGCGATGGACGCATCGAACGACGTCAGACGGTCGAGCACCGCCTTGAAGTCGGCGAGCGAGGTGTAATAGCTGACGAAGAAGGTCAGCGCCGCTTCCACCCGGCCGAACGCGCCCGCCGTCTGCGTCATCACGCCGAGCTTGATCTTGTCGGCGAAATAGAACGGCGCAGTGAAGATGTACGGAATGATCGGCGAGATCTGGCCGTAGAAGGCCGTGAAGGCCATCAGGCTCTTGCGGGTCTGAACGATCTGCAGATAGTTCGCGATGACCGTGCGGAACACGCGGCCGAGCGCGCTCTGCTCCGCCTTCTCGCCCGACAGCAGCGCCACCTGTTCGGCATATTCGCGCAGGCGGGCGAGCGAAAAGCGGAAGTCGGCTTCGACGCGCTGGCGCACGAAGTAGAGTTTTACCAGCGAGCGGCCGATCATGTGCGTCACGAGCGTGCCGAACGCCGCATAGATCAGCGCGACCCAGAACAGGAAGCCGGGGATCACGACATCCGTGCCGGGGAAGGCGAAATTCTTCGACAGATCCCACAGCACGATCGAGAACGAGACGAGCGAGGACAGCGTCGAGATCAGCAGGATCGAATACGAGTAGATGCCGTCGCCCTGGCCGCCGCCGGCGATGAAGCGGTTGACGTCTTCGGCGATGCGCTGGTCCGGGTTGTCGGCGCCGCCGGCGAGGCTGATGCGATAGTGTGCGTGATCGCCGAGCCAGTGACGGACGTAGAAATCGGTCAGCCAGCGGCGCCAGCGGATGATCAGCATCGACTGCACGACGAATTCGATCACGGCGCTCGTCACGTAGACGAAGGCCCAGGGCGTGAACACCCAGAAAAGCTGGTTCCAGAATTCAGCCTGGTTCTTCGCCTGGATGGCGTCGAACCATTCGCGGTTGAAGAAGGACAGGCGGACGACGATGCCGACCTGCGCCTGATTGACGAGAACGAGGAAGACGACCATCGCGACGGCGATACGGCGCTCGAGTCCGCCGAACGGCGGCAGCGGCCAGATGCGCGCCGTCCCCAGTTCGTCCTGGTTGAAGTAGCGATCGGCGATCCGCGTCATGTCCTTCACGACGGCCCGGCCGGCGACGATGAACACGAGGATCGAGAACAGGGCGACCGTCAGGGTAAGCGAATCCGGCGGCGCATATTGCCGGTAGGCTTCGGGCCACATGCTTTCGCGCAGCGACAGCGTCGCCAGACCGAAGACGATCGTCTCGGCGGAGAAGATCGCGACGAATATCTTCAAGAAGCTGGAGATGCCGGCCGAGGCCCAGGTGGTGACGGCGCACAGCAGGGCCACCGCCGCGACGATGTACAGAAAGCTGTCGCCGCTGTGGGCGGCGGTCGCGGCCGCAAGTATCGCATAGGCGCCAACTGCGCCGCCGAGCGCCTTCATCCAATTTTCCCCGTCTGGGCGAACATGATCCGTGTATCGACCGGCATTTCATCGAGCGCAAGGCAGTCGCGTTCGCACCTGCGAAACAAATCCGCCGGGAGCCGACGGATATCGCAGTGCAACGTGCCGAAAAGCCGCAATTCCGGACAATTTTCACCATTTGCAAGCGGCAGGTTTGACAACGGCCTAGGCCGACAGCATTGATGGCCGGCTGTTGTGTCCGATCCGTGTCTGATGCGGATGCAGGCGCTGTGGCCGCGAACAATTATCCTTTACCGACGGCGCGCCGGAGTAAGACCAGAATGAATCACGTGTCGCCCGTCCACGAGCTCGCCAGGGAGACCGCTCGTCCGAGCGTGGATATGGTGGCGCTTGCGGCGGCTCGCGAGAACGAACGTTACTCGCTTCACGGCAAATATCTGAACGAGCAGATGGTTCGCGTGCTGCAGACCATCGGCTACGACGTCGGACTGGTGTCCGGCCGCGGCCAGTATCTCTGGGACCGCAAGGGCGACCGCTACCTGGACCTGCTGTCGGGGTGGGGCGTGTTTGCGCTCGGGCGCAACCACCCGGACATTCGCGACGCGCTCGTGAGCGTGCTCGACGCCGACCTGCCGAACCTCGTGCAGATGGACGTCTCGGTCCTTGCCGGCATCCTGGCCGAAAAGCTGCTTCGCTATACGCCGTGGCTCGACAAGGCTTTCTTCTGCAATTCCGGCGCGGAAGCCGT
>CXWK01003342.1_pt1 | contig 18598 bp, 12 predicted proteins | sample 590851 | NCBI WGS metagenome assembly CXWK01 (sample SAMEA3498364, study PRJEB10139) | wastewater metagenome | biome: wastewater treatment plant; material: activated sludge | place: Denmark | collected 2014-08-01 | reverse complement strand
AAAGTATATATCTTATTCTCAAGCGAATTTCTAAAGTCAAATTCACCTATTCCTTCAATCTGCAATAAGAAAAGTTCAGAATCAATGAATTTTTTCTGATTATAACTAATCCATGCACCAAAATAATGTGCATAAGCATGTACCCAACGTTCACGTTCAACAGTAGTTTTAATACACTCAACAGCATATTCTAATGCCTTACCATATTGTCTTTGCTTATAAGTAACTTCACACAAATGAAAAATAGCTTCAGCTTTTTGATCGTTGTTAATTTTATTTTGCTCAATATAATTTTCTAATGAATCTTTAGCTGCATCAAGTTTATTTTGTTTTATTAGGTTCGTTATTTTTATAAGCCTCATATCATTTGAAGATAATTTTTTATCCTCAAGTTCTTTTCCTTTTCTTTCAGCATAAAGATCTTCTTCAATATCAGTGTTTCCATCATCAGATTTCTCATAATATTTAACAGCTTCTTTTCTGTTTCCATTTAATTCATAACATAGACCTATTCTAAAATTTGCGAAGCCTTTATAATCATCATTAATAGCGGTCTTAATATAGTTTTGATAATATACGCGCGCCGAATCAAATTGATTTCTTGCAAAGAAAACATTTCCTAAAAGATAATTTGAATTTGAACTTACAAAAGGATACAACTGATCATTTGAGTTAATTACAAATCTTATATGCTTTTCAGAATTGCTAAGTTCATTCAATTCAAATTCAACCCAGGCAAGAGAAAAATTGAATAATAAATTTTTAGGATATCGTCTAACAAGATTATTAAGTATTTCTTTTGCTGCAGGATGATCAACAATCACGCGGGCGTAAAGTTGTGATAAATAATATTGAGCATCAACTTTAGAAAGTTTTCCTTTTTGTGTCGTCTTCTTAACGTAATCCAAACCTAATTCTTTATCTGCCGTAATACCAACAAGATTTGCAGCCCATTCTAATGTTGATGGAATTTGCGACAAAGCAAAATTATAAAGTCCTAATCCTAAATAAGCATCATAAAAATCAGGTTTGATTTTAACAGCATCTTCAAGATTCGATTTCATTTGATTGCTCGTCCACAAAGCCTGTAAATAATTTCCACTACGTGCTTCAGCAATGGATTTGTTGTAGTAAATCGAGCCTAACAAGTAACTTAATTCAGCTGAAGGTTTTTGCTTACCTTTAACTTCAGTAAGCTCAATCGCTTTGTCTGAGAAGTAGGTAAATGAGTCAAGATAAACTTCATTTAGATTGCCAAGATAATGCCATAAAAATATTATTGATTTATAATGATATCCTCTTGGGTCAGTTGGATTTTTTTTAATTATTGAATTGAAAATTCTAAAGCCTTCATCCCAATTAAAATTATATATCTTATCCAATCCAACCTGAATTTGCTTATCACTTGCTTGCTGAGAATAGTTATTAACTACAAAACTAAAAGAGATAAATGCAAATAATAAAAATTGTTTAAACATTTTTTAAGCTTTATTTGATAAAGATAATTTTAATGATGCTTTAACAAACTCTCTAAATAAAGGATGAGCTTTGGTTGCACGTGATTTTAACTCAGGATGAAATTGGCAAGCAACAAACCATCGTTTATCAGGCAATTCGATCATCTCAACCAATTCCCTATCTGGAGATAAACCTGAAAGTACCAATCCATTTTCAGTAAGTACATTTCTGTATTTGTTATTTACTTCATATCTGTGTCTGTGTCGTTCAGAGATATAAGTATTTTGATAAGCTTTAAACGCTTGTGTCTTATCTTTAATGATACAAGGATACGCGCCTAACCTCATCGTTGCGCCCATATCCTTAATGTTTTTCTGATCGGGCATTAAATCTATAACACTAAATTTGTTCTTTTTAAACTCTGAACTATGAGCATTTTTAATTCCACAAACATTTCTTGCGTACTCAATTACAGCACATTGCATTCCTAAACAAATACCAAAAAATGGTATATCATTTTCTCGTGCATATTGAACAGCCTTGATCTTTCCTTCAATTCCACGTTCTCCAAAACCACCGGGTACTAAGATTCCGCTTACACCATCAAACAATTTTCCTGCTGATTCAGTTTCTAAAAGTTCGGCACTAATTGGTCTAACAATAACTTTACAATTATTTTCAGCTCCGGCATGAACAAATGATTCCATAATGCTTTTATATGCATCCATGTGCTCAACATATTTACCACACAAAGCAATCTCAACTTTTTCAGATGGATTTTTTATTCCACTTACTAATTGTTCCCAATTTTCTAAGTTACTTTTTTTATCAGGTAGATGTAATCTTTGCAAAACAGTCTGATCAAATTTTTCTTTATGTAAAACTAATGGAACTTCATATATCGAAGAAGAATCATAATTTGATATTACAGCTTTAGAATCAACATTACAGAAAAGTGCAATCTTATCGCGTAAATCTTTACTAAGTTTTTTTTCGGATCTGCAAATAAGAACATCTGGTTGGATTCCAAGTTCCAATAGATTTTTTACACTATGTTGTGTTGGTTTAGTTTTAACTTCGCCGGCAGATGCAATATATGGAACAAGTGTAACGTGTATGTCCATAGTATTTGCTCTACCAAACTGAAGCATAAGTTGTCTCATTGCTTCAATAAATGGAAGACTTTCAATATCACCAACAGTTCCGCCAATTTCACTGATGATAATATCATACTCGCCAAGCTCGCTTAGCTTTAACATACGATTTTTTATTTCATCAGTAATGTGTGGAATAACCTGAACTGTGGCACCCAGAAAATCGCCGCGTCTTTCCTTTGTTATAACTTCATTGTAAACCTGACCAGTTGTTGTGTTGTTAGCACGAGTCATATTTACATCAAGAAATCTTTCATAATGGCCCAAATCAAGATCAGTCTCTGCACCATCATCGGTTACATAAACTTCTCCATGCTGAAATGGACTCATAGTTCCTGGATCAACATTTATATATGGATCAAATTTTTGAATTGTGACTCTGAAGCCGCGTTGTTTTAGTAGTAAACCTAGAGATGAGGCTGTGATTCCTTTGCCTAATGAAGAAACAACACCGCCTGTAACGAAGATGAACTTAACTTTTTTTCGTGATGACATTTTACTTTTTTTTGCTTTGAAATATAGAGTCATCAGCGTTTAATTCCAATCAGTTTTGGGCTGATTGAAAAATATTATTTTATTTTAAGCACCACCATCGTCATATCATCGTGCTGGCTTGCTTTTCCAATAAATTTATTAACATCTTCAAGCAGTTTATCCTGAATATCTTTAGCTGAAGATGCTGTTTTTAAGCGGGCAATCTCAAACATTCTGTCCAATCCATATTCTTCACCCTTTTTATTTACAGCTTCTGTAAATCCATCTGTGTAAAAAATAAAGACTTTACCCGAAGTTAACGTTTCTTTGTGCTCTGTAATTACTTTTGCAAATAGATTTCCCTTTTCCAAACCTAAAGCCAACCCATTTGGACTAATTAAGTTGATTTCACCTGAATGATCGTGTAGAATTATTGGATTGTGCCCGGCACGTGCAATTGTAATAATATTTTTATCTTGATCTACTATTGCGTAAATCATAGANNCCCTTTCCGGAAACATCACCTATTATAATCCCTAATTTATTTTTTCCAAGATTTATAAAATCATAGTAGTCGCCACCAACTTCAAAGGCAGGAACACATGTGGAAGCTATTTCAATTCCATCAAGTATAGGATTTGTCTTGGGTAAAAAACTCATTTGAACATGACGTGCAACATCAAGTTCTCGTTTTAATCTTTGTCGCTCAGTTATGTTTTCAACAAACTTTGGTGTTATAGAATCGTAATCAGTAAACTTATCTTTTCTAAAAATCAGTATAAAACTAAATAAAATGGCAACAACAAAAATTGCGATAAGTATATACCATTGATTACTTAATACTGAATTCTCCAAAAAACTAAATTCTGTAACCTTTATTAGATATTTGAAAATTAGTAATGATAATATTGTAGATAATAAATCATACTTAATAAGGATAATTGATAATGAAATACCAATTATAAAATTTATTGGTAAGCCAGCAGTTAATGGAATAATGTTACATTGAATTAAAATTCCCCAAACTAAACCACTAACGATAATGAATATTATATCATTACTTATATATCGTTTAATCGCTGCTGTTAAAAACATAAAAAAACTAACTGCTAATATTGCATAAGAATTAAATACACTAAAAAAAGCATTCAGTAGAGGCAAACTTGCAGTTATATGTGATTGAGATACAAAACCTTCACCTGTAAATGAAAGTATGGAATAATAACTAGTTAAGTAAAGCAGAATTAGAAATAATGCTGTAAGTCCAAATCCGAATGAGATACTATTTATTATAGTTCTTCCAATTTGCGAATGAAAGAATTTTCTATGAAAAAGTAAATCGAGAGAAAGATATTTATCATTCCATATTTCTCTAAAAACTGTTTCACTAACAGCCCAAAGAATTATTCCTGCGCCAGCAATAAATATTCCGCCAGCAGCTAACCCAATTATCATAGTAAGCTGAGCATTAACAAAAAAATCAAGTAACTCTTTTAAAACAAAAGAAACAAGAACAACAATTCCAAATATAACAGCGTGTTTAAATCCTATTTCATATGCTCTAAATCGTTTGAATCCAACGATTAAAACTGCTATTATAATCAACAGAACAAACACTAAAGTTGTAGCCAATTCAAACACATCAGTTTCAGAATTATTATATTCATCTGGAATTATTGGTTCTACTTCGAAACTTTTAATTTCATTTCCAACCAAAGTGGTTTTTAATATATAATTGATTTGATTTTTATTTTTTGTTTTCCATCTAAAATTATAATCAACCCTATTTGATTTTTTTATTGTTTCACTTCCGTCAAAATAAAAAATATTAGGTTTAACATTTTTTAAGGAAGTAGTTGAATCATCTAATAATGTAATATCATCTCTTATAATTTTAATAAAATCTTTTGTTCTTTTTTGTGCGGCATTAATGCTTAAGGAATCTGTAATTGATGAATCATTTAACTCCTGAGAAAATTTTATTATTGAACCTTCATCCAACGATTCTATTTCTATACTTATCGGACCTTTTCTTATTGCTTCAGCAGAATTTGATGAAACTGTTACATTACTATTGTCTGCGCTTTTCTGACTAACATTCCAATAAAATGCCAACCCATTTTCTTTTAATATTTTATTAGCTTTGTTAAGATGGTTTTCTGTTTCGATCCATTTTATAAAATTATCATTTGATTCAAGATTGACCATTAATTTATTTTTATCAAATTGTACATCAATCTTTTCAAGAAATTGTATAGCATTATTAAGCACTTCAGCTTTAGATTTTGTTATTTTCATTCCGCCAAATGGATGATATTCCGGAACAAGAATTTGGATAACAAAAAATGATAATACTAGAATTGTTAGTGGAATTGAAAGGTATTTTAATTTGTTCTTCATAACTTTACTTTTGATTAAAAGAAACCACTAAATAATTAAAAAAAGAATCAATATTTTAAGCACAATAATAGAAGATTTTTCGTCTAATAGAAATATTAAACAATATGAGTAATAATTGTATACCAAACATAATTTTTTAGTCCCGTTTATAACAATAGTTTTATTCTTATCTCAATTTTCATTGATAGCTCAGGACACAACAAAAAGTTTAGCGTTTAAGAATAACAGACCTTACAGAAATAATCCATATTTCTATCAACCAGATTTATCTTACCAGCTTTTACAGCAATTTAAACTTGTGCAAATTGCAAATAGTGGTGATCCGCTTGCCCAACATGAACTGGGTTTAAGACTATTAACAGGCGAAGGAATTGCAGCAGACACAGTTACAGCAGTTTACTGGATTAAAAAAGCAGCTTCGCAAAAATTAACTTCTGCACTTTATAATTATGGAATAATGCTAATTAATGGTTGGGGAACAGATTGGAATCCTTTTGCTGCTTACGATAATTTTCTTTTAGCTGCACAATCCGGAATGAAAGAAGCACAATATATTGTTGGAATTTTATATACTGATAATTTAATTGTTAAACGCGATTGGAATAAATCATATTACTGGATTAAGAAATCCTCAAATGCTGGATATGAACCAGCAAAATCAGTTCTATTGGAAGTTGAACCTCGTGTTTCTATTTCTTTTAAAGATTCTGTAGATGGAAACAAGTTTGTTTTAGCCAATGATAATTTTTCTAATCAAAATGATGATTCAAAAATTAAACCTTCGTTTGGATTAGTGTTTATTGATTTTGAAATGCAATCAGATACTGTCCAGGATATTTCCGATAATATTCTAATATCAGACTTAACAAAACTTGATATACCGATTATACAAGACTCATTACATCTAAAAAATGATTCTACACTTACAGCCTTTTACGAAAAAGATAAAATAAATCTACTAAATAAACTTGCGGATCTTGGAAGCCACGAAGCACAGACCATTTTAGGGAAATTATATCAAGATGGAAATTATATTGGTAGTAATAAACTTTTAGCTGCTGAGTTTTATATTCGAGCAACAATACTTGGTTCACCAAGGGCTGCATTTCTTTTATGGAAATTAATTAGAGATAAGGATTTTTATAACATTTTAAACTCAGCAGTTCAGTTAAATGATCCAACAGCACAATTTGTTTGGTATGGATTAAAGAAGCTTGGATATGATAATCGATTAAACGATAAAGATGCTATTGATCTTTTACAAAAAGCAGCACTGCAAAACCATGTTCCTGCAATTATCGAACTTGGATTTAATTTCTATACTGGAAAATATGTAAAGCAGGATAAACAAAAAGGAATCGATTTGTGGAAACAGGCAGAGAAATTAAAAAGCGTTGAAGCTTCAGTAAGAATTGCAGCTTCAAAAATATTTGTGTCAAATTTAAATGATGATATTAAAAATGAAATTACATTAATTATTAAATCTGAAAAAACAGGTTCAATACTCGCTCAATTTACATTAGCTCATTGTTATGATAACGGAATTGGAGTAACAAGAGATATTCCAAACGCGGTTAAGTATTATAGAGATGCAGCACAACGTGGAAACCAGTTTGCTTTTGAGCAGTTGAAAAGATTATATGATAATATCAGACCAAATAATGAAATATTTAAAATGGATTGATCAAACTTTATGACTGAGTTTACAAATATTAATTCTAAATTACCACAAATTGGTACAAGCATTTTTGCAACAATGTCTAAAATGGCAAATGATTACAATGCTATAAATCTTTCTCAAGGATTTCCCGATTTTAATTGTTCAGATGATTTAATTGAATTAGTAAATCATTTTATGAAAAAAGGATTTAACCAATATGCGCCAATGCCTGGTACAATTGAACTTAGATATGAAATATCAAAAAAAGTAAAAAGAGATTATGGAAAATTTTATAATCCGGATACCGAAATAACAATTACAGCTGGAGCAACTCAAGCATTGTTCACAGCCTTTTCAACAATTATAAATCCTGGTGATGAAGTTATAATATTTGAACCAGCTTATGATTCATATCTTCCTGCAATTAAACTAAATGGTGGAATTCCAATTTCTATATCTTTAAACCAAAATGATTTTAGCATTCCCTGGAAAGAAGTAGAAAGAGCAATTACTGAGAGGACAAAATGCATTGTAATTAATTCTCCGCATAATCCAACCGGTTCAATTCTACAAGAATCAGATATAAAACAACTTGAGAAAATTGTAAAAGATAAAAATATTTTTCTGATTAGTGATGAAGTATATGAACACATTGTTTTTGATAATCGAAAGCACTTTAGTTTTGCATCTTCTGAAGAATTGTTAAAACGAACATTTGTGATCTCTTCATTCGGAAAAACATTTCATACAACTGGCTGGAAAATTGGATACTGCTGTGCTCCAGAATTTTTAATGAAAGAATTCAGAAAGATTCACCAGTTTGTAGTGTTTGCTGTAAACACACCTATGCAACTTGCGGTTTCTGAGTTTATGAAAAATGAATCTAACATTTACAATTTAAATGAGTTTTACCAAAACAAACGAGATTTATTTAGAAGCCTGATTAAAGATTCTAAATTTATTTTACGAGATTGTGATGGAACATATTTTCAATTACTTGATTACTCAAATATTTCAGATAAAAATGATTTTGAATTTTCTGAATATCTTACAAAAGAAGTTGGAGTTGCGGTAATTCCACTTTCACCGTTTCACACTTCCAATAATTCGCAAAAATTAATTCGTGTTTGTTTTGCAAAACAAGATAGCGTTTTGGAAATTGCAGCAAATAAACTAAGAAATCTGTAAAATGAACAATTCAAATTATTCAGATCAACTTGCAATTAGAAAAAAAGCAGCCATAATTTCGCTTGTTGTTGGATTTGGAATGTTCTTTATTAAAATCGGAGCTTATCTAATTACTGGTTCTGCTGCAATTTTTTCTGATGCAATTGAATCAATTGTTCATGTTATGGCTACTTCAATGGCGTTGTACAGTATTATTTTAAGCTCACGTCCTGCAGATGATTCTCATCCATACGGACATGGAAACGTTGAGTATTTTTCAGCTGGTATAGAAGGGTTTTTAATTGCTATTGCGGCAATCGTAATTATTTATGAAAGTGTTGTAGCAATAATATCTGGACCAGAATTAAAACAATTAGGTATTGGTGCTGTAATTATAACTATCGCATCAGTTGTTAATTTGATTTTAGGAAATTATTTAATCAAAACAGGTAAGAAAACAAATTCTCTAACTCTTGTTGCTGATGGTAAACATGTATTAACCGATTCGATTACTAGCTTTGGAGTTATAGCTGCTGTGCTGCTTGTTATATTTACAGGCATAGAATTGTTAGATCCAATAATCGCAATTCTTGTTGCATTAAATATTTTATTTACTGGTTACAAATTAATTCGCGAATCAATTGGCGGATTGATGAATGAAGTAAAACCCGAAACTCTTAATAAATTATCTGATAAACTTATTTCTATAAAACAAGATTACTGGATTGATATTCACGAGTTAAGATTTTGGCAATCAGGAGATAAGTTATTTATAGATTTTCATCTTATACTTCCCTACTACTTTAACATAAAACAAACTCATGAAGAAGAAAATGTAATTGAAGCTGAACTACAAAAAGATTTTTCTCAAGCCGATTTAAAGATTCATTTAGATTATTGTATTCCACAGCTATGTAAGTTTTGTGATTACAAAGAATGTGATAAAAGAAGTGAGCAAAAATCAGAAATAGTTAATTGGAATGTTAGAAAACTTGTTGGGCAGCCAGTTTATAAAAGGTAGTTCAAGTTGATAATACTGGCTTATCATCAACTTTTAAAAGAATAAAAAGCCCTATTAAAAAGAAAACTCCGATTGAAAATATCGCTAAACGCTGATCGCCAGAAATATAGCTAACCAATCCAAATACTAATGGCCCAACAATCGCAGAACTTTTTCCGAAGAAAGAATAAAATCCAAAAAATTCTGTTTTCTTATCAACAGGTGTAAGTTTGCTCATCAAACTTCTGCTGGTTGATTGACTTGAACCCATTGCAGCACCTGCAATTAATCCTACAACATAAAATCCATTTTTATCTTGAATCAAATAAGCGATCACAACTGTAATTAACCACATAATTAAAGTTATAATAATAGTTTTCTTTTGTCCGATTGAATCAGCTAAAATTCCCAAAACAACAGAACCGACAATTGCAGTTGTTTGAACAGTTAAAAAGAAAACCAATAATTCTGTTTCTGAAAATCCTAAAGTTGTGCTGGCATAATTTCCAGAAAAGAAAATTATTGTATTTACACCTTCAATGTAAAAGAAATATGCAAGTAAAAATGTTGCAAGATTTTTATAATTCTTAAGATGTGATAAAGTATTCCAAACTCGTGTTACGCCTATAGTTAAAAAAGATTCATGCTCTGGTACAACTTTTCTATTATCTTTTAAATAAATAAAAATTGGTAATGAAAATACAAGAAAGAATAATGCTGCGATTGGGAAAGATTCTTTAATCATTTCAGATTGAATAAGTGGAAAGATAATTGCCAAAGTTGCAAGTGAACCGAGATATCCCATTGCAAATCCGTAACCGCTAACTCTACCATAATTTTTTGGTGTTGTAATTTCGGGTAAAAATGAATCGTAAAAAACTAATCCAGCTTCAAATCCAACATTTGCAAAAATAAAAATTGTAATTCCTAAAAAAACATCTCCACTTCCAACAAAAAAGAGTGATGCTGTTGCAGTAATACACAATAAAGTAAAAAATAATAAAAATCTTTTTTTACCAGCAGAATAATCTGCAATCGCACCAAGTACAGGTGAAACTAATGCAGTTATAATCATAGCTAAGCTTGTACCGATTGACCAATATAAATCACCAATTGGCTGGCCTTGCGCTACAACTTTTTTGAAATATACTGCGTAAAGAAATGTTACAACAACAATTGAAAATGATGTGTTAGCAAAATCGAAAAGAGTCCATATAAATATTTTTTTCTTTTCGTTCATTAGGAAGTTTTAGGTTGTTGTTTATTTACAGATTCATCAACCAGACCTCGACCAGTTTTATTTAGACTGCCAGAAGTTTTTTCTTCTGATAAAATAGTATCCAAAATTCCATTTATAAATTTTCCACTACCAGCTGTGCTATAAATTTTTGCAATTTCTATTGCTTCATTGATTGAAACTTTAGGAGGAATATCTGTAAAGTACAATAATTCACAAATCGCCATACGCAATAATATTTTATCGATAAGAGCAATACGTCCCATTTCCCAATTACTAACTCGCTTTTGAATTCTATCATCAAGATCTTTTTTGTTTATCAGAACACGATTTACTAAATCTTCACCAAATTTTTTGTCATTTTCATCTATCACTTCAGCAAGTAAGCTATTTGTTAAAGCCATAAGATTTTCATTATTAATTTCATACGCATAAAGAATTTGTAAAACTCTTTCTCTAACTATTCTTCTCTTAAACACTGCCGACATTATCACTCCTGATATAGATTTAATTAATATGCAAAGAACCAGAATACAACTAATGCTAAAGCCTCTCGTACTTTAAAATATAATGCTTTTTCAAAACTTAATGGTAAATCCGATGGTGCCACTTGTATTTGTATATTATGAAAATTACTTATCTCAATTATCCGCACTAAATGATAGCTGTCCGAAATTACTATAATATTTTTGTTATTTTCATTTGTCAAAAGGTTGGATTCTATATACTGTATTTGTTCATTTGTGGATTTTGTATTTGTTTCCTTAAAAATATTAACCACATTTTTATTTTTTTTCTTAATATAATTATAAGCTACTTCGGATTCAGCAAGTTCGCCTGGTGCATTTCCACCAGTTAAATAGATTGCATCTATTTTTCCTCTTTGTAACAGATCGATAGCTTTATCAACGCGAGCTGCTAATGTTGGACTTGGTTTATTTTTACTCCAGACTGCGGCACCCAAAACAACAGCAGAATTGTTTTTACCAATTTTAAAGTCTGATTCTTCGAATGAGTTTTCTTTTGTAATAATAAACACAAAAGAAAGCACTAAAAAGAAAAGCATTATCCAGCCAGCATTAAGTATGGATCTTATCACTAGTAAATTTTTTAATTTAAATACGTTACCCCATATATAGAACATCATTACAAAAAAAATAAATTGGTATAATGAAAACAATATGCCAATAAATAATCTATTCCCGCTTTGGCTTAAATAATATAAATCATCAAATGGAAGTGACATTTTTGATGCTACATAAACAGAGATAAGCAAAAATTGACTAATAATAAGTATAGGAAATAAATATTTGATATCCGGTTGGATGCTTTTGCTATAAAAGATTATAAATGCACCAAGAATTAAAATAAAATGGAAAAACAAATTAATGATGTTTCCTATTTTTAAAAGATTAAATTCTGATAAGCTTAATGATTGGTTTTGATACTTAATAAAATAGAGGAAAGAAAGACTTACAAGTATGATTAAAATAAAAAGTAAAAGTGATTTACTTGAATTATATTTTTTATTCTTAATCATTATTTCAATGAATTATAATTTTTTACTTAAATTTTTTCTGAATCAAAAATACTTAATCTGATTGGTTAAAAAAACAATTTTATTGCCTACAAATGGATTTAATTATATCAACAAAATTCTATTGTGTGAGAAAGCAATAACTATTACAAAAAAGATTTGTTTTCACAATTTGGTTACTTTTGGTAATCATAATTTAAAACTCAAACTTCTTTAAGCTCAAATTCTTTAATCTTTTTGATCAGATATCCGGTTATCAAAACAGCTAAAAGTGAACCCGAAAAATCAGCAAGCCAATCCAAAAATTCTGCACTTCTACCTGGTACAAACATTTGGTGGATTTCATCAAAAAAACCATACGAAGATGCGATTAGGACAGTTAGTGTTGCAGGATATTTTTTTAGTAATTGAAATTTATTTTGGAAGTGCAAATTCAAAAAAAGTAATCCGCTTAATAATCCATAAGCTCCAAAATGTAAAAGTTTATCACTTACATCTCTGGTTTCAATAGCTAAACCTGTTGGCAACGATGTTAGAATAAATAAAATTATCCAGTAAATTAATAATGGTAAATGAATAAGGTGTTTTTTGTGTGATTGGAGATAACTATACAATGCTTTCCTCTAAAAATTTTACGGCGGAAGGATAATTATTCAAAATATCTGAAGCAAGGTAATTTGAGATTGGCTTTTTGTTTAGTAATAAATCAGCGGATAAACTATGTAAATAAACTCCTGCTATTGCAGCCGCTTCAGAATTTTTATTTTGCGATAGTAGTCCAGCTATAATTCCTGTAAGTACATCGCCAGTACCAAATTTTGCCATGCCACTGTTTCCTGTAGTATTAATAAATGTTTCACCATCAGGATTAAAAATAATTGTTGGTGCACCTTTTAAGACTAAGATACATTTATGTTTAACCGCAAAATCTTTTCCGTAACTAAGAATATCTTTCTCGATCAATTTAGATTCTAAACCAATCATTTGAGAAAACTCTCCGAGATGCGGAGTGAGAATACAATTCTTAAGATTAACTTTTTCTATAAATGTTTTATCTAATGCAAACAGTGCATCTGCATCAATAACTGCAAACTTAAATTTCTGATCAAGTAAAAATCTTTTAACTGCACTTACAGTTTCATCTTCCCTGCCCAAACCTGGACCAATCGAAACAACATCCGCCCATTTTATTATTTGTTGAAGAGTTTTTAATGCTTCCTCATCAAAATATTTTGATTTTGCATTTCCATAAGACTCAACAACAACTTCAAGCAAGTTTTTATGTATTAGTTTTTTTGTACCTTCTGGAATTGCAAGAATTGATGCGCCAGTACCTGAAACTAAAGTAGATTGTGATGTTAATGCTGCAGCTCCCGGATATTTATAAGATCCAGCGATTGATAAAACTTTTCCAGCAGAGTATTTATTAACTGTTTTTTTTCTTTTTGGTAAAAATGAATAAACATCTTCAGGTTCGATTAAATATGTATCCGGGTTTATATCATCAAAATAATCTTTGCCAATTCCAATTTCTTTTAAAGTGACTTCACCACAAAACTCGTAACCATTTCCAATAAACAATCCTTTTTTAAACTCACCAAGTGTAACCGTTAAATCAGAATTGAAAACAATTTCACCAAAACCAGTATCAGAATTTAGTCCTGTTGGAACATCAATTGCACATTTAAAGGAGGATATTTTATTTAGTGATTTACTTATTGATGAATAAGGCTCTTTCAGATCTCCAATAAATCCACTACCAAGAATTGCGTCCACAATTACATTACAATCTTTTAACCAATTAATATCTTTTAAGGATTTATATGATTTTATTTTAAGATTTTTTCTTTGTGATGAAAGACTTTGTAAAATATTAAAATTTGTTTTACAGTCTTCACTTAAATCATTTTGAGAGCCTAAAGAAATTACCCTAACATCAACCCCTGCATTTGAATAATGTCTTGCAACAGCATAACCATCGCCGCCGTTATTTCCTTTTCCACAAACAACTCCAACGCAATTTATATTTCCAACTCGTTCTAAAATGGATTGATAAATACCAATTGCAGCATTTTCCATCAGAACGATTCCGGGAACATTTAATCTTTTAATTGCGAATGTATCAAGGTTACGAATTTGAGATGTGTTATAAAGTGGTATCATATAATTTCTTTATCATAAAAAAAGGGAATTACTTCCCTTTTTAATCCTAAATAAATTTTGTTACCAAATCTATTAATGTACCGGGAAAGATTCCAAGTAATATTATAAGAAGGACTGAAAAAACAATTGCAATCATTGCATTGTTATTTGTTTCAATTGCAAAATCATTTTCTGAAGGTTTAAAGTACATCAAAACAACTATGCGCAAATAAAAGTAAACGCTAATTGCACTGGATAAAACTCCAAGTATTGCGAGCCAGGTTAAGTGCGATTTAATAGCCGCAACAAAGATATAATACTTTCCAAAGAATCCGCCAAATGGCGGTAACCCAGCAAGAGCAAACATCAGGACCGCAAGTAAACCAGCTAATAAAGGTTTTCTGTTTCCTAATCCTGCATAAGAATTAATGTCTAGATTTGTTTCATCTTTTCCTTCAAGCAAAGAAATAATTCCAAATGCACCAAGGTTCATAAATGTGTAAGCAGCTAAATAAAAAATAACTCCTGCAACGGCATCATGATTTCCGGCAGCTAAGCCAATTGCAAGATAACCAGCGTGCGCGATTGAAGAGTAAGCTAACATTCTCTTAATGTTAGTTTGTGCAATCGCAACAATACTTCCGTAGAACATTGAGAGAACTGAAATTACTGCAAAATATGGTGTAAATAAATTTCCGTTTGGTCCATTAAATAACGCAAAAAGGGTCGCTAAGATTGCACTAAATGCAGCTGCTTTTCCACCAGTTGAAAATAGTGCTGCGACTGTTGTAGGTGAACCTTCATAAACATCCGGCACCCACATATGAAATGGAAATGCTGCAATCTTAAATGAGAATCCAATTAAGAAAAGAAGGACGCCAGATATGAACAATAAATTCTTGGTTAACTCAGCAAAATTAGAAGTTATAAAATCAATAGAAGTTGTTTGAGCGCTACCGTAAATCAATGCAATCCCGTATACAATAAATCCAGTTGCAAATGCACCAAGTAAAAAATATTTAAGTGATGCTTCATTAGCACCAGCTTTTTTACGGTTCATTCCTGCAAGTATGTAGAATGAAACGGACATAATTTCCAAACCAAGAAAGATTACAAATAAATCTTTCGCTGCGGCCATTAACATCATGCCCAAAACAGAAGTCTGGATGATGATATAATACTCGCCAAAATATGCACCGTATTTTTTTATGTAATCGATTGAAAGTAGAGTTACAACTGCGGCTCCAAGTGTAAATATTGCGTGAAAGACATTTACATTTCCGCCTGTTGCGAGCATACCCTGGAGAATGATAGATACATCTTTTGTGTAATAAAGTGAATGCAATCCGGCAGCTAAAAACATAAGTACAGAAAACCATGGAAGAATTGTTTCGCTCTTCTTGGAATACATTTCAATTAAAAGAGATAATACAATGCCGGTTGCAACAATTATAATTGGTATTAAATTAAAAAATTCTTGAAAATTTATAAACATTGTAATCTTATCTTTTAACTTCTTGTTTAGATGATTGATTTAAACCAAGTTCCACAGGACTAACTTTTACAGGATGATATATTTGTTTCACAACTTTTGCGGTTGATTTATCAGAAACTTTTAAGAATGTAGTTGGATAAATTCCAATCCAAACTATAAAAATAAATATCGGAGCAAGAACAAATATTTCTCTCGCATTCATATCTTTCAATCCATCAAGCTTTGGATTTTTTACTTCACCAAACACAACCCGCTGATACATCCACAATAAGTATACTGCGGCAAATATTACTCCACTTGCTGCAAAAACTGTAAACCACCAGCTGTTTAATATTGGAGATTGGAATGAACCAAGTAGAATTAAAAACTCGCCAACAAATCCGTTTAGTCCCGGCAATCCAACAGATGAAAGTGAAGCAAACATTAATGCAAATGAAAATACAGGAACTAGTTTTGCAATTCCTCCGTAGTCAGCAATTTCACGAGTGTGTGTTCTTTCGTAAATCACACCAACTAAAAGGAATAATGCTCCAGTTGATAATCCGTGATTTATCATTTGTATTACTGCACCTTGAATTGATTCTTGAGTCATTGCAAAAATTCCAAGTACAACAAATCCTAAATGAGAAACCGAAGAATAAGCAACAAGTTTTTTAACATCTGTTTGAACCATTGCAACTAGTGCGCCGTAAATAATTCCAATTACTGCAAGTACAGAAATGTATGGAGCAGCAATGATTGAAGCTTCTGGAAATAAAGGAAGATTAAATCTTAGTAGTCCATAAGTTCCCATTTTAAGCAGAACTCCAGCAAGTATCACAGAACCAGCAGTTGGAGCTTGTACGTGGGCATCCGGTAACCAGGTGTGCAATGGAAACAAAGGAACTTTAATTGCAAAACTGAATGCAAATGCTAAGAACATCCAAATTTGAATGTTCATCGGAATTTGTGGTGCGACTGAATAAAGCTCAATTAAGTTTGTTGTAAAATATCCAAGTGGGCCAATCGCATAAACAGCTAGCCACACAATTGCAACAAGCATTAACAAGCTGCCAAACATTGTATAAATAAAAAACTTAATCGCCGCGTAAACTCTTTCTTTACCTCCCCAGATTCCAATTATAAAATACATTGGAATTAACATTGCTTCCCAGAAAATGTAGAAGAGAAACAAATCAAGCGAAATGAAAACACCAAGCATTCCAACTTCTAGCATCAAAAAGAAAAATGTAAATTCTTTTACTTTGTTTTTGATACTTGACCAGCTTGAAATTAAAGTAAGCGGCGTAAGAAAAGTTGTTAGTAAAACTAGCAGCAAAGACATTCCATCAACGCCAACGTGATAATGGATGTTTAATCCTTTTATCCACTCAATTTTATTTATGAATTGAAAATCAGAATTTGCCGAATCAAACTGAAAATAAATTACGAGTGAAAGCAGGAATGCAAATGTTGATAATCCGACAGCAAAATATTTAATAAAATTTACTTGTTCCTTCTTAATGAATAAAATTAAGATTGAACCAATAAGTGGAATTAAAATTAAATATGTTAACAGTGAGTTTTGTTCCATTTTATAAACTTAAAATTATCCAGAAGAAGGCGGCAACAATTCCCAACACCATAACTAATGCGTAAAACTGAGCCACACCTGTTTGTAATTTTCTTATGTTAATTGAAATAACATCAATAATATTTGCTGAACCATTTACAACACCATCAATAATCTTATTATCAGCAATCTTCCATAAAAATGATCTTGATGTTTGTAAAATTGGATTTACAACTGCTGTATCGTATGCTTCATCAACAAAATATTTATTCCATAGCAAATTGTATAATCCTTTAAACTTTTGTGCTGTATTATTTGCGATAGAAATCTTTTTGAGATAAACATATCTTGCAAACATTATTGCTGCAACAGCAAACACAACAGATAAAACCATCAAAAGTATTTCTTCGAAGTGTGAATGAGCATTAAATGATGCAAGTTTTCTATCAGCATCTTTAAACAAAGGTGCTAAGAAATTATGAAATTGATTTCCATGTTCACCAGAAAATATTTCAGGAATTCCAATCAATCCACCAATTACAGCTAAGACAGCTAGAACAATTAATGGCAAAGTCATGACTGCCGGAGATTCATGTGGATGTTTATCGTGTCCGAATCTTGGCGTTCCTTCAAATGTAAGAATGTAAAGACGGAACATATAAAATGCGGTCATCATTGCTGTGCCTGCTCCAAGTATCCAGAAGAATAATCCTCCATTTGCATAAGCTTGCCAGAGAATTTCATCTTTACTGAAAAAACCTGAAAGGGGTGGAAATCCTGAGATTGCTAGAGCAGCAATTAAAAATGTAAGATAAGTTCTCGGCATATATTTTTTCAATCCGCCGTATCTCTGAATATCTTGTTCGTGATGCATTGCATGAATTACAGAACCGGCACCAAGAAACAAAAGTGCTTTAAAAAATGCGTGAGTCATCACGTGAAAAATTCCTGCTGAAAATGCACCCATTCCCATTGCCAAGAACATATAACCAAGTTGCGATACTGTTGAATATGCTAAAACTTTTTTAATATCATTCTGTACGATACCGATTGTAGCAGCAAAGAAAGCAGTTAAAGCTCCAATGATCGCAACAACCATTAAAATATCAGGTGCACTTGCAAATATAATTGATGTTCTGGCAACCATATAAACACCAGCGGTAACCATTGTAGCGGCATGTATGAGCGCTGAAACCGGTGTTGGACCAGCCATCGCATCTGGTAACCAAACGAACAAAGGAATTTGTGCGGATTTTCCTGTTGCACCGATAAATAAAAATATTGCAATAAATCCGAATGTTGCGGTAGAAACATCAAACGAA
>CXWK01004510.1_pt1 | contig 18601 bp, 17 predicted proteins | sample 590851 | NCBI WGS metagenome assembly CXWK01 (sample SAMEA3498364, study PRJEB10139) | wastewater metagenome | biome: wastewater treatment plant; material: activated sludge | place: Denmark | collected 2014-08-01 | reverse complement strand
TACACGCTGGACACGCCGTCCTCGCCGGCCATCCTCTACTACCACTTCGTCGTCACCGACGGGCTGGACGTGGACTACTACGGCGACGACCACGGCGGCCCCCACGACAACCTGAACCAGGGCGGCACCGGCGCGGCCGGCGAGGAGCAGGGGGCCGAGGGCTTCCAGTTGACCGTCTACGACCCCGCCTTCCAGACGCCCGACTGGCTGCAGGACGCGGTGGTCTACCAGATCTTCCCCGACCGCTTCCGCAACGGCGACCCCAGCAACGACTACTGTCGCGCCGGGGGCACGACCGGCTGCCCGCTGTTCTACGGCGACCAGGACGTGCTGCTGCGCGAGCCGTGGAACAGCGCCATCGGCGACCCGCGGACGCCCGGCCCGTACTTCAACGAGTACGGCACGCAGTTCTACGGCGGCGACCTGCAAGGGTTGATCGATAAGCTCGACTACCTGAAGGCCGCCGGCTTCGACACCATCTACACCACGCCCATCTTCGACGGCAGCAGCAACCACCGCTATGACACCGATGACTATATGGAGATCGACCCGGCGCTGGGCACGCTGGCCGACTTCAACGAGCTGATCACTGAGCTTGAGGCGCGCGACATGTACCTCATCGTCGATGGCGTCTTCAACCACACCTCGTCCGATAGCGTCTACTTCGACCGCTACGGCCGCTACGGCCCGCCGGCCGGCGCATGCGAGACGACTGCCTCGCCCTACCGCGATTGGTACAAGTTCGTGGCCGGTGACCCTGTCTGCGATGGCGAAGACTACGAAGGCTGGTTCGGCTACGACACGCTGGCCGTGCTGGTGGACGAAAGCAGCGAGGTGCGCGACTATATCTACCGCGACACGAATAGCGTCATGGAGACGTGGTACGACCGCGGCGTGCATGGCTGGCGCTTCGACGTGGCCGACGAGATCAGCCACGACTGGTGGCGGGACTTCCGCCCCTACGCCAAGGCCGACGCGCCCAACGGGCCGCTGGTGGGCGAAGTGTGGCCCGACGCATCCGCCTTTCTGCTGGGCGACCAGCTCGACTCGGTGATGAACTATCGCTTCCGCAAGAACGTCCTGGGCTTTGTGCGCCAGGCGGGCTTCGAGGACAATGACAACAACGGCAACAACGAGATCATCAGCCTGACGCCCAGCCAGTTTGACCGGGCGCTGCGCTCCGTGCGCGAGGACTACCCGCCGGAAGCCACGGCGGCGATGCTCAACCTGCTCGATAGCCACGACACCAACCGCCTGCCCTACCTGATGGAGATTCTGGGCGAGAGCGAGGCCGAGACCTTGCAGCGCCAGAAGCTGGCGGCCGTGTTCCAGTACACCTACATGGGCGCGCCGATGGTCTACTACGGCGACGAAGTGGCCCTCGACTCCCCCTCGCTGGCCAACCACGTGACCAACGGGCCGGAGGACGACCCCTATAACCGCGCCCCCTACCCCTGGGCCGACGAAGCGGGCGACGACGACCTCTACGGCCCGGCCGACGCCGACATGCTGGCCTTCTACAGCCGGCTGGCCGAAATCCGGCAGCAGTACCCCTTCCTCGTCGACGGCCCCTTCCAGACGCTGCTGACCGGCGACACAACCTCGTGGACATCGGCCGACGACACGACCTACGCCTTCGTCCGCTACAATGGCAACAACTACCACGATAGAGCCTACGTCGTGTTAAATCCGGGGAGTAGCGCCAACACGGCCGAGCTATACGTCGATTTTGGCATGACGGAGGACCTGTTGAGTGGCGCTATCTACTCGACCCCCGGCGGCTATATGAATCTGACGCTGCCGCCGCGGTCGGCGGCCATTCTGGTGCGGGCCGCGGCGTCGGTCGCCGTCGAGAAAGTCGTTGACGGCAATTCGACCGGCCTGAGCGACTGGCAGTTCAGCGTCAACGGCAACAACGGCTACACCTTGCCGCCTGCCGGCGGCGACTTCTCCGTCACCAACATCATCACCGGCACGACGACCGTGGCCGAGACGGATCTGCCCGGCTGGGAGGCGGCCGTCAGTTGCGACAACGGCAGCAGCGGCACGGACGAGGTCAGCTTCAACCTCGACACCGGCGAGGATGTGCGCTGCACCTTCACCAACACCCTCTGCCAGCCGGGCCGATACGACGACGGCGCGGCCTGCACGCCCACCGACCCCGGCTACTACACCGACGTGCCCGGCGCGGTGGCGCCGATCGCCTGCGTCCCCGGCTACTACCAGCCGGCCGCCGGCCAGACCTCGTGCCTCCAGGCCGACGCCGGCTTCTACGCGCCCGGCCCGGCGGCGACCGAGCAGACCGCCTGCCCGATCGGCACGACCTCGCCCGCCGGCTCCGACAGCATCGACGACTGCGTACCCCTGGTCACGACGGCCGACCTGACCATCGCCAAGGAGACCGACCCCGCCGGCGGCACGGGCTTCCCGTTCACGCTCGACCCCGGCGCGGTGAGCGTCGTTGATACGTGGGGCAGCAATGGCATCGGCCAGGGCGACTTCAACGGCCCCTTCGGCGTGGCGGTGGACGGCGACGGCAACGTCTACGTCACCGATGTGTTCGCCTACCGCGTGCAGAAGTTCGACGCCGACGGCGACTTCATCCTGATGTGGGGCAAGGACGTGCAGGCGGGGGGCGTGACAACCCACGAGATCTGTCTGGCGGCCGAGAGCTGCAAGGCGGGCGTCAGCGGCACGGGCAACGGCGAGTTCAACATCCCCCATGGCATCGCCATCGACGAGGCGGGCAACGTCTACGTCGCCGACAAATTTAACAATCGCATCCAGAGGTTCGACACCAGCGGCAACTACCTCGGCCAGTGGGGTAGCGTGGGCAGCGGCAACGGCGAGTTCGATCGCCCGTCCGGCGTGGCCGTCGACGCGGCCGGCAACGTCTACGTCGCCGACACCGACAATGACCGCGTCCAGAAGTTCAGCGCCGCGGGCGGCTACCTTGGCCAGTGGGGCAGCGGCTATCTGGAAGATCCTTATGGCCTGGCGGTCTATGGCACCACGGTCTACATCGCCAGCACCTTCAACAACACCGTCTTTGCCTTCACCACCGACGGCACCCACCTGGGTGGCTGGAACGCCAACGGCAGCGGCAACGGCCCGTTCGACCTGCCCTACGGCATCGCCACCGACAGCGCGGGCAACGTCTACGTCACCGACAGCGGCAAGGACCGCGTGTTGAAGTTCGACAGCCTCGGCTCGTACCTGTTTACCTCCTGGGGCAGCGCCGGCAGCGGCGACGGCCAGTTCTCCCTGGCGATGGGCGTGGCCGTGGCCGCCAACGGCGACGTCTACGTCGTCGATTACGAAGCCCACCGCGTCCAGCGCTTCAGCCAGACGGGCGTGGTGCTGGACGACGGCGAGGATCACGAATTCGCCGATCTTGCCCCGGGGACGTACCTCATCACCGAACTGGTGCCCGACGGCTGGACGCTGGACGATATCGACTGTGGGGCGGCGACGGTGACCGAGAGCGGGAGCACGGTCAGCGTCACGCTGGCCGCGGGCGACGACGTGACCTGCACCTTCAGCAACGTGGAGCAGGACACGGCCGCGCCCGACACGACCATCGACAGCGGCCCGACCGGCACGACCAACGACGACGCCCCGTCGTTCACCTTCAGCAGCGACGAGCCGGGCAGCGCGTTCGAGTGCAAGCTCGACGGCGGCGGCTGGGAGGCGTGCGACAGCGGCACGCAGAGCTACATCGCCGTGGGCGATGGCGAGCACACCTTCCAGGTGCGCGCCTGCGACGCGCTCGGGAACTGTGACCCGACCCCGGCCTCGCGCACCTGGACGATCGACACGGCCGCGCCGACGGTGACCATCAACCAGGCCAGCGGCCAGAGCGACCCGACCAGTAGCAGCCCGATCAACTTCACCGTCGTCTTCAGCGAGGCCGTCACCGGTTTCGCGACGGGCGACGTGAGCCTAAGCGGCACGGCCGGGGCGACGACGGCCACCGTCTCCGGTGGCCCCACGACCTACAACGTCGCCGTCAGCGGCATGACTGGCAGCGGCACGGTGATTGCGACCGTGGCCGCCAACGTGGCCGAGGACGCGGCCCTTAACGGTAACGAGGCCTCGACCTCGACCGACAACACGGTCACCTACAACGTGCCGGACACCACGCCGCCAACCGTGACCATCAACCAGGCCAGCGGCCAGAGCGACCCGACCAGCAGCAGCCCGATCAACTTCACCGTCGTCTTCAGCGAGCCAGTCACCGGTTTCGCGACGAGTGACGTGAGCCTGAGCGGGACGGCCGGGGCGACGACGGCCACCGTCTCCGGTGGCCCCACGACCTACAACGTGGCCGTCAGCGGCATGACCCAGAGCGGCACGGTGATCGCCACCATCGCCGCCGACGTGGCCCAGGACGGGGCCGGCAACGACAACGCCGCCTCGACCTCGACCGACAACAGCGTGACCTACAACGCGCCGGTGGTGACGGGCGGCATCTACGTGACGGCCGCGGGCGGCAGCGTGCCGGGGGCGGGGGCGTACCAGAAGAATGACATCCTCAAGTTCGACGGCAGCGCCTGGTCGGTCTGGTTCGACGGCGCGACGGCGGGCATGAAACCCACCACCGACATCATGGCCTTCGACGTAGACGACGACGCGGACGGCTCCGCCTGGGTGGTCATCCGCCAGGCGCAGCAGTTGCCCGGCGTGGGCAAGATGCAGCCGCAGCAGGTGGCCTACTACAACGGCTCGACCTGGACGCGCTTCTTCGACGGCCGCGATGTGGGCTTGCTGACGACCGGCGAGCGCATCAACGGCCTGGAAGTTCTGCCCGGCAACGCCTCGCCCATCGGCAGCGGCTGTCTCTACTATCTACTCATCACGACGACGGCCGCCGGCGGCGTGCCCGTGGGCGGCACGAATGTCAACTTCACCGGCGAGGACGTGCTGGGCTTTTGCATGACGCAGGCTGGCGTGAACACGGCCGGCACGTGGCACGTGGCCTTCGAGGGCCAGAGCCAGGGGCTACAGAAGAACAACAATCTGGGCCTGAGCGCGAACGGGGACGGCGGCACGCTCTACTTCACCGTGAAGCAGAACTTCACCGGTGACGGTGGGCTGGTGCGGCCGTCGCAACTGTTCAGCTTCAGCGGCGGGGTGTTCAGCGGCCCGCTGTGGAAGGCGGCCGACCATGGGCTGACGCAGCAGGTGGACGGCATCGACGTGGTTGGGTCTATTCCGTAAAGCGGAAGACCTCACGCAAAGAACGCGAAGGACGCAAAGGACGCCAAAAAGAGAACTCTTTTTGCGTTCTTCGCGTCCTTTGCGTTCTTTGCGTGAGGTCCTTTTACTGCCGGGCCAAGGAGCCGGTGATGGTCGGGTTGCGGCCGCAAAGGAAGGGCAGGCTGAGGCCGATCTGGCCGTTGAGGCTGTTGCCGTCGGGCGAGAGGTCGGCGATGAGTTCGGCGGTGATGGTGAAGCCCTGCACCTCGTAGCCGGCGCTGACCTCGATATGGTTGGGGTTCGACGGGTCGGTCTGGCCGGAGACGGAGCGCGACCCGGCAGGGATGGCCTGCGCGCCGCAGTTGCCGCCGTCGATGGTCAGGCCATCGCCGATGGTGATGTCACCGGCGATGGTGGTGCCGGTCTGGGTCAGGTTGAGGCTGACGGGGGCGGTGCTGCCGTTGTCGCTGGTCAGGGTGCCGGCGAAGGCGCCGTTGAACGACCCCGCGCTGCCGCCACCGATGGGGGCCGGGGTCGCGGCGGTCTGGGCCGGGGGGAGGGTGGGCAACGGGGCGGCCGCCAGCGTCGGCGTGATGATGACGCCGCCCTGAGGCGGCGGCTGTAGCGTCGGCGCGGCGGGGGTCATCAAGTTGGGGACGAGGGCGAAGGCGACGGCCGCCAGCAGGACGAGGCCAAAGACGAGCAGGATAATCAGGATTCCTTTCATGCGTGTTTTCTCTTCTACCTCCGACAATGGTTCCTGTTTGAAGTTGTTAGCACTATAGCGAACGCGGGCCGCCTTGATGGCGCTACTAGGCGAATCCTAACCAAACGGCCGGCGCTATTCCCCGGCGAGCGAACGCGGTACAATGAAACCATCATACCGGAGGAGACAACGATGCACACCTTGAAGCGTTTTATAGCCGGGGCGGCCATTGTGGTGGCGGTGGCGGCGATCATTGGGGCGGGCGTGGGTGTCTATTACGCCTGGGCGCTCAACACGCCGGTAACCGAATCACTGACGGGGGTGATAGCGGGGACGGAGCAAGTGCTGGCTCTGGCCGATGGCGGGCTGACGCGCGTTGGAAGCGGCCTGGAGACGGCCCGCGCCGCCACTAGCACGATCGAAGGGGCGGTGATGGCCGCCGGCGACACCATTGCCCAGACCGACATCGCTTTCACGGTGCTAGAGCGCACGGTGGGCGACACGCTGTTTCCGGTGCTGGTGGAGGCCGGCGAGACGGCGTCGGCCGTGACCGGCACGGTCGTGGCCACCAACGAGGCGCTGGAGGCGGCCAACCGGATGCCGTTTGTGGAGGTGCCGACGTTCACGGCCGAGTTGCAAATGGTGGCCGACGAGGTGACGGCGGCGCGGCAGCGGGTGGAGGAAATCCGGAGCGAGATACAGACGATGAAGGCGGATGCGGTGGCCCGACCGGTGACGGCCATCACCGACCGCACACAACCCCTCTTGCAACGTCTGGAGACGGCGCAGACGGCCGCGGTCGCGGCCCAGACGGGCATTGCCCAGCGGCGCGAGTGGCTGGCGGCGACGCGGGCCAGTCTGCCGCGGACAATCGATTGCCTGTCGCTGGCGCTGACGATCTTTCTGCTGTGGACTATCGTTGGTCAGGTGGCGCTGATCGTCCTGGCTGCGGCCCACTTGAGGAACGCGCGTTAATAGACAATCCCCCGACGGACTTCCCTTGCGAACGCCTCGCAGCGCTCGCCACAAAAACCCCCACTGACCTGTCCGCCGCCCCTAGCGGCGAAGCCCTAATGAGACCGGAAACGTGGGGTAAGTGTAGGGCTGCACTGGGCCATTGCGCCAGAAGGGGATGACCTGTTTTTTCTAAGCATATTATTTAGACAACGGCTAGGGTTTGCCCTGGTTGATGGTAGCAGACGGGGGCGGCGGACGACTGACCGCCGGCCGCCAACCAGTGACCACCCTGCTATCCACTACCCAATAACCACTTTCTCCCCCATATGTGGCACTAGACCACCTGTTCTAGCTATGCTATACTGTAAGTCAAGGGTTGGGGGCGGTCTTATTGATTGGGTCACATGGCAATGGAGGTTTGGCAATGCACGTGGTGACGAAGTACCCCGATGGCGTATTCAACTGGATCGATCTGACGACGACCGACGTGGCCGGGGCCAAGGCGTTCTATGGCGGGCTGTTCGGTTGGGAGGGTGACGATATGCCGACCGGCGGTGGGCCGGATTACACCATGTTCAAGATCGACGGCCACGCCGTGGCCGGGGCGACGCCGATGAGCGCCGACATGGAGCAGATGGGCGTGCCGCCGGTGTGGGTGTCTTATGTTAAGTACGACGACATCGATGGCGCGGCGGCGCGGGCGGCCGAGGCGGGCGGGCAAGTATTCATGCCGCCGATGGACGTACTCGACTCCGGCCGGATGACCCTCATCCAGGACCCTACCGGCGCGGCGTTCGGCATCTGGAGCCCGCGGGCGTTCGAAGGCGCGGCGCTGGTCAACCAGCCCAATACGCTGGCCTGGAACGAGTTGCAGACGCGCGATTTGCCGGCGGCGCGGGCGTTCTATAAGCAGGTGTTCGGCTGGACGGCCGACGAGATGAGCGACGGCAGCGGCTACGTGACCTTCGCCGCCGGTGGCCGGACGCAGTGTGGCTCGCTGCCGATGAACGAGATGTTCGAAGGCGTGCCGGCCAACTGGGCGGTGTACTTCATGGTCGAGGACGTGGACGCGGCCGCGGCGCGGGTGCGCGAGTTGGGCGGGACGGTGCTCGTCGGGCCGAACAGCGCGGGGGAGATGGGCCGCTTCATCGTCGTGCGCGATCCGCAGGGGGCGGTGTTCACGGCGATGCAGTTCAATGGGCCGATGGATTTGCCGCCGGGGGTTGAAGAGAATTAGGAATTGGGAATTAGGAATTAGCAATGAAGAGGGTTCATTCTGCGATTCCTAATTCCTAATTCCTAATTTACTCCGTCCAGGCCGGGCCGACGGCGAGGCCGTCGATGGGCTTGTCGGCCAGGCGGAAGGGGGCGGGGCCCTTGCCGGCTTCCAGGCCGAGCACGTCCAGCGGGCCGCCGGTCTGGCCGCCCAGGTTGAAGCCGTCGGTCAGGGTCATCAGCACGAACGACCGCCGGGCCGGGTAGAGGTCGATGCGCTCCAGAGCGTTGACATCTTCGGCGGCCAGGTCAGGTCGGGTGGAGCCATCAAAGTCCATGCGCCACTTGCCGGCGCTGGTCGCGCCGTATTGCGTGGCCACGAAGTTGATCACGTCCTCGTCGGCCACGGTCAGGTTGCCGCCGCTCTGCCGCGGCAGAGAGCCGGCCCCGGCCAGGCTGATATACAGCGGGTTCTCTACGTCCCGGCGCCAGTAGAGGGCGTCGATCTTCTCGCCAGTGGTGGTCAGCCCCACGTCGGAGCCGTCGAGGTACCATTCGAATGTGCCGGCGGTGTTGGCCCCCAGCGAGGTGGGCACGAAGCGGATAATGTCCTGCGGCGTGACCTTGCCCAGGCCGGGCACGGTCTGGGCCGCGCCCAGGCTCAGCAGCAGGCTGCCGTTGGGCAGGCGGTCGAAGGCGACGACGTTCTTGGTGATGCCTACGTCGGAGGCGTCGAAGACGATGGCCCACTGGTTGGCGGCCGTCATGCGGGTGACGATGTCGCTGTGCTTGATGGCCGTGTTGCCGCCCAGGGCGTTGACGGATGCGCTGACCCACAGGCTCTCCTCTCCCAGACGGAAGTGGTAGTCGTCGAAATAGCATTCAAGCTCATCGGGATCGTGGGACAGCAGCTTCAGGTAGTAGGTTCCATCGGCCGGCAGCACCATCGTTCCATTTAAGTAGTTACCGGCGGCATCATAGAGGTAACCGAGGCCGACCTGTTCATCGGACATCCACTGGTCTAGAAAGCGCAGGGTGTCGCCGGCGCGGCCCTCAAATCGGAACCAGTCGCTGGCGCAGTAGTCACCATTGGTTTCGTAGACGCCGCTGACGATCTGCCCATAGGAGATGGGGGTAGCCTGAGCGAGAGTATTATTTGGCTCGGCCTCGGTCAGGTCATGGGGAACGACGATGTCGCCGTGAATCGTATACGGCTGGTTGGCGTCGTAGGTTCCGGCGCACGGCCGCACGCGCAGGAAGTAGTCGCTCGCCGGGGCGTCATAGTCGGCGAACCCAAGATGCTGAGAAGCGCAGGTGGTGTCTTCCGCCACGAGACTCTGGGCGGCGTTGAAGAGGGCCAACTCGACGCGTAGCGTTGTCGGGGTGTCGTCGGAGATGAGCGAGTCGATGACGACGTGCACCTCGAGTCCGCCATCGCTCTCGAAGGAGTAGTAGTCCACGTCACCCGGAGTGAGGAAGTAGGCATCGCGAACGAGATAGTCGGGGCTGAACTGGCCCCAGACGTCGCTCAAGGGCGTAGCCGTGGCGAAGGTGTCGTTGGGCTCGTCGGGCAGGAAGTCGGCCGCGTCGGGGGCCGACACATCAGGGGGCGCGCTGTCTTGCGCGGCGGCAGCCAGCGGCAAGGCGAGGCACGCCAATAGGGCAATGAACAGATACAGTTTACGTTTCATGGTTCGGCTCCACCAATACGGTCGCCATGACCGGTACGACGCTCGCGGGCAGGCCGCGAGTTCTATGCCGGAGCCGGGTGACGGACGCGATCTTGGGCTGGCACCCCCAAACCGCGGGGAGGAGTCCCGGCGCCGATGCTGCGATGGCCGGGGATGAGCAAGACGCTCGTTCCCTTGATGCCATTGTAGATCGGCCGCGGGCGGCGGCTATCAACTGCGCTACAGGCGCAGTGCTAACTTCGATACGCGTTTCGTTCGGCTCCGCTACAGTTACAAGCCGGGCGGGCTGCCCGCCGGCGTCAGGCTGCCCAGCGAATGGTCAGACTTTTGCGCGCGGCCAGGGCGGCGCGCAGCAGGCCCAGCAGCTCGGCGTCGCCGCCGCGGCCGGCCAGGTAGTCGAGCGTCGGCTCGTCGATGTAGTAGTCCTGGTCTTCACTCGATTCCTCGACCATGCTGTCGGTCAGGAATTGCAGTTGGGCCTCACTGATCTGGCCCAATGGCTGGTCGCTGTCGTTGTCATACAGGGTGTACATCACGTCGGTTGCTCCTGTGGGCGGCGCGACGATTCGCGCTACCGTCAGTATACCATGAAAACAGGTCTCAATCCGCACCGAGGTTCTTGACGTAACGGTCGAAGAAGGCCAGCGAGCGGCCCATGGCGGTGTAGAAGTTGTTGTCGATGTCGTGGGTGTCGTTTTCGTAGAGGTAGAGCTCCGACAGCTGGCCGGCGGCTTCCATCTGTGACTGGAGCAGGATGGACGCGGCGGCGGGCACGGTCTCATCGTCGATGGCGTGGTGGAGCTGGATCGGCCCGGAGATGTCGGCCAGATAGCTGTTGGCAGAGATCGATGCCCAGAAGGCGGGGTTCTCTTCGGGCGAGCCGTAGAGATCCCACAGGCCGCCGCGCCAGCGGCTGCGGCGGGTGGGGGCGGGGGAGGGCAGGGGGGCCGGGGAGCCGGGGGGCAGGGGAGTCGTCGTCATGGCCGCGGCGGTGGAATTGTCGGCGGTCGGCGGCCGGCCGTCGGCGGTCGTGGCCGGCGTCGCCGTCGGCACGAAGGCGCGGGCGAACAGGTCGGGATAGTCGCCGACGACGCCGCCCCAGATGACGCCGGCGCGGATGTCGTCGCTGACGACCATGGCCCGCAGGGTGATGTGGCCGCCCATGGAGTGGCCCCACATGCCGACGCGGTGGGGGTCGGCCGCGGGGTGGGTCAGTACGGCGGCCAGCCCGTTGAGCACGTCGATGGTGTAATTCGGCTCGCCATAGGGGTTGCCGGCTTCCCCCTCGCTGTTGCCGTGGCCACGGTAGTCGCTGCGGAAGACGATGTAGCCGGCGCGGGCGAGGTAGTTGACGTACTCGACATAACGTAGCTCGGTCACGTACTCATCGGGCGGAATCCAGCCGTGGTTGAAAATGATGACCGGCCAGCCGGTGGGCGGCGGCGCGCCCCAGGGGACAGTCAGCAGGGCGTAGATGCGGTTGCCGTCGGAGAGGTAGGAGGCGATGTAGCGGTCGTAGTTCTCGCCCGGCTCCAGGGTGCGCTCGATTGTCAGTTCGCTGCCGGGGTAGTCGCGGCGGCGCATGACGTCGATCATGAGGGGGTGTTCGGGGGTGGGGGTGGGCGTGAACGTCGGCGTGGCGGTGGCGGTCGGGGTGGCTGTCGGCGCGGTTGTTGGCGTGGCCGAGGGTGTGGCGGTTGGCGGGTGGCGGGTGGCGCTCCCTTGCTCTGTGGGAGAGGGTTGGGGAGAGGGGGCGCTGACGAGGGCGCTACCATGGGGCGAGGCACAGGCGGCGAGGGACAGGAGCAGGGCAGCTAGGAACAGGGATGTTAGGCGGGACATGGCTCGTATTCTTGGTGGTGAGTATAGCGTGGCTGGGGGGTGGGGGAAAGGGATACCCTTCGCATAGCCAAATGGGAATAGGCTAACCTGTTATGGGCTGCCTTCGCCCCCGGGCTAGAGTTGTTGAGGGGTCGCCCCAAGCGCGGGGTTGTTGTGCGCCCGCCCCGGGCCAAAGCCGCGGGGCTTCGCAACGGCAGCCCGTGAGCGGGCCTGTCAGAGACGCGGCCGCCCGCGGAGTGCGCATCCTCAGATGCGCTTCTTAAGCCGGCCTCGGCCGGCGCTGTTGAATAGCCCGGCGCCTTTTGGCCCGGGCGGGCGGGGGTGGGAGTGGATAACATCGTTCGTCGCCGACCCCATCCCGATCGGGCGCGATTGGACTGCTTTGCGGGAACCCTGGCGCGGGTGCCTTATGGAGTCACTGGCCACTCGCCACCCGCCACCTACCTCCGTTGCCGCGGCCGATAGGCCCACGCGCCGCCGATCTTCTTGCGCTCGAAGTCGCGGGCGAAGGGCGAGTCGCGGACGGTGATGCGCTGGCTGAACCAGGCGACCATGTTGGCGGCGATGGCGTGGGGCTGGCGGTCGTCGCCCTGAAGCTCGCGGGCGCGGGCGATGAGGCGGCCGCCGGCGCGGTCGAGGAGCAGGGCGGCGACGAGGGCGTCATGGGTGACGTGTTTCGGCGGGTCACCGGCCAGGTCACCGATCAGCCGGGCGATGAGGGGCATGGTTTCCTCTTGCGACCACGTTGTCACCTCTGGGCGCGGGGCGCGGGCGGCCGATTTCGTGGGGCTGGGTGTGGGCGTGGCGGGGGCGGTGGGGGCGAACTGGTCGAATTGCTCGCGATTGCTATGGGCCAGGCGCAGCAGGGCTAAGGAGCGGTGGGCTTCGCGGCCGTCATCGTAGCGGACGAGGCGATCGTCGCCGTCGACGGCCAGGACGACGTAGGGGCCGTAGCGGTCGCGGCCGTGGAAGCCGGGAGGGAAGTCAGTCATAGGTACGATGTGGCGGGGCGCAGGGGGCCGGGCCACCAGGGGAGATGATACGTGGGTTTACGGGTGGTGGCAAGGATGTGGCAAAGCGAACCAGGGCAACCACTGAGAGAACAAATCATGTCTACGCATAGTCAGAGGCTTATACGTCATTGGAGCGGACGCCGCTATTTTGCTGCCTGACTGGGCTGAGCGGCGGCAGGCTGACAGGGTGCGCTACGGTTATGCGGCGGCGGCCGTCGACATCCGCGGCTGCGGACTCTGGGCGAGCGTGGCTCAGGGCGCGGGTGGCCGGGGCGGCAGGGGTAGCAGCGGCGACTGCTCAATGGCGTTGCGGTTCGATAGCGTGTTGGGCCGGCAGTTGGGGCCAGGCTCGATGGTGAAGTCGTCGTAGACGTGGCCCACGCCCTCATAGAACGAGCCGCCGCCCAGGCCGATGCGCCCGTTCGGTATCTCCGGGAAGGTGAAGACGGTCGAACCCCAGATTTGCAGTTCCAGTGTTCCGGCCGGCGTTGGCTTCAGACCCAACTGGGTGTAATAGCCGGTCGGGTTGATACCGTTCGCCTCGCCCATGGCCCAGATGCGCCAGCCGTCCATGAAGAAGTAGAGCACCCAGCGATCAAGTTCGGGGACGATCTCGAACGAGTAGAAGTGGCTCCAGTCGTCGTTGAGGCCGAAGATGAGGCCGGTGGTGCCGACGCCTTGGGCGATGGTGGTCTTAACGGTCAGACTGTGGAAGCTCTGCCAGGTGTCGCCGCGAGTGACGCCGGACCAGGCGTCGGGCACGCGGTGGAGAATGGCGTAGTGGGGGCCGATGTAGTGGTTATCACTGTAGTAGTAGGCCACCGTGCCACGATCGGCGATGGGCCAGCCGGAGGTGGGGTCGCTGAAGTCGTCGAAGAGCAGCCCGCCGCAGAAGCCGGACAAAACGACGGGCACGGCGGCCACGTAGTCGTAGGGGCGAAAGACGAGCAGCCGCCCCTCGCTGAGATTGGCCAAGGCGTTGCCCGGCAGGGGGGCGAAGCCAAACTCATCGGTCTCGTGCTCGAGGCGCGGGCCGATGCGCCGTAGTGAGCCGTCGGCGGCGTTGTAGGCGTGGACGTTGGGCCAGACGGTAAGGGTGATGACAACCACTTCGTCACTCTCGGCGGCGACGAAGGCGTCGGCGATCGACGTCCGGGGGTGGATCGGATAGGCCAGTTCGACGGCCAGCGTCAGCGGATCGAGCCGGACAAGGTTGATTTGGCCCTGATACGAATGCCAGCGGGCGATGAGGAAGGAGCCGTCGGGGGCGGCGGCCAGGACGGGCGTCCAACTGTAGCCGGCCTCTTCAGGCAGCGGCTCCTCGGCCGTCAGGGCAGGCACGATGCCGCTGAGGTCATAGCGCCGCAGGGTGGCGGTGCTGTGGTCGGGGGACAGGGTAGCGGTGTAGAGGGCCGCGCCGTGGACGAGCACGCTCTCCGGCGCGCCATCGGGATAGGTCATCTCGTGCAGTCGTTGGCCAGTCTGGCCGTCGAGGACGAGCAGGGCGCGCTGGTTGTAGAAGGAGAGATAGAGACGGCCGTCCGGGCCAACGCCGAAAGCATTGGCGTCGCAGGCGGCGGCCTGGGCGGGGCAGTCGTAGGTGAGGGTGTCGATCACGCTGTAGGTGGACGTGTCGTAGACGAGAATCGCCCGCGGGTCGCCGCTGAACTCGGTCATGTAGAGCCGCGTGCCCTCGGGGTTGAGGCCCAGAAGAGACACGGGCTGGTCGAGGTAGACGGTGGTGGCGGCCGGGATGGGGCGGGTATCGATCACGTTCAGGCGGGGCTGATGGATGCCGGCGGTGTAGAGGCGGCTGCGGGCCAGGTCGGAAATGGTTGAGCGGGGGCGGCCGAAATCGCCGGTCATTTCGTGGGCCAGGGCGTATTCAGGGGTGGCCGTCATGGCCGGGGCGGCGGGGGCGGCGCGTCGGGCGGCGACGGCCGTCAGCAGCAGCGTGGCCAGCAGAACGAGCAGCGGGCGGGCGCGGCGAAACGTGGCGTTCATGGGTGGCTCCCTTGCCGGGCGACGATGTTGGCGGCGGCAATGTGGGGCCAGTATAGCACGGGGCGCCCAAAGAGAGCAGACGACAGACGGCCGACCGCCGACGACGGACGACGGACGACGGACGTCCGTCAGCGGTCGGCGGTCGCCGCGGCAAAGAGGGCGCTGAACGCCAGCGGTTCCTGCGCCACGCCGCTGCACGTGCTTTGGGCGCGGGCGGTGTCGATGCCGGGGCCACAGGGGCGGTCGCGGTTGAGGGACCAGAAGGAGAGGCGGCCGAGGTCGCGTTCGCCGGCCAGGGCGACGAGGGCGGCGGCGTCGTCCAGGGTCAGGGCGTCGCCGGCGACGTCGTTCTGGCCGATCATGGGCGTGGCCCCCAGCAGCGGCCAAAGGTCGTCGGGGTCGCGGGCGCCGCCGGCGCGGCCATAGGCGGCGGCCAGTTGGCCGGCGGCGGCGGCCAGGGCGGCTTCGTTGGCCTCGGCCATGCTCATCCCGGCCGGGCGCGAACCGGCGTAGTTCATCAGCATCAGGTTCAGCCCGCCCAGTTCGACGCCGGCGGCCAGGGTGTCGTCGAGCAGGGCCTCGCCTTCGGCCGTCAGGCCCTGGGGGGCGACGGGCAGGGTCAGCCACACGGCGAGGTCGTCGTTGGCGGCTTGCAGCCGGGCGAGGGCGGCGGCGCGGCGGGCGTTGGCGGCGCGGTCGGCCAGGGCGGGGCCCTCCACGTCGAAGTCGAGCAGACGCGGGTCGTAGCGGTCGATGACGGCCTGGTAGGCGGCGGTCAGGGCGTTGGCGTCGGCGCAGGTGGTGGCCAGCTCGGCCCCGGCCGCGCCGCCGAAGGCCACGGCCACGTCGCCGCCGCGGTCGCGCAGGCGGGCGATGCGGCCGTCGAGGTCGAGGCCGCCGGCGGCGGCGTCGAGGCTGTACTGGCCGCCCCACGTGGGGGCGCAGGGTTCGGCCGGGGCGGCGGTGATGAAGCTGAGGATGACGTTGACCGGCAAAGAGCCGGTGTCCGGCAGGGCGGGGTCGTCGGCGTCGAAGGCGAAGGTGGGCGGCAGGGTGATGTCGACATAGGGGGCGAACCAGGGGGCGGGGGCGGCCGCCTGTGGGCGCAGCAGGGCCGGGCCGAAGCGGGCGACGGCGGCGATGAGCAGGGTGAGCAGGAGGGCGGCGATGAGCAGCAGGCGGGCGCGGGAGGGGCGGCGGGGGGAGTTTGTCATGTGATGGCTTATATAGACCTGACGGGTCTCGGAAGACCTGTCGGGATCCTAACAAAAACAGCCGCCCCGATCGAAATCGGGACGGCTGTAGAAACCGTTACAAATTAAGGTACCCTGACGGGTATGACAGTTACCACCTATTACGGTTGCCGCTGCCACCAGCCGGACGCTCTTCACGCGGGCGGGCTTCATTGACGGTCAACTCCCGGCTATCAATTTGCTTGCCGTTCAGCGCTTTGATGGCGGCGTTGGCCGCGGAATCTTCCATCTCAATAAAGGCGAAACCCCGGAAGCGGCCGGTTTCACGGTCGTTGATCATGGCCAGGGACTCGATAGCGCCAAACTCAGAGAACATCTCGCGAAGTTCGTCTTCCGTGGCCTGAAACGACAAGTTACCTACGTAAATCTTTTTGGACAATTCTAACTCTCTTTTTCGACTAAAAAGGACCGCGAGTGACATTCCACACCTCGGGTCCGGATTTCAACTTCGGTTAGTGTACCTGATCTTATGAAAAATGCGAGGATGGATCGCTGCTTGATGAGGCCTCTCTTAAGTAAGTCGTCGTCGCCGAAGCGAACGTCCTGGGCGGCTAGAGATGGTGGCTCAACCAGTGACATAGGTTAGAGGAAAACGCTCCGGTTCATCCAGCGCGGCTAACTCAATATCGATGTCCAGGTCGGGCCAGTAGAGTTGATCGGGCGCGGGCTGTTGCAAATCAACAATCTGCGCCACTGTGGCCTGCCCGAAGGCGGGGTAGTCGGCGAAGGACACAAAGTATTCGCGCTCGCCGACCAACAGCCAAAAGCCAATGGCGGTGATGCCGGTGATTTCACTCATGGATGACGTTGCGGTCGTCGAGGAAATCGACGGGCGGGGCGGCGCGGACGTCGGCCAGATCGGGGACAACCACCATGCGGTGTGGTAATAGACTAATAGAGCCTTAGCAAAGTAGCGACGGCAACATCTTCGTCTACGTCTTCCCAATGGATGCCGATGCCACGGGTGATCAAGCGCCAGTTATCGCGCTGCTCCGGTGTGGCGTCTCGCAGTCTGGGAAACCATTCCAGAGGAACGGAGATTTCGCGCCCGTCGGACAGACTGACGATCAGCGTATCTTCGCCGAAGCGGACGGTCTCGGCCAACGTCGCAATAGGGCTAACGGTACTTAAGATGTTCATACCATTTCTCCAGAAAGAACGCTGCGTTCTCTTCGACAAGCTCTCTAAGTTGACGAATCTGGCGTGAATTATAGCCGACAGCCCAGACCAATGTTACTGGAGAGAGCCAGAACTTTGCGCCGTTTTCCGCGGACTCAACGTGGATATGTGGTGGTTCGTTGTTCTCCAGACTGAAGAAGTAGAACCGATGGGGGCCGACGCGCTTGATTGTGGGCATCAACTCAAATTATACACTATCACTATTTAGCCTCCCTCCACAATCCCAATCTCCTCCTCCGTCAACCCATACAACCCCATCATCCGGTTGTTAGGAACGGCGCGGCGATCGAACGCGAGAGAAGCCAAGGATGCGCGCAAACTGGGCACGAACAGCAGCCAGGTCTTTTGGCTCCAGCCGGCCTAGTTTTCGCCGCACGAGCGAGGCTTCAAATGTGGCTAACAGAGGTTTGACCGCACTCGGTTTGGCAAGCCCTGCTTTCTGCCAGGCGGTCAGCCTGACCTCGTCGTCGCCACCAAAGCGGCCTGTTATGGGCGCCAGGATGAGATCGGGATGGGTCGAGTTGTAGGCCGTGCTGCTAAGAACGACGGCCGGTCGTTGCTTGACGGCTGACTGGTCGGTGTAGGGGAATGGGACGAGCAATACGTCGCCTGGTTCAATAAGCGTCATAGATGGCGTCTTCATCGTTGTCCCACACCCGCGCCAGCGAGGCGGCCGAGGTCGACATCATGGCGTAGACCAGGTCGGCGGCGCTATCGGCCGGGTCGAGGATTGTGACCAGCAGCCGGGTATTCGGCTCCAGAGTGACGGGCACGTCCAACTGGATAGTTGTGCCGTCGTAGTGGGCGGGAATGGTGGTCAGTAAGCGATCCATGGGGCTAGTATAGCGCAAACGACACCATTTGGAACGCGGCGGGAAGGCCGGCTACCCCTCCACAATCTTGATCTCCTCCTCCGTCAACCCATACAACCCATACACCAGCCGGTCGATCTGCCTGTCCGTGGCGTCGATCTGGCGCTGGAGCACGGTCTTGACCTGTGGGTTGCCCTCGGCCGACAGCCGCCGGTGCAGCTCCAGCATCCGCGTCACCAGAGCAACCAGTTCGTCGTGGCGCTGGGTGTCGGTGGGGTTGGTGGGGTCGATGGTGCGGATGGGGAGTTGTTGTATGAACTGCGTCCAGAAGCGCACGTAGCCACCGCGCAGTTTCGTTCCTACGTGGAGTAGAAACTGAAACAGCAGGTTGCTATTAAGTAGGCCAAGAATATACATGGGAGACAAGCCACACTCTGGCTTTAGAATGATCCCATAGCCAGTCTTGAAGTAGTGGCCGCCCTCATCGTATGTGAACGAGGCTACGTTGTTGTAATCGGGAACCACCAGTTTCGGCCGTTGAAAAAGCGTCATGCTCTTTGGATAGCCGAAAGCATACCAGTTCTTGCCGCTGAACTTGCCCTTCTCCCGCTCGGCTAGTTTAGGCTTGCAAGCCTTGAGATACGAGAATGCAAGCGGATAGAGACGCGATAACTCGCGTTCAGTCATTAGCTCAAAGTCACTTTCAAGAATGTTGTACGGACATATGAGA
>CXWK01039127.1_pt1 | contig 18614 bp, 19 predicted proteins | sample 590851 | NCBI WGS metagenome assembly CXWK01 (sample SAMEA3498364, study PRJEB10139) | wastewater metagenome | biome: wastewater treatment plant; material: activated sludge | place: Denmark | collected 2014-08-01 | reverse complement strand
AACCCCCGCCGAAGCACGAGCCGAAGCGGCACAACACAAAACAGCAGCCTGACCGTCAACCACGACGGGGGTCACTACGATGACGTGAGCTGCGACCAGTTCGCGCTTGCTCTTCTTGTTCGTCACCTGTCAACTGGCTTTCCACCCACGAGCGCATCCGAAATCCGCTCTCGTTGGGCAGGATGCAACCCCGGCAAAGCCGCCAGCGAGAACCACCCCAACTCAGACGACTCGGGACTGATTGCTGGCTGAGTCGAATCCAGGGGAGCACAAGCCTGTGCTGATGCTCTGTTCTCACAATGGTCTCGAGCGCTTAGGGGACGCCTAAGTTGGCGCTTCGACGAGAAGGTCCTTGTCGCAGAAGACGTACCGGACGGAACTGGCTCGACTCACTCGACCCGCCACTGGCGGCGTCCTAGCCCTCAGACAGCTGAGCTCGTGTTTCCAGCGACCCGTGTCCACCTTCCTCAGACTGACAGTGATTCTCCAGGCCTCCGCCAGCTCCACTTGCGGGCCGGCTGATGGCAGGTCGCCTCCTCGGCATGCATTGGATATCCCTGTCTCTACCGGCCACTCGACATCTCTACTTGGAGTCGCTCGCACCTCGCCATGGAAACCTTTGAACAGATCAGGAGATCGTGAGGAACGACATCGGTCCAGTGCTCCTTACCATCCGTATACTCAATCTCGATTCCGGTTACGTGCACCCACGGATCCTGGCTGCGAACGCCGACGAAGACCTCGGTCGAACCCGGACCGTCTGAGTCGGCCGCGGGCACTGTCGCGGGAAGGGGGGTAGGAGTCCCCCCCAGGTCAGCATCTGTTGGCGGCCAGCCTGACCACTGGATAGCACCGATGTCGCGTGGCCACTCAAGCGCGTAAGCGGGCGCAAGGGCTGCGTCTGGCGGGTTGGCGATCGCCCGCGCGTTGGTGATCGTGAAGGCCCTTTCGTCGGGTGACCTCAAGGTCACCAGTCCCCAGCCCACCTCCGAACCTGCCGATACTACATACGGGGACTGGACGGGGAGTCCAGTCTCGAGGGGGCCATCGCCTTGTGGCCCGTCCTCGGGGGCAGCCCCGATGCATCCCCCGAGGAATGAGCCGAGCACAATCATGACAAGTGAAACTCTCCACCTGCCTCCCACTAACTCACTTCCTTCATTTCCAGTTGAGTGGAAGGGACCCCATTGAGTCCGCAGAGTTTTGCCGAACGTTTCCCACTGGCTAGGGCGTAGCGCACGGAGGTCTGAAACTCGGACGAGAGCGTCTGACTTACCCGGCCAACGACGTTGGTCCCTAGGTTTACGCCGCCGTTGATTGTCTGCGTGATGCTTTCGTTGTCTCCTACACGCAATGGCGATGCGATCTTGGCGACGTTGACCGCCCGACAGGGCCATCCTGGGGTGTACCCGTATTTGATGCTCGTTCCACCTGTCCAGAGTTCGGCTTGCCACTTGTAGATGGGCGTCATCCAGGTCTTGCCGTCAACCGAGTTGGAGCACCAGAGGTCCCAAGCGTAGTAGCGAGTCTCCACACGGAACTCTCGACCCTGGTTACGAAATGCCGAGAACGATGTGTCGGCCGTATGGGCCTTTAGGCGTGTCATGCCCATCCCAGCAAGCCCTGAACCATAATTCAGGAAGGCCTCGGTTGCTGTCCCATCCGACTTCTTGTAGGTCACGCTGGCCGTGGTGCCTGAGCCTGTCTTCACCCGTCCCACTGTGACGGGGCGGTCCCACGGCTTGGCGCCACTCCTCTTCCAGTAGGTGGAATAGTTCCAGCCCAGAGGGCACGTTTTCTTTGCAGCGGTCGCGCGCACAGAGGCCGCACCAACGTCGGTGGCCCGTGCTACGGGAGTGGTGCCGTCCACGACGACAGACGTGGGGAGCCGCTGATCGTTGGAGTCAGGCACGAGCTCCAACGTCTGCATACCGACTGGGCCGTTGCCGATCTCCACACTGATGGGGACGCCGGCCCCTTCCGGGACGCCGCTGGTCGCGGCGCCGGTGGATGGGGGGACTTCAAGGACAACCGCGAATCGGCCTCGGTCATCCGTTCTTCCCATGCCAATGCGAATTCTCTGTGCCGAGCGGTCTGCTTTGCGGGCTCGACCGAGTTCGACTGCTGTCGGTTCCCGATAGACGCTCACTGGGAGACCCGTGGCTGGGAGGCCACCCTTGAACATCGCATGACCGATCAACTGCCTAGTCTGTCCACCGCTGGCAGAGGCCAGTGAGCCAAGTGGCAGACCCAGCAGGGCGAACAGAGTGATAACGGCCAAGACAGATTTGCGAATAGACACCATTTCCCCCGATAAACAATGCAACCCAAACATGGTTGATGGCCTAGACATTACACGTGCAGTAGCACTGGCCCAAGGCAGTCTATTTCCCCTCTTTGGATGACAGAGCCTTGGTGGGCAAACCGGTGCGACCCCTGATGTGAGTTGACAGTCCCTTTCGGGGGCTTGCAGGCTGCATGATCCGAGTGGAGGACATGTAGATGGGACGGAAGTCGATGTTCACGGCGGCGCAGAAGCGTGACGCGGTGATGGGCGTGATCAGCAAGCGCAAGACGGTGTCGCAGACTTGCCGGGAGCTGGGGATCTCTGAGACGACGTTCGCGCGGTGGCGTGAGCAGGCGTTGGCGGGGATGGAGGCCGCGTTGGCGGACAAGGGCTCGCGGGATTCCCGGGAGGATCTGCTGGCCAGGCAGTTGGCGGAGGCCGAGCGCACGGTCGGGCAGTTGGCGTTGGAGAACGACCTGCTCGGAAAAGCATCGCGGCGGTTGACGTGAGCACCCGCGTCACCGCCGCAGTCGACTTCGTGCGACACGACCAGGTGCCCGTGGCGACCGCCGCTCGTGTGATGCAGGTGTCCCGGCAGGCGCTGTATGCGCGGATGGCTCCAGCCACGTCGCCTGAGCCTGGGCCAGCGCTTCGTCTGCTGCCGCCGGTGCTGCCGCACGACTGGCAGACGATGGAGCTTGGCCCGGGACACTGCGACGTCGAGACCGCGATCCATGTCTTGGCGCGCAGGCATCCGGCGGCGGGGTACCGCAAGGTCACCGCCCGCGCGCGACGCAAGGGCTACTCGTTGAACCGGAAGAAGACCGCGCGGCTGCTGAAGGCCTGGGGGTTCCTTCGCACGGTCAGGAAGCCGCACCCCAAGGCGCAGGGCAAGCCGTTCGACATCACCGCATCCAATCAACTGTGGCAGACCGACATGACCAGCATCTGGTGCGGAGAAGACGGCTGGGGGTACTTCACTGCTGTCATCGACTGCTTCGACCGGAGCCTGCTGGGTTGGTCGTTCACGCTGCGTTGCCGCGCCCGCGATGTGTCCCCGAGCCTGGAGATGGCGTGGGCTACGGCGTTTCCTCACGGCGCTGACAGCGACGACGAGATCGCGGTCACGGTCCGGCATGACAATGGCACCCAGTTCACCTCGATTCACTACCGTGACGTCGCCGGCAGCCTGGGACTGAAGTTGTCGCGCACTGCCTACCGGCATCCCGACGGCAACGCGTTCATCGAGCGGATGTTCCGCACCCTCAAAGAGGAAGCCGTCTGGCCCAACGAGTTCGACACCTTCGACCAGGCCAGCGAAGCGATCCGGGCCTGGATGATCGACTACAACCACGAGCGCCCACATGCTTCACTGGGCGAACGAACCCCCGCCGAAGCACGAGCCGAAGCGGCACAACACAAAACAGCAGCCTGACCGTCAACCACAACGGGGGTCACTACGATCCCATTAGTCCGGCCTTCGGCGGCATTCAGGGCCAAGGCCGGTGCGCAGGCTCGCTGGGTTGATGAGGGGACGTCCACAGCGTACGCAGTACTTGCCACGAAAGGCTGGCTCGGCCGGTTTCTGATGCGGCAATACTTGTACGCCCAGTTCATCGGAGTACCGATCGAGTCGGGGCATCACGGCGCCGAAGGTCGCGTGCAGCGACTGTATCGACGGTTTCGTTGCGTACAACCCTGCGGCGGCGGCCACGACAGCGCGGTACTCAGCGGTAGACAGTCGCGAAGCGAGGAACAGGTCGACCTGTGTTGCGGAGGCCCGGACTGCCGCTAGGTCATGTTCGCCTAGGTCCCTCACATTACGCGTGAGGATGAGGGGTGCGCGGATTGTCCAGGCCGCTTGCAGGAGATGGATATCGCGCAGATCAGTGGTGTCCCTCACCGTCACGTTCGCCAGCGGATCGGGAATCAGTGCCGATTGACTCTCATTTGCCAGTGCTTGACGAATGGGCGGTACCGTCGCGGGGTCGCGGCCCTGATCAATGGCCATTGCGAGGCGGGCGGCATCGGTTTCGGTCAGAACCTGCTCACTCCAGCGGACTTGGAAGTTGTCGACGACCCGGGCCGCAGTGATGAGTAAGTTGCGGACGTGCAGCGAGGCGAGCGCGTCGGCGTCAATGACAACTTCAAGCATGTGTACCGCGGACGCGCTCCAATGCCTTGGCAACGCGTTCGGGGCTGGAGTCCAGACCCTCCTCCGCAGCAGTCAGCGCGCGCAGGTCCGCGACACGCTGCTCAATGCATGCCTCCTTGTATCGGGTTGCGTCGGTCCATGCGACGCGATGGCGTCCCCGAACCTTTCGGGATGGAAGTCGCCCATCGGCGATGAGACGTGACACCGTTGATCGGGACACACGCAACATCCGCGCGACTTGCGCGGGGGTGAGTTCCGGCTCTTCCGCGTCCGTAAAGATGGCGATCTGCCGGGAGGCGGCCACCGACTCAATCGCGGGAACGAAGTGTTCCTCGAACCAGTCTGGCAACGGGCGCCGGTGCAAGTCGCCGATCAGGGCGGCGGCTTCGGCGGCGGCATCCGCGTCGGGGATGAACGTGGTGTGAGACATGACCCAAGCCTACATCATCTGTGCAAACTGTGCACGGGCGCACTTTGCACGTCGAGAGACCTCTAGCGGTTCAGGCGCCCGTTCAGGCAGGCTGGTGAGGTGCCGATATGTGGGGTGTGGCGGTAACGGTGGACCGGTGGCGGCGGTACGGCAAGGACCGGCTGTACGTCAACGACGGAGGCGTGCGGTTGGGTTGGCACGACCTGATCACCGGCACCACTGTGGTGGAGGTCACGCAGCGTGCCGCTGACGTTCACGCAGCGGTCGCTGGCCTGATTCCTCAGCCGCGCGCGGCGGCAGACACTGAGCCGCCACCTTCAGAAGCACCGGCAGCCGCCCCTGCCACTGCGGCTGTTCCCGCCCCCGACCAGGAGGCGTCCGGGTCGTTGGCTGAGCAGCGGGCGGGGCAGTTGGCGCGGCAGCGCGCCGACCAGGAATGGGAAGCCGCGAAGCAACGGTCCAAGATTCGGGCGTACGCCGGACGGATGTTGGGCGCCAGGACGGATGAGCGGGCGTGGCGACTGGGCGCCCAAGGCGAGGAGACCGTGGGTCGCGCGTTGGACCGGCTTCCCGACGGGTTGCACGTGCTGCATTCCGTTCCCGTCGGGCAGCGGGGTTCCGATATCGACCACGTGGTCATCGGCCCGCCTGGGGTGTTCACGATCAACACGAAGCATCACCCCGACAAGCGGGTGTCGGTATACCCGAAGCGGCCGCGAGGACGCGGAGTTGACGAGCAGCAGTGTTCATGAGGGTGCCCCGGTGAGGTTTGGTCGGGGGGTCATCCATGAGCGCTAGTGGGTAGATGTCATGCAAGAGAGACACGGGCGCGGTTGCGCCCTCCCTGCGCTGCAGCGCACGCTCTGCTTGCCGCTCGATCGACGGGGACCAACGCACCACGAACCCGTGCTCTTGGCCGGAGCATCGAAGGAGGAAGGTGCGGGATAGGGGTGCGCTGAGGACGTCCGCGTCGCAGACGACGGGGATCGTCACTCGTGCGCTTCGTCGAGCGCCACCATCACGTCCATCCGGTGGCGGTTCAGTGCCTGCTCGTATGACTGGACCGCGTTCTCGGGAATTCGGTGGTGGGCCCCGACCTTCACGCTCGGGAGTCTTTCCGCCTTGATCAGCCGAGACACTGTGCTTCGAGATACCTGAAGACGACGGGCGGCTTGGGCGGGGGTGAGATAAACCCTGCGGGCAGTGAGTTCGACATCGCTGCCGTGGGTGGACGCTTCATCGAGGAACTGCAGGGTCTCGCGAAGCCATTCAGGAGAATCGGCTGGCAGATCGAGGGGGGACATGGGTCGACGGCGAACTTCGTCATGGGACACCACGTGTTGCTGGTCGCTTCTCATGAACTCAGCCTACCTCCAGATGCACAGTTGCACCTACATAAGTGTGCAACCGCAATTCATGGGTTCTCACATGACGCGGGTGGTGTCGTCAATGACGCTGACCAGTGCGGCGATGCGGTTCACGCGCGGTGATCGACGTGCACGCACCACAGGTGACGTCGGTGGATCGTGCTGCCTTGCGTACCGCGGGGTCGGTCTTCCGTCGTGGCGGTCGCGGCGGCGGCGCCGGTGGGCCACAAGTTGGCGGCCAGGCCGTGTTCGAGGCGGGCGATGGTGTGCAGGTCGGGCCACACAGTGCCGTGGAGTATCGCGGCGATGGTCGTGTGGTCGACGCCGGTGGCGGTCTTGGCGGCACGCAGGCTCATGCCGTGTATGGCGTCGCCCCACACACGACGAAACCCCCACCGGGACCATCCCCGGCAGAGGTTTCGCAAAGAAGATGGGGTGGTTTCGCAACCACCCATGGTGTCCGAGGGGGGAAACAAACACTCTTCAGTGGGGGAATTCCCCATGGGTTGGGAACTGGTCACAACTGTCATCCTGCCGAAATTCGATGCCATCTGGCGAGGCTTCGCGTGATTCCCGAAACGGCGCGGTCGTCGACTTCTCACCTGATGTATCGGCACCCCGACGGCTGAAGATTTGGGGCCGCTTCCGCTCCCAGCAGGTCATTGACGACTTCGTGGCGTGGGCGGCGGACCCGGGTGACCCCAACGACGAAGCGTGAGTTCTCTCCGGACTGGCCAACGCGACCTGTTCCCTCGGCTAAATCGCGGTCAAGAGCAGGCCCCGTCGTGGTTCCACGTCGAACTCACACTGGTCCGCAACGCAGGGAGTGAGCACGGCCCCGGTGGCAAGTCGGTTCCCCCACACGTCGATCGACATGGGACCGGATTGGACTGCTTCGATCCCGGTTGGCCAGCACGGCCCAACCTCTACCCGCAAACAGCGCTAGCACCGCCGGGTACCTCGTCCGGGTCATGCGGCAGACGGGATTGGCCAACCTGCCTGAGGACTTGTGGCATTTCACCCTGCTCGACGAGCCCTACCCCGACACCTACTTCGAGACCGGGAACAGGAAGGTCTCAGTGATCCAGGACTTCTCGTGAGCGGCAGATCATCTCATCGCGGCCAGCGAATGAGACGGGTCAGTCCTGTCCGTTGGCGATCTCGGGGGCGAGTGCTCCCTGGGCTGCCTGCGACCCGCTGCGACCGCCGCCCTTGCCCCGCAACACGAGCGCGAAGCCGACGGCCAGCGCGGCGCCCAGCAGCGGCCCCACGAGGTACACCCAGTACGGGCCGAGGTCACCGCCGACCAGGTTCGGTCCCAGCGTCCGAGCCGGATTCATGGATGCGCCGGACAGCGGTGCCGCCCACAAGCCGGCGAGACCGATGTAGGCAGCCACCGCCAGGGCCGCGAAGAGTCCCACATTCTGCGCCCCCGACGCAGTGCCGAGGATCACCGAGACGAGCCCGAACGTCAGAATGACTTCGGTGAGACACGCGACGGCGGGGCTCGTGTGAGATCCCGGGTATGAGCCACCGTTCGAGGCTGAGACGCCTGCTAGCACCTGCAGCACCGCGGCGGCAGCGACGGCACCGATCAACTGAACCCCGACGTACCCGGGCACGCGTCGCCACGGGAAGTCACCTCGCAGCGCGAATGCGAAACTCACCGCCGGGTTCAGGTGCGCGCCGCTGACCCGACCCATGAACAGGATGATCGCCAGGACGGTCAGGGCGGGTGCGACGACGGCCATGCCCAAGCCCACCGTCCCCACGTAGGAGACGCCGACCATGGGGGCGCCGGAGGCCGCCAGTACCAGGAAGAAGGTGCCGATCAACTCGCTGGTCAGCCGGCGCCATTCCTGCTTCGGGTTGTCGAAGTCCTCGATCCGCTCCGAAATCGATCGATCGACGACTTCGACCCAGTTGAACGATCCCTTGCTGGTTGCGGGAGTCGTGCTCATGCAGGTGCGCTCCTCGTCCGTATCCGTGGTCTATGACTGTGGCCGCAGACCCGGGAAGATGTCGAGACAGACCTCTTGGATGATCTGCAACCCCTGCTCTGGGGTGACCGAATCGTCGGGGTTGGCGGGTGCGGACTTCAGGTCCCAGCCCTGGGACTTGGCGTAGGTGAGGCAGCCCTGCACCATGGCTTTGCCGAGTCCGGAGAAGAATGGCTGCAGTCCGTTGGCATCGACGCTGAAGGCGGGCACCGGGTGAGGCTGCACCGTCGGCCACTCGTCCGGTGGTCTCGGTGTCTCACGGTTCAGTAGGTGCTGGAAGGTGCGTGCGTGCGCATCGCGCTGGGTGAAGGGTTCGCCGAGACCCCACACCTCGCGCAGGGTGGCCAGCAGCGAGGTGTGGCGGTACTCCTCGTTGACCACGGTCTTCTCGTCCACCCAAGGAGACACGATCACCGCGGGGGTGCGGTAGCCGGACAGGGTGTAGCGGAAGCCGCACTGTCCCTCGGGCGCGCCCTTCACCGGCGCGTCCACCTTGGGCGGTGCCACATGATCGTAGGTGCCACCCGGCTCGTCCCACCCGACGAGGAGGAGCGTGTTGCGCCAGTTCGAGCCGGTGGGGGCGTCCGCGGTACGGACCGCGTCGTAGACCCGCGCGAGGAATCCCTCACCACCGAGCACGGACGACGGCGAGTCGATGGGGATATCCAACCCCTGGATCATGGCCATGCCGGCAGCCGGGTGGTAGTCGTTGTGACCGGCGCCCAGGGCCGGCTCGATCATCGAGAAATCGGGCAGCGTCCCGTTGGCCGCGTCCTTCTCGAACTCGGAGAAGGGGACGATGTGCGTGGCGAACCTATCTGCCAGTCGCGGCGCGCTGATCAACCCTGTGAACGAGATGGACGACGGCTGGCACACGTAGATCTTCCAGGTCTTCCCGCACGAATCCAGCCTGTTGAAGATGGTCTCGGCGTCGTTGTGCTGGATGAAGTTGGAACTGGGGGCGTTCTTGACGAACCCCGACGACGTTCCCGTCAACCAGAACGAGCGGTTGGGGAACGTCTGCGACGGCACCTCGCTATACCAGTGGTCGAAGGTGGCGAAGCCGCGGGCCAGGCCGCTGATAACGGGCACTTGCTCGGGGGTGAACCCAGTCATGATCTGGGAGTACTCCTCGACCGTGGGCTGACGACCCATCATGGCCGTGTAGAAGCTGATGTAGTCCGTGACGAAACCGTCCATGGTCGGCTCGGTATCGGGTGCGGGGACGTTCCACGGCGCTGAGATCTTGTCGGCCATCTGGAACCGGTTCGCCTCGTCCTGCACGTTGAACATCTGGGTGTTCGTGTGCGGGTACTCCTCGCCGGAGTCGGGGCACGGCGAGTCCATGTCGGTGGCGACCGTATAGGAGATGCGCTGCTCGCCCTCAGGCTTGTGCTCCGCCCAGTCAGGGACAGGACACGACAGGTCCTTCCCGATCACGCCGTCGAACGACTCCACCTCACCGGGTTGGTACAGGCGCCCGAGAATGTTGTCGAACGACCGGTTCTCGAACAGCACCAGAACCACGTGCTCCATTCCCTCGACGTTGTTGCTCATGAGGCTCCTTGACTGTGCGTGACGGATTGCGTGCACTTAGGTTCCCAAAGGTGTCGGGAGCGGCAACCGGAACGCTTGTGGGGCAGCTGGTGGATCGTTACAGCATTTGCCGATGGGGAGTCAGCGGGTGGTGGACGTCCGCACAACCAGCTGCCACGCCACGTCGGTGGGAGGGAACCGACCCGTCCGCAGCCACTCGGTCACCGCGGTCGCGATCTGAACACCGCTCGCCATTCCGTCGTAGGTCAACGATGTGACAGGGGGTTCGAGTTCGGCCTCCCGGCGCCCGTCGGAGATCGAGGTCACCAGCACGTCGCCGGGCACCTTGCGCCCCATCGATCGACAGACATCCATGACGCGATCGATGTCGCCGGCGGCATCATCCCCGTGGACGACGAGGCCATCGCAGTCCAGCGCCAGAAGGCTTCGGGTGGCGGCAGCAATGTCGGGGCTCTCGTCTCGCAGGACATCTTTCCCATGAGACCGACACCACTCGTCCTGGGCCTGTCGGATCAGGGCGGTGGGCATCAAGGGCTTCGGTGGTAGGAGGAGTCCGGGCCGCTGAGCACCCGCATCAACCAGATGTGTGAACACGGCCCCGAGTGCGGCGTGATAGTCCCAGACCACCCGACCGACGCAGTCGTCGCGTTGCGTGGAAGGTGTGCCCATGAAATCGGTCGCGCTCACCACGCGGATCGTCGGTACGCCTGGCGGTGGCACGACCCGGCGGTCGTCCTTCGCCTGAGGCAGGTTGAACACGACCACCACATCGGCTGGTAGTGCCGAGATCATGTCTGATTCCCCGGCGGGCACGAACACGTTCCCGGTGCCCCTGCGCGCCAGTTCCTGGGTGTAACCGAAGACGGCTTGTTCCCAGAAGGACTTGGGCCGGCGCATCGACTCATCGGTCGGCATGGCGTGCAGCACGGTCACCACCACCCCTTCTCCTGAGTTCCGCAGAGTGCGTGCCACCGTGTTCCGCCGGTAACCAAGCTCAGTCGCAGCCGCCAGGATCCGGGCGCGTGTCTCGGGGTGCAGTCGTCCGGTGCCACTCAGTGCAGCGGATGCCGCTGATGGAGACACGGCAGCGAGCCGTGCAACATCGCGGAGTGTGACATTCCGCGAGCGATCCACGGCCACATCGTCTCATCGACCGCCTGGCTGTGGGCATCCGACTCGATCGAGCCGGATCCACACTCACCTGATGTGTCCGAGGGGGGACTTGAACCCCCACCCTCTTTACGAGGACTAGCACCTCAAGCTAGCGCGTCTGCCTATTCCGCCACCCGGACGTGACCTCGAAACAATAGCAAGGTCGGAGCCCCCAGCCGACCAGCGCGTGACCAGCCCAGCCCCGATGGGACCGGGCGATCCGGGTGCCTCAGCGGCCCGTCGCAGGCAGGATGGGGCCATGACCGTTGCCGCTGGCGCCACCACCTCCGAGACCCCCAACGTCGAGGACGACGCCGTCGAGACCCTGCGGCAGTTGATCCGCATCGACACCACCAACACCGGCGAGCCGGAGGGGACCGTCGGCGAGGCCATCGCCGCCGAGTACGTCGAGAGCCTGCTCGCGGGCTGCGGGTACGAACTCGAGCGGTTCGAGACGACCAGTGGCAAGCGGCAGGGAGTCTACGTGCGGGTCCCAGGTCGGGACACCACACGACCGGCCCTACTGCTCCACGGGCACCTGGACGTCGTTCCCGCGATCGCGAGTGACTGGTCGGTCCCCCCGTTCGCTGCCGACGAGATCGACGGCATGATCTGGGGCCGCGGGGCGGTCGACATGAAGGACATGGACGCCATGCTCATCGCCCTCGTCCGTCACTGGGCTGCCACTGGCTATGTTCCCCCGCGCGAGATCGTGCTGATCCTGACTCCCGACGAGGAAGCAGGCGGCCATCACGGCGCACACTGGATCGTCGAGAACCGCCCCGACATGCTCGCCGGAGTGGCCGAGGCGGTCGGCGAAGTGGGCGGCTTCTCTGTGACGGTTGCCGACGATCAACGGCTCTATTTGGTGCAGACCGCCGAGAAGGGACTGGCCTGGATGCGCCTGACCGCCGGTGGGACCGGTGGCCACGGCTCCATGCTCAACGACGACAACGCCATCACCGAACTCGCCCGGGCGGTGACCCGGGTCGGCGATCACCGCTTCCCGATCGTCATGACGGACACGATGCGGGCCTGCGCCGAAGCTCTGGCCGAGGCCTTTGGCGTGCCCTTCGATCCCGCTGATCCCAGCGAGTTCCTCGCCGCACTCGGCCCCATGGCACGCATCGTGGGCGCCACGATGAGCAACACCGTGAACCCGACCATGTTGTCGTCGGGCATCAAGGCCAACGTGATTCCCGACGCAGCTCAGGCGGTGGTGGACGGCCGCTTCCTGCCGGGCCAGGAGGAGGAGTTCCTTGCTGCCATCGATGCCCTCATCGGCGACCGAGTCAGCCGCGAGTTCGTGCACCACGACATCGCACTGGAGACCCCGTTCGACGGTCCCCTGATCGAGGCGATGTCGGCGGCCTTGGCCGCCGAGGACCCGGGTTCCCGAGCCATCCCGTACATCATGAGCGGCGGCACGGATGCCAAGGCCTGGTCCCTGCGCGGCATCCGGTGCTTCGGTTTCGTTCCGCTCCAACTGCCACCGGATCTGGACTTCCCGGCCATGTTCCACGGCATCGACGAGCGCGTCCCAGTGGCCTCGGTGCGTTTCGGGGTGCGAGTACTGCAGCGCTTCATCGACGCGTCCTGACGAACGTCAGCCGGTGTTGCGCAGCCCCGTGGCGATCCCGTTGATAGTCAGCGAGACCCCGCGCTGAAGATCCTCGGGCACGGGCTCGCCACGCTCCGAGTAGCCGCGGATCTGGCGGAGCAACTCGACCTGCAGTTGGTGCAGCGGCAGCAAACCCTCGTCGCGGACCTGCAACGTGCGCGCCAGCGTCGGCTGCGCGGCAAGCAAGCGGTCCGCGCCCGTGACGTGCAGGACCTCGGCGACGCTGCGCTCGTATTCCGCCTCGATCAGTGTGAAGATCCGTCTCAGTTCCGTGGGGACCAGCCCCTCGACATACATCCGCGCCACCGCCATATCCGCCTTGCTCAGCGTCATCTCGACGTTGGACAGGAAGTTACGGAAGAACGGCCACCGGTCCCGCATCTCGCGCAGCCGATCCCCGTGGCCGGCCGCACGGGCCGCCGCCAATGCGGAACCGACACCGAACCAACCCGGGACGATCTGACGAGTCTGGGTCCAGCCGAACACCCAGGGGATGGCACGCAATCCAGCGAGCCCACTCCCCTGCTCCGGTCGGGAGGCGGGTCGAGATCCCATGTGCAGCGAGGCGAGTTCCGTCAAGGGTGTGGCTGCGATGAAGTAGGCAGGCAGTTGCGGATCGGTGACCAACTCGCGGTACGCGGTGACTGACTCCTCGGACAGCAGGGTCATCACTGCGTCCCAGTGTCCGAGCGCATCGAAAGACTCCCGGGGTTGCCGGTGCAGGACGCTCGCGTCCAACACCGCTCCCACCAACTGCTCCAGGTTGTATCGGGCCAGCTCGGGCAGCAGGTACTTGTCCGAGATCACCTCGCCCTGCTCCGTCATCTTCATGTCACCGTCGACTACGCCATACGGCATGGCCATGATGGCGTCGTACGTCGGGCCACCGCCACGCCCTACCGTGCCGCCTCGGCCATGGAACAACCGCAGCCGGACCCCGTGCCGGGCAGCGACATCGCGCAGCCGCCGCTGCGCGGTATGGATCCCCCACTGGGATGCCGTGATGCCCGCATCCTTGTTGGAATCGGAGTAGCCCAGCATCACCTCCTGCCGGTCCCCGCGCAGCCGCACCACCTCGCGGTATTCCGGGATCGTCAGCAACTCATCGAGCAGCACCTCAGCCCGGTCGAGTTCCGCGAGGGTCTCCAGCAGGGGGACGAAATCAAGCATCGCAATACCGCGGGCCAGATCCACGAGTCCGGCTTCCTTGGCCAGCACCACCGCTGCAAGGACGTCGTCGGCGCCCATGGTCATCGACACGATGTAGGACTCGATCGCCGTAGTTCCGAACTCCTGTTGGATGGAGCGGATGGCGCGGAACGTGGCCGCGGTCCGCTGCGGGGCTCCCGACAGCGGCGGCGGAACCGTCGCCAAGGGTCGTCGGCGACGGAGCTCGTCCACCAGCACTTCAGTGCGTCGCGCAGCGGTCAGCGTCGGATAACGCACCTCAGGTTCCGCGTGATCGAACAGATCCCCGAGCGCCTCGTGGTGACGCTTGGCGTGCTCCCGAACGTCCAGCGCCGCCAGGTTCACGCCGAGTGCGGCAACCACCGCCGCGACATCCGCCACAAAGGTGTCAGCCGGCCCACCAGCTCCGTGGCGGCGTAGTGAGGAGGCGATCAAAGCCAGGTCGGCGAGCAGTTCGGCCTGCCCGTAGCGCGAGTCGGCGGTCGCAGCGTCCCGGGACAACTCCAATCGATGCCGCATCGCAGAGAGTTTCACTCGGTAGGGCTCATTGCCATAGACCCGCACAACGCGCGGGTCCAGCCCCGGCAGGTGCGCGATGTCGTGCGCCACCGAGGCCAGAAGTTCGTCGCTGGCCGGCACGAGCCGATCCGAGATCGACAGGTCCTCGGCCAACTTGTCCAACAGTGGCACCAAGTCGTGGACCGCGTGTCGACGGTGCAGCCACAGGACCGCCTCGGTGACCTCGGGGGTGACGTTGGGATTGCCGTCGCGGTCGCCACCGACCCAGGATCCGAACTGGATCGGCGATCGGGCGTCAGGCAGGTGCACGTCCAGCCGCGCGAGTTCGGACTTCGTCAGCCGCAGGACATCGGCCAGCGATCCGCGGCCCAGTTCGTCCAGGTAGTAGATGGCGTTGCGCGCTTCGTCGATGACCTGCGGCCGTTCGACCCGCAACTCGTCGGTCTGCCACAGCAAGTCGATGAGTGCGCCGATCCGCTGGTCGGCCTGCACCGCGTCGTCGGCAGCGAGCAGGTCGGCGATCTGCCGCAGTTTGAGCAAGACCGATCGGCGGGCGGCCTCGGTCGGATGGGCGGTCAATACCGGTCGCACGCTCATGCGATCCACGACCGCCTGCACCTCAGCGGTTGGCGTGTGCGATGCCTGGATACGCCCCACGACGGTGGCGATGGGGCCACCGTTCGCGCTGCGCTCTGCTCGGATGACGCGGGCGCGATGAACCTGTTCGGCGATGTTCGTCAACTGGAACTGCAGCCCGAGTCCACGCGCCAACACCATGGCTCGCGCCACGCTGAGGTCGCGGATGCGGGCCGCGGTCTCGTCGGGATCGACGACGACGGACGCGCGGATCTCTGCCATCAAGGCGGGGATGTCCGGGCCCTGGTTCCGCTCCAGCGACTCGGCCAGCAAGCGACTCAGCCGCTCGATGTCGTGCCACAGGGCATCGTCCATTTGGTCCACCACACCGTCACGCTACTGCCTGTGCTCCGGACTGGCGTGAGGTCAGGCGGGGGCGTGGGACGCCGTGACCAGGCCGACCACCACGGCCAGCCCGTGTACCGGTCCGCGGGTGCGGGGCAGGATCAGAGTGCGTATCCCGATCGCTGCCCCACCTGCGTCGGGGCCGGGGTTGTCTCCGACCATCAACGATCGCTCCGGCCGGGCGCCGACCGTGGCCAGCGCCGCCCGATACGCCTCGGGCTGCGGCTTGACGGCGCCGACCTCGTAGGACTGCACGACAGCGTCCAGGTGTTCCTGCAGCCCCTCGCGCCGAAGGACGTCGTGGATGTCGATTCCGGTGTTGGACAGCACGACCGTTCGCACGCCGAGCGCCCGGAGCGCAGCCAACACGGGCACGGCATCGGAGTAGGCACGCCACTGCGACGACACCGCGGCGTACAGGGCCTGCGTCAGCGACGCGTCACCATAGGGCGCGTCGGCCATCAACTCCTCGAACAGTGCGCGGTGCGCGGCGGCGGATCGATCCCGGCGGGCGTCCGGATCGCGCTGATGGGCCTGTTCCCAGATCACATCCAGATAGGCGACCAGGGCGGCTCGGGCGGAAGCCTTCGGGTGTGGCGCCTGGCCCAGCGAACGTTCCGCGTGGGTCAGCCACGCCTCGGAGTCTCCTTGATCGACCAGTGTGGTGTGCAGGTCGAACACGACGGTGTCGATCGGGACCATGCTGCCGAAGTCAGCCATCCGGTGCTGTCCGGTTCAGACGTGACTGTCGTGTGGATCCCGAGTTGACTCCAGGGACTCGTGGGCGTCCCGGTCACTACGCGGCTTCAGTTCGCCGTACACGCGCCAGGCGGCCCAGGCGGCTCCAGCAACGAGCAGTGCGAATGTGAGCCAACCGATCAGGTCGATCAAGAACATGGTGTGGGCCTCCCCCGACATCTGGCGCGGTTCAACGAATGCGCACATGCAATGGTGCGCGCAGTAGTCCGACAGGCCAACACCAGTGACAGTGACGTTGCTCGCACTACGCTGCGGGCATGCCCAATCGCATCCTCGCCACCGCCGCCACGCAGGTCCCGGCAGCGGCACTCGACCCGACCCAGGTGATCGACGGCACTCCCGCCACCGGCGTCCTCGACCTCGCGGACTCGGGTTTCGCCTGCGGTCTGTGGGAGCACTCCGTCGGAACATCCACTGACGTTGAGTCGGACGAGGTGTTCGTGGTCCTGTCCGGCCGGGCGCGGATCGACATCGAGGGTCAGGAGTCGATCGACATTGGGCCCGGTGATGTCGTCCAACTCGAGGCGGGCACCCGGACGACGTGGCAGATCCACGAGGACCTGCGCAAGTTCTGGGTCACCCGACCCTGACCACTCAGTCCAGTGCCCCCGAGGCGAACAACTGCAGCTGCTCGTGCACCATCCGTTGGGCCCGGGGCACGAAGGCCTCGCTGTCACCGCCGAGGTGCGGCGTGATCAGGACCCCGGGGGCCCGCCACAGCGGGTGATCTGGGGGAAGGGGCTCCGGGTCAACCACATCGAGGGCGGCGCGAAGTCTCCCGCGCTGCAGTTGGGCCGTGAGGGCGGCAGTGTCCACGAGTTCGCCGCGCCCCACATTGACCAGTAACGCGCCGTCCTTCATCTGGGCCAATCGATCGGCCGACAGGAACGTCCGGGTCTGATCGGTCAACGGGATCGCCAGGACCACGATGTCCAGCTCCCCCAGTACTCGATCCAACGCCGCCACTGGGCGGGAACCGTGAGCGCCGCTGCGCGAGAAGCCCGACACGGTCACGTCGAAGGCCGCCAGTCGTGCAGCCACGGCCCGCCCGACACCGCCCCATCCGATGATGCCCACGTGGCTGTCCGCCAGGCTGCGCCGCCGCTCATGCCGCCACGTCCCACTCAGCATGTCCCGCGCCGCGACATCGATCCCTCGCTGAGCGCTGAGGATCAGCCCGACAGCCAGCTCGGCGGTGCTGGTGTCGTGCACCCCGCGAGCCCGCAGCAAGGTGACTCCCGGGGGTATCACCGCGGCCATGCCGTCAACACCCGCCATCAACGCCTGCACCACTCGCAGCCGGGGCATTCGCGCCGCCAGCCCGACGTCGGACAGCGGCGCCAGGTACGGGGGCACGAAGAACTCGACCCGATCCAGGACATCCTGAGCCGGCACGGGCTCGCCGGAATCCCAACTCACGATCTCGATTCCCACCACCGGTGGGGATTGGATCCAGCCCGGCAACAGCACGGTGCGTGTGCGCACAGGTGACCTCCTTTGGCCCAGGGTTTCGGTGCGACACTGACAGGATGTCGCACTCCACCACCCATCGGCCGGTGCGGACGTTCCATGGCCGGTCCGGGCGCCTGGGTCCCACCTCGACGGCAGCCATCGCAGACCTGTCGCCCCGCTACGGCATCACGCTCAGCGACGCATCCCTGCTGGGGTCGGTGAACGATCCCAGGCCGGTCATCGTCGAGATCGGCAGCGGCATGGGCGAGGCCACCGCCGCCATGGCTGCCGCTGACCCCGACACCGTCATCGTGGCGACAGAGGTCCATACCGCCGGGGTTGCGGCCCTGCTTCGCCGCGTCGATCACGATGGCTTGGACAACGTGCGAGTCATGCACGCCGACGGTGTTGAGGTGCTCCGGCGCATGGTAGAACCGGCCAGCCTGGCGGGCGTGCGGATGTTCTTCCCGGACCCGTGGCCCAAGGCCCGCCACCACAAGCGGCGGCTGGTGCGCCCCGACCTGATGGCTCTGACCGCGGAGCGGATCCGGCCGGGGGGGACACTTCACGCCGCAACCGACTGGGGCGAGTACGCCGATCAGATGCTCACTGTCCTGGCTGCGCAGCCCCTGTTGCGCAATGAGTTCGACGGCTTCGCCCCACGGCCGTCATGGCGTCCGGTCACCCGATTCGAGGCGAAGGGGATGCGTCAGGGTCACCCGATCCACGACCTGCTATTCCGGCGGGTGTGACGCTGGCGGGGTGACGCTCCTGCCGCTCTGGCGCGCGCGCCGCGATCTTGTGCGGCACGATGTCACGCATGGCCGGATTGATCGAGGATTACGCACTGATCGGAGACCTGCACACCAGTGCCTTGGTCTCCCGCACCGGGTCGATCGACTGGCTGTGTCTGCCACGGCTGGACTCGGATGCCTCGTTCGCGGCGCTGCTGGGCACGGCCGACAACGGGCACTGGACCATCTCGCCGCTGTCGGACGTGTTGTCCGTCGAACGTTCCTACCGGCCCGACACGCTCGTCCTCGAGACGACCATGACCACGGCCGAAGGGGTCGTGAAACTGATCGACTTCATGCCGATCCGCCACAAGCATCCAGTGATCATCCGGCTGATCGAGGGCGTCAGCGG
>CXWK01089335.1_pt2 | contig 18619 bp, 24 predicted proteins | sample 590851 | NCBI WGS metagenome assembly CXWK01 (sample SAMEA3498364, study PRJEB10139) | wastewater metagenome | biome: wastewater treatment plant; material: activated sludge | place: Denmark | collected 2014-08-01 | reverse complement strand
AGACAGCAGATTTCGGGGAAGTTAGCTGCAGAAGCTTTGGAGATTGCAGGAGTTGTTTCTAATTTTTCCTTAGTTCCTTACGATCCAATGCCGCCCTTCTACTCTTCGGGAATTAGGCTAGGGACTCCAGCTTTGACAACTCGGGGTTTGAAAGAGAAGGATATGGTTAAAGTTGGGAATTGGATTGCAGCTGCTATAAAAGAGGTAGAAGGTTATGTATTGCCAGCTGATAAAGAAGGAAGACTGGAGCTTTTGAAAAAATTCAGGGGAGATATTGTAAAAAATAAAAATCTTTTAAAGATTCAGAAAGAAGTAACAGCTTTTGCTAAAAAGTTCCCAGTTCCTGGTATAGATTAGAGTGCGTCATTCCAGCGAAGGCTGGAATCCAATTCATTGATGTACTTCTTATGTTTACATCTTATCTTCATTTTAAAACGGGACCCTCTATATTGGTGTCACAAGTGATTTAAGGAGAAGAGTTTGGGAACATAAGCGGAGCTTGCGAGCTTCGCTCTTAAATATGATTTGGTTAAGGGATTCACTAAAGAATATGGAGTTCATAATCTTGTTTATTACGAGCAACATCAAGATATTGAGCAAGCAATTTTAAGAGAGAAACAGATGAAAGCTTGGAAAAGGTTCTGGAAAATTAAACTTATAAACAGATTTAACCCAGACTAGAAGGATCTATATGACTCAATTCTCTCACAATGAATTCATGTTTCTAATTGGATCCCTGCCTTCGCAGGGATGACGATATTTTGTATAATTCCAACAGATGAGTAAAATTATTGATGGAAAAGCATTAGCTGAGAACCTAGGAGCGGAATTGAAGCAAAAATTAGGTGATCTTGAAGAACGGCCTTTGGTTGTAAGTATCCTGATCGGCAGCGATCCTAATTCACTTTTGTATACCCAAATGAAACAGAAAAAGGCTGAGGAATTTAACATTGATTTCCTGCCTATGAAGTTTCCTATTAAGTCAACTTTTGAGAATGTGGCAAAACAAATTAGAACACTTAATGATTCCGAGGAGGTGAAGGGGATTATGATTCAGCTTCCGGTGCCGCGAGATTTTTTGCGAGACAATAATAAAAACGACTTGATTGGACTGATTAGTCCTAAAAAAGATATCGACGGAATGCTTGAGAAAAGTCCGTTTTTGTCAGCGACTGTTAAAGGGGTTATGAAGGTTTTAGAAGAGATTGGGGTGGATTATAAAAATTTAGTTTTTGGGGTAGTTGGATCAGAGGGCGAAGTAGGAAAGCCGTTGGTTGGGGAATTGGCCGATAGAGGAGCAAAAGAGGTTATAAGACTGGATAAAAGGAATCCCGAATGTAATATGTCGGATCTGCAGAAAGCAGATGTGGTTATTTCTTGCACTGGAGTAGCTGGTTTAGTTGATGCGGATATGGTTAAAGAAGGGGTGATTGCTATTGATGTAGGACTGGGGGATTTTGATCCAGCGGTTTATGGGAAGGCTAAGATGTTTACACCAAAATTTGGAGGAGTTGGGCCTTTAACAATTATTTCTTTGATGGAAAATATACTTGAAGCTGCTAAGAAGTAAATGTTAAATTGCTAGATTGTTAAATTGTTGGAGAACAGTTTAACAGTTTGACCATTTAACAATGAAAATTGCAATTTTTGCATCAGGAACCGGATCAACAGCAGAAATACTTTTTAAGTATGCCTGCGTTGTTTTAACTAATAACCCTCAAGCTGGGGTGATTGAGAAAGCTAAAAATGCCGGAATTCCGGTTGAAATCGTGGAGAAAGGATCAATGAAGCTGGAGCAATTTGGAGAACGAATGATGGAAGTTTTAGAGAAGTATGAGTTTGATTTTATTTCTCAGAATGGGTGGGAGATGTTAACGCCTTTTAATGTTTGTCAGAGATATGCTGGAAGGATTACTAATAATCATCCGGCGCCTCTTGATCCTGGGTTTCCGGATTTTGGGGGGAAAGGAATGAAAGGGTTAGCAGTTCATCAGGCGGTTTTAAATTTTGCGTCTAAAGTTGAGCGTAAATTTAATAGCGAGATATGTATTCATTTAGTGACTGAAGAATTGGATAAGGGGTTATTGCTCGCATATGAGCCAGTTGAAATTTTAGCAGGAGATACGGCGGTAGAATTACAGAATAGAGTTAAAGAAGTGGAGAAAAAATTGATTGCGGATTTTTGGAATGGGGTGGAAGAGAGTGGGGTTTTGGTGACTGTTGAGAGAAGAGAGAGGTTGATTAAGGATGGGGAAATAGGGATTTTGGAAGAGGCAAAACTTGAGGCTTTAAGTTTATAAGTTTTTTGCAACTTTTATCGAAAAGTTGCGCAAACTCTCTCGTTTGAAAGTCGCGCGACTTTTCAGAATTTATTGATCGGGGGTTGACCCCCTCCTACATTCGCTTCGCTCAGTAGGCATCTCCCCCTGATAATAAATTCCTCATCGTTTCGCGCTTTGTTTCTAAAACTCGCATCTTATGTATTATTTGTTTTTAGGGGGGATTTATGTATAATTGCTCCTATGGGATTCATGGATAATATTAAACAACTTGGTGATTTGAAGAAAATGCGTGATCAAGCAATGGAAGTTCAGAAAAAGCTGGGAGGCATTAAGATTACTGTTGAGCATAAAGGTGTGACTGTTGTTATGACAGCTGATCAAAAAGTTGTTTCTATTGAAGGCGATAATGATTTTGGAAAGATTACGGAAGCTGTTAATGAAGCGTTAAAACAATCTCAAAAAGTGGCAGCTGAAGAAATGAAATCTTTGATGGGTGGTATGGGTTTGCCAGGAATGTAGTTTGGTATTACGTATCAGGTAGTATGTATTAGGTAGTGTTCTTCTTTAGTTTTTTGATTAATCCGTTTGTTAATTTGCTTACAATTACTGTTTCTGAAGCTAGTTCTTTGAACAGTTCTTTGTTGATGTAGTCTAAATCTCGTGCAATGAGTAGCTGATTTTGTAACTCGGATAAAGAGCCCAAGGATATATAGAAGAAATTTATTTTTTCTTTATCTGAATATCTGGAAAATCCTTCGGAGATATTACTAGTAATTGAGACTGCGGCTCTTTGGATTTGATTCGTTAAGCCGAATCTCTCGCCATCGGGGAATAAACTAGTAGCCTTATAAATCTTTAGAACTAACTTATGGCCTTCTTTCCAAGCATCAAGATCGGTAAAAGATTTGATCATTTTGAGTAATGATGTGTTTGCATAATACATAATACCTGATACATAATACATTTTGTTATGGCTACGATTCCGAAGGTTGTACGAGATTTAATTGAGGCTTTTGAGAGGCTGCCGGGTATTGGGCCTAAATCTGCACAACGCTTAACATATTATCTTTTGCATGCGCCTAAAGAGCAGGCTGAAAAGTTAGCAACTGCGGCTGTGGCTTTAAAAGAGAAAACGGTTTTATGTCAAATCTGCTTTAATATTTCAGAGAATGATCCATGTGAGATTTGTACGGATGACTCACGCGATCAAAGTTTAATTGGGGTGGTTGAGGACCCCTTAGATGTTCTAGCTTTAGAGCGGGCGAATTTTAAAGGTCTATATCATGTTTTGCATGGCTGTATTTCGCCTTTAGAAAACATTGGGCCCGAAGAACTGCATATTAAAGAACTGCTCCCGAGATTAAGGGATGGCAGTGTGATGGAGATAATCTTGGCTACGAATCCGACTATGGAGGGGGATGCAACGGCTATGTATATTGAGAGACTGATAAAACCCCTAGGAGTTAAGATAACCCGGATAGGACGCGGATTGCCGGCGGGTGGGGATTTGGAATATGCGGATGAGACGACTTTGACTAGGGCGCTTGAAGGAAGGAAGGAGTATTAATATTTTCTGCCACTTTGACAGCAAAGTGGCAGAAACTGGCTCGCCCGAGAACGGTCGGCTAAATTGTTCCACTCCGTAATCGGGGGATAACACCCCCTCGGCTCTTCGCTTCGCTACGGCCGGTTCCCCCTGATACTTCATTACACTATTTTTAACGCCGCTGCGTTCGAGGCTCGAATGTATTTTATAAATTGATCTTTTGGTGTAAAGGCAGAGCTCGATTAAATAATCTGAAAATGTAATAATCGGAAGATATGTTATCTACTTTTACTTTAAAGAATGGAATAAAGGTTGCGACTTATAAGTTGCCTTCGGTGAAGTCGATTCATATCAATGCTGAGGTTAAGGCTGGATCGATTTTAGAAACTTCTGCCAATAACGGCGTGGCGCATTTTATGGAGCATATGTTAGTTCAGGGAATTCCGATTTTGCCAGATGTTGAGAAGTTCTCATCGTTTATAGAAGGCATGGCAGGAACTTACGGGGCAACGACTGATCCCTTAACAGTTAATTTTCATATAAATTTGCCTTTTAATAAATTGGAGACTGGTATTCAAATTGCTTCACAAGTTTTATTTGAGCCGTTATTCGTTCCTGAGGCTTTAGAAAAAGAGCGGGTGGCGGTTATTAACGAATTACTTCAAAGGATGGATTCTCATTATTATAAAATTAGCCGGTTTTTTAAAGGAATTAGGTATCCTAAAAATCATCCTTTGTATCGTGATACGGGTGGGGACATGGAGATTGTTAAGAAAATAACGATTGAGAATTTAAAAGAGTATTGGAAAGATTATTTTTTGACAAATAATACTTATTTGTTGGTAACCGGAAACTTTGAGGAGGAGCAATTAAAAGAATTGCTGAATAAATACTTTGAAGCTCATAAACAAGAAGACCGAAGCATCAAATATCCTGATATTAGTAATGATGATTTTTCCGGGAGGACAGTTGCGCTTCGGGCTGATTCTAATTTAAAAACTACCTACATTGATTTTAGTTTTCCGGGATTTGCAACGCTTGAACCTGATAGATATTTTAAAGAAAGCTTAGGTCAGAGTCTTTTGACTATTATATTAGGAAGACTGAGAAATAGCCGGTTGTTTAAATTGTTAAGATACCAAAAAGGGCTAGTTTATGGAGTTTCAGCTGGAGTGGCGGGAATTCCCGGAATGGGATCGATAAATATCTCTTCTGAAGTAAACAGTGAGAATCTTGAGGAGGTAGTAAGATTGATTACTGCGGAGTTGATTGATTTTAAGGAAAAGGGGATAACTGAGGAGGAATTAAAATTTGCTAAATACTTTATGGAGAATCAATGGTTGATGTCATTTGATCACCCTTCCTCAATCGCTTCCTGGATTGGTCACGAACTTTTGTGGAAGAAGAAGATTAACTTGCCTGAGGATTCAATTGAAGAGCTTAATTTAATAGATAATAAGTTTTTACTGGATTTAATGGAAAAGCATTGGGATTTTTCAAAGTTAAATTTGGTGATTCAAGGGTCGATTGATGAGAGCAGACGGGAGAAGTATGAGAAGATAGTTGAGAAGCTAGTTTGAGTTCAGAATAACTCAGAAAGACTCGGATTGTCAGAAATTCGGAATTCCGGATTTTCAGATTGTCTGAAATTCTGGTTTCTGAGTCATTCTGAGTTTTCTGAAAATATGAACGATCATCAAAAAGTACCACCATCTGAATCGAGCGAATTTGAAGATATTGAGAATGGACAACCTTCTTCGCAGCAGCAATCAGATTCTTCGCAACCCCAGCAGAATCAACAACCGCAAAAGCCTCAGGAAACTTTTAATATTGGGGACGAAGTTGGAAAGATGATGGAGACTGCAACTTCGTCTATTTTTGGCGCAACAGATCCAGCTCAGGTTGCAGAAGAACAACAAAAACAGGCTGAGCAAAAGCAGACCGACGCAAATAAGTTGGCAAATGTTAAGAACTTTTTATCTCAGATGGCGCAAGATGAAGAAAGATTAAGGCAGCAAAGAGAGGAAGAAAAGCAAAAGAAATTGCAGGAAGAGCAGGAAGAACAAGTAGAAGAGCAGGAGGAAGAGGCTAAAAAACAACAAAAAGAGCAAAGTTTCGAGCAGCAGCATATATTGGCGGAGCAATCTAAAGCTGAGAGAAAAGGTGGGGTGGGAGGTTAGATATTGCGTATAGCAAAACCCAGCTTCATTTAATAAAATCATTTCATGCTTAAGCTATTTAATACTCTTTCCCGTAAAATCGAAGAATTCGTTCCTCTTAAAAAAAACCTGGTTGGTATGTATACCTGCGGGCCGACTGTTTATGACTATACCCATATTGGGCATCTGCGTAAATATATAAATGACGATATTCTAAAAAAAACTCTGCAGGCTAATGGATATTCGGTGCATCATGTAATGAATATTACTGATGTGGGCCATTTAACATCGGATTCAGACACGGGCGAGGATAAGATGGAAAAGGGTGCTTTAGAAACGGGGAGGACTGTTTGGGAGGTTGCTAAATTTTATGAGGATTATTTTTTTAAATCTGTTGGTAGGGTCAATATTGAAAGACCAGATATTGTTTGCCGCGCGACTGAGCATATAGGGGCACAAATTAAATTAATAGAAAGACTGGAGAAGAATGGTTTGGTTTACGTAACCGATCATGCAGTTTATTTTGACGTTACGAAATTCCCTAAGTATGGTGAGTTGTCGGGACAAAAATTAGAAGATAAAGAAGTTGGAGCCCGGTCAGATGTGTTTGTGGATAAATCAAAAAAGCATCCGGCGGATTTTGCTTTGTGGTTTTTTACAGTTGGGCATTTTAAAGATCACACCATGAGATGGAGTTCGCCCTGGGGTGAGGGATTTCCCGGCTGGCATATAGAATGCTCGGCGATGAGTATGGAGTATTTAGGAGAGAGCTTTGATATTCATACCGGGGGAATAGATCACATTCCGGTTCATCATGAAAATGAGATTGCTCAAAGTGAAGGTGCGACTGGTAAACAGTTTGTGAAGTACTGGGTTCATCATGATTTTGTGAATATAGATCACAAAAAAATGAGTAAGTCGAAGAAGAATTTTCTTAAAGTAGAAGAAATTGAAGGTAAAGGATATGATCCGATGGCTCTTCGATACTTATATTTAACGGCGCATTATAGATCAGAGATGGCATTTTCTTTTGAGTCTTTGACTGCGGCGCAGACGGCTTTGAATAAATTAAAGGAAGAGGTTAGAGGGTGGTCCCACTCCGCTGAAGCTAGGCTGGATAAAGATGGTTTCTATGAGAAATTTTTAGGGGCGGTTAATGAGGATTTAAATATACCTAAAGCTTTGGCGGTTGTCTGGGAAATGGTGAAATCCGATATGCCTTCGGCTCAAAAAGCGGCAGATTTAATTGAGATGGATAAGATTTTGGGGTTGGAATTAGATAAGGTTATTGGGCAGAAGATTGAGATTCCGGAGGAGGTGCAGAAGTTGATTCAACAAAGGGAGAAGGCAAGATTAGAGAAGGATTTTGAGATATCAGATAGGTTGAGAAGTGAGATAGAAAAATTGGGGTATGAAGTTGAGGATCTGTCTGACGGCATTAAAGTGAAAAAGTCTTCTTTGTGATCTGAGTCATTGTTTTCCTTATAGGTCTGAATTTTGTCAAGAACTATTACAAGATAGGATGAACTATTAAGGAGTATCTGACGGACGTTATTGGGAAGAGCCACGGACTCCCAGGGAAAGAACTCCCAGCATAAAAATTTGACTATTAGAATAAAGAGATGTATGCTCACTATAGGTTAAGTATGTTTTTTAGAAAGGAGATGAGGTTTTCGACCTGAGAACCAATCTTTAACCGCAAAAGCGGCTAATCCTTGATTCTTCGGCCAATTATCATGGCTGTTGAATTACAAACTAGATCTGAAGTTTCGGTACCTGCTGATGCAAAGCATCAGCTGCTAATTGTGAAGCATTTTTATCAGCCTTTCCGAAGATATAGACTGCTTTCGGATCCTAACCCGAATGCCAGAGCCAGCATTGAACCATCAGCTGAACATTTAGACGGTTTCCCGACCATTAATGATAAAATTTTTTGGGAGTGCTACTTTAACGGTATGGTTCAGCAATGCGTGAGTGGACCCGAGGCCTCTCCATTGTTTCCACCCGGTACTTTAAATTCTTTTCTCCCTTCTCTTCGGGGATGGATAAAATATGCTCATCCTCAACACTTTGAGACTATCAGAGAGAATATTAAGGCAATAGGCGAAGATAAAAAATTCCGAATATTAGGTGATCACTATCTTCACCTGCCTTTGCCAGATGAATTACCTGAAAGCCAGAAGATGTGGACTGAAATCGGTCTAAAGGCGTTTAAAAGGGATTTGGGATTTTATCCTGCAGGTATCTGGTCAGCAGAACAAATGCTGAGTAAGACAACTATTGGAATATTTCACAGCCTCCAAAAGCCATATGGTCTTGAATTTACCACAGCCCGGGATCACCAGGTGACAAATTCTTATGATAATCCCGTTTATGTGCCGGTTGTTGATGACAATGGGCGGCAGATAGGAGAGTTTCCGATTGTCCACTATGACTCAAGAATTAGCGGGCCTTATTCTTTTGAAGGTCATGTGACTGATAATGCAGATAATTTTTTAGAAGAAGCAAAGAAGGACCGAGCAGAGTTGCGTAAAGAACAAGGGGTGGCTTTAACAGATCCTGAAATAATAGGCGTTGGTACGGATGGCGAACTTTACGGACATCACCAAAAAGGTCGACAATATTTTGCCGAGTATGTATCGCGTGAAGAAGTACTCAAAAAACACGGATACATTGCTTTTGATGTTAAAAAAGCTCTGGCAAATCCGCGTCATGCTTCCTCGGAACTTGTTGACCCCTCAAGTTGGAGCTGTGCGCATGGCATTGGCCGTTGGACTGGTCAGTGCCGGTGTGGTGTAGCGGATGATTATGATCAGGAAAAGAAACTTGAGTTATATGGTAAAACAAAGAGTCTGGAGAAGGAGTTGTACGGTGCTTTGGAGATCACGATACCGGATTGGCGGTCCCGTTTTACAGATATTGTTTTAGAAACAGAGAGGGAAGTTTTTTTTGAGGGTGATATCTACGATAAATTGAATGATATGTCGGGAAATGCCGGTTTGGGGTTTTTGGCTGATTCCAGGAAGCGTGACCTTATACTTGCTGTCTATGCCCATGAAATTTCGAAATTAAGCTGCAGAATGTTTTTTGCAGGAGTGGATGGGCTGGAAAGGCAACTAGGCTGGCAGAATAATAGGGAAGCCGAAATTCTTTTTGGAAGAGCAACAGGTATTGTTTAGTTGAGTGATCAAATTAATAGAGATTGATCTCGGTTTTATTGCGGGATATTTATATTTTACACAGTGTCTTGACGGAAGGTTGAGGTTTAGATTATGTGAATGGGTAGTTAAGAACCAGTTAAGGCCTAAAAGCATAGCCTACACGCTCAATTGTAGTAATAGGTCTATTAGATTTTTGTGCGAGCTTTTTTCTTATTTGTGTCATATGAACATCTATGTTTCTGTCTGTTATTTCGATGTTCAGGTCAGCACAATAAATTATTTGCTCCCGGGTCATGACATCGGGGCTGTTAACCATTTAGGTTGTCAGAATTGCTGTTTCTATTGGTGTGAATCTACCGGTAGTTCTTTGATCGGGAAGCGTAATATTTCTTTTATCTAAATCTAAAACATAATTCCAGTATCAATTTTTATATCAATACCCATAGTAAATGCGAATTATATTAATGTTGACTCTTTAGGTCAATCTTTACTGAAGTCGAGGTTTGATCTCCGTTTTACTCCGCAGCTAATTGCGGAGAGATTTGTTTTCGGGTAATATAAGGGTATGAATCCTCTTGCTGATAGATTAAGACCTTCTAAATTATCAGAAATTATTGGACAAAAGCATATTATTGGAGAGGAGAAACTTCTTTATAAAGCGATTAAATCCGGGAATATTTTTTCGATGATATTTTGGGGGCCGCCTGGAGTTGGGAAAACTACTTTGGCGCGGGTGATTGCTAATGAAATAGAAGCGGAGTTTATGGAATTTTCGGCAGTTACTACCGGAATTGCTGAACTGAAGAAGATATTTGAAGGGTTAACGGGGCAGATGAGATTAGGGCAGAAACTGGGGACTGTGATATTTGTTGATGAAATTCATAGATTTAATAAAGCTCAGCAGGATGCTTTTTTGCCTTATGTTGAAAATGGGACAATTACCCTAATTGGGGCAACAACGGAGAATCCTTCTTTTGAAATTATTAATCCACTTTTATCAAGGTCGAGGGTGTTTGTTTTGGAGCCTTTGAAAGACGAGGATTTAGAGGAAATTATTCGAAGAGGGGTTAAAAATTTGGGGGTGAACATCAAAAGGGATGCTAAAGAATTTCTAAAGGAATGTTCTAATGGGGATGGCAGGATGATTCTGAATACTCTGGAGATAGCTGCTCAGAGTGTAGATGTACCAAAAGTATCAGATGTACCAAAAGTACCAAACGGGAAGACAGGTGAAAAGGTAATTTCGAAGAAATTGATAGAAGAGGCTTTACAAACTAAAGCTNNGCTTTGGCATACGACAAAAAGGGTGAGAATCATTACGATACAACTTCGGCTTTTATTAAATCTATGCGAGCATCGAACGCGGATGCGGCTTTATATTATTTAGCCAGAATGGTTGATGCAGGTGAAGATGCTTTATTTATTGCCCGGAGGATGGTGATTTTTGCTTCTGAAGATATTGGGATGGCGCAGCCAACGGCTTTGGTGGTTGCGAATGAGGTATTTAGAGCATGCGAAACAATAGGCTATCCGGAGTGTCAAATTAATTTAGCGCATGGGGTTGCGTATTTGGCTTCTGCTAAAAAAGATAGATCCTCTTATGATGCTTATTTCGCAGCTTTGCAGGATGTGAAAGCATTAGGGCATTTGCCGATTCCACTTAAGCTAAGAAATGCTCCAACAAAGTTGATGAAGAAATTGGATTATGGAAAAGATTATCAAATGTATGGAGACGGTGATCTATTGCCCGAAAAACTAAAGGGGAAAAAATACTATTAGCTGAGTTTATTCTTTAAAAATGTAACCCATGCCATTTTTGACACAAAAATGTCTTGATCCCCGCTTTCCAATTTTTGGGTCGCCTGATTTGTTTCGAATATGAGTAAGATGGGTTTTTATAAGATTATCTTCTCCGCCACCATTCGGCCACAGGTTATAAACTAAGACTGAGTAAGTAACCAATCTGCCCGGATTTCTCATGAGGGTTGAAGCTAGTCTTGTTTCCATCACTGTTAGATCAACTTCAGGGGGGTCTTTGTAAGGTGTAGTTAATACTCCACGAGCTACGTCGAGGATGAAAGGCCCTGCCGTGACTATATTCGGATCTGTGGAAGGTTGTGTTCCGACTGATTTTACGGGAATTTCCACTTGAGGGGGAATGTTAAACAGGGTTCTTTGTTCCATTAGTCCCAGTCTGAATCCTCTATCTCCTGCTCTTTTAACTAGGTCCTCCACAAGCATCCCTATAACTTCTGGCCCAGTTAGTTTATCCGTACCTGCATCCAGTAATTGAGCTTCTAAGTATGCATCAAGCGTTGATAAACGATGCTGTTTTGTTAGAAGTTTATGATCCAAACCTTCGCGTTCTTGACGGCCATTTAGCATTTCTGGATTTTAATTCAAACTTCTAGCTATGTAAATATAATATTTAAATGCTATAATCCTGTTTTAGTGCCTAACGTTATTACCATTGATGGTCCTACTTCTTCCGGGAAATCTTCTGTCGGGTTTTTGTTCTCCAGAAATATTGGTTATCAGTTTATAGATACAGGACGGATTTATAGAGCCGGGGCTTTGTATATTCTGCAGAATAATATCCCGTTAGATGATGAAGATAAGGTGGCGGGAGTTTTTGAGAATCTTAATATTGAATTTAGATTAGTTGATGGAAAGGTGCGGAATTTCCTGGATGGTAAGGATGTAACGGTTGATATTCATACAGCTGAGACTACAGCGGTAGTTCCTAGAATTGCGGCTTTTGCTAAAGCTCGGTTTTTTGCAAAACAGTCACAAAAAAGAATAGGGAGTGAAAAAGATACAGTGATGGCGGGTAGAGATATCGGTTCAGAGATTTTTCCTGATTCGAAGTTAAAGTTTTTTATTACAGCTGATGTAAAGATTAGAGCTCAGAGAAGGTATGACCAGATTAAGAAAAGTGATTTAGAAGTAAAATATGAAGATGTTTTAAGGGGCATGGAAACGAGAGATAATGCTGATACCACGCGGAAGGCTTCGCCGATGAGGATTCCAAAAGATGCGATTGTGATTGATACTTCTAACTTAAGTACTGAGGAAACTGTTGAAAGAATGATGGATGAGTTTAGGAGAGTGTTTGGGGAAATTTCTAATTGACCTAATTGACCTAATTTCTAAGAAAGCACTAAGCCCCAGATTGGGTTATTGGGATTTTCTTAGGTTGATTAGAAATTAGAGCACTTAGAAATTAGTTTATGGATTTATTGCAAGCTCTTTTACTATCTATAGTTGAAGGTATTACTGAATTTCTTCCGATTTCTTCTACCGGACATTTGCTTCTGGCGACGAACTTCTTAAAAATTCCGCAAACTGAGTTTGTTAAATCTTTTGAAGTTATTATTCAGCTTGGTGCGGTTTTATCAGTGGTGGTTTTGTATTGGAAGAAATTAATTGGGAATTTCAAATTATGGAAAAATATTATTGCAGCGTTTATTCCAACAGCGGTTGTTGGGTTGATTCTTTATGATTTTATAAAAGCTGTTTTGTTTGAGAATATTTTGGTTGTCGTAGGTGCTCTTTTGATTGGTGGAGTTTTATTAATTGTTATTGAAAAGTTGTTCAAGGAAAAAGCTCATGCGATTGATTCTTTGGAAAAATTAACTTTGAAGCAGTCTTTTCTAATAGGTATTGCTCAATCTTTTTCTGTAATTCCTGGGACCTCAAGAGCTGCATCGACGATTATTGGAGGTTTATTGGTTGGTGCAAATAGAAAAGTAGCAGTTGAGTTTTCGTTTTTGTTGGCGATTCCGACCATGATGGCGGCGACGGGATTGGATTTAATAAAATCTGAGTTTAATTTTCCTTCTAATGAGTTAATGATTTTAGGGATTGGGTTTATTGGTTCATTTATTACAGCGATGTTAGTTGTGAAATGGTTTATTAAGTTTATTCAAACAAATAATTTCTTTTGGTTTGGGGTTTATAGAATAGTTTTGGCTTTAATTTTTCTTCTATTTCTGATGTAATAATGTCATCCTGAGCGAAGTCGAAGGATCTGTAGAATATTGCACGGATTCTTTACTGGCTTTAGAGTGACAGATAATATGTATAAGCGGCAGTATTACGTTTATATTCTTGGAAATATTTCTAGAACTGTTTTGTATGTTGGATTTACTGGAAATTTAGGAGCCAGGCTTTGGGAACATAAGAATGATATGTTGGAGGGGTTCTCTAAGAAGTATCAGGTGCACGATCTTTTGTATTATGAAATATTTGAAGATCCTGAAAATGCGATTTTGAGAGAGAAGCAAATCAAGGGTTGGACCAGGAAAAAGAAGAATGCATTAATAATAATGTTTAATCCTGGGCAAGTGGATTTATATGATAAAGTTCATGGTTAGCGTTAACGGATCCTTCGACTTCGCTCAGGATGACAATATTCCTTATGAAGATGTAAGAGCTTGTGATTCTTGTGATCTTTTGATATCCTTTCGTTCATGTTTAAAATCAAGACACTTAAGAATAAGTTAACTTTAATTACTATTCCAATTGACTCCTTTGAATCTGTGACTACTTTATTTGCTGTTGGGGCGGGATCCCGGTATGAAACTCGGAAGATAAATGGTATTTCTCATTTTCTCGAGCATATGTTTTTTAAAGGGTCGAAAAAATATCCTTCTGCTGAGATTATTTCAACAATGGTTGATTCGATCGGGGCAATTAATAATGCGGCAACAAGTAAAGAGTGGACATATTACTGGATTAAGTCCTCTGCAAAACATATTGAGCTTGCAACTGATGTCGTATCTTCAATGCTTAAAGAATCCTTACTCGAATCGGAAGAAGTTGAGAGAGAAAAGGGGGTTATTATTGAGGAACTTAGAATGTACCGGGATAATCCGACCCGATACATCTGGGATCTTTATGAGAATTTGCAATTTGGTGATCAGCCTTTGGGTTGGGATATTGGTGGAGACGAAGCGACAATCAATTCTTTAAAAAGAGGAGATTTTGTGAAGTATGTTGATTCACTCTATTCGCCTGAAAATTCGGTCTTGGTTTATGCAGGTAAATTACCAAAAGATATTGAGCAAATGGCTGAGAAATATTTTGATGATTTACCTAAAAGATCAGAACATAAAGCAGTTGATTATAAAAAAATTAATCAAACAAAACCCCGTTCAAATGTTTTTTATAAGAAAACTGATCAGGCTAATTTAATATTAGGAGTTGAGGCTTTTGATAGATACGATAAAAGAAAATATGTAGCTAAAGTATTATCTTCTATCTTAGGAGAGGGAATGTCATCGAGGTTATTTATGCAGGTTCGTGAAAGAAGGGGCCTCGCGTATCATGTATCATCTGATTCGGATTCGTATCTTGATACTGGAATGTTCATAAATTATGCAGGTCTTAAACTGGAGAAAGTTTATGAGGGATTAAAAGTTATTATTGATGAATTGAATAAGATTTCATCTGAAAAAGTATCCGGTGATGAGATGAAGAAAGCTAAAGAGATGATCAGGGGCCGGGTGGCTTTAAGAGGTGAGTCAACGAATTTTTTAGCAGAACATTTTGGAACTCAGTTTATATTAGATAAGAAGTTAGAAACTTTTGAGGAATATTTAAAAAATATTGATGCGGTTAGTGAGGATGATGTTTTGGATTTAGCAAAATATTTATTCGATAAAAATAAATTTAATCTGCAGGTGATTGCTCCAATTAAAGATACTGCAAAATTTGATAAGATTTTAGATGCTTCTTAGTTTCTCTTATCAGTTTATTCATGTCGTATTTCTGTCAAGATAGACTAATTAATCTCCACTAGTATTTAAAAATGAAGCGCAAAGACTTTGATCTTGTGCATAATATTCTTAAGGATTTGGGAGTTTCAAATAGACCTGTGGCTGCTGTAGGGGGATTTCATAATGGAGGTCTAAAAATTGCGAAATTTATCAAGAAGTATGGATGCAAGATTGCCGCCGTCTCAGATGATTTAATTGGGATTGTGGATTTGGGAGGAAACGGGGGACTGAATATTGAGGAGCTAATTTCTCTTAAAAAAGCAGGTAAGGATTTTACGGATCTAAAGAAGGATAGTATAAAGATGACTAAAATTGATTTCTTACTACGAATGGAAGTCGATCTACTAATCCCTGAAAACGTTGAAGAAGTACTAAATGAGAGTAACGCAGAGGATGTTAGAGCGAAGGTGGTTTTAATATCCGACGACAGACAGGTGACGGCGGAAGCGCGAAAAATACTTGAGGAAAAGTTAATACCTGTTATTCCCTTATACTCCTAAATCATTATTTCCATTATAATTAGACTTCTGCCTATGGATATATTTATTGAAAATTTTTGGTGGATGATTCCTAATTTAGCGCTAGCAGGATTAGGGTTTGTTTTCGCTCTTCTTTATTTAAATAGTAGAAACTATTATCTCAGAATATTATTATTCACTCTCTGGTTTTTATTTTTACCCAATACAATTTATTTGGTGACGGATATTGAGCACTTTGTTGCTCAAATTCCGCAGACTGACTTGCTAGGCTCTATATTGTTGACTATTCAGTATTCAGTGCTGATTATTTTTGGGATTGTGACTTATTTCTTAGGAATGCGGCCAATGCAAACATTCTTTAATAAAAAATCTAAAAAGGGGAAATATGATTTTGTGTTTATTGCTCTTAATTTTGCAATTGGGTTTGCGGTGGTTTTAGGTAAAGTAGAGCGAACTCATTCATGGTACGTGTTCATACAGCCGAACAGAGTAGTGCAAGATGTATTAAGTGTTTTGACTGATCCTATTTTACTTAGTTCCGTTATTATATTCGGGTTATTTTTAAATCTGGTATATTTTGCTTTTAAAAACCGCTTAGGCAGTATAAAATGAATTAATGAAATCAGGATTTGCGGGACGTGTATTAATCTTTAGAAACTATTTAATTTTTGCAACCACTTCAATTTTAGTCTTAACTTTTTTTGCCAGGCAATATGAATTTTTCTCTTTCGATTTATATATAACTTTGCAAATTCAGCAAATAAAATTTGCAGCGTTTGAGAATTTAATGATGTTTTTATCTTGGCTTGGTAATTTTTATCAGTCTTTGGCAACTCTTATTATTGCCTGTTTAGGTTTATGGTATTTTAATAAGAAAAGATTGGTTTCGGGTTTAGGTATTTCAACTTTGGGAGCTGTAGCGATAAGTGAAATATTAAAGTTAATTGTCAGCAGACCAAGACCCGATTCTAGTTTAATTCATCAGGTAGAAAGATTCTCTAAAGATGATAGTTTTCCTTCAGGACATGTTTTATATTTCATTGGATTCTATGGATTTTTATTGTTTTTATCATTTACTCTGATAAAGAGTAAATTATGGCGAAATTTAGTTTCAGGAATTCTTCTTTTGATGATCATTTTGATAGGAGTTTCAAGAATATACATTGGCTCTCATTGGTTCTCTGATACATTGGGTTCTTATCTAATCGGGTCTGTTTGGTTATATATAGTAGTTTTGATTTTTAGAAAATTGGGTACTAGGTAATGCTTGTAATTACTAATAAAACGAAGGTAGAATGAATTATGATGCAAAATAATATCTTGCAAAACTTCTTGTCAGTTTTACTGACGCTAATTACTTTCTTCCTGCTTTTGTTTGTCTATACCACTGTTGCTGGACCAATTCCATTCAGCGTTAATAGTGTATCTACAACAAAATCTGATGCCTTTTCGGTTAGTGGCGAAGGCCGGGTTGAGGCAAAGCCTGATTCTGCAACTATTAGATTGGGAGTGGTGGCTAAAGGAGCTAGTGAGGAAGCTGCTAAGAACAATATGAATACAAGTATAAATAGAGTTTTGGGAGCATTAAAAGACTTAGGTATCAGCGAAGATAAAATAAAAACTGAGAATTTTAATATATATCCTGAATATAATTCTGTGAGAGCTCCAGTAACAGCTGATTCACCAGGACCAGATCAAAATCAAATTGCTGGATATACTGGTAATACGAATTTATCCGTAACTGTAGAGACGGCTGATTTAGCAAATCAGGTTTTAGACGCAGGGGTTGAAGCTGGTGCAAATCAGGTTGGGGGAATTGATTTTCAAGTTAAAGATAAAACAGAGTCAATGAATAAAGCCAGGGAATTAGCAGTTGCTGATGCTAAGAAAAAAGCTGAGGATGCTGCGAGAATTGCAGGATTCAAGCTAGGTAAAATTATTAATTATTCAGAAGGACAAGGGGGCGGTTATCCTTCTCCGATGATGGTAAAAACCGGTGATAGTGCCACAGAGAGTGCACCAACACAGGTTCAGCCCGGGACTAACGAGATTATGGTGAGTGTGACGTTAAGTTATGAGATTAGGTAGAGTTGATAAGGATTTTGGTATTTTCTTACTCCGTTCGAAAAATAATTAGGTAAATAGGTGGTGTTTTTGAGTTTGGTACAGGAAGCCTCCGAGTAAAACATTATCATCTCCAAGTTTAGAAATTTCGATTTTAGGAGCTTTGAACATTGTTATTTTTTCTTTAGTAAATTTAATTAGAGGCTTAATGAATTTAGGTCCAGCTTTAACTAAACTTCCGCCGATCACTAATGTGTCAGGAGTCCATAGAGTAATGACGTTGACTATGCCTTGGGATGTGACCTCTGCGTGCTGCTCCCAAATTCGATCATCTTCACAAAACTCCGGTCTTACTCCATAAGTTAAAGCAAATGCAGTTCCTGAAGCGAGCGACTCAAAACAGCCCTTTTGTCCGCAGCCTGGCCAAAAGCGGCCATTGGGATCTAAGATTTGGTGGCCTGGTTCGTTTGGGAGGGCGTGATAATCAATCATGCCGTTTACAATTCTGACTCCGCCGATTCCGGTTGATAAAGTAATAAATCCGAGCACTTTTGATTTGTTGCGTTTTGTGAATTCGCCGAGGCCGCCTAAAGCTCCGTCATTTTCTAAATAGACTTTCGTCCGAAGTCTTATCTCAAGTTCTTTTCTAATTGAATGACCTTTGTAATTCGATAAATTGGGAGGTTTAATCATTGTGCCTTTTTCGTAATTAATCGGAGAAGCTGCAGCAACCGAGATTGCTTTGGGGATTTTACCTCCCGTCAGTTCTTCGATTTGTTCAATCAGGAGATCAATTCCATCATCATATTTTTTGGGAGTTAGGTATTTAATCTTCTTGGTGATTACTTTACCATCTGCGGATATAGCGATGCGGGTATTAGTACCGCCTATGTCTATGGACAGAAACATAGTATCAGTATACAGTATCAAGAATTAAGTATTAAGAGTTTTATTGGATCGATCATCTCATCTTCTTTAACAATATACTAAGAATTTAGTCTAATACTTGCACTTTTTATATTAACTTTGCTATTAATTATATTAAAGGAGGTGAAATATGGAAAAAAAGATTAAGGCTATAAAATTCGATTCTGAAGATTTAGCTTCTTTGAGGTTAAGAAATAAAGATCTTGCGAGATCTTTTAGTG